>Ga0194130_10002510_pt1 | contig 26513 bp, 18 predicted proteins | sample TA2KigsurfametaG_FD_160084 | JGI IMG/M metagenome (GOLD analysis project Ga0194130, IMG submission 160084) | Freshwater microbial communities from Lake Tanganyika, Tanzania - TA2015050 Kigoma 12 surface | ecosystem: Environmental > Aquatic > Freshwater > Lake | place: Tanzania: Lake Tanganyika... | reverse complement strand
TGAGACACCCTCACCTCGCTTTCCTTGGCCTTCCCCGGCTCCTCCCCGGAGGAAAGGGCCACAGCGAGACCACCGCCCCGGAACCCAGAATCAGCCGACAGCACGGCCCGTGCCGAACAGGAGTGATTCAAAGCTCAATAAAATGCCTGCTCGACGGCATCCCTCCGCAGCCCGACGTTCCCCATGCCGATACGCGTTCCAGCAAGTCGCCGAGGCTTCCTTCAGGGCTCGCTCAAGGGTTCCATCGCCGCCTCCGCCGCGGTGGCGATGCCCTACGTCATCACCTCGAAGGCCCTGGGAGACGCGGTCACCCCACCGGCCAGCGATCGCATCGTGATGGGCGGCGTCGGCCTGGGCAACATGGGCTCGGGTGACCAGCGGGCCTTCCTGAATCGGCCCGAGGTGCAGTACGTGGCGGTCTGCGACGTGCGGGCGAAGTGGCGCGACGACGCCAAGGCCCGGGTCGACGAGCACTACGGGTCGAACGACTGCGCGGCGGCCGTCGACTTCCGCGAACTCCTCGGCCGTGACGACATCGACGCGGTCCACATCGCGACGCCCGACCACTGGCACTCGATCATGACCATCGCCGCCTGCCGGGCGGGCAAGGACGTGTACCTCCAGAAGCCCGAGACGTTCACGCTCCGCGAGGGCCCGCTGATGATCCAGGCGGCCCGCCGCTATGGACGCGTCGTGTCGGGGGGCAGCCAGCGGGTGCTGGAGGACTATCGCGGAATCGTCGACCCCTGCTGGGCGGGCGAGCTTGGCCGGATCACCTCCATCGACATCGACCCCGGCGCCTCGTCGATGGCCTGCTACCTGCCGGCCCTCGCGACGCCGTCCGACATCGACTGGGATCTGTGGCTCGGCCCCGCGCCGTGGGAGCCCTACAACCCCGGGCGCTGCGACGGCAACTACGGCACCGCGGGCAACAGCTGGCGGTCGTACGTCGACTACTCGGGCGGCAGCCTGACGGACTGGGGAGCCCACAACTTCGGCGGCACGATCTTCGCCGCCGGTCTCCTCGATCTCCAGCCGGCGCGGGTGGTCTGGCATCCCGCATCCGCCGACGGGAGAACGCCGGCCCACGCGACGCTCGTCTACCCCAACGGCGTCGAAATGCACTGCAACCGGCCCCAGCAGCTCCGCCCGGCCGAACCCAAGGCCAGCGTGTCGCACGAGCGCGGCATCACGATCCGGGGCGACGGGTCGACTGCGAGCCCCAGGGCCGTGCCGGCCTACGCGGGCAGCGGCGGCATCTACGGCGACTTCCTGGAGTGCGTGAAGACGCGGCAGCGTCCGTTCCGCGACCTCGAGACGGGTGTCAACACGATGACCGCGCCCCATCTGCTGGCCCTCGCCCGGCGGCTCGAGCGGTCGCTCGAGTGGGATCGCGGCATGCAGCGCTTCGTCGGCGACGAGGAGGCCAATCGGCTCCTCGATCGCGCCCGCCGCGAGCCCTGGGCACTCTGAGGGCACACGACCGATGGCGACCGATCCGATCCAGCTCGACGCCGCGTTCGAGGCACTCGCCGCCTACGACTGGGACCGGGATGCCGCGCCGCTGGCCACGATCGACGCCGCCGTGGTCCGGACTCACGGCGACGCCGCACAGGCGTCGGACCTGGAGCGGCGGTTCCTGACCGTCGTCGCCGGACCGTCCTCGCGGGCGGCCAAGGAGTATGCCTGCCGGAAACTCTCGCTCGTGGGCACGGCGGCGGCGGTGCCGGCGCTGGCCGCGCTGCTCGCCGATCATGACCAGTCGCACATGGCCCGATTCGCGCTCGAGAGGATTCCGGCGGCCGAAGCCGCCGAAGCCCTGCGGCAGGCGCTCGGCACGGTCGACCGTGAACTCGCCGTCGGCGTCATCTCGTCGCTCGCCAACCGCCGTGATGCCGCCAGCGTCGCCCGACTGGCGGAGTTGCTCGGCGGTGACGACGACGTGGCGATGGCTGCGGCGGCGGCACTCGGGCGGATCGGCACCGCGGCGGCGGCCGAGGCCCTGGCGGCGGCGAGGCCGCGGCCGGGAGCGGCCACGAGCGCGGTGCTCGACGCCCGGATCGCCTGCGCCGACGCCCTGCTCGCCTCCGGCGACCGGACCGCTGCCCGGCAGATCTTCGCGGCGCTCGAGGCCGCGCTGCCCGCCAGGCCGCAGACCCACCGTGAGCGGGCACTTCGTGTCGCCGTGACGAGCGGCGGGCTCGCGTGCCTCGACGACTCCGTTGCCCCCTGACCACCGGCCGCGTGCGGCCGCCTGACCCCGCGCCCAGCGAGCGATCTCCATGACCTCCCTGCCGAACGTGCCCCGCCCGCGCCGGCTCGCGCTTTCGGCCGCCCTGCTTGCCCTGCTCGTGCTGCCCGACCGAGGGGTTCCGGCCGCGGAGCCTTCGGCTGCGGCACGGCAGGCCGCGGATCAGGTGCTCGACTATCTCGCGTCCGAGAACGACGACCTGGCGGCGGTCGCCCTCGACCGGGTGCGGCACGGCCTGAAGGGATCGTGGTTCACCCGCGCCGCCTGCGACCGCCTTTCCGGTCTCGAGGCTGGCCGGCAGGCCGCCCTGCTCCGCGCCCTGGCCGACCGCGGCGATGCGGCGGCCGTTTCCGTCGCCGTCAAGACGCTCGCGTCCTCACGCGAGCCGGACCTTCGTGCGGCCGCCGTGCAGGTCGTCGGACGGCTGGGCGGAGCGGCCGACGTGGCCATTCTCATGACGTCGCTGACGGCCGACGGCCCCGAGCGTGAGGCGGCGCGGCGCGGGCTCGTGGAAATCGCGGGCCCAGACGCAGCCGCGGCCATTCGCGCGGCCGCGGGCTCGGGAACGCCCGCGGCGCGGGCGATCGTGATCGACGTGCTCGCCGAACGGCGCGACCGGTCCGCGCTTCCCGTGCTCACTGCCGCAGTCACGGCCGACGACGCCCGCCTGCGGGGGGCGGCTCTGCGGGCGCTGGCCCGCTTCGGCGGCGCGGCGGAGATTCCCGCGATGGTCAGCGGGCTGCTGAAGTCGGCCGCGGAGGAGCGGAAGGAGGCCGAACTCGCGATCGTGTCGGTCTGCACGGTCTCGCCGGAGGCGACGGGAGCCACGGCCGCCCTCCTCGAACGGCATCGGGCCGCCGACGAGGCCGAGCGGCGGCTGCTCCTGCCGACCCTCGCCCGCGTGGGGGGACCCCGCGTGATGGAGATCATCGACGGCATGCTCGGCAACCCGACGACGCGGCCCCAGGCCATCGACGTCCTCGCGAAGTGGCCCGACGCAAGCGTCAAGGATCGGCTTCTCGACATGGTGGGGCAGGCGACCGATCCTCAGGAACGTGGCCTCCTGCTCGGTGCGCTGATCCGCATCGCCCCGCTGCCGGACAACAAGCTCGACGACCGCGGCAAGCTCGAACTCGTCAGGCAGACCATGACGCTCTGCCAGACGACCGACGACAGGGCCCGCTTGCTCGAGCGTGCCAACGCGATCCGCACGATCGAGGCCTTCCGGTTCGTGGCCCCCTATCTCGACGATCGCTCCCTCGCCGAACCCGCCTGCCGCAGCGTGGTGGAGCTGGCGCATCACCAGAAACTCCGCGACGCCCACAAGGAGGAGTTCCTCGTCGCCCTCGACAAGGTGCTCGCCACCACGGCCGACGAGGAACTCCGGGAGCGGGCCATCCGCTACAAGGCCGGCCGCACCTGGGATCGCAAGCAGAAGAACTGACGTCCCCGCGGCGTCACTTGCGAAACTGCCCGCCGTCGAGACCATGCCCCTTCATCAGGCGGTAGAGCGTGCCCCGGGGCAGCCGCGCCTCGCGAGCGGCCGCCGACACGTCGCCGAGGTGCCGCGTGAGCAGGTCGGTGAGAAACTGCTTCTCGAACCGGGCAACGTGCTCGGAACGCTGCGCGAAGAAGCCCACCGCTCCCGCCTCCGCCCCGCCGGTTCGGCCGGCGGCCGAAACCACCTCGTCGGGTAGGTCGTCGATCCCCGCCATCGGCGAGCGGGTCATGGCGATCGCGCGACGGACGACGTTCTGCAGTTCCCGGACGTTGCCCGGCCAGTGGTAGCCCTTGAGCACCTGGTAGACGTCCGTCGACAGACCGCCGACGCCCCGCCCCATCTCGGCGGCGGCCTTGTTGGCAAAGTGCTCGGCGAGCAGGCCGATGTCGTCCCCGCGTGCCCGGAGCGGTGGGAGGTCGATCCGGACCACGTTGATTCGGTAGAATAGGTCGCGCCGGAACTCGCCACGCTGCACCATCTGGTCGATGTCTCGGGAGGTCGCGGCCACCACGCGGACGTCCACGGGATTCTCCTGCCTGGCTCCCACGCGGCGAACCCGCCGCTCCTGGAGCACCCGGAGCAGTTTGGCCTGGAGCGCCGGCGGCAACTCCCCCACTTCGTCGAGAAACAGCGTGCCTCCGTCGGCGAACTCCACGAGCCCCATCCGCCGCGCATCGGCCCCGGTAAAGGCGCCGCGCTCGTGGCCGAACAGTTCGCTCTCGATCAGGGCATCGGGGATGGCCCCGCAGTCGACCGGCACGAACGGTCCGTCCGCCCGGCGGCTGCGGGCATGGATCGCCCGGGCGACGAGTTCCTTGCCCGTGCCGGTCTCTCCCGTGACCAGCACGTCGACCGAACTGGTCGCCACCCGGTCGATGACCGAGTAGACCTGCAGCATCACCGGGCTCTCCCCCAGGAACTCGGCGAACGAATAGGGCCGCTCGACCGCCCGGCGGAGCACCTCCTCCTGGGCCCTCCGCCGCGACGAGAACAGCAGCCGTTCAAGCGCGTCTTCGAGATCGGTCTCGACGCGGGCGATGTCGAGGTAGTCGCCCGCTCCGGCCTGGAGGCAGGCCCGGGCCGTGTCGACGCTCGGCTTCGGGTCGACGACCACCATCGGGAGCTGGGGATCCGCCTTGCGGAGGGCCGCATGCAGCACGTCGGCCGAGGGCCCGGATCGCGCCGTCACCACGCCCAAATCCCAGGAATCCCGGGCGAGCGTGGCCAGGGCGCCGTCGAGGCTCGTCTCGATCCGCACCTCGAGCGGTTGGAGCCGAGCCACCAGGCGCGAGTAGGGCAGGGCGGACGCGCCGGCGGAGTCGATGATGATGATGCGGGGCTGCTGCACGAAACCGAGCCTCGGGCGCGAGCGACCACCATTCGTGCGCCTGTGACGGCAAGTATGCAGTCGCCTCCCGGGCGGGGCAACCGCCGCCGCGGCTTCCGCCCGCGCGCGCCTCTGGTACATTCCAACCGGCGACTGCCAGGCGCGATCAGCGGTCTTTTTGGAGCCCACTCCCTCATGGCGATCGACACCTACGCCCCCTGTCCCGGCGGCACTGGCAAGAAGATCAAGTTCTGCTGTGCCGACCTCGTGGGTGACCTGGAGCAACTCGACAAGCTCGTGGAAGGGGATCAGATCTCCGCCGCCCTCGACCAGGTCAAGCGACTCGACGAGAAGCATCCGCGCCGCGCCTGCCTGATGGCCACGCGCACCAAGCTCGAGCTGGCGACCAAGCAATACGCCGAGGCGGCGGCCAGCAGCCGCGGCTTTCTCGACGCCTTTCCCGACAATCCCCTGGCGCTCGGCCATGCCGCGATCAGCGACGCCTTGGCGGGCCGCGTGCAGGAGGCAGCCGCCGCCTTCGACAAGGCCCGGGCGGCGGCGGCCGCCGCGGGGGGTGACGCGGCGGAGGAGCTGGTGAGGATCGCCGCCACGCTGGTGCAGGCCGCGGCCCAACTTGGTCACGTGGGCTTCGCACAGGGCATCGTCGACTGGCTGGGCGACGCAGGGCTCGGCAACGAGGAGGAGCGGCGGTTGCTCGCGGCCATCGTCGGCTCCTCGGGAGTGCCGCCGGCGCTACGAACCCGCGTCCGGCTCGAGCCCCTCGCCGAGGACTCGCCCTGGCGGTTCGAGTTCGACGCCGCCCTCGATCACGCCCGGCACTGGCGGCTGGCGAAGGCCCTGACCGCGTTCCGCAGCCTCAAGGGTGTCGCCGGTGAGTCACGGGAGTTGTTCTCGAACATCGCCGTGCTCTGCGAGATGCTGGCCAGGCCGATGGAGGCCGCCGAGTCGTGGGCCACGCTGGCCGCCCTGCGGAACACCCCTCCCGACGAGGCCGTCGAGGCTGCGGGCCGGGCGATCGCGCTGGAGACCGAGGCTGATCCCGACCGCTCGCCCGTCATCCGCTTCGCGACCTGTGCCGCCCCGCTCGGCGTTCCGGCCGGGGAGGAGGGCGTGGCCGCGATCGACCTGCTCGAGGACAAGCTCCGGCACGCGGGCCGGTTCGATCAGGCCGCCTTCGACCGCACGCAGTGGGTCTCGCGGAATGCGGCCCCGCCCCGCTCTGCCTGGCGGGTGTACGACGACGGAACGCCGGGGCGGCTCCTGGCGACGCTGCTGCTCTTCGGACGACAGACCGACCGCGAGCCCGAGGCCGTGCTGCAGGGCTTCGCCCCGGACGTCGCCGCCGCCCGCCCGGCGGTGGAGGCCTGCCTGGGCTGCACCTTCGGCGCCGACGCGACGACCGATGCGATGCCCGCGGTCTCTCCCACGAACTGGCTGGTGGCGGCGCAGTTCCGGATGCAGCCGCCCGCGACGATGACGCCGTCTCCTGCCGGTCAGCCGTCCGCCTTCGACGCCTTGCTCGACGAGCAGCGGAAGAGTGTCTGGGACCGCTTTCTGGCGGTCTGGCCCGACACCGCGCTGCCCGAACTGCTCGGCAAGACGCCCCGTGAGGCGCTGCGTGATCCGCAGTCCGCCCGGCGGGTGGAGGCCCTGGTGGCGGAAGGAGAGGCGACCTCGCGGCGGGCCGACGCGGCTTCCGCCTGGAGCGCCGTGCGAAAGCGGCTCGGCATGGCTGCGCCCGCGACCATCGACTCGGCGAAGCCGTTCGAGGATGGCGTGCCGCCGCTGCGGTGGCACCGGCTCGACATGAGCAAGCTCGCCCTCGACGACCTCCGCGGAGTCCTCGTCACCGCCGTCGATGCCGGGTTCGACGAGGCGGCGGCCCGCGCGGCCGAGAACCTCGCCGCCCGCCCCGAAGCCACGCCGGCCGACCGCTGGGAAGCACTCGGGGTGCTCGAGAGCCGGGCCGAGTCGAGCGTCCGCAAGCTCGAGATCCTCGGCGAGCTCCGCAGCCTCGCCAAGACGCTCAAGACCAGCGACGGCATGCTCGACGTGGCCGAACTCAGGGTGCGACTGCAGCGCGGGGATGAAGCCGATGTGGTCCGCCTCCTGGAACACGTCCGCCGCGAGCATGGCCGCGACCAGCGGGTGATCCAGGCTTTCGCCGAAGTGCTGATGGAGGCGGGAGTCGATCTCTCGGCCCTCGCGGGCAGGGGCGTTCCCGGCGCGTCGGGCGGGGGCATGGCGCCTCCCACGGCGGCGCCGGCGGCCGCCGGCGGCAAGCTCTGGACGCCCGGCGGCGAGTCGGCCCCGGCCGCCGGCGAGAAGAAGGTCATCTGGACGCCGAACTGAGGGCCATGGCGTCTTCGCCGTTCGACGAAGTCGTGATGCGACGGGCGCTCGAACTCGCGAGCCGCGGCCGTGGCTTCGTCGAGCCCAATCCGCCCGTCGGTGCGGTGGTCACCCGCGACGGCGCGGTGATCGGCGAGGGCTGGCACGAGCGGTTCGGCGGTCCACACGCCGAGGTGGCGGCGCTGCGGGCGGCCGGTGAACGAGCGCGGGGCGGGACGCTCTACGTGACGCTCGAACCCTGCTGCCACCACGGCAAGACGCCTCCGTGTACGGATGCGATCCGGGCCGCCGGTGTGACCCGCGTGGTGATCGCCACGGGCGACCCCTTTCCGCTCGTGGCAGGCCGGGGAATCGCCGCGCTTCGGGAGGCCGGCATCGACGTGGAAGTGGGCGTGCTCGCCCGCGAGGCCGAGCGGCTGACGGCCCCGTTTCGCACGCTGGTCACGCGGGGCCGGCCCTGGGTGATCGCCAAGTGGGCCATGAGCCTCGATGGTCGGCTCACGACCGCCGTCGGGCAGGGCCGCTGGATCTCGTCTGCGGAATCCCGCGGGCTCGTGCACGACCTGCGGACGCGAATCGATGCGATCGCCGTGGGCATCGGTACGGCGCTCGCCGACGATCCGCTGCTCACCCCCCGCCCCGACGATGCGGCGGACTCCGGGCCGCGCCGGCCGCTGCGGATCGTGCTCGACGGCCGGGCCCGGCTGTCCCCGACGAGCACGCTCGTCCGCACCGCCCGGGAGGCTCCCGTGCTCGTCGCAACCGGTCCCGACGCACCCGCTGACCGGATCACCATGCTCGAGGCGGCCGGCTGCGAGGTCTGGCGCGGGGCGGATCGCGACCCCGCCGCCCGCACCGGGGCGCTGCTCGCCGAACTCGGGCGCCGGCAGGCGACGCACCTGCTGGTGGAGGGGGGGACGACGCTGCTCGCGGGGATGTTCGCCGCCGGCCAAGTCGACGAGGCCTGGACCTTCGTGGCCCCCGTGATCATCGGCGGGGCGACGATCGGGATGCCGCCGCTGCCGGCAGGCGTGCGGCTGACGATCGAGGACGTCTCCTTTCCCGGAGGCGATGTCTTCGTCCGCGGAACCGTCCACTGAACGACCGCCCCATACGGACGCCACGTGATCCTCGCGCGTCGCTCCAGCACCGCCGCCGGGCTGCGCATGGCGCGAACTCGGGGCCGCCCGTGCCTGAGAGGAGCGCGGGTTTCCAACCCGCGTCTGAGTTCCTGCCCCCCGTAGCGCGGGTTTTCAACCCGCGGCGCACTTCCGCAGACCCCGCACCGGAAGCCCCAATCGCGTGAGCGATGGGGACCGAGCCGCGCGAATGCGCGAGGCTCACGGGTGACCCGTATCAGTTCGCCGGCATGTCGCGGATCACGTTTTGCCACCGGGTCACGAGGGCTCCGTCCCGGAACGACGTCTCGGCGACGGCGACGCGGAGCGACTTGAGGGCTTCGATGACCACGTTTCCGTGCTCGATGATCTCCTTCGCCGGCTCCGTCTCGTCGGCTGCCGAGAGTTCGCCCTGCGGATCGACGAAGCCTTCCTTGTTCTGCACGCACCAGTACCGGACCATGTAGATCAGCCAGGGCCTGATGGCGTCGAGAAGTCCGGCCACGTCGATCGCCGCCGCGCCCGCCAGTGGCTCGTCGAACGTCGCCAGTTGGGCTCCCGTCTCGAGCTTGCTCTCCGCGAGCGTCCGCCCCGCCTGCTTGGGCACGAGGGTGAACACCGCCGCCTGCCCACCGACGCCGACGGCCGGCTTGATCTGCTCGTCGAGTCCAGTGGCGGACAGCGGCCACGACCAGACGGAACCCTCCTCGACCTTGGCCCGCTCCGGTTCGGGGATCCGGTAGCCCTGCGGCACCGCGTCCGGATCGAGATCCCGCATGGAAGCGGTGAACTCGTCGGCCAGCGCGAACAGGTCGCTCAGGCCCTCCTTGAAGAGCTTCGGATCGGCCAGCGGCAGCACGATGGCCGGCTCCGCGATCGGCAGCGGGTCGGCGGAAGCCGGCAGGTCTCCCTGCAGCGCCTTCGTCCTTCCCTTGGCGTCGATCACCAGGCCCACCTGGCCGTCGGCCAGGCTGGCGAGGATCTTGCCACGGAGCGTCGTGGCCAGACGGCCGCCGTAGGGGGCGAGGTGCTCCGCGAACGAGTCGAACGAGCGCCGGTCTTCACCGTCGGCCCCTGGCCGACCGTGCCGGACGACGAGTTCCCAGGCCGCCGATCCGAGCCCGATCAGGGCATCGAATGCCTCGGGGTCGGACCGCATCCGCCAGACAAGCACCGCCAAGGGGGCTCCGCCCACGTGCTCCAGCACGTCGAGGCGGCTGTCGCCGTCGAAGGGCTGGTTGCCCCCCCAGTTCCAGGCGTAGCCCTCGTAGCCCTGGTCGGTCCGGAACGAATACGCCATCCAAGGCCCCGGCTTCGGCAGCCATTTCTCGTACTCGCCCGCCGCCCGCGCCGCGAGCCCGCGGATGTCGGCGACCGCCTCGGGGGAGAGCTCCTCGCCGGATTCGACCTGATCGACCGCGGCCAAGAGCGTCTCGACGCCGGCCTGCTCGTTGCCCACCGCCTCGACGAGCGGCTGGCTGAGATACGACACCGCGGTGATCCTCTTTCCGGCGTCGGCGCGGAGCGGAGCGAGCGGCGGCGCGTCGAGCAGTCCCGGCCGTCCGCTGCCCGGCACGGCGAGCTTCCCGAGGTGGTCCACGGAGTCGCCGATCGACACGATGACCCAGTCGTCGACGACGCCGATGGCGACGACCAGATCCAGGTCCCTGAGCCGATCGAATACCTGCTCGGCACGCTGTTCGTCCCCGGCGGCGGCGGCGATCTCCCGTTCGACCTCACCCCACGGGAGCCGGCCGCCATCCACGGTGAATGTCAGCACGTCGCCCCCGGCGACCTGCGTGCGTCCCAGGGCGTAGGTCGCGTCCCCCTGAAGAAGCCCCTGGCCCAGCGCTTCGAGCCGGGCGATCTGGGTGACCGCCACGTCGCGCTTGGTCGTCTTGAATCCCCATACGACGTCGGGCACGACGATTCCGTCGAGGTTGTCGGCGAGGGCCTCGAGCACCAGCCGGGCCTGACGGCCGGCGTCGATGCCCGCACCGCCGGCGAAGCCGAGGACGTCGTCCCCATCGACGTGCGGAAGCCTTCCCGGCACGTCCTCGCCCGCCGAGAACTGACCGCGCTGCTGGGCTGCCATCACCTTGCGGACGAGCGTCCAGAAGGTCACGCATGAAGGCTCGCCGTACACGAAGGTATCGGTCGCGACCATGTCGGCCAACAGGTCGGCGGCAGCCTCGTTCTCGGGAAGCGAAAGGAAGGCCTCGAAGGTCGAGAAGGCGCTGCCGGGCGTGATCCGCTGCTCCTCGTACGACTCGAGCGCTCGCTTCACGGCGGGCAGGTCCATGAGCGCCTTGAACGCGTTGCTGGCCACCAGGGCGTCGTACTGCTCACGGATGCGGAGTGACGACGAGAGGAACGCGGCGTCGGGGGGGACCATGGCGACGCCCGCCGGCCCCCGCGAGGGATCCTCCGCCGCCTGCTCGGCCCGCGGCGTGGACGCACCGACGGCCACGACAGCCACGGCCGCCAGCACGAGGCGACGGCTCGAAGCCAGACCGGGGAGGCGGGGCACCAACCAGAGCAGGAGAGTGGGCATGCGGCGTTCCTCGTCCGCGCGACATCGAACAGGAAGAGCGACTCGGCTCATCGCGACTCGATTTCGTAAGATACGCGATTTCAGCGGCGGGGGAACACCGAATGTCCTGACTCCCGCCGGGTCCGATACGCTGGCGACCCGGACAGGAGCGACGCCCGTGCTGATCGGTGACACCCTGATCGTCGACACGTTCGCGGAAGCCTTCAGGCTGCGGTTTGCACGGCTGTTGGTCACCGCCCACGACGACCACTGGCTCGCCGCCGCGGTCGACTCGACCTGCGGATATGGCACGAGCGTGATCGGCTGCGACGCCGAGGCGGGCCTGGAGCGCCGCCTGCCGGCCGAATCCACCCCGGACGGCCGGCCAGGGGCCCTCGTCATGTTCTTCGCATTCTCCGCAGAGTCACTGGCGTCCGCCGTCGCCAATCGCGTCGCCCAGTGCCTCCTGACCTGCCCGACGACGGCGGTCTTCGACGGCCTCGCGGCCGCGTCGGACCGGATCCCGATCGGTAGCCACGTGCGGTTCTTCGGGGATGGTCACGAAAAGGCGAAGATCGTGGGGGGAAGCCGGTTTTGGCGGATTCCGGTGATGGATGGCGAGTTCCTGGTCGAGGAGTCGGCCGGGGTCGCCAAGGGCATCGGGGGAGGCAACTTCATCGTGCAGGGTCGGAGCCTCGAGGCCACGCTCGCAGCGGCCCGTCGGGCCGTCGCGGCCCTGGCACCACTTTCAGGGGTGATCACGCCGTTTCCCGGAGGTGTCGTCAGGTCGGGCAGCAAGGTCGGGTCACGATCAGGGGCCTTGAAGGCGTCGACCAACGAGGCGTTTTGTCCCGGACTGGCCGGCCGCGCGGGCACGACCAGCCTGCATCCGGAGGCAAGCAGTTGCGTCGAGATCGTGATCGACGGAGTCGACGAGAACGCAGTCACCACGGCGATGGTGGCGGGCATCCGGGCGGCGGCCGGCCCCGATGTCCCGGCGATCTCCGCCGGCAACTACGGTGGCAAACTGGGCAAGTTTCAGTTTGCTTTGCGGCAGATTCTCCAGGCTTCCTGAGGCCGCGGCCCGCCTGCGGCAGCCGGTCTTCCCGACTGGCCTTCTCCGGCTGAAGGCCCGTTTGGTACTTCCCGACCCGGTCCGGGAACCTCGTCCCGGACGCCAGGTTTTCAAGGGTCGCTGCCATGACCGAATCGCCCGTCGAGCCGCGTCCGTCCCGCCAGGATCTGGTGGTTCCGCCCCCGCGCGGGGCGAATGTTCCGGTGATCGTGGGCACGCTCGCCTGCGGGGCGGCCGGCTTCGCCCTCGTCTGGGTGCTCGGAATCGGGAGGGGTCGGCCGCCGGAGACCACCGCCGAAGTTCCAGCAGTCGCCGACCGGGATGCCGGGCAGGAACCCGATCGAACCGCTGATGAACGACAGCGGGCCGCTACCCGTTCGCACGACCCGGCCGAGCCCGACATGCTGCCGCTGGCGGATGATGCGGCACCGATTGCCCGGTCTGCTCGCGTGGATCGCTGGCTGCGGCCGTCTCCCGGAGGCGTGACGACGGCCGGCGACGAACTCCTGAATCAGCCGGACCAGCCGCCCCGCCAGGTCTCACTCGACCTGCCGGAACCCGTGAGCGTGGCGAACCCACCCCAGCGCTTCGCCCGCTATCCGGAGGTGTCCGAGGCGGAGGGGGTCGTGGCAGCCGGATCGACGGATGTCGTGGACGAAGCTCCCCGGTCGGATCCACCCGTCGAGCCCTTGGAAACGGACCTGGCCGCGGATGCCGACACGCCCGTCGGTTCCGAAGCGCCGGAGGCGGATTCCTCACCCGCCGAGCCACCGTTCGTCCGCCACCCGCCGGCGGAACTGGCCACCGACCCACCGCCGCTCCCCAAAAACCCGGGGGACGTCGCCGCTCCACCGGAACCACCCGCTCTTCCGCCCGCCGAGCCCCTGTTCGCCGCGGCGTTTGGTGCCGCGCCGGCCGCGTTCGGCAGTGGTGCTCCTGCGGCCCCGCTGCCACCGCAGCCCCTCCCAAGCGAGAACCAACCGCCTCCCGGCCCCTTGCCGGCTCGCGCGGCGTCGGTGCCCGGAGCCGCTCCGCTGCCGCCCACTCCCCCCGCCCAGAATCCGGGCCAGGATCGTCCCGGACCGCTGCAGCTCGAGGGGATCCAGACGCCGCAGGTCTCCGTCGAGAAGCGGGGCCCGCGGGAAGTCTCCGTCGGGAAGCCGGCACGCTATGAGATTCTCGTGCGAAACGTCGGCAGCGCGACGGCCCACGAAGTGATCCTCCAAGACGCCGTTCCCCAGGGGACGACGCTGGTGGCCACCACTCCGGCGGCGAGCCCCGGCGCGCATGCGGCAGCGGAGGGCACGCTCGTGTGGACACTCGGCACGCTGCCCCCGGGGGGCCAGGCTGCGGTCACGATGGAGGTGATGCCGCAGGTCGAGGGGGAGATCGGCAGCGTGGCCAGCGTCAGCTTCCGGACCGATGCGTCGGTGCGGTCGCGGGCCACCAAGCCCGACCTCCGGATCGAATGCGCCTCGCCCCCGCCGGTGCTGATCGGCCGTGACATCCAGGTCACGATCACCGTGACCAATCCCGGCACGGGCGCGGCGACCGGCGTGGTGCTCGAGGGCTTCCTGCCCGACAACGTGTCACACCGCTCGGGACGTGAGCTCGAGTTCGACGTCGGCCAGCTGCGGCCCGGAGAGTCGCGCACGATCGACCTCGTGCTCGGCACGCGTGGTCCGGGCGTCCACGCCGCAGAGTTGGCGGCCCGAGCCGACGGCGGCATCGAGGTCAAGCACCAGGTGCCGATCGAGGTGACGGCCCCCACGCTGGAACTGGCCATCGACATGCCGCTCCGCCGGTTCCTGCAGCGGCCGGCCACCTGCTCGATCTCGATGGTCAACGCGGGAACGGCACCGGCCCAGGCCATCGAACTGGCCGTGCAGTTGCCCCCCGGACTGAAGTTCGTGAAGGCCAACAACGCCGGCTGGCACGACGACCGGGCCCAGCGGGTGCTCTGGAATCTCGAGGAACTCCCTGCCGGAGAGACCGGCACGGTGCAGGTGGTGGTGATGCCGGTCGAGTTCGGGCCGCAGCGCATCACGGCGGCCGCCCGCAGCGCGGACGGCCTTGCCTGCCAGGCGGCGCAGACCTGCGACGTCGAGGGGCTCGCGGCCCTCTCCTTTGAAGTGCTCGACAGCGAGGATCCGATCGAGCTCGACGGCGTCACCGACTACGTGGTCCGCGTCGGAAATCAGGGGACGAAGCCGGCGACGGGCGTGCGGCTCGCCGCCACGCTGCTCGGCGACCTCGAGCCGGTGGAGGCCCAGGGCCCCGCCGGCCACCGGATCGACAACCTGACGATCGCCTTCGAGCCCCTCGCCAAGCTGGCGCCGGCCGAAGAGGCGGTGTTTCGGATCCGCGCCCGCGGCCGGCGGGCGGGTGACCAGCGGATCCAGGTGCAGCTCACCAGTGCGGATCAGCCGGCGCCGATCACCAAGGAAGAGACGACCCGGGTCTACGCCGACCGCTGACCATCCGCTGCGAACCCCCGGCCCGGCCGCCACGGGGGATCAGGCCCGCAGCACCGCGCCGACGCGACGGCCACACTCCGCCACCACGAGGTCGACCAACCGGCTCGCCTCGTCGCCCGCCAGCGTGCCGGTCGTGCTGCGGAGGGTCAGGGCGACGACGAAGCTCTTGCGGCCCGTCCCCAGGCGTTCCGCGTCGCGCCACACCTGCACGAGCCGGCAGTGTTCGAGAAACGGTTCGACCGCACCGCGGATCGCCGACTCCACGCTGCCCCAGGGAACACCCTCGTCGACCACCAGGTTTACGTCGCGCTGGACCGGCGGATAGTCGCTCGGCCGCACCACCGGCCGCTCGCCGGCGATGGCGAACACGAGTTTGTCGATGCGGATCTCGGCCGCGGCGACCGGTCCCGGCAACGCCAGCCGATCCCGGGTCACGGCCGCCACCTCCCCGACGACCGCCACCCGCTCGCTGGCCTGCCCGGCGCGATCGAGGATCACCTCGGCCGCCCTGCCCGCCGCGAACGGGGCCAGGTCGATCGGCCGCGTGGTGAGGCGGACACCCGGGCCGGTGACGCCCAGGCCCGCGAGCACGGCCTCGCAGAGGCCCTTGGCGCGGAAGAAATCCCCGCCCACGACGACGCCCGCCAGCAGGGGCTCGTCCACCGGACCATCGGACACGTCTGCCGCGGCGGGCCGCGCGAGGTAACCCCGCGCGATCTCGAACACGTCGGCATCCTCCACTCCCACCGCCACGTTCCCCGATCGGGCCTCGAGCAGGCTCGGCACGAGGCTGCGCCGCAGGCGATCGGCACCTCGGACCAGCGGTGGGGAGATGGCCAACGGTGCCGCGTCGCCCCACGGGCTGGGAATCGACGCCACCGACTCCGTCACCACGCTTCGCGTCATCGCCTCGCAGAGCCCGGCACTGACCAGCACCTCGACCACGCGGCGGACGGTCCGTTCCCGAGGGGAAAGCTCGACCGGGCGGGCGGAGATCGCCACGTCCTCCGGCACCCTTGCATAGCCCTCCACCCTGGCGATCTCCTCGACCAGGTCGATCTCCCGCCAGCAGTCGCGCCGCCAGCTCGGAGCCCGCCAGCGGTGGTCGTGCAACGCTCCCCCCCGCTCCTCGACGAACCCGAGCGCCGTCAAGATCTTCCGCTGCCGGGCGTCGGCGATGTCGACTCCGAGCACCTCGCCGACCCGCTCCGCGGCGAGGCGAATGGATGCGGGCTCGCAGGCGAGCTTCCCCGCCACCATCACGCCCCGCTCCAGGGTGCCGCCAGCGAGTTCGATGATCAGCGCGGCCGCCCGGCGGCTCGCCCACTCGACCATCGCCGGGTCCGGCCCGCGCTCGAAGCGGTACGACGAGCCGCTGGCCAGCGACAGGCCCCGGGCCGCGGCCCGCACCGCCAAGGGGGCGAACTGCGCGGACTCCAGCAGGATGTCGGTGGTCGCGGCACCGATCTCCGTGTCTGCTCCCCCCATCACGCCGGCGAGCGCCACGGGCCGCTCGGCGTCCGCGATCACGCACATCCGCTCGGTGAGGGTGTAGGCCTTGTGGTTGATCGCGAGGAACGACTCCCCGGCCTCGGCCCTGCGCACGATGATCCGCCCACCCCGGATCTTCGCGAGGTCGAAGGCGTGCAACGGCTGGCCGCACTCCAGCATCACGTAGTTGGTGACGTCGACGACGTTGTTGACGCTGGCCACGCCCACCGTCGCCAGCCGATCGACGAGCCAGGAAGGACTCGGTCCCACCCGCGCGCCCCGGATGACCCGGGCCGTGTACCAGGGGCAGATCTCCGGGGAGTGGATCTCGACGGCGACGCTGCCCGAGACGGGACCGGCCCCCTCGAGCGGACGCGGGTCGGGAACGTGCAGAGGCCGGTCGAAGAGGACCGCAGCCTCGCGGGCCACGCCGATGTGCCCGAGGCAGTCGGGGCGATTGCTGGTCACCTCGAGTTCGACCGCGACGTCCTGTCCCACGGGCTTCGTCGACTCGTGGTTCAAGCCGGCCATCAGCAGCCGCTCGACCATCTCGTCAACGGTGCCCGGGAGCTGCACGTAGTCCGCCAGCCAGTTCGTGGAGATGATCATGGCGTCAGAACTGCCGGAGGAACCGGGCGTCGTTGCGGTAGAAATCGCGGATGTCTTCGACCCCGTACCGGCGGGCGGCGATCCGCTCCACCCCGAGACCGAATGCGAAACCGGTCACGCTGTCGGGGTCGTAGCCGACCGCCTCCAGCACGGCGGGATCGATCATGCCGGCCCCTCCCATTTCCACCCAGCGGCCGCCCCACTCCATGTCGACCTCGACACTCGGCTCGGTGAACGGAAAGAAGGACGGCCGAAACCGCACGTTCACCGCATGCCCGAGGAAGCTCGAGGCGAACATCCGCAGCACGCTCTTGAGGTGGGCGAGGGTCGTGCCCGGCTCGACGAGCAGCCCCTCCACCTGGTGAAACATCGGGTAGTGCGTCGCATCGGCCGTGTCGGGGCGGTAGACGCGTCCCAGCGACACGATCCGCAGCGGGGGCTCCCGGTTCTCCATCACGCGAATCTGCACCGTGCTCGTCTGCGACCGCAGGAGCAGTGGATCAGCCCCACGGGCCACCGCCAGATAGAAGTTGTCGAGCGGATCACGAGCCGGATGCTCGGCGGGAATGGCGAGAGCTTCGAAGTTGTGCCACTGATCCTCGACCTCCGGCCCGTCGACGCTCTCGAACCCGAGCCTGCCCATGATCTCCTGCACGCGGCGGATCGTCCTGGTGATCGGATGCATGTGCCCGAGTCGCACGGGCTCCGCCGGCAGCGTGACGTCGATCGCGTCCAGCCGGCACTCGGAGCCGGCCCCCGCCACCCTGGCCTGGGCCGCCTCGAAGCACGCGGTGACGGCGGCCTTGGCCTCGTTGAAGTGCCTTCCGCCGGCGGGCTTGTCTGCCGCCGCAAGCCCGCCGAGCGACTTCTGAATGGCCTTCAGCCGGCCGCTCTTCGCGCCGAGAAAGTCGATTCGCGCCGCCTCGAGCGCGACCTCGTCGGCGGCAGCGTCCATGGCGGCTTCCGCATCGGCCCGCAGTCGCTCCAGTTCGGCGCGGAACGTGTCGAGCGGGACGATGGTCACGGCGTCACGCGACGGCGGCCGGCTCCGGCAGGCCGAGCGCCTTGCACACCTCGGCGGCGACCGCATCGAAGCCGGTCGGGTCGAGCACGGCCATCTCGGCGAGCGTGCGCCGATCGAGTTCGCAGCCGATCTTCTCGAGGCCGGCGATCAACTGGCTGTAGCGGAAGCCACGCTCGCGGCAGGCGGCGTTGAGCCGCACGATCCACAGCCGCCGGAAATCCCGCTTCTTTCGCCGGCGATCACGACGAGCGTAGACACCGGCCCGGATGATCGCCTCCTTCGCGGTGCGAAGCAGGCGGCGGCGACCGCCGACCGACCCCTTCACCCGCTTGAAAAGCCGCTTCTTGGCACGCAGACGCGGGACGACGCTCTTGGTACGCATGGCTCAGAAACCTGATTCGTCGGATGAACCTGAGGGACCGAACTGGAGAGCCTCCAAATCTGGCGTAAATCGCCGGAAATGCAAGGGCGCTCCCTGCCGCCGGGGTTTCACCGAACCACGACGGCAAGCCCCCGCCGGAGCCGCACCCGCGACGGGACCGCGAGCCCCCACCCCAGCCGGCACCTGCCACGACGGCGCGTTCCAGCCGATGGACTGCGAGCCCCCACCCCGGCCGGCACCGGCCACGAGGGCGGTGCCGGCGTGCGCTCAGTAACTGTACTTGCCCAGCGCGTCGTGGATGCGGTGTTCGTCCTCCTTGGCCAGGACGCCCGTGCCGCGGAGCTTGCGGCGCCGCTTCGCGGTCAGCCGAACCTGCAGGTGGCTGGTGCCTGCACGGCGGTGCTTGACCTTGCCGGTGGCGGTGATCCGAAAGCGCTTCTTGACTCCCTTGTGGGTCTTCTGCTTTGGCATGGCGACTCTCCTCGTGTCGGGTCCGGTGGGGGGTGGAAGGCGATGGGCCGGGTCACTTCGGGGCCAGGGTGCAGACCAGGCGGCGGCCCATCTGCTGCGGCGGCGCCTCGACCTTGCTGACCGGCTCGAGTTGTTCGACGATCTGCTTCATCACACGCTGTCCTTCGTCGATGTGGGCCAGTTCACGGCCTCGGAAGACGACCGAGACGATGACCTTGTCCTTGTGCTGGAGAAAGCCTTTCGCCTGGTTCACCTTGACCTCGATGTCGTGCTCGCCGGTTTTCGGACGAAGGCGGATCTCCTTGATCTTCGCGTGATGGACGTGCGATTTGTGATGCTTCTTCTTCTGCTGATACTTGAACTTGCCGAAGTCCATGATCCGGCAGACGGGCGGCTTCTCGTTGGGAGCCACCTCCACCAGATCGAGGCCCGATTCCCGCGCGAGGGACATCGCCTCATCGGTGGCAATGATGCCGAGTTGTCCGCCATCCGCCGCGATCACCCGGATCGGAGTGATCCGGATCTGCTCGTTGATGCGATGCTGCTTCTCGATGGCTGACGACTCCGGCGGCGACGCCTTGGCCGCCGGCCGGAACGAAGTCTCACCATTCGCACCGCGGGCCGGCGGTTCTCCTCTCGATGATGTCGGCGGAACGAGCCTGCCGTGCGGACGGCCTGCAGTTTCCGCGTCTGGAGAGTGTCGCCCTGGAAACGGGCAGCGTCAAGGCGTGGGCGTGGCGGGCGGCAGGCGGGCCTCGCGCTCGATCGGTTCGCCCGGTCCGTCCTGGTTCGCGGCCGCCGCCCTGGGCAGGCTGATCCCGTCCACGAGGTCACGATCGGCGTTGCCGAAGCGGTCGCGGAGGCCCCCCTCGAGCATGCAGGTCACCGCGACCCGCTGCCCGGACGCGTCGGTCAGCACCGCATGCACCCATCGGAACGGCAGATCGCCGGCCTTGCCGGTGGCGACCACCCTGACGATCCGCACGCCGTCGCTGCGGCTCGCCTCGGACGAGTGCTCGATGCCCGTCGCCTGTCCGGCGAGCGACCTCTGCAGGTCCCGCTCGACCTCGGCGATCGTGGGCGGGGCGGACGCCGGCCCGCGAGGCAGGGCGGTGACCGAGCACTGCGCGAGCAACGCCCCGCGGTCCACCAGCCTCATCACCAGACCATCGAGCCCGTCCTCGATCGTCTTCCAGCGACCATCGTGCACGATCTCGTACCGACCGAGGCGGTCGCGGTGCCAGACCAGGCCAGGCCTGCCGGATCCGCCGGAACGCACCGATTCACCGCCGGCGCCGGCTTCTTCGGCCTCGTCCGCTGACGCCTGATCGCGGGCGAACGAGACGTGGGCTTCGACGTCGAATCCAGGCGCCACGTGCCCCGCTTCGCGACGTTCGCGAAGCGTGAGGCTCGCCGACGAGGGCGGCGTGTCGAGCGTGAGCTTCCCGTCGCCGGCCGCGACCGGGAGCACACAGGTGCCCTCGACGGTCACGTGTGTCGGCACCCCGTCGACGGCCCCGTCGACGATGCCTTCGATCGCGACGGTGGCCACGCCATCGGTGACGCCCGTCACGCGGGCCTCGACGCGGCCGGACTCCACCGTGTCGATCGTCAACAGGCCGGCGGTCGCGTCGGGGGGAATGACCCAGGGCTCGTTCTCGGCCACTGGCGACCGGGGCAGGATCGCCTCCATGAGGAGCGGGTCGAACGGTGTTTCCAGCAGATCCATCTCCTCGCGGGTGAGGTGGCCGCTGGCCAGAAACGGGGCCGGCGTCATGCCCAGCAGTGCGAACCGCACCTCGCGGGCATCCGCGGCCAGGGCGACCCGCTGGGGCGGGCCATCGACGCTCAACTCGGCGACCGCGTCCCGGTACCTCCGCACCACGACGGCGCCTTCGGCGGCGTCGCCGGCGGACTCGATGAAGTCGAACCGGGCCTCGAGTTTCGTCGGCAGCCGCAGCGGCGGAGCGTCGGCGCCCACGGTGGCGAAGATTTCGCCCGTCACGTCGAGCTTGAGCCGCACGCGGGTATGCCCGGCTCCAGCCCGGTGCACGGCCGCCTCACCCACTCCTTCACTCCCGGCCGCAGCGGCCGGGTCCGGTCCATCCGCGACGGCCCCGGCATCTCGATCGGCGTCGGCTGCCGGCGCCTCGGGCAGACCCGCGGCGGCCGTGGCCTGGCTTGCTTCCGCTGCGGGGCCGGCTTCAGGGGTGACCGGTGCCTCCTCCCCCGCATCAGGCCCGGCAGCGGGGCCCGCGGCGACCGCTTCCTGGGGCGTGATGCCCGATGGATCGGGGTGGCCTGATTCTTCCGCTCCGGTCGACCGCTGGCTGGAGGTCACAAGCGCGACCACGACGACCGCTTTCCACCAGCACCCGCCACCGAACCGACCGTGGATCATGACTCGCCACCTCTGGTGCCAGGCCTTCGAGCCACGGTGGCCGTTCGCTCCGGCCGTCCCCGACTCCAGCGCCCTGCCACTACCTTCGTCCAGCCGCGGGCCTGAATCTCTGAGCCAGAGCTCCCGCCCGGAGCCTCTCCCCCCACTCTGCCCAGCCACCCCTGAGCAAGCGGTCGCCAGGCGGGCGATGCCAGGTGTCCGGCGGCACCGGTTTCCCGCGTTTCCAGCACCATCCGCGGTGTCGCCGGGAGGCCGTGAGAAAGCCCGCGGCCCCTCGGGATGACCTAAACCCTTGCCGGCAGGCCAGTTGCCGCGGGCGAACGTGCCGCCGGTTGCGTTGGGCAATTGAAATCGGCTCAAGAAAACAGGGTGTCCATGAACCGTCCTCAGGGTACGGCCGTATAACAACGGCGTCCGCAGCATGGCGGATGGGGTCAGGGATGGCCCCCCACGCATGGGACGTTGCGAAGCACGACAACGGGTTTGGATCCGGGGGCGAGCCAGCCCGGGCAAGCCGACGAAGGCCCGGGTGATTTGCCCTCGGCGACTGCCGGCACGGCTGCCGGTCGGAGGTGAAACATGCGTTCCAGTTCCTCGGTCGATCAGTTCGTAGCGCTGTTTGGTGAGCAGGCCTCCTCGATCGAGGCCGACCGGCTGATGAGCCCGGCTGGCCCCACCGCCGGCACGGAGGTTCCCGCCGGCGAAGAGGTGCTCTCGATCGAGGATCTCGCCCAGCGGTTCAACGTCTCGACGAAGACGATCTCCCGCTGGCGGGATCACGGGTTGGTCGCCCAGCGGTACATCGTCTCCGGGCGGCGCCGCGTCGGGTTCCTGGCGAGCACCGTCGAGCGATTCATCCGCGACAATCCCCTGCGGATCGAGCGGGGCAGCCGGTTCAGCCAGTTGTCGGACGAGGAACACGAGAAGATCGTCTCGTGGGCGCGACGGCTCGCCGTGGCCGGAGCCTGCCCGGCCGACGTGCACCGCCGCATCGCGTCCCGCCTGGGCCGCAGCGTCGAGACGATCCGCTACACGCTCAAGCGGCATGACCAGGAACATCCCGACGCCGCGGTCTTCCCGACGGCCGACGGTCACCTGCGGCCGGAGAGCCGCGCCCGCATCTACCAGCACCATCTGGCCGGCGAACCCGTGGACTCGATCGCCCGCCGGTACCACCGCTCCAAGGCCAGCATCTACCGGGTGATCCTCGCGGAGCGGGCGGGGCACGTGATGCAGTTGCCGCTCGACTTCATGCCCAATGCCCTGTTCTCCAGAAAGAGCGCCGCGAAGGTGGTCGACCAGCCGTACCCCGGCCCCACCGACGTCAAGAAGGCCCGCCGCCCCAGCGGACTGCCGGCCTATCTCGCGAGCCTGTACGAGGTGCCGCTGCTGACTCGGGAGCAGGAGGTGTGGCTGTTCCGGAAGTTCAACTTCCTCAAGCATTCCGCGGCGAAGCTCCGCGAGCAGCTCGATGCCGAGCACCCCAACTCCCGGCTGATGGACCAGATCGAGCGGCTCTACGACGAGGCGATCGAGATCAAGAATCGCATCGTCCGCGCCAACCTGCGGCTCGTCGTGTCGATCGCCAAGCGGCGCGTGTCGCCGGGAGACGGGTTCTTCGACCTCGTCAGCGACGGCAACATGTCGCTGATCAGGGCGGTCGAGAAGTTCGACTATTCGCGGGGAAACAAGTTCAGCACCTATGCATCGTGGGCGATCATGAAGAACTACGCCCGCACGATCCCCGACGAGCACAAGCGGCGCGACCGCTTCCGCGCGGCGGACATGGAGCTGCTCAACGCGGCGGCGGACCGCCGCGAGGACGAGTACCAGCAGCGGATCGCCGAGAGCGATCGGCTCGCCCAGATCGGCAAGTTTCTCGGGCGGCTCGACTCCCGCGAGCAGACGATCATCATCCGGCGCTACGGACTGGACCATCGGCACGAGCCCCAGACCCTCAAGGAAGTGGGCTCCGCGCTGGGGGTGACCAAGGAACGCGTGCGGCAGATCGAGGCGAAGGCGCTGGAAAAGCTCCGCGAGGCGGCCGCCGCCGAGGCGATCCTGCCGGAACTGGAATGAACCCCGCGGGCCGGCGTGGCGGCTGTCCGGCCAGGGGGGTATTCTGGGCGTCATGACGAGGCTCACGATCAGCTCCGGCCTGCCGACGACCGTCCTGACGCTTGCCGCCGCGATCGGACTCATGACCACGGCCGTCGCCGGGCAGATTCCCTTCGACGGCTGGCGCGGGCTGCGGGTGATCCCGCTGGACGGGCGGGCGGAGAGGCTGCTCGTGGCGGATCTGGGGGGCGACGGCCGCGACGACGTGGTCGTGGTGAACCCCCGCCAGGCTCGGCTCGACCTGTTTCGCTGGCTTCCGCCCGCCGAACGCACCCGCTCCGACGCCGGCGACCCGGATCGCCCCAACGAACTCCCCCTGGCGCCCGACTGGGCGCATGGCGAGGTGTCGATCGACGAGATGCCCGTCGACGCCGTTGTCCACGACGTCGACGGTGACGGCCGGCCGGAGTTGCTGGTCCTGACCACGCCGTCCAACCGGGTGTCGATCTACGCCCAGTCCGCCGACAAGGCGGTCGATGCCAAGGGAGCCTGGCGGAAGACCGGCGAGTGGAACCTGCTCGGCGGCACGCCGACGGGCAAGTCGGGCTGCCTGCTGGTTCGCGACCTGTCCGGCGGCCGCCACGAGCTGCTCGTGAGCTGCGAGCAGGGCATCCAGCAGGTGCCGCTCGTCCGCGGGAGCCGAGCCGTCTGGCTGGCTCCGCGGGAGAGCCGGGGACGGATCGACTGGAGTCTGGCCGACCTGGACGGCGACGGGGATCGAGACCTCGTCGAGTGGTCGAGCGTGGCCCGCCAGATCGTCCGCTGGTATCCCTGCGAAGCCGACGGCAGCCTGCTCGCCGCGCAGACGATCCACGATCAGCCGATCGAGGGTCTGCAGGTGGGATCGCAGCCTGCGGGGGCCGCCGACATCTACCTGCTCGGTGGCTCGGACAAGGGCGTCCTGCGGCGGTACCAGCTCGCTGCCGGCGAGCCGACCGACGTCGGCAGGCACGATGCGCTGCCTCTGGCGACCGCCGCCCGCCGCGGGTGGTGCGGCATGCTCCTGGGCACGGACACAGCGGCGACGCCCGCGATCGTCGCGGTCGACTCGGCGCAGCCCAGGCTGCGGATGCATCGGCTCGGAACGGCCGGCTGGCTGGCCGAGGAGTCGTTTCCGTCGCTCGGAGGCGTGAAGGCGCTGGCCGCTCCGGCTGCCGCGGCCGGCACCCTGCTCGTCTGGGTGAAGGACGCAGCCGACCTGCACCGCTGCCGCTGGGAGAACGGCCGGCTGACCTATCCGCAGCCGTGGACCGACGCCACGGGCGATCGCAAGATCGTGGCTCTCGACTCCGTGGGATCGACCGTCTGGTGGGCCCAGCGCGTCGGTGGCGACCTCGATCTGTTCGTCTGGCCGACCGACCGCCCGGAGCCGATCCGCACGCGGTATGCCGACCTCGGCCCCAAGGTGGATCAGGTCGTGTGGCTCGGCGGCGACACGCTGCTGGTGCAAGACGCCTACGCGACGGCCGCCAAGCTGGTGACGCTCGCCGACGGCAAGCCCGTCGTGACGACACCCGCCCTGCTCGCCAAGGCCGACCTCTCCGAATATCTCCTGCTCGAGGTCGACGGCCGGCTCCGCAAGGCGCGACTCACCGACGGCGTCCTGCAGTGGCTCGGCGACGACCTGCACCCCGTCGATCAGGTGATGCTCACCGAGGGGCAGAAGATCGCCGCCTACGTGCCGGTCGCGGGATCCTCGGATGGCGCCGCGACGGCCTGGGCTCTCGAGCAGGGCGGGGGCTTCCTCCACCGGCTCGAAGCCGACGACGCCGGAGTGATGCGGGTGGCGGCCAGCGTGAAGCCTCCGGCGGGCACGGGCCTCCGCTGGGACCCGATTCTGGGGATGATGCTCATCGATCAGGAGCGGGTGGTGCGGCTGTCCCGGGGCCGCCCCTGGGAACTGAAGCTCCTCGAGAGCATCGACGGCCGGGTGGGCCGTCGGAGCGGCGTGAGCGAGACGACGATCCACCGGATCCTCGAGACCGATCTCGACGGCGACGGCGGCGACGACGTGACCCTCTGTGACGATCGCAAGCACCAGCTCACCGCCATGCTGCGGCGGCCCGAGGGGCTGCAGCGGTCGGTGACCTGGAAGGTCTTCGAGGATCGGAAATACCCGTACGACGGCGGTGAATCGAAGGACATGGTGCCCGAGCCGCGGCGGATCGCCGGCCTCGACGCCGACGGCGACGGCGGACGCGATCTCGCGATGGCCAGCCAGGACAGGCTGGTGATCTACCTCGCCGAGGACGGCGGGCAGGAGAGCGAGGCCAAGCCATGAGGACCAGGTTGCTCGGATGCCTGGCGGCGGCCTGCGGGGCATGGGCCTCGGCCGCCGAGATGGTGACGGTGACGCTCGTGGGGGGCAGCCGCGTGACCGCCCCCCTGCTGCGCCGCAACGACGACGGCGTCGTGCTCGACCTCGGCCACGACGTCCTCCAGATTCCGGCAAAACGGCTCCTCGACGTCCGCTCCGAGAGCCCCGCCGCCGACGCGGATGCGGAACGCCAGCACGACATCTTCCGCACGGGTCGGCTCGAGGCCCGCGAGGTGCCGGAACTCGTCAAGCGGTTCGGCGAGGCGGTGGTGATGGTGCGGAACCCGGGGGGACTCGGCACCGGGTTCTTGATCGACCGCGACGGGCACCTCGTGACCAACTACCACGTCGTTGAGAACAACACGCGGCTCCAGGTCACGCTCTTTCGCCGCACCGAAAAAGGATTCGAGAAGCAGGAGTACCGCCGGGTGAAGATCGTGGCCCTGCAGCCGCTCCGCGACCTGGCGATCCTCAAGCTCGACCCCGAGGAGGTGAAGGGGGGCCTGCCGGAGCCGGTGGTGCTCAACGACCGCGACGACCTGCGCGTCGGGGACCTCGTGTTCGCGATCGGCAATCCGGCCGGACTCGAGCGGAGCGTGACCCAGGGAATCGTGAGCAGCACCACGCGAACGATCGACCAGATGCGGCTCATCCAGACCGACGCCGCGATCAATCCGGGCAACAGCGGCGGTCCGATCTTCAACGCCCGCGGGGAGGTCGTCGCCGTGGCCTGTGCCGGGGCCGCCGTGTTCGAAGGCCTCGCCTTCGGCATCCCGGCCAACGAACTGATCGATTTCCTGGTGCATCGCGACACCTACCCCTACGACGAATCGCAGCCGCAGAACGGTGTCACCTACCTGCCGCCCCCCTTCAAGCCCAATCCGCCCGTCGACGGCGTGAAGTCGGCCTCCCCCTAGCCCTTAAACAAGCGAATGCGAAGCGGCCGTTCCTGCCATTGTGGCATGATCCGCGTGCGCAGACTTTTCCCTTCCGGCGCCGTGAGTGCCGTTTGCGTGGCTCGGGTTGTCGGAAGTCTCATGTCGAT
>Ga0194130_10002508_pt1 | contig 26528 bp, 22 predicted proteins | sample TA2KigsurfametaG_FD_160084 | JGI IMG/M metagenome (GOLD analysis project Ga0194130, IMG submission 160084) | Freshwater microbial communities from Lake Tanganyika, Tanzania - TA2015050 Kigoma 12 surface | ecosystem: Environmental > Aquatic > Freshwater > Lake | place: Tanzania: Lake Tanganyika... | reverse complement strand
GTAAGATTTAAGTGCGATGCAAAAAACCAGCGCTACTGACTCCAAGTGCCCATGCTGACCTATAAGCCCCAACCAATCACCGATCGATGATTCCTGATCCTTCTATTTTCAAGGCCTACGATATACGGGGCATCACCAATCGCACACTAAGCCCAGATGTTGTGCGGGCGATTGGCTATCAACTTGGTTTGATGACTTTGGCGGCTGGCAAAAAGGCCTTCCTTACAGGCCGTGATGGACGGTTGTCTGGTCCAGCGCTTTCGGCGGCGCTTACTGAGGGTCTTTGTAAAGCAGGAGTGGATGTGATCGATATTGGTCAAGTCACAACGCCGATACTTTATTTTGCGACCTACGAACTTGGGACTGGTTCGGGCGCAGCGGTCACCGGATCACATAATCCGCCTGAATATAACGGTTTAAAAATGATGGTTGGTGGTAACACCTTGTATGGTGAATCAATTCAGGATTTATACCGAGCAATTTGTGAGACGCATCTGAGTCCAGGAAATCGCCCAAGGGAGAGTTTGCCAGCTGAGGCTTCCAAAAGCCCGCGAGCTCCAGTAAACAGCATTTCAAGGGGAAGTGTGAGCCAGATCGACATGCGCGAACGCTATCTCGCAAGGGTAGTCTCCGATATCAAGCTTGCGCGCGGTATGAAAATCGCAATTGATTGCGGCAATGGTGTTGCGGGTGCTTTTGCGCAAGAGCTTTTTCAGCGCTTGGGTTGCGAGGTGGTACCGCTTTATTGTGAGGTTGATGGCAACTTCCCAAATCATCATCCTGATCCAGCCGATCCACACAACCTTGAAGATTTAATGCGGGTTCTGAATAACACCGATTGCGAAATTGGACTGGCTTTTGACGGCGATGGCGATAGGCTTGGCGTTGTTACAAAATCAGGTTCTATTATTTGGCCTGATCGTCAGCTGATGCTTTTTGCGCGTGATGTGTTGTCGCGTAATCCAGGTGGCGAGATTATTTATGACGTTAAATGCTCGCGTCATGTAGGCAAAGTGATCGAGGCCGCGGGCGGCAAAGCCACGATGTATAAAACTGGGCACTCCTTAATCAAAGTCAAGCTTAAGGAGACCGGTGCACCATTAGCAGGCGAAATGAGTGGGCATGTTTTTTTTAAAGAACGTTGGTATGGTTTTGACGATGGTCTTTATGCTGCGGCACGACTACTCGAAATCCTATCGCGTGAGCCTGCTTGGCTGGACGAAAGGCAAGGCATAAACGGTCCTTCAATGCTCCTTGAGTCCTTGCCAAACTCGCCCTCAACCCCTGAACTCAAGCTTGAGTGTGTTGAGGGAGAAAATTTCAGAATCGTCAACGCCTTGCAAGAAAGCTCGTTTTTTGAGCAGGCCACCCAGGTGGTTACGATTGATGGCGTTCGTGCTGAATATCAAGATGGTTTCGGTTTGGCTCGAGCCTCCAACACAACGCCCGTTGTTGTCATTCGTTTTGAAGCGGACGATGATGTCGCACTAGCAAGGATCCAAGCCGAGTTTCGTCGAGCGTTTCAAGCGGTTAAACCTGGCGTAGTCCTGCCTTTTTAGACCGCTTGCTCTCGCTGCGAACCGTCGCTGAGCGAAACGGCGAGCAACATCATCATCGGCAAACCAAATTTCCAGTCGCGCAAAATCGCATTAAAGGTGGCGCCAATCAGCAAAGCAACCGCAACGACGAGTAGTTGCGTGCCCTGTGCACCGCCTGCCCGAATCGCTATTCGGAAAATCGTGATGATTACAAGCAAAAGCGCAAGTAAGCCAAAGGCTCCCAATTCTGCGGCGTAAAGCAAATAATCATTGTGTGGCGTTGACATGTCAGCGGTCTCCAGACCGCGAGCGCGCGAAGGATACTGTTCGAGCCAGCTTCCTACACCATGCCCCAAGATCGGCTTTTCTAAGATCATTTCTCCAGTCTTTTGTACAAATTGAAGTCTATTGCCCTGCCCGGTTCCCATCTCACCTTGACTAAATGCAACAATCGATTGCACGGTGATCAGTGTCCGTTCTCGCAGATGAGGGCTGAACTGCCAAGTCAGTCCAACAACAATTGGCACTAACACGATTAGTACCATCCCTTTCAGGTCCATGCGGATTCGCGGCAGCAGTACGAGAAAAGACAAAACAAAGAAAAGCAACATACCGGTTCGCGAGGTTGCGAGAAATAGTTCTGCAACAGCGATGTAGCAGTAGCCTGCAACACCCAGCCAAGTCTTGCCTTCGTCATCTTGGTCAGATCTGTCCTTGCTTAACAAGTCGTTGAGTAACCAGGCCGCAGCGATTGCAAGAAAAATACTTAACGCGATCGATTTATTTCCCTGATAAACCGTATAACTCCTAAACACTTCCCAGTCCGGCAAAAATCCGAGGCGGGCGAGGTAAAAGAGGGTGGCGCCAAAAAGCGCGCCTCTAATGAAGAGTTTCTTTGCAAGTTGCTGCCAAGCACCGACGCCCAAGCTGATGAACAAGAGCAAAAAGAAAAAAATCAGGTAATGCACAAGCGCAGGCCAAGGTGCTTTGTTGCCCTGGGACAGAAACACAAAATTTAGGGCGATAACCATCAGCATCGCAACAATTGGCTGAAAGAGCGCACTTTGTCGCGTCGTGTTCCACTTGGTCTTAAACTCGGCACTGGCAAGCCATGCAACGATGAACAGTAAAAGACCTGCGTACATAACACCTACAGGTAGATAAAGTAAAAATACGGTGCCAGCGAGCAACAATTGAGGCAATGTTTTTCGGTCTAAATTTATGCTCATACGATTCGGCACTGATTTTTATGGGCCACCGCAAATCGCGGCGAGGTGAAGCAAAACAGTCGCAATCACCGGATCTTCAAAGATATCAAGCGTTGTTCATCGAAGATGCTACCAGACAAATTTTCCTGCCAGTAAAGCGCTCGGCAGCTTTTTGAGAATTCCAATTGAGTGCTCAAAGTGTCGATCTAACCTTGAATGCATCACTTTGGCGAAATGCTGCTCAATCACCGACGAGTCAAATTTCTCGTCAGGTGCTCCCATGATTGCCACACGTCGGCCACCGTAGGCATCGATTCGAAGCTCCCCACCGAACGCGAGTTAATCCAGTCAAAGTCTGCGGTTTTGCCACGGTCTGGGCCGCAATAGATTCGAACCGTTGGAATGCCGGCAGCAATCGCCAGATAAGCGAGCCCTGTGTCGAGTCCAAATGCGCCATAAGACTTTGCCAAATGCCAGGTTAATGCCTCTAGCGACATTTGCGGAAGTACCTCTGCATTAGGGATCGCAGCACCCAAGACCATCGCTCGCTGATGCTCGGTCTTGTTTCCCCAGGGTAGTTGCACTTTATGTCCATCGCTGGCCAGGCGCCTGCCAAGCGCTATCCAGTGGGATTCAGGCCAAAGCTTTTCATCTCTTGCGCTGATATGGATAAGCGTGACGGCTCTGATTTTCAATTGCGATGATTCAAGGCCGAACATCCCTGGATCGCCTCCATAGGGGTTAAAGCCTTCTGCATCGAAATAACCCAAAGCTTTGGCTGCTAAGATTCTGTAACGGACTGGTGCCGGACATTTGGGCGGCGTGAATCGGTGACTATAAAAAAGGCTTGCAATCGGTTCTCGAGCAACGCTGATGGCTTCACCGAAAATGGGTGCACCCGACATCCTAGCTACGAGCGCGCTCTTCAGAAGTCCTTGAAGGTCGATAGCAAAATCGTATTGAGCCGAGGCAAGCACAGCGTGAAGCGCCTTGAGTTCAAGTCGGCTTTGTTTTGTAAGCAAACCCTGGCGTCGCCAGCGTCGTAATCCAACTGGAACTACCCTGGCGAGGTTCTTGTGAAGTTGTAAAAGCTGAGCATAGCCCTCTTCAACCGCCCAATCGATCATGACATCCGGCCGATGCTTGCTGATGTCATGTAAAACTGGAAGAGTTTGTATAACGTCGCCCAACGAGGAGAGCTTGACGATGAGTAAACAGGCCACGAATTAAGGGATTTTAGAATTTCAGAACAAGTCTATCAACAATCACTTGTCAAGCGTTGCGTGGCCGGTTTCGGAGCTGCAGTGATGGCTGGTTTCGAGACTTCGCCCATCGGCGCAAGTCACTTGGCTCTAAAGGCAAGCCTGCTCGGGTAAGCTTGGATTGTAAGCGTCCAAGGGCAATTGGGCAGCGGTTTTGCTTGCCGTAGCGCGCCTGATGTTCCTTCAGAATTGATTCAATGCCTGCGAGGTTGTTCATGAAAGATGCTCCCGTGAAAGTCACCCGCTGAACGCGCGGGCAGCGATTGCGCGGGGGGATGTCGCTTTGGGGGCTTTTTGGCTTTCTCGCCTGATGGAGCAGTACGGTTTGTGAAGAAGGAATTGAGTTTGAAATCAACGCTGGCGCTTCATGCCTACAGCTTGCTTTGGTTGCTGCTAAGCCCTGTCATCGCTTGTTATTTGCTTTATCGAAGCCTACGGCAACCCGCCTATCGCAAGCATTGGTTTGAGCGATTTGCCCTAAAACTGCCAAATTTTCGACAGGAACCACTGGAGCATCTGCCAGACGGGCCTATTTGGGTGCACGCGGTTTCGCTTGGCGAAACCAGAGCGGCCAGCAGTCTTTTGGCTGCTATCGCACAACGTTACCCGAAACACCGGCTTTTGCTTACACATGGAACACCAACCGGTAGGCAAGCTGGCAAGGACTTGCTCGCGTCGCTGGATTTACCCCAAGGGCAATCGCTACAACTTTACCTGCCCTACGACAATATTTGGGCCGTTAGTCGATTTTTTGATCATTATCAACCAAAGATCGGCATTATTATTGAAACAGAAGTCTGGCCGACGCTCATGAGTCAAGTTCGGAAACATGACATACGCATGATGCTTGTTAGCGCGCGCCTTTCTGAGAAAAGTCTTTCAAAGGCATTCCGTTCAAAAATATTGATCAAACCGGCACTCGCTGCTTTCGATAAGATTCTTTGTCAAACAGATAGCGATAGGGTGCGAATCAAGACCTTGGTTCCCGATGTTGTGTGCAGCGTTGTCGGGAACTTAAAGTTTGATGTTGCACTTGATGAGTCTTTGCTGAGTATGGGTAAGGTATGGCGGATGAAAGCCGATTCGGACAGATGCATGCCCAGCGAATCGGGAAGTGAAGCAAAGCCGCCTCGCTGGGTGGTCGCAGCAAGCACGCGCGACGCGGAAGAAGCCTTGTTGATTGATCAATGGTTGAATCTGACCACAGCTGAACGCGAAGACCTCGTCTTGGTATTAGTACCCAGGCACCCTCAGCGCTTCGATCAAGTAGCACAATATTTAGATCGTTTCTGCAATGGCAGCTGGACTCGGCGCAGTGACACAATGTTTCCGGCAATGAACTCAAGGGTTCAATTGGTGCTCGGTGATTCAATGGGGGAAATGTCTGCCTGGTATGCCCTGGCCGACATTGTTATTATGGGTGGATCGCTTATCGACACCGGTTCTCAAAATTTAATCGAAGCTTGTTCCGCGGGTAAGCCTGTGGTGCTCGGACCATCGATCTATAATTTTCAACAAGCCGCAGAGCAAGCAATCGCCGAAGCCGCGGCAATACAAACAGATAGCTCGCAGGTTCTTAGTATCGCCCTTGAACTTGTCCGCAATGAGCAACGATGCCTAAGCATGGGCGAACGGGCCAAGCACTTCGTGGCTGTCCACCAGGGTGCAACCAAGCGAGTGGTCGACGCCATGTCAGACCTCATCAAGCCCTAGCGTGGCTTAAGAGGCTGGCCTATTTTCACAGGTACATCAAATACTGTACCGCTCAAATCCTGAGGAATATCAACCGGACGCTCAGCTTTGAGCATCGCATTAACGCTGCGTAAATCGTCAGCTGTGAGGCTGCCGGCTGCAGATTTCAGGCGAAGGCCGGTGAGGAGTGCATCGTAGCGAGCCTTTGACAAATCGCGTCGTGTTGAACTTAATTGCTGGAGTGCATTTAAAACATCAATATTGATGCGAACGCCGACCTGGTAACCAAGTTCGTTGGATTCTAGCGCAAGCGCACTTGATTTTTCGGCCTCCTCGAGCGCTTTAGCTTGTGCCATGAGTGAATTCACGCTTAAAAATGCACTGCGTGCCCCTTGCTCTGCCGCGCGTCGCGCAGTTTCTGCGTCCTGCCGAGCTTTTTCGTAAGCCGCGCTTGCCTCGGCAATTCTTGCAGCGATCGCTCCGCCAGTGTAAAGCGGCACACTGACTTGAAAACTAATTGAATTGTTCTGAACTTTTGAGCTAGGCTGAAAGGGAGACGAACCTTTCGAGGCGCTTGACGATGCGACTGCATCGATGTTGGGGTAATTGGCTGCACGTTGCTTATCAATTTCCCGTTTTGCGATTTCCTCGCTGATTTCACTTTGCAGGACCGAAAAATTGCTTTTCCTCGCTGCACTGACCCATTCACTTTCTCGAGCTGGTGAAGGGGCAGGCAGCACGACCTTGGGTTCGAGGGCATAAACAGTATTGGGCCGTTCACCGACCAACAAGCCGAGGTTGGCTACTTTGGTTTGTAAATCGTTCTGAGCAACCGCCACGGAGGCTCTCGTGAGATCAAGACGGGCTTGCGCCTCCTGCTGATCCGTAATGGTTGCCGTGCCCACCTCGAAATTGCGTTTGGCGGCTTCAAATTGCAAATTGATTGCTTTTTCCTGTGACCGTAGTGTGATCAGCGCATCTTGCGAGATGAGGACCTCAAAATAGGCTTGCGCCACTCGCAACACCAGATCTTGCTGCACCGATGCGAGGCTCGCTTCAACCTGTGTGATTGCTAGCTTGCTTTGCTCAAGCGCAGAGAAGTTAGCCAAACGAAAAACCGGTTGGTTAAGACTGAGCGTTAAGCCTTGACTTGTGTAGCTCACCGTTGGATTGGTATTAATCTCTGACCATTGCTGTCCGTAATTCGCCGAAGCGTTCACCGTTGGTAGAAATAGGGATTGGGCCTGCGGCAAACGCTGTTGAACGACCCGCAACTGCGCTTGCGCCGAGGCAAGCTGGGAGTCCTGACGTGTTGCATCGCGAAGCGCAAGCATCAGGTCCATAGACCAGCTTGTTGTTGGTCCAAAGACGGTTAAGCTTGTACCGACAATGAATGTGAGCGACCTCGTGACTGAGGAATTTTTAAGGCTTAGAACGGTTGAGGATTTAGATTTCATCATGAACCAATGCTGATTGTCTTACACATCGTTAAAGACGAAAGTGACTTGGCTTGACAAAGCCAAGGAGCGGTGGCGCGATGGTTTCAAAAAGATTTTCAGTATGGATCGCACCATTTGTCGATTTCGTGAAGCATTGCGCTTCCATGACAGGACGTCGTCCTACGACAGCGATTAGCCTGCCACCTGGTTTGAGTCTTGTGAGCAGGCTGCTAGGAAGTTCCTCGAGACTGCCGGATAACACAATCACATCCCAATCCGCAAGCGTGCTTGCTGAAGGTTTTGAACCGTCGGCATTTATAACTTCGACCTGATGTAGTCCTGCCTGCTTTAAATTATTTCGAGCGAAATTGGCAAGTCCGGCATGAATTTCAAGACTGACAACCCTGATCGCTCGTGTTGCCAGGAGGGCGGCCATCCACCCTGAACCCGTTCCGATTTCAAGAACGCTTTCGCCGCGCTTAATTTCAAGCGCTTGGACTAGGCGTGCATCGACCTTGGGTGCGAGCATGCATTGCCCAGTGTCAACACCGTCGAGATGCAAGGGGATTTCGACATCGCTGAAGGCGAGTTGCCGCATTGACGCGGGAACAAAGTCTTCTCGACGAAGTTGTAGGTGACTTTCTAAAACCGCCGGATCGAGCACCCGCCAGGGGCGAATCTGCTGTTCGATCATATTAAATCGTGCGCGTTCAAAATCCATGATATTTCAAAGCTCCCTTGAATCTCACACCTGCTTATTGTAGGCCCTTGTCAACAACTTCCGAGCCTTTGGGCCCTGCAAGCTTTTGCTTGAGATCATCAAGCAGCGCATAAAGCACAGGCACGACCAGTAGTGTGAGAATGGTTGAGGCAATCAAGCCACCGATGACGGCTTGCCCCATTGGTGCGCGCTGTTCTGATCCCGCGCCAAGACCGAAGGCGAGTGGCACCATACCAAAAATCATCGCGAGCGTGGTCATTAAGATAGGGCGCAGTCGGATTTCAGCCGCACGCAGCAGCGCTGGGCCCTGTTCCATACCTTGTGCTCGAGCTTGGTTGGCAAAATCGATCAGCAAAATTGCATTTTTGGTTACTAGACCCATCAACATAATAAAACCGATCATCGAAAACATGTTGAGTGTCGACCCAAAGTAGAGTAGGGCCAGTACCACCCCGATGAGCGATAAGGGCAGCGATACCATGATCGCGACGGGTTGGATAAAGCTGCCAAACTGCGAGGCTAAAATCATATAAATAAAAATAACTGCGAGCATTAAGGCTTGGGCTGCGTAGCCTGCACTTTCCACCATATCTTTGGTCGAACCACCAGTCACAAACCGATAGCCTGGAGGTAAAACCACCTGCTTTAAGGCCTCTTGAACTGCAAGTCCGACCGTACCTGGAGGAACTCCATCAGCCCCCGCGGTAATCGCCACTTCACGCACTAGGTCTTTGCGATTGATTTGGGTTGGAGCACTCGATTCGCTCAAGTTAGCGATGTTTCGAAGGCTCACTGTTCGAGGGCTTCCATCGGCCTCAAAAAGTCCTGTTGTAATCGGTATGCGACCAAGATCGTTTAAATTATTACCAAAACCTTGGGCTAACCTTACTCGGACCTCGTAGTTTTCATCGTCTGGCCCTCGCCAGGTGGTTGCAACATCCCCTGCAAGCAGTGTGCGTAAATTTGACGCAATTTGTGCCAGGCCTACCCCCTGATCGGCAGCTTCGATGCGCTGTAAGGCTACATCGATCGAAGGTTTGCCGGGCTTAGACGATGTATCTACATCAACAATACCCGGAATTTTTTGAATACTCGGTAAAACTTCGCTAATAATCCGATTTAACTCGCGACTGTCCGGTCCCTGCAAGCTCACCTGAATTGGCTTTCCTGCGCCCACCGCATCACCACCGCCAACATCGGTTACCGTAACCCCTGGCACTCGACCCATGATTGCACGCACCGGGGCACGCATTTGATCGACCGACATTGGCCGTTCTGCACGAGGCACTAGACGTAAAACGATCGTGGCGTAGTTTTTACCCTGCGCCAAGCCACTGTTAATGGTCGTGTATGAATCGGTGACGCCAGGTAACTGTCTAAGTGCTGATTCGATCAGATTTGACTTTTGTTGTGTTAAGGCGAGCGAGGAACCTTCGGGTGTATAAAAACGAATATAAACCTCGTTATTGTCTGCGACCGGTACAAATTCTGTACCCACAAAACGCAGCATCGGAAAAGCTCCAAAAAAGGCAATGAGCGCGATCAGCATCGTCTTAGCCCGATGCTTTAAACCCCATCGCAATAAATCCACGTACAGCGACTCGAGCCAGGCCATCACAGCCTGAAATTTTCTCAACAACCATGAAAGCGGACCTTTGCCACGCGGTCCATGGGCATCAGGGTCTTTCCATACCGAGGAGAGCATTGGATCAAGCGTGAAAGAAACCAGCATCGACAGCAAGACCGCAAAAGCAACCGTCAGGCCGAATTGTTTAAAGAATCGTCCAATGATGCCTTCCATGAAACCAATTGGAAAAAAAACAGCCACAATTGAGAAGGTGGTTGCTGCGACTGCCAGTCCAATCTCCTGCGTGCCTTCAAAGGCCGCTAGCCGGTGCGTTTTGCCCATGGCCTGATGTCGAACAATATTCTCTCGCACGACAATCGCATCGTCGATCAATAAGCCAACACAAATCGCCAGGGCAAGCAAGGTAACCAGATTGATCGAAAAGCCAAGCAAATACATGACCGAAAAGGTGCCGATCAACGAAATCGGCAAGGTCAAACCAGTAATAACTGTTGAACGCCATGATGATAAAAACAAGAACACAATTAATACCGTTAGCGCGGCGCCCTCAACAATATTGCGTTGCACGCTAGCGACTGAATTGCGGATTGCACGTGAGGCGTCTCGAACCACAACAATATCCGCGCCTTGCGGCAATTGCTGTTTGAGTTCTTGCGCGCTTTTAATAACTGCATCGACCACTGCGATGGTGTTTTCGCCCTGTGCTTTGACCACATCAAGTGCGATGGCTCGCTCGCCGTTTACCAAGGCCATGCTGTCGACTTCTTGCTCGCCATCAACAACCCGGGCAATCTGAGATAAAAACACAGGTTGACCCTGGCGGCGTGCCACAATCAGACGCTCAAAGTCTTGCGGCGCGATGATTCGCCCTGTGATCTGAACAACCCGATCTCGATCGCCCGATTGAATCGGTCCTGCGGGCAGATCCTGGTTTTCAAGTCGAAGCGTGTTCATGACCTGATCAACCGAAATCCGCAAGGCTTCCATACGAATGGGGTCGAGTTCGATCGCGATTTCGCGTCGCACACCGCCAACCACGGTAACGCGGCCGACGCCCCGAACATTTTGCAGCCGCCGCTTGATCAATTGATCAGCGAGCGTCGTCAGTTCACGAGCAGGAATTTTTTCGCTCTTTAAGGCGAGTGAGACGACTGGATTTTCATCGGGGTCGAAACGAGTGATCAATGGTTCTTTAACACCCGCACGAAAGGCTGGTTTAACAAGCGCTATTTTTTCTCTAACTTCCTGCGCAGCTTGAACTGGATCGATATTTAAATCAAATCGTATGATGACCAGGGACAAACCTTCATAAGATCGTGATGAAATTTCCTTGATACCGCTAATGGTGTTGACAGCTTCTTCGAGCTTGCGGGTTATTTCCGCTTCAATCACTTCGGGCGCTGCGCCCCCGAATTCGGTTTGAACCAAGACCACCGGGAAATTAATATCAGGGAATTGTTCAACCGCTAAGCGTTGGTAGGAAAAAAGTCCCACCACCACAAAGGCAAGCATTACCATGGTGGCAAAAACAGGATGTTGTATTGAAACGCGGGTAAACCACATAGGCTGCTTGAGCTGCTAGGGTTGGAGCAACTGCACCGGCACGCCGTTTTTCATAGCGGCCGATCCGGTTGAGCTGCTCCCGAGGGCGGTTGCGATCACCGTATCGCCTTCATTTAAACCTTCGAGGATTTGGACCATACCAAGGGCGCCGTTTGGCGCCATGGCGCGGTCGTCGCGAATCCCTGTACGCACGAGTTGCTCTTGCAGTTTGCCTTCTTTCACCAGCCATACTGCCTGACGGCCCGCCTGATCACGAACCGCGTTAAAAGGGACTGCGAGCACTTGTGTTTTAGCCTGTAGCGGCAATAAGCCTTGTACAAAAGCGCCAACGCGCAAGTTTGAAGACGGCGCTTCCAGACCAAGATAAACCATCACATTTCTGGAGTTACCACTGGTTGCCGGATTAATCCGCAATACTTTGGCGCTTTGGGCAGCATCAATCCCTTCGATTTGCAGACTCAATATCTGGCCGATCCGAATGCCAGACAGATCTTGTGTAGGAACAGATACCTCAGCTTCAAGTTTTTCTGCGCTAATGATCGATAAGACGCGATTATCGGGTGAGAGCTTTTCCCCGGGGAGCGCATAGCGCTCGGCCACCACGCCACGAATGGGCGCGATAAGCCTAGTGTCTGCCAGCGCCTTTATCGCTTGCTCGAGTTGAAACTGTACGGCATCGTGGGCTGCCTTGGCCGCGTCAAGTGCTGAGATCGTATTGGCGCTGCTGTTTTCCGAGATAAAACCGCGGGCAACCAATTGTTTATTGGCTTCGGCATTACGCTGCGCAGTCAGCCACTGCGCTTCGGCCTGCCTTAACTGGGCCTGCCTTTCCTTGACTCTAAGCTCATAGTCGGTGGGATCAATTTGACCAACGACATCACCCTTGTTGATCGCCATACCTTCGCGTACGCTCAAGCTTCGCAATTCGCCGGCGACTTTTGCCTTCACGGTGGCACTCTCTACCGCCCGCACCGTGCCGGTGAGCGGAATGTATGAGGCTAAGGCCGTGGGCTTTACAGTGATCCAGTCCATCGGTGCAAAACGCAGCGCTTGGTCGGTCTGCTGGGCTACAAGCTCAAGCGCTAGTGGGTTGGATGGTTTTTTTCCATCCTTTCGTTTCCAGATTGCTGCGACGGTGACTGCGATAATGATAAAAAGGACTAAAAGGCCAATGAGAAGGAGTTTGTATTTTCGGTTCATAGGATCACATGCTACGCGATTCATTTGACAGTATCAGCATGATTGCAAGGGGCAGGCGTGCGAGTTCCCAAGCGCAAGTCTTTGGCGCACCAGAGCAAGCTTTGCTTTGCTTGGGTCGCGCACGGATTTCACTAGTCCGATGCCTTGTTTCGCAGGGGACAGTCCTTGTTGCGGGCCTAAGTGACACCCTAAGGCATTTTCTTGAATCCCAACCCTTGAAGGTGTTCGCTTGGTAAGGCGCTCAGAAACGCGTTTAAGCGATCAACGCGAAGCGCCTCGCGACACGCGTTCTTCAGGCGCGAGGTCCAAGACAACCCCCCGAAGGCCTGGATCAACGCCTCGCACAGGTTCTGGCGGTCGCAGGGAAAATCAAGGGACTCATGAGAAGGGCAATTCCTCAAAGCTGCTGAGTGTTCATCCTGCTTTCTTGGTGATCTTGCCGCTTCTGGCTTTGTTGATCGTGATGAGTGCGCCGCGCGATCCCTTGCCGTCGCGGGTGGAGCCTCCGATCAAAGCAGCTGCAAAGCTCATGTCCGAAGGCGATTTACTTCATCGTGGACCGATCGTTGCCACACCCTTTGTCGAAGGTCTTGCTGTCGTTTCCCTACCGGGCGGGCGCCTGCTTGCTGCTTGGTATGGTGGTGCGCGTGAGGGTGCGCAGGACATGAGTGTTTCAAGCGCATTATTTGATGGCAGGCAATGGTCTGTACCACGCGCGGTCTTGAAGCCAGAGGACCTTGTTGCCGGGTCGCTGCAATGGGCAAGAAGGCTTGGTGATGTTGCCCTTCATGTGGATCGTTCAGGCTATGTCCATTTGTTTGTGGCAGGCCATATGCTCTCGGGTCTGACTGCCGCTGCTATCGACCATTTCCGCTCCGCTGATGGTGGTCAGCAATTTGAGCACTATCAACGTCTACCACTTTCACCCTTTTTTAACTTATCCCACGCCGTCCGGGCGCCAGCGCTTGCGCTCAAAGGTGGCGGTTTTTTACTGCCAATTCATTTTGATTTTGGCGCGAAATACGGTGTATTGCTTCGCTTTGATAGCACGGGCAAGCTGCTCCATCGAGAAAGAATGGATGGGCCGCCCCACTTGCTTCAACCCTGGGCGGTTGCGCACGACGAGCGTTTAGTCGAATTTTTTCTCCGCGACGGCTCAATGGACGATCCGAGAGTTTGGCTCGCACGCCTGGATCGTTCTGAACCTACGCGCGCGCTGTTGATCAAGAATTCAGACTCGTCCCTGGCTGCAATCCCATCGTTTGACGGCTCGAGCTGGCTGGTTCGAAATCCAGAGGAGAAAGCGCGCGAGACCCTTGTTTTACAACGATTAAATGCTTTGCAACAACCAACTGAAACATTGGTATTAGAAAAGGGCCGAGCGGGCGAAGCATTTTCAAATCCGGTCATTGCGCAGACCGACGATGGTCGCATCCATATTCTTTATACCGATCGGCAAAAGCGCTTTGCCCACAGGGTTTTCCGAGCGACTGGCTTATGAACCTTGAAGCGATTCAAGGCTTGCATGCTCAACTCATCAAGTCTTGGCCATTGCTCGCTGCGAGCTTAATCCTTGGTTGGCTATTTGTGGGAATGACTTCGAGTTGGCTCACCAAAGCCTGGTTGCGCTGGCCTAGCGCTGCTTTGGTCGCTGCGATTGCCTGGATTCCCTATCAGAACGCACCGATTGGCGCTGCATTGAGCCCGATTAGCAGCGTTATCTCGCCAATGTCGATGTTACTCATGATGGCTGCCATTCAATTAGGCCGTGAGCGACTATTTCCTGCTTCGGTATGGTCCTTGTTACTGTTGCTCAGTATTGCGATTGGTCTTGATTTGTTTGCGATCTCACCATGGCGAGTGCTTCAATGGGGCTATCTCGCAGACGCCTCGCGCTTTGGTCAGACTGTGCTTGCCACTGTTTTGAGTCTTTTGATTCTACTCATTGCGCTGAGGCGACCCATACTCGCCGCACTATGCCTTCTTCCTGCCTTGCTTTGGCGATTTGGTTTAACGCCTAGTCCGAATCTTTGGGAGACTTATTTGGATGCTCCTTTGGCAATCGCAGCGCTGATTGGGCTTCTTGGTCACTTTAAGTCGTCGATACGACCGTCTCATGAATGAGTTAGCTATTTCGCCCTGGTTGCAGGCCTTTATCCTCGGAATTGTTGAGGGTTTGACCGAATTTCTACCGATATCATCAACTGGACACCTGATTCTGGTTGGTAGCCTGATCGGTTTTCATGGCGATAAGGCAAAGCTCTTCGATGTGGCGATTCAAACCGGGGCGATGTTCGCTGTCATTTGGTATTACCGCGAGCGACTGTTGCTTGCTTTTAGAGGCTCCATTGGTGCGAGTCTTTTCGGTATGGCCTGCAAAGACAGCGAGCGCGCGCTGTCATGGCGCTTGCTACTTAATGTACTGACGGCATTTATGCCTGCAGTTGTCCTCGGACTACTATTTGGGAGCGCCATCAAGCGTTATCTTTTTAATCCAATTCCTGTAGCGCTTGCCTTTGTTGTAGGCGGCTTCATTATCCTATGGGCTGAAGCGCGAGCGGCCAGCGATCAACATCCCATTCGGATTGAAAACATCGATCGAATAAGTGGACTTGATGCCTTAAAGCTTGGGTTGATGCAATGTTTTGCACTCATTCCAGGTACAAGTCGATCGGGCGCGACCATAATCGGCGGTATGTTTTTAGGTTTATCGCGAAAGGCAGCAACCGAATTCTCGTTCTTTCTAGCGATTCCGACCTTAATTGGCGCTGGGCTTTACGATATTTATAAGTATCGGGCGCTTTTGAGTTGGGACGATCTGCCGATGTTTGCCATCGGATTAACGACTGCTTTTTTCTCAGCGCTGGGTGTTGTCCACTGGTTAATCCAATTTGTAGCCAAACACAGCTTTGTTGCCTTTGCCTGGTATCGCATTGTGTTTGGTGCGTTGGTGCTCATCACCGCTTATAGCGGTCTTGTTTCTTGGCACTAAGCTAGTCTTGCGAATTATCTTGAACAAGGTCAATCACGCAGTGCCGGTGGTTTTTGGTGAATCCATTCAGCCTGAACCAGTTCGTAGGCTTGAGCGGCCTTTAGCACATCCAGATCGGCTCGTGGTCGCCCAATAATTTGTATGCCCATCGGCAAGCGATCGGGGCCACCCCAACCCGCCGGCACGCTGATGCTTGGGCATCCCGACAAGGTGGCATAAATCACGACTTCCATCCATCGGTGATAAGTATCCATACGCCGTGCGCCAATGCTTGACGGCCAGGGCGTTTGAACATCAAAGGGAAAACACTGCGCTGTTGGCAATATCAAAAAATCATACTGATCAAATAACTGAATCCAGGCTTGATAAAAAGCAGATCTCTCCGCGCTTGCCTGCATGAGATTAACCGCAGATAGCTTAAGCGCTTCTTCAGCCTCCCAGCGTGCCTCTGGTTTGAGTAAGTCCCGTTTATTTGGATCATTTAAAAAAGGTAAAACTTCCATTGAAACGATCGCATGACGCAATTTCAGCCAGGCATCCCAGGCTCTCGAAAGATCAAAGTTCAGTTTTGAATCTTCAAGCCTTGCGCCCATGCGCGAAAACGCCATTAGCGCAGACTCGCAACATTCGAGCACGCCCTCTTGCATCGCCAGGTAGCCATTCATATCGCCAAGCCAAGCCACACGCTTAGTTCGCATCCAATCAATCGCTTCTTGCCCCGATTGTTGCGCTTCAGATACCGCGTCGATCAAGGGCGGACTTGGTTGATCAAGTGAGAGCGGCGAGCGTGCGTCATAGCCCGATTGGGTCGACAGCAGGCGGGCGACATCAGCCACATAGCGCCCCATCGAGCCTTCGGTACCGAGTTGCGCAAAAAAGCTCTCTGGCGCTGGCCACTTCGGTACCCTGCCTTGAGAAGGTCGCATGCCAAAACAATGATTCCAACCCGCAGGATTTCGCAGAGACCCGCCCATATCGCTGCCATCGGCCACGGGCAAGATCCGAAGCGCCAGTGCCACGGCTGCGCCACCGCTTGAACCACCCGAGGTTCGTTCGGCATGCCATGCATTACGTGTGGTACCGAACAATGGGTTATAAGTTTGAGATCCAAGCCCAAACTCAGGTGTATTAGTTTTGCCAATGATGATCGCGCCAGAACCGCGCATTCGGGCGACCATCAAAGCGTCTTCGCTGGGTTTATTGTTTGCGTAAAGCGGTGATCCTTTGGTGGTCGGGATGTCTTTGGTCGCCGCTAAATCCTTAATGGCTTGTGGTATCCCATGAAGCCAACCCATCGACTGCCCTCTTGCAAGCATTGCATCGTAGGCTCGTGCTTGCTCGAGCAATTGTTCCTCAGGTTTCATGGAGATAATTGCGTTATACCGAGTGTTATATCGATCGATTTGCTTGAGGACAGCTTGCATGAGCTCGAGACATGAAAGCGATTTACTGTGAATCGAGGCTGAAAGGCTAAGTGCTGATTGCTCAAGGAGATCATTTGATGTATTCATTATCGTTTCCGAAACAATAAGTCATTCACAACATGGCCAAGGCGAAGTCCTCGCGCCTCGAATTTGGTCATTGGACGCCAGGCTGGTCGGGCGTGATAACCATTAGCCTGATTCTTCAAACTGGACTCAGCGCTCAGTATGTCGAGCATCCACTGCGCATAGGGTTCCCAGTCGGTGGCGCAGTGAATGTAGCCGCCGACTTTCAGGCAGGATGACATCCGCTTGACGAACTCGGTTTGGATGAGACGCCTCTTGTGGTGGCGCTTTTTAGGCCATGGATCAGGAAAATAAATATGAAAACCAGCCACTGAATTGTCGGCGATCATTTTTTCGAGTACATCAACCGCATCATGTTGAATCAGACGAACATGACTCAGACGCTGATCTTCGATTCGCTGCAACATACTTCCCACGCCCGGCGGGTGAACATCGATACCGAGATAGCGTTTGGACCGATCAGCAGCAGCGATTGCCGCCAGGGCATCGCCCATGCCAAAACCAATTTCAATGATTAAGGGTGCCTCTTGATATGCTTTTGGCCAGTAATCGGAAAGCACCACCCGATGCGCTGAGTCCGCGCTCATTGTGGCGCATATTGTCGGTGTTGCCCCGTCATCGCACAGTCCTGGCGAAAATGGGATCAGGTAGCTTGGTGAGAGTGCTTTGAGTGCTTTGCTTTGACCGCTTCCCATGCGTCCGGCGCGGATCACGAATGAGCGAATGTGCGAGCCAGAGCCATGCTTTGTCTGTCTGTCCAAGTCCGGCCCATCGCCCAATGAAGGTTCGAGCTTATCCGTTGAGCGATTAATCAAGGTTGCGCTCGCAGTAAGACAGCGCTTGAGCCTGCCTTATCAGACAAAAAGTTGATAACTTCAAATGAACTGTCGGAGTGCCTGACGACTTTGTTGAACGGAAAGGTGGTGGATTGCATGCCAGCCGAATTTTCTCGCTGCCTCGACATTAGCGATGTGGTCATCGATGAAAATAACCTTGTCTAAGACGTTAAGACTAAATTGCTTCGAGGCTAATCGAAATATTTCAGTTTGAGGTTTTGCGATACCAGGATCACAAGAAAATATACCGTCATCGAAATTTTCAAAAAGTTGCTGATGGCTTATTAATGTCTTGAGAAAGGGTTTTGGCATGTTTGATAAAAAGTAAAGCGGTATCTTCGCGGCTCGAAGCTCTTTTAGCCAAATCAGTGTTGCTTCAATAGGCTCTAAACGATCAGGTAGCGACTCGATCCATTTCAGAACGGTGAGCGATGAGCCAGGCCATTCCATAAACATTGACCGAATCCGCATGGCAATATTGACTGCCAACTGTTCACTCGAAATCTTGTCACAATCAAAAGCAGCCCAATCTGAATCAGGTTCGAAATGCTGAAACACAGCATGAAGAACCGCATCCCTATCGCTCTCAGTGTGTAGTGATGCTGTTTCACTGAGACATAAATCGACAATAAAGTCTCTAGGTGTCCAGGCGATAGCCACACCGCCAAGGTCGAATACGAGCTTCGCGCTCATCGGTGCTTCGCAAGGATTGATTCAATCAGAGCAAGTTGCTTTGGTAAGCAAACCGAACGCAGATCATAGTTGTCCTTCGCACTTGCTCTTGCGTTTTGACGCATACGAATGAAGCTCGCCGGATCTGACAAGCTGCGGATGACTGCATCGGCAATCGCTTCATAGTTGAAGAAATCAACGAGCAAGCCATTTACTCCATGTTCGATCACTTCACGCACAGGGCCGGTGTCGCTACCAATGACTAAACATCCGGTCGATAAGGCCTCAATACAACTCCAGGACAAGACAAAAGGGTATGTCAGATAGACGTGACAGCTTGAAAGCTGAAGCAGTTGCGTAAAGATCGGATAGGGTACGTTCCCTAAAAAATGGACGCGCTCCAAATCGATCCGGGATTTAACCTCATCAAGGAATATTTGCTTCCAAGTCTTGCCTTCGGGCACCTTTGCGCCATAACTTACACCATCACCCCCAACGATGAGTACACGGGCATTCGGTCGCGCAGCGAGTATTTTTGGCAGCGCTCTCATGAAGCTGTGGTATCCACGATAAGGCTCAAGATTCCGATTAACAAAGGTGATGATTTCGTCCTTAGATGTCAGCGAAAAGCTTTCTCCAGTTTCTCTTTTGAGATTCAGTCTTACGGACGGGTTAGGTTTTAAAATGTCACAGTCAACACCATCAAAAATGACCTGAATACGGTCCTGAGTCCACTGGGGATGACTTTGCTTTTGCCAGTTTGTCGGCGATAAACCAAAGTCTGAAATCTCGAGCGAGAGAAGATTATTTGCGTTCTTGACTCTTAATCTTGCGTCCTCAAAAAAACCTTGTTTTGAAAATTCTGGATCAAAACCAACATCAGTCCCCGACGTCGCATAATAAAACTCAAGAAAAGACAAGAGGCTTGTTTGCTTCCACACATCTTTCACAAAAAGTGCCTCGCCCCAACCTGGGTGAGCAATGACAAGATCTGGCATCACGCCATTTGCTTTCAGTTGAAGCATCGCCTGGCCACAAGCTTCTGCGCGAATGACTTTTGTTTCAAATTCTGATGCAAGTGGGTGAATCGAAGTGCTCGACCCCTTTGAAGGTCGATAGCTGTGAAGGCTAACACCAGGCGTAGCCTGCCCGGTAATCGCGAGCGCATGCACTTGATGCCCATGATTCGCGAGCGCTGGCGCGATATGTCTGAACTGCCCCGGAAAATTCTGGTGAATAAATAAGATGGAGGCCATCTACGAAAATATCGTTAAAAGTATTGCATTGATCTTAATAATCTGGATTGAATTTTACGCTCATTGTAATCCCAGTTAAGGACAGAATTTGATCATGGTGTGGACGGATCTTGAACAAAGTCAGGACGGAACTCGGTCATAGTGGGGACGGAACTTGGTCATAGTGGGGACGGAACTCGGTCATGCTAAGGACAGAACTTCGTGAAATCCATCGCACTGCAAAGCGCAGATGGTCATTGCTAAGCCGAATTCGTAGACCGCTTAAGTTAAACTGAGTAGGAGTTTTTGGGGACTTCTTGTGCTGGTTCCTGCGGTCTCTTCTTGCAAGCTCCGGCGGTGTCCTTGTGCCAGTGCGTCAAACTTTCTGTCGGCACTCGGACGGAGTGTTAATACGAGAAGTCAATTCGTTTTTTTCGAGCGGCTAAATGTTATGAATGAAAAAAAAGTTGCACTTATTACGGGGATTACTGGGCAGGATGGCTCTTATTTGGCCGAATTTTTGCTCGACATGGGTTATGTGGTCCACGGTATCAAGAGGCGTGCGTCGCTTTTCAACACGGAAAGAGTTGATCACCTGTACCAAGATCCTCAAATAAGTCACCGGAACTTCGTGCTCCATTATGGTGACTTATCGGATAGCACCAACCTCATCCGAATTGTTCAAACAACGCAACCTGATGAAATCTACAATCTCGGTGCGCAGTCACACGTGGCTGTCAGTTTTGAGTCACCCGAATACACTGCAGACGTTGACGCCTTAGGTGCATTGAGGCTTCTCGAGGCAATTCGGATTCTGGGGCTTTCAAAAAAAACGAAGTTTTACCAAGCTTCAACGTCTGAGCTGTTCGGAAAGGTTCTCGAGATTCCCCAAAGTGAAAAAACCCCTTTTTATCCGCGCAGCCCTTATGCAGTTGCAAAGCTCTATGCTTATTGGATTACCGTTAACTACAGAGAAGCCTATGGTATCTATGCTTGTAACGGTATACTTTTTAATCATGAGTCACCGCGCCGCGGCGAAACATTCGTAACCAGAAAAATCACTCGCGGGCTTTCGAATATTGCCCTTGGACTTGAGGACTGCCTTTATATGGGAAACATTGCAGCGCTCCGGGATTGGGGGCATGCAAAAGACTACGTTCGAATGCAATGGTTGATGCTGCAGCAAGATTCACCTGAAGACTTCGTCATCGCGACGGGATTTCAGGTTACCGTTCGAGAATTTATCAAACGAGCAGCGAATAAGCTGGGCGTAGAGATTGAATTTGAGGGTAACGATATCGGGGAGGTCGGGGTGGTTTCTCGCGTTGTTGGTGATCTCGCGCCAAAAATTCAAGTTGGAGACATCGTTGTTCGCATTGATCCTAGGTACTATCGCCCAACCGAAGTTGAGACCCTGCTTGGAGATCCAAGTAAAGCAAAAGCGCTGCTGGGTTGGGTACCCGAAATTACCCTCGACGAAATGATCGACGAGATGATGCGTTCAGACCTCAATATTGCTCGCCAACATGCTTTACTGAGACAGCATGGTTACGGCTCACATGTATCGAGGGAAGATTAGTGGGTTTGATTTGCATTAATTGGTTTTATTTACATCAATTAATCAATGACGGTGAGGCTCTGGATTCTAAGGCTGAGCTGTAAAGCGGTTCATTTTATTCATACTAAAAACCATTGAGGCTAGCTGTGGACATCAGTTCATCGACCCCGATATTTGTTGCTGGACACCGCGGTATGGTTGGTTCAGCAGTAACTCGAAGGCTTGAGGCTTTAGGTTTTGAAAACCTGATAACGAGGTCGAGGGCCGAGCTCGATTTGACCGATTCAGCGGCAGTAAGCTTGTTTTTTCAGAAAGCAAAACCTGAACTTGTTGTCATCGCTGCCGCACGCGTTGGTGGGATCGTTGCAAACAATAGCTACCCAGCCGACTTTATAAGAGAAAATCTTCAGATTCAGACAAATTTGATTCACGGCGCTTTTGAATTCGGCGCCAAAAGGGTCTTGTTTCTCGGTTCTTCATGTATTTATCCGAGGGAAGCTGCACAACCAATCCGCGAATCAGCCCTGCTCACCGGACCTCTCGAACCAACGAATCGTGCCTATGCGCTTGCCAAAATTGCGGGTATCGAAATGTGCTGGAGTTATAACCGTCAATTCAGAGGTCAGGGACGGACAAGCTTTTTGGCGGCTATGCCGACCAATCTATATGGCCCGGGTGATAACTACCATCCAGAAAATAGTCACGTCATTCCAGGGCTGATTAGACGGTTTCATGAGGCAAAACGCGCCGCGATGCCTAGCGTTACCGTATGGGGTAGCGGCGAACCGCGAAGAGAATTCATGCATGCAGACGATATGGCTGCGGCTTGTGTGCATCTGCTTTTTTTGGACGACTCAAAGTGGAATGGCCTGATCGCTGATGATCGCAATGATGGTGAGCCACCCGTGATTAATATAGGCGTAGGCGAGGACTTAACGATTGCTGAACTTGCAGCGCTAATTGCTGATGTGGTCGGCTTCAAAGGCAGCATCGACTTCGATCGGAGTCGACCCGATGGCACGTTGAGAAAACTGATGTCGAATCAAAAACTTTCTTCAATCTATCCATTGACGCCAAGGTCGCTTAGGCAGGGACTCGAACAAACCTATAAGATTTTCGAAGACGATGAGAACTCTTTGGCTAATCGCTGAGCGAATGGAAAAATCCATAAGTGCTGTTTGGTGCGCTGTGCGCCTATCTGCACGATGATTTTGGAGGGCACCTAGCGTACGCTTCAGCAGTTATGTAATACCATCAGTACTGCGATCAACAATGACCATCAGTACCGAGATTGACGATGGTTGTATCAACGCGGGCATAGTTCAATGGTAGAACGGCGGCTTCCCAAGCCTCAGATACGGGTTCGATCCCCGTTGCCCGCTCCAAGCATTACTGTTCTGGTGTTTCGGACACTGCGTTCTGTATTAAGAATTCTTCTTTCGTCTTACCCTGATCTAGCATCGCCTTTAACCAAAGAGGAGGTTTACCTCGCCCAGTCCATGTTTGACCTGAAACTTCATCGCGGTACTTTGGAAGAACTGGAGGGCGTGTGGTCGAAGGCTTTCGTGGTTTAGCAGCTTTTGGGCCATTTGGGCTTTTATTTCGACTCACTTTGCCTAAAGAAACCTGTAAATCTTCAATCGTTATATGTAGCTTTTTCATTAATGCATTGACCTGCGAGATTGCTTTAAGCTTTTTTGCATCGCGGCCGGCTTCCAATTTCTTAGCTTGTTCTTGAAGTTTCAGGATTTGCTTTTGAATGTTTTCATAAGACAGTCGAGCCATGTTTACCTCTTCTTTTGGTTTACGCGAGATTTTGGAAATTTGATTTAAACCACTACTTTATCGTACTTTGGAGTAATCGTATGAAAACTGTCGCTGAAGTTCTCGCTGAGAAGACTTTTGGCTTGATTCACACAAAACCCGAAATTACCGTCAAGGATGCGATGGATCTAATGATCGAGAAACATATTCACTGTTTAGTGGTTTATGAATCGAATCAAATGTGCGGGATTATTTCGGATCGTGACTACGCTCATAAAATCGTCGCGAAAGGTCTCGATCCAACACAAGTCACCGTTGGCGAAATCATGACGCGTCATGTGATTACGATTGACCGTGCTGCGACGATTGCCGATTGCATGAAGATTATGTCTGAACATCGCTTTAGGCATTTGCCAGTAGCAGAAAACGATCAAGTCATTGGCATGATTTCGATGACTGATGTCATGCGTGTAATGATGGCTTCGGCCGACAGCGATCAGGAATGGCAAATGTAGGCGATTCATCGCCCTTCGCTCATAACTGTTGGTTAGATGCTGCACGAACTTTGGCCAACTTGAGGCTTTTGTGTAGTATCGGCAACGTTACATAGGGCTCAGCCGGTGTATGAACCGGGGGCGAAAAGCGCAAAGCAATCTAAAACAACAAATGGCTTCATCTATCAACGGAGAGTTGCTCAAAGCAGCGCGCTTGAGGCGAGGCCTTTCACTTGCCACATGGGCCCGTGAACTCATGGTCTCGGAGACGCAACTTCGCTCGCTTGAAGATGGCGAAGACCGTGGCTTTTACAATGACAGTCACCGTGTTCAGGTCGCCTTAAAGTTTGCGGCAGCTCTCGGCGTGGATTCGTCAGCATTGCTAGGAACGGGCTTGAGCGCCAATCACAAGCCTAAATTTTCCCATGAGCGCACGACTAATCCAAAGATTGCTGCTGCGACTTGGAAACAACAAGCGCTGTCGCTTGCAATGGGAAAAGCTGGCCAGGGAACAGAGCAATTGCGCCGCTGGCAGCTTAGCGGGCGAAGCAAACAAGCACGCACCGAGTATTGGCTAGCTGGTGCTGTGCTTGCCGGGCTTGCTGTCTGGTTTAGCATTGACGCCTGGCAACATCATCGAAGTGCACAAAGATCGGACCCATTGGCGGTGGTTCAACAACGTCTGGATGATCCGCCGAGTGCCATCAATGCTCGCCCTGTCGAACTGGCTAAGGGAGGCAGGGTTGACCTTGCGCTTGCTAAGCCGAGTGAGCCCGATTACCCCCAACCCTTTGTAACGAAACCAAACGATAGCAATTTGCAGGGTTCAAGTAAGAACAATAGCGCGGGCGATCGGCAGTTATTGAAATCTGAAAATAAGGCAAAGAACGCGGAGCCCTCTGCGAGTTTGAACAAAGATAGGGTGCCGGATAAGTCCAATAATCGCGACGCTGATCAAGTCCTCAACAACGGACAAGCCAGGTCATCGAGTCAGGACAGATTCGGTTTTTCTGGCAAGGAATTACGTTACCCCGATCGAAAAGCGCTTGCTGAAGCAAGCCCGCAAGGCCTTCAAACCTCCCAAAGTGACCAAGCGATGCAAGGCACACAAGCAGCTTCGAGCTTCAGCGTGGCCGCACAAAGTAACGGACCAGAGTCAAGAAATCTTGATCTTTGCGAAGTTTCAGACCGCATGGCGAGCGTCGTGGTTCCGGTCAGTCGCCTAAAAAATACACCCTATGTTCATGTGGCCTCAGGGGTGAGTCAAAAAGTCTGTGTTCGCAGTGCCGATGGCCGCGTCGAGCGCTTGAACTTATCGGCCAACGAAGCGCGTTCGATTTTTGGCAAAGCGCCATTCACCGTAGTCAGCGAACAGCCCTCATCGGTTGAGATTTTCTACCTCGGTGCTCGGGTGCGGCACAACGGTGAGTCGCGAGTCCTTAAGATTGTCGACCCTGATCCGATTTCTTAGTGCGGATGCGCGCCATGCTGGTGGGCTATAGCTACGACCTGATTTATGCTCGACATGATATGGGTGCTGGCCATCCCGAGTGTCCTGAACGCGTTCAGGTCATCGATGCGCATTTAAGATCGGTCGGTTTGTTTGAACGATTGGTAAGCTTTAAGGCCGAGCCAGCGAGTCGTGACGATGTGTTGCGCGCTCACGAAGCAAACTACGTGGAACGAGTTTTTGCGCTTGCACCTGGGCGTGGAGAAACGTTGCAACTCGATGCCGATACCGCGATGAACGAGGCAAGCCTGTCTGCTGCGCTGAGCGCGGCCGGTGCAGCAATCGGGGCGGTTGACCATGTGTTAGATGGAAGCTTTAGCCGGGCATTTTGCAATGTTCGTCCCCCTGGCCATCACGCTGAATCTGATCGCGCCATGGGTTTTTGTATTTTCAATAGCATTGCAATTGCCGCGCGCTACGCTTGTCTGGTTCGCGGACTTCAAAGGGTTGCGATCGTTGATTGGGATGTTCATCACGGCAACGGTACCGAGGAAATCCTAGCTGGAGACGCTCGGATATTCATGGTGCACAGCTTTCAATCACCCCTTTATCCTTATAGCGGTGTTGAGCCGCTTGGTGATAATACTTGCAACATGCCACTGCCAGCTTTTTCAGACGGTACCAAACTAAGGGAGCGATGGACGAAGGAAGCGATTCCTGAGCTTGAAGCTTTCAATCCCGAACTGATCCTGATCTCGGCTGGATTTGATGCCCATCGCGACGATCCCTTAGCGCAACTTAAGTGGACGGAGCAAGACTTTGCCTGGTTAACCAGGCAGTTGCACGAACTTTCTCTGCGTACTGCTTGCCAGGGGAAAATTGTGTCCTTATTGGAAGGCGGCTATAACCTCAAGGCACTAGCCTTATCCGTTGAGGCGCATGTCCGGGGTTTGATGGCAGATCATCACTGATTATTTGTGATAAAAAACAACTCGATCAACTTCTTCGATCGATCCAAGAATCACTGGAACCCTCTGGTGCAAATCCTCAGGGCAGACATCCAAAATCGGACCCAAGCCAGTGCTTGCCGCACCGCCAGCTTCTTCAATTAACAGTGCCATTGGATTTGCCTCGTACATCAACCTCAATCGGCCTGGTTTTGACGGATCGCGCGCATCGCGCGGATACATGAAGATGCCGCCGCGTGTCATGATGCGATGCACATCAGCCACCATTGAAGCGACCCATCGCATGTTGAAGTCAGTACCGCGCGGGCCCGATTTTCCCGCAAGTAGCTCGTCGATATAACGTTTGACAGGGGTTTCCCAATGGCGTGAATTCGACGCGTTGATTGCAAACTCGCGTGTTTGCTTAGGAACCTGCATCCTGTCCTGAGTGAGCCACCAACTTCCAGTCTCTCGATCAAGTGTAAAGCAGGCAACCCCATCGCCAACGGTAAGTACGAGCAGTGTTGAAGGACCATAAACCGCATAGCCGGCTGCAAGCTGTTGACGTCCTGACTGCAGAAAGTGACGTGTCTTGGGTTCGGCACCGACTTCTGGCATGCGCAAGACCGAAAAAATAGTCCCAATCGAAACATTCACATCGATATTGGATGAGCCATCGAGTGGGTCAAAGAGCAGTAAATACTCACCTTTCGGGTAGCGGTCTGGAATGGGGTATGGCTCGTCCATTTCCTCGGAGGCCATCGCCGCCAAATGCCCCCCCCAGGCATTGGCTTCCAACAAGACATCATTGGCAATGACGTCCAATTTTTTCTGCACCTCGCCCTGAATATTGGTATTGCC
>Ga0194130_10002503_pt1 | contig 26566 bp, 22 predicted proteins | sample TA2KigsurfametaG_FD_160084 | JGI IMG/M metagenome (GOLD analysis project Ga0194130, IMG submission 160084) | Freshwater microbial communities from Lake Tanganyika, Tanzania - TA2015050 Kigoma 12 surface | ecosystem: Environmental > Aquatic > Freshwater > Lake | place: Tanzania: Lake Tanganyika... | reverse complement strand
ACGGCGGAGCTATCAAAGCCGAAAGTAAAAAAATGGGTACCAGAATTTCTTTTACTTTGCCAAAAATAACTAAAAACCGCTAAAAGAGTTTATACATATTTCTTTTCACGACTATATGAAAAATGAGTTGTGAAAGAGACTGTGTACGATTTTGGTAAGTTTATGCCAAATAAGCTATAGTTATAAAGGTATTTAACCTAGAAACCGATATTTTTATGACCTTCTTGCTAAATGCCAATAATCGTCGTAGTTCATTAAATTAGGTTCTAAAAAATACTGACCGGTTGTAATATAATGAGTAAGTAAATTTATTAGTCCCTGCTTGTGGTTCTGGATGTCTTCTCTTCTAATTGGTATCTCAGTTAAAGAAATATAGGGACTTTTGCTATTAATCTTAACATACACCAAACTCTCTACCTCTAAGCTCCCTAGTTTGCCAAAACCTCCCTCAAGAAGTATGATAGATTCAATAATTAACTGAGGGCTGAGACCCGAAAAAACATCTTTTTTAGTTGGAAGCGTACCAGTTTTATAATCCATTATAATCGCTTTATTTTCTTTATTTATTTCAATGCGGTCAGCTATTGCGACAATTTTTATTTCTTTACCAGAAATCTTTAATACGAGTTCACCACGAGCTTCTGCAACCACTTGTTGTAAATTTTGTCGCCTCGTATGATCAAATAGGATAAAATCTTTGGCTATGGCTTCAATCTTGGCTTGCCAAAAATTTGTTGTTTGTTTTGGAAATATACTTGTAAGTAGTAATTCTTTAGCATAATTTTTAAACCTTTCTAAGGCAATTAATGGATCAGATGTATAATTTTTTGTGTATATCTCGACGACCTTGTGAAAGAAATTTCCAAATTCTGATAATCCTGGTATTTCTTCTATTTCTTGCTCAATTTTTAAATTGAGAATTTTCTTAGCGTAGAAATTATATGGAGCTCGAATTAAAGTTTCTATATCAGTAGCTGATATTTGCTTAGGAAAGGTTTGGGCAAAAACATACTGTACAGACTGCTGGTTAAGGTTATTAATCGTAGAATCTGCAGGAATAAAAGTCTGATTAAGATTATTTTTTAATATATGTTTTAGGGTTAACAAAAAGGGAGAAGGCATAGATGCCGAAGAATTGCCCGTTTTAATCGACCGAGTAATTAGAACATTTTTATTATGTAAATTTAAATAAAAATCATACATCGAGTTCCCAAATCTTGCAGTCCAAGAATCAAGTCCTATTTGTTCAATCATTTGCTTATTTAACCAGGGACTTCCAATTTGTGGTGGGGGATATGAATTCAACGCAAAATTCGTATGTATTATTAAATCGTAATTTATAAGTGTTGCTTCGTTAGGGGAACAGATAATTATGGATCTATTGCTTGGGTCATTATAAATACGTCCGCCTGAAATTAATTCTTTAAGGATATCCGGAAAATTTTCTGGATCAGAGAGCTCAATATCCTTTGTAACTTGTATAATTTCTGTGAAAGCATTTATAATTTTATTATTGTAAAACCCTTGCCATAAATTGGGATAAATTATTTTTACTGCGTCAATAGTTTGATTTAGAAAATTGCTGAAATTATGGCTTATAATTTTCTGCCTGAACAGTCTACAAATATTATGTAGGTTATCTAAGTGGGATCGGTCAGTAAAATTATCATCGATTATTTTGGTTATATCATTAATATTTTGGCTAAATCTATTATGCTTGGCAATTAATCGTTTTAATTTTTTTGTCTCATCGCAAATTATTAAAGGATGCAAAATTAGGCTTATAAAATCCGGTAAAAAAAATTCCTGGCAAATATTCTTAGCTATTTCCAGCACCAAGCCGGTTAATGGTAGGTTTAAAATGTTTTCTCCAAGCAAATCAGAAAAATTGAGTCCGTATTTATCGAATTTAGCAATAAAATAATTTTTTATTTTATCGTCAGAAATCAGGACTGCAATTTTAGTATCAGAATTTCCTAATACTGTTTCATGACATTTTGCTGCAACGTACTCTGCTTCCAAAAATATGTTATCAAATTCTACATATTTTATGTTATCTAGGTAATTCGTAGATGTATTTTTAATTAGCAGGTTATCTAATATTGAAGTTGTACTTATTTTACCTAAATATGGCACATTTTGTAGTTCTACAGCTAATTGTTTTAGTAGTTTACCTATATTATACAAAGGTTCTTCAGGAAGTAGTTTAGTTAATTCCGATTGATCCGGAATAACAAAAGGCGGCAAAATAATATAACCATTTTTTAATTTAGATATTTCAACAATAAAATCCTTTGTTATCTGGTTATTACCTATTACACCAGCAATAACTGTATAATTTTTAGCCTCTTGGATTCTGTTTAATTCAGCATTAAATATTAACTTTTGATGTTGAGCAGGAGTTGACTTTTTTAAAGCAACAATTTTTTCTTGCCAGTTTTTATAAGCAAATTCTAAAAAATCATAAATAAAGTGCCAATGTTCCGCCTGATCTAAAGTGGGAATGTTTTTTAATTTATTAAACTCAATCTTATTAGCTTCGAATTCGAAGAATAATTTTGCGAGCGAACTGGCTAGACTAATGGTTTGGGGGATAGTATAGTTTAATTTATCGTAGGAATTAATAATTTCCGTTAAGATTATTCTTTCTTCTAAGCTCGTTATTTTTCCAATTTGCTGGGAAGGTATTTGGAAACTATCCTCTAAAGAGGAGCTAATATCATTTATCGGTATAATACTAGGTAATATTGTTGTACCTACTTTACTTACTATATTTTTTTGTAAATAATTACATAAATACCCATTTGGCAGAATAATTTTTAAATTATCGAAATGGTTTTCAAAATTAGTAAAAATAAATTCGGTTACTTCGCTGATAAAAAATTTTTTTGCCGTGGTGCGGTATATGGGCATATAGAAGCTAAGTAGAAAATATTAAAAAGCTATAATAAATTAATTTTGTAATAACCGAAATACTGAAAACCTTTTTAAATTTTATACGGCAAAAGCCTGAAAATAGTACTATAAATTTACCAAAAAAAGGTAAAAAGCTAATAGCGATTATTATCTGTAATAGTTTAAAATTTTTGATACTATTGATTTTTGTATCTAACTGGTTTTGTTCTTCTCCTACTGGAGTTAAAACTTTATAGCATACTACTCCTAATATGTAATTTATACCGATCGAAAATGCGTACGCTATTAATGCAACTAATAGCATGAGGAGTTTATGGTAATTACCAAACAGTTTCATAGTATCTAATACTATTTCCGAAGAAGTATTAAAAGCAAAATTAGCAGTTAATACATCTGTAAATAGTAGTAGATAAATTTCGAACTGAGTCATTTTTTAATTAAAGATTTTAAATCTAAATCCAGAATAGCTTTACTCTAAGCTTATAAGCTTTATAATTAAGTTTATATTTTTAATCAAGTTAATGTGTTTATATTAAGCCTTTTCTAAAATTCTATTACCTTTTTTATCTTCGGCTTTTTCAGTAATATGCAAAATCTCTTCAACAAAATTTTTTATTTCAATTGCCGCTGGGGAATTTGGCTGATTTTCTGTTACAGTTACACCCGTTAAAAAACACGAACTAAATGCTACCCTATTACCAATAGTATTCTTAAAAATTTCAGCTTTTAATTGCTTTATAATTTCTTTGCTAATTTTTGATGTGGGGTTATGTCTATTTATTAAAATTTTAACCGGGATATTTTCACTTTTTGCAAAATCAATAGTTACCTCTGTTGCCCATAGATCGGTTGGGCTTGGTTGCATAGGCACAATAACCAAACTTGATGCTCTAATGGCTGACTTCGATTCGGTCTCCGTATGAGGGGGAGCATCAATAATTATGTAATCCATTTTATTTTGCAAATTACTGATTACTCCTTCAATTCGCCATCCCGAACTGGCAACAAAATGAAGGCCGGTATAACCGATTCCGAATTTTTTTTCTCGTAAGGCGTGCCATCTACTTAAACTTCCTTGCGGATCTATATCGATAATTGCTATTCTTCTACCTGTTTGAGCAAGAGATACAGCAATGTGAGCAGCAATAGTAGTTTTACCAGCTCCTCCTTTTTGCTGGGCTATTGTAATAACTTGTGCCATAATATTTCCCATAATAATTACAAGTTTATTAAATATTAATTTTACCTGGAAGTCTAAATTAAAACTTTATTCACTCTGTAACTAATTGATTTCCTGTTATGTTTTTTCTATAATTTATAGTTTGGTTAGTTTTAGCCAGATGCTTATGGTAGATATAATGGTAAATAATCTTTATATGGCTTAACATATAAAGCCTTTAAGTAAGATATGATAGATAAGAAATAGCTCGCTAATTTCTTATAGTACTTGCTAACCTCTACGGATTTATTATATAAGAAAGATTATTGTAAACATAATCGCCTGAGTATGAGTAAGAAAACAATAGGAATATACCCTGGAACATTTGATCCAATAACCAATGGTCATGCTGATATAATTGCCAGGGCTAGCAAAATTACCGATGAGTTAATACTGGCAATTTCTACTTCTTATAGCAAAAATCCTATGTTTTCTATAGAGGAAAGGTGCACACTTGCTCAGATTTATCTAGAAAAATATGGTATTGCTAGTAATGTAAAAGTCATGAAGTTTGACGGTTTACTTGTAAATTTCGCAAGTAAAATTGGAGCAAGCATAATTGTACGAGGACTTAGGGCTGTCTCTGATTTTGAATATGAATTCCAAATGGCATGCATGAATTCACGATTAAATGGGAACATAGAAACTATATTTCTACCCGCTTCAGAAAAAAACCAGTTTATTTCTTCAAGATTAGTAAAAGAAATAGCCAGCCTTGGGGGCTCTATTTCCGCTTTTCTAATTCCGGAAATAGAAGAAAAAGTAGTGGAGTACTATAAAAATAAAAAATGATCACTTCAAAATGTACTCTTACAATAGATCTGGATATTATAAGAGATAATTACCGGACTTTACAAAAAATTTGCACACTAACTGAGGTAGGAGCAGCAGTTAAGGCTAATGGTTATGGCCTTGGAGCAGAACAGATATCCCCTATCCTTGCTAATCTTGGTTGTAAGTATTTTTTTGTAGCAACTACAGACGAAGGAGTAACCTTAAGAGAAAGATTTAATAAAGAGAATTTAAATCATAAAAACCTAAATATATGTGTTTTAAATGGTTATTTTACTGCTGACCAAAATGAGTTTATTAACTATAATCTTATTCCGGTTTTAAATTCCTTTCAACAATCAGAATTATGGCGAAATCTAGGCTATCAATTAAATAAAAAATTACCCTGTTTTCTCCATATTGATACCGGAATGAATCGTTTTGGTATACCGGAAGGAGAAATTAATGATTTAGTACAAAGTACTAATGAGCTCGATGTTTTATGTATAATGAGTCATTTATCTTCTTCAGAGGAACCTGACAATGAAATAAATAAAGAACAACTATTAAAATTTAAGCAATTAGCATCTTTATTTCCGGACACAAAAAAAAGCCTAGTAAATTCTAGCGGGATTTTTTTAGGTCCAGAATATCATTTTGACCTTGCTCGTCCCGGGGTAGCTATTTATGGAGTTAATCCAACTCCTTATCTATCAGAATCTTTGATTAAAAATCCAATCACTCTTAAGGCACCTATAATACAAATAAAATCACTGGATAAGGGGCAACATGTTGGTTACAATAGGACTTATGAGCTTGAAGAAAACCATCTTATTGCTACCTTACCTTTAGGTTATGCTGACGGATACCCAAGGTCGTTAAGTAACAAAGGGATAGTATTTATCAACGATAAGCCAGCTCCTGTAATAGGTAGGGTATCAATGGATTTAATTACCGTTGATGTTACCAAAATACCGCCAGAAGATTTATTTTTAGGACAAACTGTAGAAATTATAGGAAAAAATATGAGCCTTGATAAAATTGCAAATCTGGCCGGAACAAACGGTTATGAAATATTAACTATGCTGGGCAATAGATACCATAAAATTTATAAATACTAACGTGCAAGCAGAGTCTTGTTATTATTAATTATATTAAACCTAAAATAATATAAAATTATTATGTTTTTACCCCTACAGTACATAGGACGCAAAACTCTTGATTTTTTTCAAATAGTAGGAATTCTTTCAATTTTTATTGCGAAAACCATTAACGGGCTAATTAGAAGACCATTTTATTTGAACTTGATTTTACGGCAGATAATTTCTATAGGCTATTTTTCCCTGCCGGTGGTAGCGATGACTGCCGTTTTTTCCGGAGCAGTTTTAGCTCTGCAAAGTTACACGGGCTTTTCACGATTTTCTGCTGAAAGTTCAATTGCAACTGTTGTTGTCCTTTCTATAACTAGAGAACTTGGTCCCGTGCTTGCAGGTCTTATGGTAGCAGGAAGAGTAGGAGCGTCAATCGCAGCTGAAATAGGTACTATGAAAGTTACTGAGCAAATTGATGCTTTATTTACGTTATCTACTGATCCAATAAAATATCTAGTGGTGCCAAGAGTTATCGCATCTGTGCTTACCATGCCGTGTCTTGTGCTGATTGGTGATATTATAGGAGTAATGGGTGGTTATTTAGTTAGTGTTTATAAACTTGGTTTTAATGGTATTACTTATATTAAGAATACAGTAGAATATTTAGAAACTATAGACGTAGTTTCTGGGTTAGTTAAAGCAGCAGTATTTGGTTTTATAATAGCAATAATGAGCTGTTATCATGGTTATCATTCAAACAAGGGAGCCAAAGGTGTCGGAACCGCAACTACTGATGCAGTGGTATCGTCTTCAATACTAATTTTACTGAGTAATTATTTAATTACTGAGTTATTTTTCAGTTAATAATCTACTAAGTTATGTCAAATAATATAAAAATAAAAGTTCGTAATTTACATAAAGCATTTGGTAGTCATAAAGTACTAGATGGGATAGATCTTGATGTCAAAAAAGACAGTTCTCTCGTTATTTTAGGAGGATCAGGTACCGGAAAGTCGGTTTTAATAAAAACAATTATAGGGCTTTTATCCCCTGATAAAGGTAGTATAATGTTTGATGATCAAGAAACAGTAAATATTTCCCCTAAAGCTCGCTTAAAGATTTTAGAAAATTGTGGATTCCTTTTTCAGGGAGGAGCATTATTTGATTCCTTAAGTGTAAGTGAAAATATTACTTTCTTTGCGCAGAAATTATATTCCTTAAAAAGGGAAGAAGTAAAAGAATTAGCACTTAAAAAACTAAAATCAGTTGGGCTTTCTGATAGGATATTAAATTCGTATCCGGCTGAATTATCAGGTGGAATGCAAAAAAGAGTATCACTCGCACGAGCAATTTGCACAGATCCCAAAATTATCTTTTTTGACGAACCGACCACAGGTCTCGATCCCATTATGGCCAATGTTATTAATGATTTAATCATTAAAATTCGTGAGGAATTAGGAGCAACGACAATAGCTATTACGCACGATATGAATAGTGTTAAGAGAATTGCTAAAGAGGTAGTATTAATTCACAACGGTAAAATCCAATGGTCTGGAACTAAAGAGGAAATGGATACAACAGATAATCCCTATATGTTTCAATTTATTAATGGATTGTCATCTGGACCTTTCGAGGTCTAAGTAAATAAGCAGAACTATGTAATGGGCAATAAAATTTTTTTTTATTATGTAATAATACTATTAGCTATCATTTCCTTTATTATTTTACCTTATGTTGCCCTGGCAAAGGAACCAAAATATACTTCTATTAAGTTAATAGTTAGAGAACACCCTGAAGCTAAAAGTTCCATAAAAGCAGTTATGAAAAAACTGAATGACCTGGCTCGGAATATGGAAAAAACTGCCAAATTATATAATACCATAAACCAAAAAGCCTATTGGGAAAGCGAAGGTAAGAAATCTTTTTTAAGATACTTACATTCAGAAGGATATTATGACGCAACTATTGAGGCCGAATTTCCAGAAAATGAAAATACGATTATTTTTTATGTAAATGGTTGGGAAAGGTATAAAATAAAAAAAATTATTCTAAAGTATACGCAAAACAGTAATCATAACCTACATATACCCGATACTACCAACCTTAAAATTAAGGAGGGAGATTTTGCAATAGCTGCAAATGTTATAGATTCCGAAAAAATACTTGTTAAAAATATAGAAAAGAATAATTGCTTATTAAGTTTAGAGGTGACGCATGAGGCTATTATTGATAATTCCGACGATACTACTATAATAAATTTTATAATTAACGCCGGACCGTATGCGGCAGTTAAATCAGTTAATTTTAGAGGTTTACGTTCGATAAATCCGGATTATGTCCGAAAATTAATTCCATTTAAAAATAATCAATGTTTTAGACCCTCTTTAATAAAAGAAGCGCAAGGATCTCTTCAAAAAACTGGTCTTTTTGCAATAATAAATCCCGAAATACCGGATCATACCGACAATGAGGGTAAAGTACCAATAGTATTTGATTTAAAAGAACAGAAACACAGAAGTGTCAAAGCTGGTTTTAGTTATGGAACTGATTTAGGTTTTGGTACTAGTGCTGGGTGGAGCCATAAAAACTTTTTCGGTAATGGAGAAATAATAAGGACTGAAATTTCTGCTAATCAGAAAGAACAAATTATTGATCTTGAATTTACTAAACCTTTTTATAAGCAAGATAATCAAACTTTGAAAATAGGACTTTCCGGAGAAAACACTACATCAAAAGCTTATAATAGTAGAGAAGGCATGCTAACTGCCGGGATAGAAAGAAAATTAACTAATATATGGACAGGTGGTATTTCAGGCAAATATTCTTATAGTGTTGTTAAAGAAACTCAAGGATCGAAGGATTTTTCCTTTCTCTCAATTCCCCTATTTATCACTCGTGATACAAGGGATAATATTTTAAACGCTCGTAAAGGGCTTGAGTTGCAGGTAAAGACAGAACCTTTTTTTCCTACAAAAACCGGAGCTAGATCGTTCTTCAAAAATGAAGTTACAACAGCTAAATATATTCCTCTGAGAACTAAGTTTGATCCAGTTATAGCCATAAAGATTTCAGCTGGAGTAATTAGTGGAGCGAAATCGGCGAAAATACCGGCAAACGAAAGGTTTTATACCGGTGGAGTAGGATCAGTAAGAGGGTATGCTTATCAGCTTGCAGGAGCAATTGACCAGAAAAATCGTCCGACCGGAGGTCGTTCGATGATTTTAAATAATATTGAGCTTAGAACCAAGATAAAAAATGATATTGGTCTTGTAGTATTTTTTGATAGTGGTAATGTATTTAGCTCAACTACTCCGCAGCTTGGTAAAAAAATGTTCCATGGTTTTGGAGCTGGTATTAGATACTTTACAGATTTTGGACCTTTAAGGCTTGATATAGGTTTTCCAGTTAAACCAAGGAAAAAGGTTGATAAAGCTTTTCAGTTATATTTTGGTATCGGGCAAAACTTCTAACTTAGAAAATCGCTAGAAATCGTTCCCGGTATTTTGGTTATGGCGGAAATCTGTTAATGTTTAAGAAAATATTTAAACTATTTTCTGATATTCAAAATATATTTTTCTTACTGAGTATATCCATAATACACAGACAACTATAAATATCACCATTAAACTAGAGGAAATACTATTATACGTTGCTGTCGGTAATATAGTAAAAATTACGGATTGCACAAGTCCGCTAGCAGATTTTCCAATTTTAGGGCTAATTACATCTACTGCTGCTTTACCTTTAGTTCGCAGTTCTTGGTCAAGAGGAATATATAACATCTCCCTTGAAGTATCCCAAATAGAATATTTCGACCCTTTTGAAAGAATATTTTGGATTGCCCCTACCGATACAGCCAGTGCAAGAGGAGTAGTTATAATTGCTCCTTCATAAAAAGAAAAAATTGCCTTATCAAAAACAACCAATACAAAAAACAGAGTCCCGGTAATTAGAATAACAATTGGTGTAATAACTGCAGCAGTAAACCAGCTTCTAGTGCGCATTATGTTAGTTCCTACTATAGTTAAAACCATTATTACAACTCCCGTCCAGAGGATGTAGATACTACTAAAAGCTGCAAATTCTGTAACGCTTGGATAGAGTTCTTTAATCTTTGCTTTCCAAACAGCTTCTACAAGATTCATGGATAACCCGAATGAGGCTGAACAAATAAGCATTAACCAAAGATATTTGGAACGAGCTATATATTTAAAACTTTCGATTAATCCCATTTTATTTTTAGATAATTCTTCCGGTGGTCTTAAGTATAAATTAGGATTAGTCATCACTCTTTTTGTTATATATCTCACAAGTAAACATGAAAATATTGCAGAAAGAGCAACAAAGCTTGTTGATACTTGAGTAAGCAGTATTTTGCTATCAGAGATAGTAAATAATCTCCTAGTTATGCTTTCTTCAGAAGATAGATTTAACATAATGAATCCCACAACAATAACAGAAGAGTTACCAAAAAGGGAAAATAAAGTGTAAAATCTTTTTGCCTCTCTCGTAGAAGTTATCTCGTTAGCTAATTGCCAGAAAAGCAGAATATAAAAAACATTAGGCCATAATTCAGATAAAGTATAAAATACTATATAACTCCAATTACCGAGAATAGCTATATACCATTTAAAATGAGGGTAAGCAGACATCAGGTAATCCAATTTTTCTCCATTCATATGAAAAAAATCGATATTTGGGTATAATATGAAAGCAAAAATTACGTAAAAGCCGGTAAAAAAAGCTACAAGATAGTAAAATATTTTATCAAAAGTTAAATGATTTATAAGCTTTGCATAAATGATAACAAATATTGTAGCAGCAGGTGTTACGCAATATACTTTTGCAAAACTTGTTATCTCGGCACTAATTTCAGAAATTAATATACTGTCTTTTAAGATTCTTAAAATATTCTGGTTAAATAAGACACAAAACATCAAAGTAGCCATCGGTATAAATTTGGCTAATTCATATCTTTTTATGGGCCAAAGAATAGTTCTGATTTTACTTTCAAAATGATCTGAGTCTGATTGCGACATTGCTTAATAACACCTATGACAAAAAAAAAACTTAAAATACCTTATGTTTTAAGTTATTTTTAGTCGTAAGGCTGCAAAGCTTCTTTATATCTAAAGAATGATTGAAGAAATCTTGTAAAGCCGTAAGTCAACGATAAAAATTTAAAGGATTATAATCAGCTTTAAATAACCCGTCAAGCGTAAATACAGGTAAATATGTTTTCTTTCTGTAATGAGTTACATAAAATATATCAAGAAGATTATTGTAAATATTTAGATGTAAGTCGAGGTGGGAATAATTACAAATTAGAAGCCATAAAATCTGATTATAGTTCAAGAATTTGTAATTTATGGTTATTTAAATCAAGCACCTGCTCTAATCAAAATTTTGTAGTAGTACCTTCTCTATTTAACTCTCCTGAGATATTGCTTTTTAACCGCAGCCAAAATTATATTGAATATGTTAGATTATTTGGTGATGTTTATTTACTTGAATGGAAAGAAACTAAAGACGCTTTAAAATTATCTGATTACGCAAAGGACGTGGCAAATGTATTAAGTTTTATCAGTGATATAGCTTCCTCTGAGATAAACCTGGTTGGGCACTGTATAGGAGGAAATATAGCAATATTTTCGACCTTTATTTATAACAATATAAAAACTCTAACTTTGCTTACTACTCCCTGGGATTATTCGCATTTTGCAGCTCCGTACTTTTTATCAGAATCTTTACAAATAAAAAAAGCTATACAGGGTTTAGACACAGTACCCAAAATCTATATGCAAATGATGTTTTTTATGCTGTTTCCGAGCCATTATCAAACAAAGGTAAATAAATATTTTGCTCTCAAAACGCAAGAAGCCAGGGAAAAATATTTGCGTATTGAGCAATGGTTACAGTCAGGTATAGAAATTCCGGTTTCGGTATATAATGAAATTCTCGATGAAATAATTGCCAAAAATGCCCTAATGAATAACACTATACATATCAATAATCATCACGTTTCTTTAGAAAAGATCGATGTCCCAACTTGTATTATTTCAGCTAGTGATGATCAAATTGTGCCTATTCCTTCAATAGTTCCTTTGCAAACGGGAATAAAAAAATCTACACTTATATCGGTTGAAGGGGGTCATATAAACTATTTAGTAAATAATGATCGAAAATTCAAGAAACATTACACCCAGTGGTTACGCAACCAAAATTTAATTAGCATCAAGAGAGGTATAAAAAAATGAGGGAAGTATTTATTACACACGCTAAAAGGACGGCTGTAGGTTCATTTCTAGGAAGTTTGTCACAAATTCCAGCTCCGGTGCTTGGTGCAAGCGTAATTAAAGCTATCTTAGACGACAGTAAACTCGATAATAAATTAATCAGCGAAGTAATATTAGGACAGGTAATTACTGGTGGATCAGGACAGAATCCCGCTCGTCAGACTGCTATTAAAGCAGGAATTGATACATCCGTTCCGGCTGTTACTATCAATAAAGTTTGTGGTTCGGGACTAAAGACGGTATCAATAGCTGCGAATGCTATTGCGTGCAAACAAGCTGATTTAATTATTGCAGGAGGACAGGAAAACATGTCTCTTGGAATGCACGGTACTTACATTAGGGGCGGTAAAAAATTTGGTGATGAGAAATTAATTGATTTTATGATGTATGATGGTTTAACTGATGTTTTTTCGGGTGTTGCAATGGGGATTACGGCAGAAAATATTGCCAAAAAATTTAACATTTCCAGAGAAATGCAGGATGAATTTGCAGTTAAATCGCAAGCAAAAGCAGCTGCTGCTCAAAAAAATGGTAGATTTAAAAATGAAATCGTACCGATTGAAATACAAATAAAAAAAGAAACAAAAATCTTTGATTACGATGAAGGGGTAAGAGGAGATTCTTCCCTAAAAGTTCTAAGCAAGCTACGGCCAGCATTTGATCCTACCGGCACTGTTACAGCCGGTAATGCCTCAACCATAAACGATGGTGCAGCGGCAGTACTGGTTGCTTCAGAAGAAGCCGTCAAAAAATATAATTTAGACCCGATTGCTAGAATTGTTTCAACTGGTATGTGCGGAGTTGATCCTTCAATCATGGGTACAGGCCCAGTACCTGCTTCAAAATTAGCGTTGTTAAGAGCAGGCTGGAATATTGATGACCTTGATCTCATAGAAGCAAATGAGGCATTTGCCGTACAGGCATGTTACGTTAATGAGCAGATGAAATGGGATACGAGCAAAGTTAATGTTAATGGTGGCGCTGTTGCTATTGGCCATCCAATTGGAGCAAGTGGTGCTAGAGTCTTAGTGACTTTATTGCACGAAATGCAAAAAATATCAGCCAAAAAAACTCTTGCTACCTTGTGTATCGGTGGAGGGATGGGTATTGCTATGTGCTTTGAAAAACCATAGATTAAATTTACCGTGAAAACCACCCTACCCACACGTTCTCTTATAGCTCGGGACAGATTAACCAGGGTTACGGAGGAAATTCTAGCGGCAGCCAAAGATAAAATAGCCATGATTATCCTTTTTGGTTCTTACGCAAAAGGAACGTGGGTACAGGATTGGTATACTGAAGGTCATATACTTTACAGTTACCAGAGTGATTTTGATATTATGGTTATAGTTAAAGGAAAATATGGAAGTAGATCAGCCCGCTTTCGGGTAGAGGATAATATAAAAAGGAGGCTGGAGAAAAAAGGACTTCGTGGTTTAGGATTAAAGGAGCCATTAGTAACTATTGTTCTGGAATCTATTAACGTCGTAAACGAGCACCTAGAACAGGGACAGTATTTTTTTACCGATATCAAAAAAGAAGGGGTACTACTTTATGATAGTGGTGAATTTAAATTATCAGAAGCGAAAGCGCTACCGCCCGAAAAAAGAAAAGAAATAGCACAAAAAGATTATAAACACTGGTTTGGCAAGGGTACATCATTTTTTATTGATACCTTTCACGCTCTGGAAAGAAAAGATTTTACCAAGGGAGCTTTTGAACTTCATCAAGCTACGGAGAGTTTTTACTGCACTATTCTGCTGGTTTTTACAGGTTATAAGCCAAAACTTCATGATATATTACAACTTAGCCAAATGGCTAGGAGTTATAACCATGAATTATTTAAAATATTTCCCTATGAAACTGATAAGCAAAAAAAATGTTTTGAGTTGCTGGCAAAAGCATATATTGACGCCAGGTATAACTATGAATATAAGATTACCAAGGAAGAGTTACTTTATTTAATTGAAAGAGTAGAAAAACTACAGAAAGTAACAGAGAAGATCTGTCTCGAATATATTAACAGAGAAATAGCACAATAGTTTTTATGAAATATTTTTTTGCTCCCATATTTGAATTTTACTTTTCAGTAACTATATATCATATGAATCAAGCAACAATTTAAGGGAGAATTATGACTGAGGAGAAAAATAAATTTGATGCAGAAATAGGTAAAGTTTTGCATTTAATGATTCATTCCATCTATACGAATAAAGAAATATTCATGCGTGAGCTGATTTCTAATAGCTCCGATGCCTGTGATAAGTTAAGATACCTTGCCCAAACTGATAGCACTTTAATTGCAGATGATCCAGAATTTAAGATTCATATTAAAATTAATAAAGATGCCAAAACGATCTCAGTTAGAGATAACGGCATAGGTATGAATAAGCAGGATTTGAAAGAAAACCTCGGTACTATAGCTAAATCCGGCACGCAAAATTTTCTCAGTCAACTTTCGGGAGACAGTAGAAAGGATAATATGTTAATAGGACAGTTTGGTGTCGGATTTTATTCTGCCTTTATGGTAGCTGATCAAATTACTGTTACTTCACGAAAAGCTGGTGAGGACAAGGTATATTCCTGGAGTTCAGATGGTAATGGTGAATATACTGTAGCTGATGTAGATAATGACTTTTCCCGGGGGACAGAGGTATTGTTACACATAAAGGAATCGGAAGAATCCTTTCTTGACCACTTCAGACTAAAGCATATAGTTAAGAATTATTCAGACCATATAGCCGTTCCTATTTATTTTACTGATGATGACGGGGTAGCTAACAAAGTCAATTCTTCTTCAGCTTTATGGATGCGCCCAAAAAGCGATATTAAACCTGAACAATACAAGGAATTTTACAAAAACGTTTCCTTCTCTCCTGATGATCCGTGGATAATAATGCACAATAAAAATGAAGGAACGGTTGAGTTTACTAATCTATTATTTATTCCTTCTACAAAAACTTTTGATTTGTTTCACCCAGATCGTAAGTGCCGGGTAAAATTATACATAAAAAGAGTTTTTATTACCGATGAAAATATAGATATTGTCCCGCCATACCTACGTTTCCTAAGAGGTGTGGTAGATTCAGAAGATCTACCGCTCAATATTAGCAGGGAAACTTTGCAGCATAACTCTACTATAGAAAAAATTAAAAATTCTGTTACAAAAAGAGTTCTTACTGAACTTAAAAAGAAAAAAGATGAAAATTTTGAAGAATATCTTGTTTTCTGGAATAATTTTGGCGGAGCATTAAAAGAAGGATTATGTGAAGTTACCTCTGATCATGAAAAATTATTAGAAGTTTGTGTATTCAGAAGTGCCTTGCATGATAGAATGATCACCTTCGACGAATATCTAGAAAATTGTAAAGGTGATGAGAAAACCATCTATTACCTAAGCGGAGAAGATGCAACTAAACTTAAAAACAGTCCTCAGATAGAAGGATTTATAAGCAAAGGAATCGATGTTTTGCTCTTTACTGATACTGTTGATGATTTCTGGGTCAATGTTAACGGTCATTATAAAGATGTTCCAATTAAGTCTGTAACCAGAGCCGACATAGATCTAGATAAAACTGATTCAGTAGAAAATAAGGATGATAAGAAAGAAAGCTCAAAGGAAAATAATAAATCTTCTAACGAGAAGTTAATCGGTTATTTTAAAGAAACCTTGGGTAATTTAGTTAAAGACGTAAAAATTTCAAAAAAATTAACTTCAAGCCCTGCTTGTCTTGCAGTAGGTGAAGGAGCTATGGATATAAGAATGGAGAGGTTTTTAATAGAACAAAAGCAGTTATCTGCTGCCTCTAGTAAAATTCTTGAAATTAATACTAATCACAAAATTGTGAAAAAAATCCTTAGCCAAATAGATAACAAGGAACATGAAGAAGAAAATAAGCAACTTGTTCATCTACTTTTTGATCAAGCTTGTGTTATTGAAGGTCAGCCTGTTATCGATGCTGGTGCTTTCGCCAAAAGGCTGAATTACTTTTTGGAAAAGGCTAACATATAGGTCAATTGAGTATTTGAATATTAAAAGATTAGAAGAGAGCAAGGTCTTGTCTAAGTATATTAGAGTTCTTGGTATAGAATCCAGTTGTGATGATACTGGCGTGGCAATTATTGACTCTAATCGTTGTATACTTTCGAACATTGTTATCTCTCAAAAGAGCGAGCATGCAATATTTCAAGGAGTAGTCCCTGAGATTGCAGCTCGCTCTCATATGAAACATCTAAAGAAAGCTATAAATTTAGCTTTCTCTGAAGCAAAAATGGATATCAAGGAAATTGATGTTATAGCTGCAACAAGCGGTCCAGGACTGATTGGCGGCGTTATTGTGGGTGCTATGTTTGCAAAAGCAATCTCCAGTGTTCTTAAAAAGCCTTTTATTGCTATCAATCATCTTGAAGGACACGCTTTAACGGCAAGATTAATAGATCAGGTTAAGTATCCTTATTTACTGCTTCTTGCTAGCGGCGGGCATTGCCAGTATGTAGCTGTATTAGGTCTTGGTAAATATAAGATTCTTGGCCAGACTTTAGATGATGCAATAGGAGAAGCATTTGACAAAGTGGCTAAAATGATGAATCTCGGTTTTCCTGGGGGACCGGAAATTGAAAAAAAGGCTTTAATCGGTAATGGAGATAGATTTCAGTTACCGATGCCGATGATTAACCAAAAAACTTGCGATATGTCTTTTTCTGGCTTAAAAACCGCAGTAAGAATAACAATAGAAGAGTTAGGAAAATTGTCGGAGCAGGATATTTGCGATGTGGCCGCAAGCTTTCAAAAAGCTGTTAGCAATATTATTTACAAAAAAACAAAATATGCTATTAATGAATATGAAAAAATAGCAGTAGGCAAAACTTTAGTGGTTGCTGGAGGCGTTGCAGCTAATAAAGTCTTAAGATCTACGCTTTTATCTGTCGCACAGGAAAGTGGATATAATTTTGTTGCACCGCCAATAAACTTATGTACGGATAATGCAGCAATGATAGCTTTTGCTGGACTGGAACGTTTTTGCGCTGGTATAATAAATGACGTAAGCTTTAAACCAAGAGCACGTTGGAGTTTGGAAGATTTATAATCATGGCATTTTGATGCATATATTTAGTTAATAACACTAATAAGATTTATGTCCGGAATAGAGTTAAATAAAATCGTTGCGGCAATATTGCTTGCTAGTTTAATTGCGATGCTTGTTGGCTTTGTAGCCAATATCTTATACAAGCCAAAGCTTCAGGTAACCCAAAGGGGATATCATTTAGAAGTAGAGGAAGCTAGTGCTACAAATACTGGAGAGGCAAAAGAAGCTTCTGTTGACATTAAAGCACTGATGGCAAAAGCTAATGCGGAAGCAGGTGTAGGAATAATAAAAAAGTGCATTTCCTGCCATAGTTTTGATAATGGAGGGACAAATAAAGTAGGTCCAAATTTATGGAAAGTTGCCGGCGGGCCGAAAGCACATAGAAATGATTTTACCTATTCAAAAGCTTTGCAGTCCGCTGGTGGGGTTTGGGATGATGAAAGTTTGTATAAGTTTCTGCATAAACCTTCTAAATTTATTCCCGGTACTAAAATGTCGTTTGCCGGCCTTAGCAAACCTGAGGAAATTGCAGATGTAATTGCCTTTTTGAAAGAAAAAGCAAGTTGATTAGTTCTTTAAATTACTTATTTTCCCCTTTCGCCCATGGCGTATTTTATTATCATTCCTTTTAAATGAGGAATTTTTTCTATTGCTTTAAAACCGAGCCGTCTTGTTGAGTGAAATATTTTTGAGTTAGACGAAAAAATACTATTGATAACGTCAGTAATTAAGAGCATATTTTTATTATCGTCTTTTCTAAGTTTTTGATAGTTAATCAGTGTATCCTTATTAATACCATTTTCAGAAATTAAACTAGTTAAGCAATCTATATCTTTTATCCCTTGATTTAGACCTTGACCTGCGAGAGGGTGAATAACATGAGCAGTGTCAGCTACTAAGGCTATGCTATTATTATAGTACTTTCTTGCCGTATAAGCTTTCAGCGGAAAAACTGCAATTTTATTCTGGATTTCGACTTTTCCTAGAAATGGACCAAAGTTTTCTTGAACTAGATAAGTAAATTCTTCGGCTTCTACGGTTAGAAGAGCTGATGCGTAACTTTCAGGAACCGTCCATACAATAGATGACTTATAAGGATCTTTTAAAGGTAAAATAGCAAATGGACCGCTAGGCATAAAATGTTCAACAGCTGTACCCTCGTGGTTTCTTTCATGTCCTACAATAAAAGTTAAAGCTTTTTGTTTGTAGTCTTCCGCTATGTCATTAGAAAAAAATAAATTTTTTGCTTGAGAATTCTTACCGTCACAAGCGATAAGCAACTTGCATACTAATTTGCTATTATTGCTTAAGGCAAGCTCACAATAATCCGAATTATTATTAATTTTTTGATATTTTATATTGTCTAAAATAGTTATAAATTTATTTTCTTTAACTAAATCATAAAGGCGTTTTTTAAATTTCGTATTTTCTATTAAATAACCCATTTTCTTATTGCAAGAATTATCTTCTATTAGAAAATGAAGCATTTCAGGGGCTTTGTTATCAACAACATATATATCATTTATGGGCCCGCATAATTTTAATAGCTCTTGCCAAATACCAATTTTTTCAAAGACATACCTGGAAGCGTCATTAATAGCAGTAGTTCGAATATCGTCAAAAAATTTTTGGTTAGTAGACTGGGCTTCAACAATAGTACTAGGAATATCGTATTTTGCTAAAGCTAGGGCGGTTATCATACCACTAAGCCCACAGCCAAGTATCACAATATTATTATTGTTGCTCATTCTCTAATTCTTTTTGATGTTTCTGTAAAAAATATTTTAAATAAGCCAAATTTCCAACCACGCTTAATAAAAAATATATTAAAGCGATATCGATATAAGTACTGTTAACTTTATAGCTGCCCAAAAAGCAGATAAATAAAGAGATTAGACTAGTTGAGGTATTTAAAAATAGTAATTTTGTAAATATTTCCTTTTGTAGCAACATGGCGCAGACTACCACTACTGAGAAAAGTAATAAAAGTACTAAGCAGATATTTAGCATTCTTCTATCCTAAATTACAGTCTGTATTATCACTCAAGTACCACTTCTTTGCTATAAGTTACAACAGATTCATCAGGTTTTGTATAAGTAATTTTTATAGCAAAATTACCGTGTATTTGTTCTCGATGAAGGTTTTTACCAACATAAAAAAAGTATCTAGGTTGGTATTTGGTGAATTCCTGTTCTTTCTCGAAAAGTACTTTTTCTTCTGAATCCAGAAATTGGACTTTCATTTTATGTCCTTTATCAACTGATAAAACATCAGCAAAGACCATTATAACTTCTGGATTACGAGGCTGAATAATGCGCTGATAGTAACCTTCCCTAACTTTTGTCAGTTCCGGTATTTGAAAAGCTACTCCATAGTTATAAACAATCCCCTCCTTGATGTTTTCGCTTAAATAATCCGGATTTTCCCACAATGGCTGAGGACGAAGACCGCAATTAGCTTGATCACCATAAAAAGGATCTATTTCGCTTAAACTACCGTCTTGATTTTTTTTACTAAGCACAAAATAAAGTTTAGGGTGGTTAGTATTACCGGAAAGGCCAACAGAACCTAGACGTTCGCCGGCTAATACCTGATCTCCGACTTTTACCGAAATAGAACCTTTTTTCATATGACAAAGCTGCGCTTCTAGATCATGTGTAGCAATAACTACGCCGTTACCGCACTCTTGATCTTTTATTTCGTTAAGACCGCCAATATCTACATTAATATCTTCCATTCCGTCTCTTACTGCTTTAACTACTCCGTCAAATGGGGAAAGAACATCAATTCCCTGTTTCATTTGTTCTATACTTTCTAAGATAAAATCAGTACCTTTGTGTCCGGAAGAGGTCCTGACCCCGCATTTATAATCTAGTTCTTTCCCCTGGTAAAAATGCCTTGGCAAGTTTGTAATCCAGCAGTTTTGCCCAAGTTTACAGTCAATAGGCAGTTCAATAGGCGTTATTCCAAAGGCATTTGGGAACCAGCAAATTGAAAAGATAATTACTGAGCGAAAGTATAAAAAAAATATTTTGTTCACCTTGGATACCTGATGCTAATGTATATTATGTTTTGCTCTATTTTTCCAATTGTCTATGTAAGTCGCAGCAATTTCACTATCTTCTATTAATAAAACATTCTCAGCGTTTCTATTATCTGCTGCGTTAGTGAAATTAAAGGAGCCTGTTATAACTTTCTTTCGATCAATTATCATTACTTTATTATGAGCAATCCCAGGCATTTTATCATAATATACATCAATGCCAAGCCTTTTAAAATGTTCAAAAATATCCTTATTATCACTTAAATTTCCTCCATCTAACAAAATCCTGACTTTTACCCCTCGTTCATGAACATTTTTAAGCTGATGAATTATCATATCAGATGTTAGCCCGTAAGCTTGCACGAAAATTGATTCTTTTGCTTTAGTTATTTGTTGGGCAATCAAGCTACCACAACCAGAGGGCGGAGTAAAGCAAACATTAATTTTATCAGTATCTACTTGGAATCCGTGCCAGGTCCCTATCCCTATCATCTCTTCATAACCAACACCAATAGCAATTCCTAGAGTTAAAATAGCTAAAATTGATCGAATAGGTTTTTTACTAAATGTAAAAAATTTCAAAGAATGCTTTACATGAGATGTTTTAAAAATACTTTTTCTAGCCATAATAAAAATTATTAATAATTTTTAAATGGTAGTAACTCTTTTTTGAGGATGCAAGCCTATTTGTAAAAAAAATCAATGATTAAATAATTTATAATATGTTTAAGAGGTAAATTAAGGGATAAATTGTTCATCCATTTAATAAAAAATTTAAAAAATAATATATTAACTAAGATTTGCTGGTTTTTAAGCCTTCTGATAAATCAAATATTTTATTTCTAAATTGATTTTTACATAATGGAATAAAACCGAGGTAAAGTTTATTTAATTGTTCATTAGTGGTAGGTAAGTGAGTAGAAAGGAGAATAAGATCATGATCTTTCGCACAATGGTTTCTTGGAATATTAAGTATCTGCGAGCATTCTTCCCTCAGTAAAATAAATTGAAGTAAATTATGTAAAAATTTTTCACTTTTATTTTTTATATCCATTTTTTGTATTATTTTTTCAGGAGAAAATTTATAAGAATTACTATCTAATAATCTGGCAGTTTTAGAATTATAATTATCCCACAATTTTCTGTTTGTTAAGGTACTTGATAGCATTCTATGAAGAGGAATTAAAAACTCAGTATCACGAATGGCATACTCCATTAAATCTCGGGATAAAGGTCTTTCTAACCAATCAGCTTTCTGCAGAGTTTTATCTATATCAATATTTAACATTGTTTTGCACAATTTGCTATATCCCATTCCTTCTTCCATCCCACAAACATTTGCTGCAATTTGAGTATCAAAAACGTTTTTTGGAAGAGTACCGAAAAGCTTTAAAAATATTTCAAAGTCTTGGTCGGGAGAGTGAAACACTTTAAGGATTAATGGATCAAGAAGGATAGTTTTTAAGGCAGAAAGATTTACATCGTTAAGGGCATCTATTATTATCTTTTGATTAGGGGTACTAATCTGAATAATACTTAAAATCGCATAATAAGTTTTTCTTCTATGGAACTCAGTATCCATATAAAGAATTTTTTCATTGGATAAAACTTCGCAAATTTTGTTAAAGTCTGATTGTTTGTTAATGAGTATCATGATTTTGATTGCTTAAAATGCCTATTATATATATAAGTACATACTTAATGTACACATATGAATATTAAAATTATCAAATCTATGCATAAATACAGAACTCATAATTGTAACGAACTTAACAAATTATCAGTTGGCCAAACCGTAAAGTTATCCGGCTGGGTTCATAGACGCAGAGACCATGGTAATTTGTTATTCATAGATATTAGAGATCATTATGGAATAACGCAATTAGTTTTTACTGACCAGGACTTATCGTTAAAAGATAGAGCTAGTTATTTGCGCTATGAAAGCGTTATTACAGTAGAAGGTAAAGTAGTTATTCGAGAGAAAGATAATATAAATACGGCAATAAATACCGGAGAAATTGAAGTATTAGTTACTAGTTATATTCTAGAATCCGAAGCAGATGTCTTACCGCTTAACGTAAATTCTGATCAGGAAGTTTCTGAAGATATAAGGCTTAAATATAGATTTCTAGATTTAAGGCGTGAAAAACTGCACAATAACATAATGCTTCGATCCAAAATAATTGCAGAAATCCGAAACCATATGATTTCTCAAAATTTCATCGAATTTCAAACGCCGATTCTTACAGCCAGTTCCCCGGAAGGTGCTCGTGATTTCCTAGTCCCAAGTAGGATACATCCGGGTAAATTTTACGCTCTTCCGCAAGCACCTCAGCAGTTTAAACAAATGTTAATGATGTCAGGTTTTGATAGGTATTTTCAAATAGCTCCTTGTTTTCGTGATGAGGACGCACGAGCTGACCGGTCACCGGGCGAATTTTATCAGCTTGATATTGAAATGTCATTTGTTACGCAAGATGATGTATTTAATACGATTGAACCGCTAATGTTTGAAATTTTTAGTAAATTTAGTAATAAAAAAGTTTCTAAGCCTCCTTTTGTCAGAATCCCATACACTGAGTCTATGCTTAAGTACGGTAATGATAAACCTGATTTACGTAATCCAATTGAGATTATTGATGTAACGGATATTTTTGCTGCTTCTACATTTACCGTTTTTAAAGATAATATCGACAAAGGATTTGTAGTTAGAGCTATCCCTGGACCAAAATTATTAGGCAAGTCACGTAAATATTTTGATGATTTAACCAAATTTGCTATTGATGAAGGGGCAAACGGCCTGGGTTACATCACTTTTGGTGATGAGGGAGAGGTAAAAGGCCCAATAGTAAAATTCTTAAATGAAAAGCAGCTGCTAAATTTAAAAACTGCTGCTAAATTAACAAACGGCGATGCAATATTCTTTATTTGTGCTAAAGAGCTAGAAGCTGCCAAGATAGCAGGTAAAATTAGAACAAAACTAGGAATCGATCTTGAACTGATAGATTACAATTGTTTTGAGTTCTGCTGGATTACTGATTTTCCATTTTATGAATTTAATGAAGATACTAAGAAAATTGATTTCAGCCATAATCCATTTTCTATGCCACAAGGAGGAATCGAAATCTTAGAAAAAGCCCAAACTCAAGAAGAACTGTTACATATTAAGGCTTTCCAGTATGATATAGTCTGTAATGGGATAGAGCTTTCTAGTGGAGCAATTAGAAATCATAAACCGGATCTGATGTATAAAGCTTTCGAAATAGCGGGTTATTCGCAGCAGGAAGTAGATAATAAATTCGGCGGAATGATAAGGGCATTTAAATATGGGGCTCCCCCTCATGGAGGTATCGCACCTGGAATAGATAGAATGGTTATGCTAATAGCTGATACCGCTAATATTCGTGAGGTTATAGCTTTTCCGATGAACCAACAAGCAGAAGATTTACTTATGGGGGCTCCAAATCATGTCGAAGAAAAGCAATTGCGGGAACTCAATATTATGCTATCACCTTCCCTTAGGAACAAACTAGCCAAACCATAAAAATATAAAGCCTTGAATTATTAGATACTGTTACTTCTCTCCCTACTGGTATTTTGAGCCGGAGTTTTAGAAGAAGACAGAGAAGAACCCCTACCTCAGAATATGAGATTTACTTCTTCCCCTACCAGCAGTTTGAACGGGAGTTTCGGGAGAAGACAGAGAACCTACCTCAGCATCAGATTTACTTCTTCCCCTACCAGCAGTTTGAACGGGAGTTTCGAGAGAAGACAGAGAACCTAACTCAGAATCAGATTTACTTCTTCCCCTACCGGCAGTTTGAACGGGAGTTTCGGGAGAGGATAGGGAATCTACCTTAGCATCAGATTTACTTCTCGATTTAATTGGGATCTCTGTAACTGGCTGTGGTTTCTCGGTTTGTACCCTATGTTCAGTAGAGGGTTTAACGGGAGCAGCAACTTTAGGCTCTTTTAATTTGCTTTTTCCTTTGATTTTATTGCTATTTGCTGTTACTTCCACTATCGTCTCTAAATTTTCTTTTCGGCTTGCTGGTATACCCGCTCTATTTTCGCTTTTTGTACCATAGCATCCAATTGTAGCACCACCGGAATTAATACCTCCAGCCTGCTGAGCTATATGTCCCGATGCAAGTAATTGCTTATCTATATCAGATATAGGGGCACCGATTTTAGTCGCTATTGCTCTGGCACTTTGGTCGTGTTCAGCAAGCCCCGTCCTATCTTTACCGCTTGCACACATATTTAATATTTCCTCTTTCTTTGGGAGTTTTACAATTCCTTTTGGTTCAGATTCTAGACCTAATAAGGTATTAGTTAATTTATTAAGTTTAGTTGAGGTAGCAAGGCTGGCATTTTCAGCATCTCCAAACCTTAATAGCGAATCGGCTTTTTCTACCGAACGTTTTAAATCAACCGCGCTTTTTAATATTTCTACTGTTGTGGCATCTATTTTTCCCTTAGCAAATAAATCTTGTATTTCTTTTTCTGGGGTTCCTCTTCTAAATAATCTGCCAAAAAAACCTTTTGGCTGGAGATAAGATTTTATTTTTTTAAATTCTTTGTCTTCCGGAAGGCTAGCAGATAACATTTTTAAAGTATCTTTTGCACCCTTTAAGTCATTTGCAAAGCCTGAATACCTAAAACTATTAAAAGCGGTATTAGTTTGTTTTCCGCCAACATTATCCATAGCTTTTTTAGTACTTCTTACTATTTCAGGGTCATCTCCTGCTCCTAAAGGCCCAGAATTAAAAGTATTACAATGCAATGTCTTTTCCAGACCAATCCATTCTTGGGCTTGCCTTGCGTTACCATCTGTAATATCTTGCCTTGCATTTTTGTCTCTAGCAAGAGAAGCTAAAGTACCTGCATGTTTAGAAGTGTGGAGTATTTCTAATTCTCCTCCTGCAGATATAGCAGTAATTTTTTCAAAAGCGTTTTTCATACCAGCAATTTGTCTGAGCTGAGTAGGTATTACATGTTCACCGGCAGCGATTTTACTTGCATATTTTTTGCATAACTCTTGTTCCCATTTAGGCATGGCGGTATACCATGATGGTATTGGCTCTTTACTTTGCGATATGTTCTCATATTGCTTCTTTTGACTTTCCGTCAAGCCTTTCATGGCTACTTCGGCTTCAATTACTGTATGTTTTTGTCCATTATGCTCAATTGAAGAAACCGTTACTATATTTGAGTGTTTATCGTTAAAATTTTGAAAGTCTTTCGCAATATTTAGTTTTTTATATGCATCCGGTATTCCATTTTCCTCGAGAACTTTTCCTAGATTTTTAATTTGTTCTTTTAATAACCCTGCTAATTCTTCTTGAGATAAACCTTTATTTTGAGAAAATTCTTGCATGAATTTCGTAGCCTCTGCACTCAGCACCTCCTTTAAGCCAGAGTTTCCTGCTATTTCTGCAATATCCATTCCAGCTCTTACTGCATTTAAATATTGCATTTCAAAAGCTTCAGTTTCCCGAACCGGTGGATTCTTAACCCCCCTCGCATCTCTTATAATTACTGGTACGCCATCTTGTATTACTTCCTTCATTACGATGCCACTTTTGGCATCTCTTAAGCGTTCAAGTTGTTGTAATGCTTCGGTGAAATTTCCTTGGGATACAAGCCTTACTGCTTCGCTCCGATATGTTTCTAAATCCTTTTGAGTAATGGTCAAACTTTCCGGGGTAGATTGTAAGAATTCTTCGATGGCATTAAGTGTACTTTTTTTATCAGACTGAAATTTATTATAGATGTTAGGTTCTTGGCTAGATCTAGTTCCACCAGGAGTAGTTACCTTTGACATATTTATTTCCAGATTTTAATTAGTTACAGCATTAATATTTATTACTGTAAACTTATTAAATCTGTTAATCCAACTTAAAAATAAATTAAGCTCTAGGATTCTATTAATTAATTACTTTATTATTACAGTAAAAGGGGAATTATACCCTTCTTATATAAGGCAGTGTAAAAGAAATTCTGGTGCCCATTTTTTTACTTTCGGCTTTGATAGCTCCGCCGTGTACTTCAATCACCTTCTTGCACACCGCAAGGCCTACTCCCCTCCCACCAGCAAAACTCTGTGTCCTAGAACTAACCGTAAACTCCTCAAATACTT
>Ga0194130_10002502_pt1 | contig 26568 bp, 22 predicted proteins | sample TA2KigsurfametaG_FD_160084 | JGI IMG/M metagenome (GOLD analysis project Ga0194130, IMG submission 160084) | Freshwater microbial communities from Lake Tanganyika, Tanzania - TA2015050 Kigoma 12 surface | ecosystem: Environmental > Aquatic > Freshwater > Lake | place: Tanzania: Lake Tanganyika... | reverse complement strand
ATTTTCTCGCTCCGACTCATTTTTAAGGGTATTAACTAAATAATCAAGTTTATTATCAGAGAGCATTTCCAGTGTGATTTCCTGCGCTTTAGGTAACACAAAGGGAAGAAGCTTCAGAATCAATTCTAACCGCCTTTCCGGGCTCTTTATTGAGCTAAAGGTATTTGGAAGGTCAAGTATCTCATTTCGCAAAAAAGCCCTTAAAGCACTTCTAAATTCATTTGTAATTTTATTTGCCTCACCCATTTTTCTTCCACCAATCTTTTTATGTCCTTTTTTAAATCCCATTCGTACTATTTTCTACTACTTTATTTCAATTTTAGACACACAACTTCTATATCCCTGAATGTAGGGTTAGTTCAACCTACAGTTCTTTGATGTCATAGTAAATGTGGCTTTTACTAATCAACGCCTTTCTATGCTTTCCACTATCATCAAATAGGTAGTTAGGCTGTGTAATTTTTTTTACATTCAGGTCAAGAGTTGACAAGTTGCAGTCATTGCTCTCACTTTTCAGCCCATAATCACATAAAGACACAGCTACTTGTTTAGTCTATTTTACCACGACTTTGGGTGAGAGCTGGAAGAGACACCTATTTAATCGCTCTGTTTTTTAACTCATCAAATGATGAATTGTCTAACATTGCTCTTGTAAATAGGGGTGGCAGTTTATTTTGTCACTTACATAAAGGGGAATATTTCACAAATTTTACACATCTCATAACTGATTCTTATTCATTGATTTAATTACTTCTTCCCAGCTATATCGAATAATAGAACCAAGTCTCAAAGGTTTTAATCTATGTTTCTTCTCGTAATTTATAATACACCTTACGGTCACTTTGAGCCTTTTAGCAAGCTCTTCACGACTTATAAGCCCATATGAATTACACACTGTTGTTGCTTTAGAAAGCATATCTATTTTATTTGATATCTCGTCAAGCTTTTGTAATTGTTGGCTTTCAAATTCACTTTTAATGTGCATAGAAAGCAAAATTATTTCGAAAAAGGAGAAGGCTAAAATTTCCTTACACACCTGTTTAAAACGACTTTTACACTTACTTTTCATTTATCAACTTAACACAATCATACATCAACTGAATCCCAAGCTTTTTGCATAATAAACTTTTTTCTATTCTCTGAAACTTTAACATACCGAGCAAAGCTTTTATAATCTTTATGCCCAGTAAATGATTTCACTTCCTCCGAATTCATCCCCTTCTCTAAAGAAAGTGTAACAAATGTTTTTCTTCCCGTATGAGCACTTATAAGCGAATATTTAGGTAATGTTTCTTCGATTCTGTGCGCTCCTTTATACCTTACAATTTGAATCCTCTCGTTAATTCCAATTAATTGACAAATCTCTTTAATGTATTTATTCAAATTTTGATTGGAAAGAACCGGAAGTGGGTTCAAGTTATCAGAATACCTCCCTAATATTTCTTTTGAATATTTATTCAAGGGCACACTTAGATTCTCTCGGGTCTTAATCACTTTAATTTTTAACTCACCCTCTGAAATATGCTCTCTTTTTAGTTGTTTGATATCTGAATATCTTAACCCAGTCGAGCAAGAAAAACAAAATAAATCACGAGCTGATTGATATTTCTTCCACCTGCTTAAATCATAACTATAAATCGTTTCAAACTCATCTTGCGTTAAAGCAATTACCTCAAGCTCCTCTCTCTTAATTTTAAAATCCCTATAACTCTGTGACACATTATGCCCATAAGATTTTGCATAATTAAGAATTGTTTTTAACGTACTAAGTTGTTTTGCGATTGTAGTATTATTAAGGGCAGTTTTTTCAATTAAGTAGTTTTGAAATTGATTTAAAAACGATAAGTCAATTGAAGAAAAGTCTAAATCTGAGTTTCGAATAACCTTAAAAGACGTAAGATGATTTAAAAGAGCTCTATAAACAGACAAACTACCTTTTACTCTCGTAAGAGAATTTTGTTGAATATACTCTGAAATAAAATCAAGTAATTCATTTTTTTTATCAATAACCTTAGTATATGACAAGTGAGGCCTTTTTAGACAAGCCATCACCATTTCTGCATCAAAAGAGATTTTTTCAATTTTAAACTTAGTCTCTATTTCATAAATATTTTTAACTAATTCGGATAGGAGATTATTTGCATCTTTTATCTCGTACTCATTTGAAAATAGATAAGAGCTTATTCCCCCAAATTCTCTTTTAGCTCTTGTCTTATCTATAAAAACAGCTCTTTGATTAATAGCATCCCAATTTGGGAGAATAAACTTTAAGCCAGTTGAAAAATAACGCCTATAACCTCTTACTTGATAAACTAACCTTATCAAGCATCTGCCATTCTTGTCAATGGCGTCTTTTCTTATCTCGAACCTTATCGTTCCTTTTGATTTCATTTCATTTACTTTAGTGGGGCAAAAACTGGAGCAAATTTAATATCACAAGGTTCATCTAATTTCACCTTTGTTCGAAAAACTCAAAACAGTTTTGCACACTAACCGAATAGAAATGAATACGATTGAAGGTGAATGAAAAAAGTTCGAATCCCTCCCTCTCCGCAGTACAGAATCAATGCCCCCTGCTGGGGGCATTTTTCATGAGACGGGCGAGAAAAGTGCAATCTATACGTTGAGCTTGGTGTATAGCCATCCAATTGTGGTGTTGTGCCAAAGTGGATCGAAATCAACGAGGGACGCTTCAAAATTGCCTAATAGTTTTTTACAGATGCCCCTATTGCAATACATGTCTGATTCTGTTGGATCAAGTTCAATGGCTTTATCAAAATGCAGTATGGCTACATTGTAATCAGTAGCATTGATTCCCTTTAGTAGGTATTCCTCTTTTTTGTTACTGGTTGGCAGACTACAGCCGATTAGCATGATCAAGCCCAGAATGTAATGTCTCATCATTTCACGGTTTAGGGGGGTCTTATTTTTTAGATCATCTCTCCGTTTGTAAGTACATCCTCTGTTGGGTAGGCTGTACCTATGGGATGATTTTATTACTTGAAATCCGTTTCATAAAATAATGTATTGCAAGCTTGTCTCTTATCGGTCGCCCTTACACCCTTACTCCAAAGAAGTAGCCGACTACAGCCGAGATGACCATTGCAATGGTGCCACCCAGTACAATACGCAACACCGCTTTGAATACGTTCGATCCGCCGGCGTGGGCTGATACCGTGCCGAGAACGGCGAGGGCAATGATCGTACAACCATATAATATGTATTCCATATAGGCAACGGGCGCCAGCAACGCCACCATCAGGGGAATAAATCCTCCTGCCGTAAAGGCTGCACCGGAGGCCAGGGCCGCTTGAATAGGGTTGGCCTGACTCATCTCCGTAATTCCTAATTCATCCCGAATATGTGCGCCTAGAGCATCAGCCGCTGTAAACTCTTTAGCTACTTGCTTGGCCGTTTCTTTTTGTAAGCCTCTTCTTTCGTATATCTGCGCTAAGATCTCTTCTTCTTCTGCTGGCATTTCCTCTAGTTCCTTTTTTTCGCGCTCAATATCGGCAGCTTCTATGTCCGTTTGAGAACTAACGGAAACATATTCACCCGCGGCCATCGACAAGGCACCGGCTACCAATCCGGCCAGGGTGGCCAGTAAGATCGGATCGCGCGTAGAGCTGGCGGCGGCCACCCCAATGGCCAGACTCGAGATGGAGATAATGCCATCATTGGCACCCAACACGGCGGCCCTTAGCCAATTGCTACGATGTATGTAGTGTTTTTCCAGATAATTATCGATCGTGGTCTTTGTCATAAGCCTTAATTATGCTGAAGGTCGAGGGCTTCTCTTTAATAAGTCCTCAAGGTAATCAATTTGCATTTCTTGGATCTCGAGCAGTTTTTTATTTTGATGTACCAGCAAATGATCGATCTTTTCACTTATTAATTTGATCTCGAGTTCTGCTTTTAGATTGATCCAGTAGTCGTGTTCGGCTCGTTGCCTGTCTTTTTGTTCTTGTCTGTTTTGGCTCATCATAATGATCGGTGCTTGTATAGCGGCCAGACAAGAGAGGATCAAATTCAGTAATATAAACGGAAAGGGATCAAAGGCCTGTTGTCTCAGCCACCATACATTGATGAGCATCCAGCAAAGGATAAAAAAAACTCAGAATAAAAACCCAGCTTCCGCCAAAGCTGGCTACCCGATCGGCTAGTCGCTCCCCCAAGGTCAATTTTTTTTCTGCTTCTTCTTAAATGGTTTCAGAGAGGACTCTATTTTGTTGAATGGCCAGCATGACCTCTTTGTCTAACGCGGCCAGTTCGGTCTTTTCTTCTTCGATGAGCCAATTCAGATAGCGCCGTCTGTATTGATTCAATTCTGTTGCCGAAATAAAATGATGGACTTCGAAGCCCGGATAATCTCTTTTGATCAAGGCCAGGATTCCCGCTCGTATGCTGCTGCCCGCAATAGCTTCGTGTGGGTCTAGCGTTTGTTTGCTTAAAAAACTGGTCTGCATAGCACTACCTGATATTCGTAGTGAATATAAATAAAAAGAGCCGACACTCCAATGAGGGGGTCGGCTCTTGAGCGTATAGTAGCAATTATTTACAGCACTTCAACGCTTCTTTCCACGAAAGCCGTCAGGTCGGCTCCTTTGAGCATGCCTTGAGAGAGCAGGGCCAGGTCGCAGGCTTGTTTGGCCAAGGTGTGCTGTGCATTCTCATCTGACGATAAGATCTTCCCGATCAATTTATGGTTGGCATTGATGGCCACCTTGTAGCTGTCGGGCATGGATCCATAAAAACTCATGGGTCCGCCTCCCATCTTACTCATTTCTTTCATACGACGCATCCACTCTTCCATCGTGATCGTTACCGGCAGCGATTCGGCGGGTAAACTCTCGATCTCCACTTTCATATTGGTGTTATTGAACGCTTTTTCAAAGATCGAGCGAAGTTGATTGGTTTGCTCCTCGGTTAGGTTGTGTTTTTCGGCATCTTCTTTTTCGATCAATTTTTGTACAATATCAGCATCTACTCTTTTAAAGGTAGTTTTCTCGAGTTTCATTTCGAGGTGCTGCATAAAGTGGTTGTCGATCGGCGTATTCATGAGTAATACATCATACTCTTTTTGTTGCGCCGACTGAATAAACGTGTGTTGCTGCTCCACATCACCCGTATAGAGCCAAATGAGTTGACCATTCTTATCGGTTTGAAAATCCTTGACCTTGGTCTTGTACTCTTCGAGGGTGTAGTGTTCTTTCTTGGTATTGGTCAATAGCAAGAAGTCTTTGGCCTTTTCATAGAACTTTTCATCGGACAGGGCCCCATATTTTACGAAGATGCCAATATCACTCCATTTGTTCTCGTACGCTTTACGGTCTTTATTGAAGAGCTCCATCAGTTTTTCCGCCACTTTACGGCTGATATAGCTATTGATCTTCTTAACATTACTATCGCTCTGCAAGAAGGAGCGGCTAACGTTCAGTGGAATATCCGGAGAATCGATCACTCCATGTAAGAGTAATAGAAACTCAGGTACAATGTCTTTGACCTCATCGGTAATAAATACCTGTCGGCTAAAGAGCTTGATCTTATTCTTCTGGATCTCATAATCGTTCTTGAGTTTCGGAAAGTACAATACGCCCGTCAGGTTAAAAGGATAGTCCACATTCAGGTGGATCCAGAATAAGGGCTCTTCTGTAAAGGGATAAAGCTCTCGGTAGAAGTTCAGATAATCCTCATCTTTTAATTCTGAGGGCGCTTTGGTCCAGATGGGTTGTGTCGTATTGATGATATTCGGTACATCAATGCTCTTATATTTCTTTTTACCCTCAGTGTCTTCGCCGTCTTCTACTGACTCAGCTTTAGCTCCGAATTGGATGGGGATCGGTAAGAACTTCGCATAGCGATCGAGGATCTGTTGGATACGATTCTCTTCGAGGAATTCTTCTGATTCTGTATTGATGTATAAGATCACATCGGTTCCGCGTTGTGCACGTTTGCCCCCGCTGATCTCAAATTCCGTGCTACCATCACAGGTCCATTTGGCCGCAGTGGATCCTTCTTGGTAGGAGAGGGTTTGGATCTCAATTTTCTCCGCCACCATAAAGCCAGAGTAGAAGCCCAGACCGAAGCGGCCTATGATCTCGTTGGCATCTTTGGCCTCTTTGAACTTTTCCATGAACTCGGTCGCTCCTGAAAAGGCCACTTGGTTAATATATTTTTTGATCTCTTCGGCCGTCATACCCAGCCCTGCATCGGAGATGGTGATGGTTTTTTTCTTTTTGTTGACCGTTACTTGAATGGTCAGGTCGCCCAATTCTTGATTGTACTGGCCTAAGGAGCTGAGACGCTTTATTTTTTGGGTAGCATCGATGGCATTGCTGATCAGCTCTCGTAAAAAGATCTCATGGTCAGAGTAAAGGAATTTCTTGATGATTGGGAAGATATTCTCGGTATTGATCGAGATCGTACCTTTTTCTTTGGTCATGGGAGGGGATTTTAGTTTCCCCATATAGTGCAAGACCCGTTCCAGCTGTCAAAAACTTGCCAGATTGACATTTTTGGAGAACTTTTTGTAGGCATCCCTGAGATTCCGTCAGCAACCCTTATATTTGCAGCCCCGAAAGGGATCGGGAGGTAGTTCAGCCCGGTAGAATACCTGGTTTGGGACCAGGGGGTCGCAGGTTCGAATCCTGTCCTCCCGACCAATTGAAAAAGCCTTTGGCGAAAGCCTGAGGCTTTTTTATTGGCATTCGCATAAAGCTTGCTTTAATGCGCGGTGTCATAAAAAAGATGAGGCTCGCGAAGCGAGCAAGGCTTTTTCAATTGTGTACCCCCCCTAATGGATCACTGAAAGTAATCCTATCCTCCCGACCAAAAAGAGCATCGAGAAATCGGTGCTCTTTTTCGTTGGGAGGGTTTGAAATAAACATCATTAATTACTTTCCATAAATCGGTTGTATCGCTTAGATCATCTTTGTCTTTTACACTAACAGCTCTTACTTTCGGCATCAATTCATCAAAGTCACCTTCTCTTGCCAAAATATTACTCAACTCCATTAAAAATTCTTCATCATCCCACATATCCCTAATTGCTTCAATGGTATTATCATTTGGTAATGGTTTCCCTTGAACACCTTTTACGCCCCCTATAAGATTATATTTCCTGGAGTACATTCCTGCCAAAACAATGCCAGTCAGTCCAACAATGCTTGTGATTATTTCTTCGTCAATCATATTTTTTTAAACATTTTATTTTCGCTTGAACTGATTAGCTGCTCTTGGCTTTAATCGATTTGATTTTTGCTTTACCGTTCATATCGATTTACCAGACTTGCATTCTGAATAATTGGCATTGTTGCTTTTGTGTTTTTGGGGTTTTGCCAGTATCTTAATTGGAGCTAAATGTGCTAATGGAATATATTGCTGCCCAAAGCAGTAGTTGATTGAAACCAAAAGTAAAGCAAGTAACTATCTTTAAATAGTTTGGCTTATCACTTCGGTTTACAAATGGAAATCCAAGATGCCAAGTTAAGGTAGTAATATTTCTTGTGTATGCTTTAAAATATTTGCTTGAATCAAGTCGGTCGGAATATCATTTGCATCACCTCCAAATGGGTCTTCGATTTCCTCTGCGATAAGTTCTAAGCTGGCTAAAACATAGAAAACAAAAATAACAATTGGTATTATCCAATATCCCAGCTGAAATACAAAACCAATCGGTAGTGTCATTATATAAATGAAAATGAATTTCTTGATAAATACGTTATAAGAAAAGGGAATAGGAGTGTTCTTGATTCTTTCACAAGCCCCACATATTTCTGATAAACTTTGAAGTTCGTTGTTTATAAATAGTGTATTATAAGGAGTCAGAATGCCTTTGGTCTCTAAGACGCCTACTCGCTGATAGATAGCAGAAGCAATCTGATTTGGAATGTGTTTCTCTGGGTTTAAATGCTGTAATTCAGGGTTTCGAGCATAGGATTCAAATAGTTCTGTCTGGGTCGATATTCGCCTTAGATGGTTGTGTAAGGCCAACGCAAAGGCAGGTATTAATTCACGAAATATGCGTCTATCATCTGAATGGTCTGCTGGAATTATTTGATTCAACTTCATTGCAAGGTTTCGCGTGTTATTTACTAAGCTTCCCCAAAGTTTTCGTCCCTCCCACCACCTTTCATATGCAGTATTGGTTCTAAAGACTAATAGCATGGAAATTGCGAAACCTAATAGTGTATGAAGAATTGTCAAATTACGAATACTATTTTTATCAGATAGGCGCCAATAGCTAAGTTCCAGCCATGCAATTCCACCAGAATAAAGACCAATGATAATCATCATCGGGAAAAGCTTCCGAAAAGTGTCTGACTTATGGAAGCGAAATAAGGTGTAAAACCAATCTTTGGGATTATAGTAGATCATAATCTAATTTTTAATAAAAAGTTTATCTTTTTTCTGATCATACTGACAAAGAATCCCTCCTTTTAACTTGTAAATATTTCGGACCTAAATGTAGGCCTCAGTTATAGCGCTATTGAAAATTGGGTTAAAATTGATTAAATAATAATGAGTTGATGGTAGCCTTTTTATGATTCTATGATATACTCGTTACATTCCAAAGCGAGCTTTTTTACACCCTCTTCATCCTGGTCAGCTTCGTGCATAGACGAGTAATTGGCTTCGCATTTACTAAGAAAGCATTCGATCCATTCCGATTTGCTCTCACCAAAGACAGAGAGTTCTTCAACGGCATCCATTTTCTGGCGAAAGTTCTCTTTATCCGATTTGGACCATTTTCCTTTTACACTGCCGTTAGCCAGAATTTCATTGCTGCACTCTATGGCAATGATCTCAACCCCTTTCTCGTCTCGATCAGCTGCGGCAAATGATGAATAATTGGCTTCGCATTTACGCAAGTAACACTCTATCCAGGCTGATTTGTTCTTGCCAAAATTGGCCAGTTCCTCCACTTCGTTCATTTCCTCTCTGAACTTTTTTTTGTCGGCGTCTGACCAATTTCCTTTTGTGCTCGAGTTACAGGCAGTAGCCAGCAGCAGCATAGTGAGTAGCGAAAGGATAAGATTCGAGCTTGTTTTCATGAGAGAAAGGGTTTAGTTTTTACTATTATTGATTCGAGGGGGTCCCGACTTTTTCAAAGGCCATGGCCTTTTAGGATTCGCACCCCATGGGGATCCAACGTAACAAGAAAGATAGGGTAAATTATCATATAAAAATCGCCTGCTATATCTTAGTTACAAATCTCGTTAATCGCACACTTGTATAAAACTCCCGCTATGAAAAGACTCTGCTTATTGCTCTTGGTTGTTCTCTACGGTTCCTGGGCCATGGGGCAGGGAACCGCTGTTCCGAAACTGATCGATAAAGAAGGCTGGACAAGCTATTTGCAAGGTACGATGCCCTTGGTCATCAGTGTCCCCCACGGTGGAGCGATCAATCTGAGTGAGATCCCGGACCGTAGTTGCGAAGGAGCGGTTACTGTAACGGATTCGTATACTAAAGAATTGGCGCTGGAGATCGCTGACTACCTGCAAAAGTTCAATAGCAAGACCCCTTATTTGGTTATTTGCAATTTGGTACGAAAAGATATCGATCAAAATCGCGATAAACCCGAAGCGACTTGTGGAGATAGCCGGATGGACGCCCCCTGGACTGTTTTTCATACACAGATCGATGAGGCCATTAAAGAAGTGGTCGCACAATATGGGTATTGTGTCTATATCGATCTGCATGGCCACGGGCATCCAGAGCAGCGACTCGAGTTGGGTTATATGCTTAGTGATAAGGAACTCCAAGCGCTCTATCTAAATAAAACGCTCCCCACTAAGCATCACTCACTTAGTAATTATATAAATGGCGCAAAAGGAAAGTGGCAGATCGCAGATCTGTTATTTGGCCCACAGGCCTTTGGTACACTCATGGCCAATGAAGGGTTTCCGGCTGTTCCCAGTGCACAAGATCCCTATCCTCAAGAGGGCCAGAAATATTTTAACGGAGGATATAATACAAGGCGTTACACAGCATCTGCTTATCCCGAGGTGGTGGGCTGGCAGATCGAGTCCAATATGAAAGGAGTACGCGATAAAACGGGTCGTCCGGTTTTTGCCGCTGCATTTTCAAAAGTCATTGTAAAGTATATCGAGCAAGTGGCGGCTACGAAAAACTAGGCAGGGCTCAGTATTGCGGTAATTTTACCAGGCTTCGTAATCGTTTAATGGCGATAGAGAGTTGGTTGCGCGCCACCTGGTATTCTATATTCATGATCTCGCAGATCTCCCGGTAACTGAGGTGTTGATAGAACCGCAAAAAAATGATCTCGCGTTGTTTGGGAGAAAGTAGTCCCAGTTGTTCCGCCAGGGCCGATACAGTGGCTCTGTCTTGTTCGGTTTGAATCAAAAAACTCTCGTGACTTATCTCGAAGGGTAATTCGGTTGGATCGGACGGTAGGGGTTGTTGGCCTTTAAGAGAGCGTATTAATTTGTAACGAAGGGCCCTGATCAAATAAGCTTGTATGGATAGTAGTGGAGCCGGTTTGCGTTGTTGCCAGATCTCGATGAAAAGATCTTGCAACGAATCGTTCACCATTTCGGTATCCCGACAAACCTTAATGCCGTATTGATGCAGCATGTCGTAATACCGCTCAAACAGCTCGGCTAGTGCATTTTTGTTGCCCTGCCTAAAGCTGTCCCAAAGAATATGGTCGCTGTGCGCTTGCAATCGTAAAGGGGTGGCGGGGGTAAATTTATTGCCTAAATGATGTTACAGCGCCACCAAATTATACACTTCTTACGACCACACTGCCATATGAGAGATAACCTACTGCTTACGGCCGAAGAACTATTGCTCGACGAGCGGTTTTTGTCGTGGGTAGAAAATAATCGTAGTTTATTTGATAATCAATGGATTGAGATGCTAATTGCCTACTCGACCGAGCAAGAAGACGAGTTGGCCGACGCTGTTTCACTATATCATTCCCTTTGTTTGCCAACGGCTATATCACCGGAACGCTCTGTTCAAAAAGATCGATTACTGAGTCAGCTTGACATTATCGAGGGGCAAAGCCAGACAAAAAGAATTACCCGTTCGTTCATCATGAATGCTTCATTAGTGACGATTGTTATCGCCCTTGGCATTTGGGTATTTTTTTCTTTCAATCTCTTTTCTGATCGCCCTGTCGCTAGTCCAACGGGGGGGCGAACCCTCACAGATGGGACCGTGGTAACATTAGCGGCCAACAGTACGATCACGTTAAGTCCATCATTTGACCAGGCGCCACGACGAGAGGTGTGGGTAAAGGGAGAGGTTGAATTTTCGGTTAAGAAGAAGCAAGATAAAAAGCCCTTTATTGTGCACATGGACCCGTTCGATGTGTTGGTTACGGGGACCGTCTTTCAGGCAATCAACATGCCAAATAAAGCCAGTGTACTGTTGCGCGAAGGAACGGTGCAACTCATTTTCAAAGACGGACAGACCCTTCGCATGGCCCCAGGCGATTATTATGCATATAACCGTCCCAAGCTTGGTTTTGCTGAGCAGCCCGAACTTTTGCAGGATGTACCGGTGTTGGAACGAAAGATCGTTTTTGAAGACATGACCATTGAAGAAGTGGCACGACAAATCGAATTACGCTATCCGGTCAAGATCGTTATTGCATCCACTGAATTAGCGGCCAGAAGAATTACGGGTATTTTACCCAATGATAATTTAGATGTATTACTTAACGCCCTGCGAATCGCTACCGAGTCGGTAAGCAAGCAAGAGGGTTCAACCATTGTATTCACTCCTTTATAAACTATAACTCGATATGAGAATCCATTCCTTTTTTAGCTGTGTCGTGTTGTCGATTAGTATGGTGGCTATGGCCGCTGCTGCTCCTCAGCACCCTGGTATTCAATCTCCCTCATGGGCCGTAGCGAAGACCCATCTTCAGCAACGCAACGAGCCGTTGGGGTCATCCGTTCAGGTGGTAGATCTTTTAAAGAGGCTCAATAAAGAAAAGGGCATTTACTTTTTATTGGCCGATCCCTCCATCGCACGCCTGATGGTGAAGGAGCCTAATATGGCAAGACCCATACAGCAGATAGTAGAAGATATTGCCGCGGAGGCGGGGTTGTCTTTTAAAAAGGCAGGCGAAAATACTTTCGTATTGCGTTTTGCCAACCGAGCAGAGCCGAGCGCTGTACCTCAAGCTGTGGAGTCGTCCGATGAACAACTGATCCGGCTGGAACAATTGATGGCGGAGACCTTTCCTATTAAAGGAAAAGTATTCAATGCCAAAGACAATACACCTGTAGATAATGTTAGTGTTAAGATCGTCGGCACCAAAAAAGGAACAGTCACTAAAGTGGATGGTAGCTTCAGCATTGAAGTGGAGAAAGGGCAAGTCTTGGAATTTTCTAGTGTAAACTTTATTGCCAAGTCCATTAAGGTCAATGAGGCGCGCGACATTCAGGTATTTCTGACCGAGTCAGACAATAATTTGAGCGAGGTAATGGTGTTGGCCTACTCCAATCAAAAACGTACCACTTTTACGGGTTCGGCCGTAACGGTAAAAAATTCCACGATAGAAAGTGCGCCCAATGCGTCTGTTCAAGAAAGTATTCAGGGTAATATAGCCGGGGTACAATCTACCAATGGAAGTGGTCAGCCAGGATCCGTTCCCAATATCCGCGTGCGGGGGATCGGCTCAATCAATGCCAGTGCCACGCCACTATATGTAATTGACGGAATCCCCGTGGTCAGTGGTGATATTTCCGGGTTCAACTCTAATACGATTGCCGGTCTTAATGCCAACGATATTCAAACTATGACCGTATTGAAAGATGCCTCTGCTACTTCGTTATATGGTTCTCGTGCGGCCAATGGAGTGGTGTTGATCACGACAAAAAGTGGTAAGCCCGGAAAGTCGAAGGTCAGCTTTACCTATCAGCGTGGATATAACAGCAATACCATACGGGAAGAACAAAAAACATTGTCAACACCTGAGTACATTCAGTACTATCGCGAAGGCTGGGTCAATGCCGGCAACTCATTGGGCTCTTATGATTCGCTACTGCGGGCCAATTCTATTGATACCACTGTCAATACAGATTGGTTCGATAAAGTACTTCGTCAGGGTAGCTACTCGCAGTACAATATGAACGTGAGCGGTGGTAACGATAAGTCTACCTATTTTATGTCGGGTAGTTATTATAATTCTGAGGCCCCCACCAAGGGTGTTGACTACGATAAGGCCACCTACCGAATGAACCTTACTTCTCAACTCTCCAGCCGTTGGAGTATCAAGGGAGGATTTAGCGGAAGCTACCAGCGCTCTACTAATTTCTTAGGAGGAAGTTTCTTTGCCAACCCCATTCGCGCAATGTATCGATTGGCTCCCTGGCTTCCTGTCTATAAGTCGGATGGTGTCACTTATGAGTTGGGGTATAATAGCGGATACAATCCTGTTGCCGTTATCGAGACCACCAAGCGTAAGGCCAATACCTACAATATTGGCGCAAACGCTTCTACCACCTATAAATTGATGGATGGCCTTACCTACGAGGGTAGTTTCGCACTCGACTTCAACCATGCCTTCCGCTCTACCTTCTACGATCCCCGGGTAGGAAATGCCAATGTTGCCGTCGGCGGTTCTATCGAAAATTATACGCAAGACATCACGAATTGGGTCGCCACCAATATTCTTCGCTATAAGAAAGATTTTAAGGGCGATCATTCCGTAGAGGCTTTTGCCGGATACGAAGCACAAAGTCGTAGTGATGTTGATCTAAATATTATTGTAAATGGTATCGCGCCCGGCACCTCTACTGCGGCCGGTGGATCGAGCCCCGAATTGACTACAGGTACCGGAACGGCCAATACTCTGGTGAGTAAATTCTTTAACGCTAATTATTCATTGGGAGATCGCTATTTTGTATCAGGCTCGGTGCGTGAAGATGCCTCTTCTCGCTTTGCCCGTAATTTTCAATCGGCTGTATTCTGGTCGGTGGGCGCCGGGTGGAATATTGCCAGCGAATCATTCTTTAAGGTAGCGGCCATTACAGAACTGAAGATCAGGGCCAGTTATGGATATACCGGTAATCAGGGTATTGACAATTTTGAATCGCAGGGTCTTTATAGTGCAGGCAGTGATTATAATTTCTCTTCCGGGCTTACGCTCTCACAGTTGGCCAACGATAACCTTACCTGGGAAAAGAATATTCCATTCAATATCGGCTTGGACTTTGTGGCCTTGAAGGGAAGATTTTCGGGTACGCTGGAGTGGTATACTCGTACCAGCAGCGATCTTTTGGTTCGCCAAGCCATCCCCAGTACCAATGGGGTAACCGGTATAACCGTCAATAACGGGGCTATGAAAAATACGGGGGTAGAGGTAACGCTTTCTGCCGTTCCCATTTCACCCAGCAAAGCCAGGGGATTCAAGTGGGTGACCGATTTGAACGTAACCGCATACAAAAATGAGATCACTGAGATCGATCCGGCCTTTTCCAATAACAGTAATTATTTTAGAAGGATCGGCCGCGATTATTACCGTCATTTTCAGCGAGGCTATGCTGGTGTCAATCCCCTGAATGGTGAAGCGCTATGGTATAATTCTACCGATAAAGAATCTACCACCAATGTATTTACCACGGCCCTGCCTCGTATAGAGTATGGAAGTGCCATTCCCCGCTTCTATGGAGGGTGGACCAACACCTTTACATATCAAAATTTCAAACTGAATTTCCAGTTCTTTATCAACTGGGGCAACCAGATCTACGACGAATATGGGTATCTGCAAAAGACCGATGCTAACCTCGGCTTCTCAGATCAAAGCAATGGCTTGAGTCGTTATGAATATCGTCGTCGCTGGACAACACCCGGTCAGATCACGGATGTACCCAAGCCTGTATTTTTGGGAACACAGTCTTCGGCGGGTAGCTATGATGGCAGCCGTTTTCTGTATGACGGAAGCTATATCCGCTTAAGAGATATCAGTTTCTCGTATACTCTTCCTAAGAGTTGGCTGGCCAAGGCAAAGGTCTCTTCGGGCCGTGTCTACGTGCGTGGACAGAATCTGTTTACCTATGTACGGGACAAGCGTTTCAATACAGACCCCGAGGTGGGTATCGATGGGGTGATGTCGCAGCGTCCTCCTGTTTTCAATACGGTATTATTCGGAGTTGATTTTACTCTTTAAAAAATTCATCGCCTAATTGATAAATTTAATTTTTATGCGTATCAAAAATTATTCGTTGGTCTTGGTTTCCCTGCTGGCGTTGGTGACACTCTCTTGTAAGAAAAGCTTTACCGATGTTCGTCCACAGCAAAGTATCTTTACCACCGATGTATTCTCTAGCCTGAGTACGGCTCGGGCCGCTGTAAATGGATTGTACTCTCAAATGCAATCGTACAGCTACTATGGGCGTGATGCCATGGTCATACCTGAGGTACTGTCTGACAATGCCACGCGTAGCGTCCGTACGGGTAATCGTTACACCGGAATGAATACCATGACCCATACGGCCACCGATGCCAACGTAGGTCGTTTATGGGATCAATTATATCGCGTCGTAGTCAATGCCAATGCTATTATTGCCAATGAAGAAAAGTTAAAAGGAATCGTGGCTCCGCTGGAATTGCCTGAGCTAACCCAGTTGATCGGAGAGGCCTATGCCGTGCGCGCCATGGTCTACTTTGATCTGGCTAAGTTCTTTTCTCGTCCGCTGAACTTTTCTGCCGATGGCTCACACCTTTGCGTACCATTGGTGTTGAATCCTGTTACAACGGTGGCCGACGTAACGTATCCTGCCCGGGCTACGGCCAAGCAAGTGTACGATCAGATCAATCTCGATCTGAATGCGGCACTCGAGCGCTTGCCCGCCTCAGGAAATGTGATCGTCAATGGGGTGGCTAATCCTTCTTGGCAGCGTATTCGGTTCAATCGTTTTACGGCATTGGCTCTTCGTGCCCGTATTGCCGTCTATAAATCCGATTGGCCTGTTGCCGTAGCTTCGGCCACAGAGGTGATCAACTCAGGTCGCTATACGCTGTACTCTTATGCCGGTTTGGTACAAGAGTTCAGAACGGTGGGTAACGCAGAATCTATTTTAGAGGTGGCCAATAACACCAACGATAATCCCGGAACGGATTCTTATTCTTACTTGTGTAGCCAACAGGGCTATGGAGAAGTACTGGGTACAAGACAAAGTATGAATAGCCGCAGCACCGGTACCACCTTATCTACCTTTAGAGGACTGTATGAGGCTTATTCCGCCACTGATAGTAGAAGAGAGTTCGTTGCCTTAGGAAACCGTAATTCATTAGGAGGAGAAGTGAACGTGCCACTCGCACTCAAGTATACCAATATTTCTACCTTCTTGGAAAATACAAAGGTCTTACGTTTTGCAGAGATGTACCTCTCCAGAGCCGAGGCCCTGGCCAGACAAGCTGCCCTTACCAACGACCAGGCCGCTTTAAATAGTTCCGTGGCCGACCTCAACCTGTTGAGGGCACGTCGCGATACCGCCACGGGTAGTCGTCCGCTTGTAGTGAGTTTGCTGCCTACGCCACCTGTCGGACAGATCAGTGTGAACGCCTATATCGATACGATCATGCTAGAGCGTAGAAGAGAATTCGCGCTCGAGGGGCAGCGCCTCTTCGATCTTAATCGTACTCGTACCAATTATGTAAAGATCAGTAGTGCGGGCAATGCGGTTTCTCGTCTGGTAGATTATAATGCCACCACCAGCAGTTTTTATATCAGAACGATTCTGCCCATTCCCGTAGGGGAAGTGCAGGCCAATACCAATCTGGTTCAAAACCCTGGTTTCTAAGTTCTCGAATCCATTAAGCTTATCGATGTCCAATAGCATGCATTATAAAAAACAGCACTCCTCAGGTTTGATCGGCATGAACCTTCTTGCCTCAGCGGGTAGGGCGGCGCTATTGGGCGGGATGCTTTTAGTGATGCTCTCTGTTCAGGCACAAGCCCCGTTATTGCAAAGAGGGAAGCAATCTTTTTTATTTTCTTCATCTCAGCTTGATCTGCCTTCTTCGGTGACGGTTTGGATGTATAGCCCGTCAAATAGGCCTGACACCCTTCCGCTGGTGATCATGTTACACGGGGCCGAGCGAAATGCCTCCGGATACATCGATCAGTGGGCCTCGGTGGCCGATCTATATCAGTTGGTAGTGATCGCACCTGTTTTTGATAAAGAGAACTTTAAGGGAAGTGATCGATATAATTTAGGAAACGTATGGAACGAAGCCACTGAGCGCTTTGCCCCAGCTGACCAATGGACCTTTTCTGTTATTGAACCTCTTTTCGATCAGGTCGTAAAGAGCTTGGGTAGTCGCGAAAAGCAGTATTTTTTATCGGGGCACTCTGCCGGCGCACAATTCGTTCATCGCTTTCTCTATTTTGTCCCCGAAAATCGCGCCTCCAAAGTCTTTTTGGCCAATGCTGGCTGGTATACACTGCCCGATCTGCGCAATGATTATCCATTTGGAATAAAAAATATCCCTAATGCCAACAAGGTGTTGACGCCTTTTTTCAAAAAGCCCTTGCTGCTTGCTTTGGGCGAGGCCGATACGGATACCACCAGTGCTAATTTTCAAAAGGGCTATCCCTATTCTGAGCAAGGCGCCAATCGCTTTGAAAGGGGTAAGAATTTTTTCAACCTTGTGCGGACGGTGGCGAACGATCTTAAGACTCCTTTGCAGTGGACCTTGATATCGCTGCCGGGGGTGGCCCATTCGAATGCTGAAACAGCAAAGCAGGCCGGCGCTTTTTTTCGCTCTGTTCATTATCCCACATCAACTTTTAAATAACGCGTAATCTTCATCGTACAATCAACCGCTATGAACCTTCGAATTAAACACTTGCTCCATTCTTTTCTGTGCTTTTTTGTTGTGATCGCCTGTATCCCTGCTGCGCAAGCGCAGACTGTTCTCTTTGCCGAGAATATGGGCGTGCCCTCGGCCACAACAGTAGTTACCTCTTACACCGGATGGCAAAATGCCGGCGTTCTAAGTTTTTCCAATGGAGAACAGGCCGCCTCTGCCGATGTTCGTACCACCAACGCTTCTTCGAATTATCCCACGGCGTCCGGCGGAGGAAATGTGTTTTATACCGGCACATCTGCTACCAATGCGGGTGGATTTTCTATTGAGGGAATCAATGCCTCTGCCTTTAGGAATCTGAGCCTGGATTTTGCCTATCGTAAAGAGAGTAGTTCTGCTTTCCCGAATTTTTCAGTTGATTACTGGAATGGAACGGCCTGGGTTAATTTGGGTAATACGGCAGCGGCCTTGTTCAACGAAGCGGCCACGGCACCTGTTGGGTGGTATCCAGCCAAAACCATTTCATTGCCTGCTGCAGCCCAGATAAACGGACTCAAACTGCGTTTTGTGCGCAATACAGGAGGCACGGTTACCATTCGTATAGACGATGTGGTACTAACCGGAACCCCCGCTGTGGTAGGTACCTGCGGTTCTAATGTGACGGTTAGCAGTAGCGTTACCGCCTCTTGTGGCCCCACCTCGGTAAACCTCAATGTACAAAGTGGTCCTTTAGTTACAGGAGCTACTTGGGTTTGGTATAGCGGCAGTTGTGGTGGCACGCGAATTGGTACAGGCCCTTCTTTAACAGGGGTGGCGGTATCCAGTACCACTACTTTTTTTGTGCGCACCGAAGGGGGTACTTGCGGTACCACTCGTTCTTGCGAAACCGTAGCGGTTACGGTTACACCCATTCCCACAATGAGTGTTGAGGTATTGGGAGATACCAGTTTATTGCCGGGTAAGACCACCACACTGATCGCTACGGCTACACCTGCTTCTACAGGGTTGGTCTATACCTGGAGAAAAGATGGAGTGGTTGTCAGCGGCGCTACCGGCGCTTCTATTACAATTGGAATTGACGATCTGGGTTTGTACACCGTGAGTGCTCAGACTCCACAAGGTTGTTCGGCTACCTCACCAGGCCGTCGAATTACGGCGGCCGCCTCCGAGCAGGCTTGGATTAGTCCCAACCCCACCAGCGGCCCCTTTAAGGTTCGTTATTATAGTCGTGCTACCGTATTCAATTTTAAGCGCGTGCTTTACATCTACGATCAACGCGGACAATTGGTCTTTACCAGGGAGTTTCCGATTACTGGGCCCTATAGCAGTATGGATGTAGATTTTTCTGCCATGAGCAAGGGTGCTTATTATGTATTTATCGGTAAGACAGTGGGTGAGCGCATTGCGGTGGGCAAGCTACTGGTACAGTAGGCGTTTTGCATTTTGTAAGCCGTCCTTTTTTGTAGTAAAAAAGTTACAAATAAATCGTGCTTTTGTTGATGCATTGTCTCCCTATATTTGTTACAATGTTTCACAAAGTCCTACCATTACGACATATTCTTGTCGCTGACCGATGCCCCATTTTTCGGTTGGGTATGAGTAGTACGCTCAATAAGCATTACGAGCTAAAGCAAGTCCACGAAGCAGGGGACGCAGAAATGTTGATGCAAGTTTTTAAAACTCATCCCATCGATCTGCTAATCATGGACGATCTGCTTTTTGAGGGGGAACTTCGGCAGGTTGTAAAAAAGCTCCGCTTGATCAATCCCGATATCCGTATTCTCTTCTTCTCTGATCGCGGAGAGGAACATTTTTTGTCTTGTATGCCCCGGGGAGGTATTTACGGATATGTGAATAAAAAGGTCCAATTGCCCCAGTTGCTCGAAGGCGTAGAGTCCCTTCGTCTAGGGCATCATTACTTTTCCCAAGACCTGCTGATCGATCGCCTTCTCTAATCTTTTTCACAAAATAGGGCTGGCGGTGGCCCCACCTTATCTTTGTGAGCTCTTATGCCCCGTAGATCTGTTTCCCCCACCGAATTTGTAGACGCCGATAATAAGCATATTGTCGTTTCCGGAGCGCGAGAGCACAATCTCAAGGATCTCGATCTGCGCATTCCCAAGAATCAGTTGGTGGTGATTACCGGTATCAGCGGATCGGGTAAATCATCTTTAGCCTTCGATACAATTTATGCGGAGGGCCAGCGACGTTACATGGAAACCTTTGGCGCTTATGCCAGACAATTTATGGGAGATATGGAGCGGCCAGATGTGGATCGAATTACAGGGCTCTCTCCGGTCATCGCCATTGAACAAAAGACCACGAATAAAAATCCTCGCTCTACGGTGGGAACGGTTACCGAGGTGTACGACTTTTTACGGTTACTTTTTGCCAGGGCCGGGCAAGCCTTTTCGTACGAGACCGGAAAACCCATGGTCAAGTGGAGCGAAGAAGAGATCGTCCATAATATCATGGAACGATGTCGGTCAAAAAAGATCAGTTTACTGGCTCCGTTGGTTCGTGGACGTAAAGGGCATTACCGCGAGCTATTCGAGGAGTGGCGAAAGAAAGGATTCGTAAAAGTGCGGGTAGACGGCGAGATCAAAGAGATGACCGCCCGTATGCAACTGGATCGTTATGTGATACATGATATTGAGCTGGTGGTAGATCGTTTGCAAGTGACCGAAGACTTGCAGCCGCGCCTTAGTGCCAGCGTGCAACAGGCACTCAAACTCGGCAAAGGGTTGCTCTTTGTGGTTACAGAAGAGAAAAATCAACTTATTCAATATTCTCGTCAGTTGATGTGCGAAGAAACGGGTATCAGTTACGAGGAGCCCTCTCCCAATGCCTTTTCTTTTAATTCTCCCTATGGGGCCTGTCCAACCTGTAAGGGGTTAGGCGTACAACACCAGGTCAGTATGGAACGGCTGATGCCCGATAATTCTCTATCGATCAGCGAAGGAGGCATTGCTCCCTTAGGCGAAGCGCGTGATGCATGGGTGTATAAGCAGGCGCAAGAATTGGCACGGCAGCATAAGATCTCGTTACAAAAGCCCGTAAAGGAACTTTCCACTGCGCAGCTTAACATACTACTCTACGGAAATGCGGAAGGCACGCTTTCTGAGATGGATTTTGCTGATGCAAAGTTCGATCCGTCCGCTCCCTTCGAAGGGGTCGTTAATTTATTACTTCGCTGGTATGCCAACCCCTATAGTGACTCCATCCGGGAATGGGCCGAAGATTTTATGGAGGTACAGCCCTGTCCGGCCTGTGAGGGAACACGTTTGAAAAAAGAGAGTCGTTGGTTTCGTATCAACGGCAGAAATATTGCCGCCCTGTGTACCATGAATCTCGATAACCTGGCGGCATGGTTCGATGGTATCGAGTTACAACTCGATGCCAAGCAAAAGGCCATTGCCAAGGATATTTTAAAGGAGATCCGGGAGCGCTTGCAGTTCTTGCTCAATGTAGGATTGAGTTATCTGACGCTGAACCGACCCACCCGCACCCTCAGCGGTGGCGAATCACAACGGATTCGACTGGCTACCCAGATCGGCAGTCAGTTGCAGGGGATCACGTACATCTTGGATGAGCCCTCCATCGGACTGCATCAGCGCGATAATCAACGATTGATCGATGCACTAAAACAACTTCGGGATCTTGGGAACAGCATCTTGGTAGTGGAGCATGACAAGGATATTATGCTAACCGCAGACTATTTGATCGATATCGGTCCTAAGGCCGGAATTCATGGTGGAAAGATCGTGGCGGAGGGTACACCCGCCGCTGTAAAAAAGCTCAAGACCTTAACAGCAGGCTATTTGAATGGGAAACATAAGTTGCCCTTGCCCGCTGCGCGACGAAAGGGCTCCGGTAAGACGCTTTTGCTAAAAGGGGCATCGGGAAATAATTTACAAAAAGTAAATGTTCATTTTCCATTAGGAACTTTTATCGTGGTTACAGGCGTTAGCGGGTCAGGAAAGTCGACACTGATCAACGAGACACTATATCCGATACTTTCTCAACACGCCTTTGGCTCGAGACAGCAACCGCTGGCCTATCAATCGGTCAGTGGGCTCGAGCATATCGACAAGGTGATCGAGATCGATCAAGCCCCAATCGGGCGTACGCCCCGCAGCAATCCGGCTACCTATTGTGGCTTTTTTTCTGACATCCGTAATCTCTTTGCCTCTTTGCCCGAAAGTAAGGTTCGGGGATATGGCCCTGGCCGATTCTCCTTCAATGTAAAGACAGGGCGTTGCCCTGATTGCGAAGGGGGTGGTATGAAAGTGATCGAAATGAATTTTCTGCCCGATGTCTACGTTCATTGCAGCCGATGCAATGGTAAGCGTTATAATCGGGAGACACTCGAAGTGCGGTACAAGGGAAAATCGATCGCCGATGTATTGGAAATGACCGTCGACGAAGCTATCGCATTTTTTCAGCCGGTTCCCTATATATACAGAAAGATAAAAGTGTTACAAGAAGTAGGGTTGGGCTACATCACCTTAGGACAATCCGCACTTACCTTGAGTGGGGGAGAGGCCCAGCGTATCAAGTTATCGACCGAGTTGTCTAAGCGAGACACTGGCAAAACATTTTATATACTCGATGAGCCCACGACCGGTTTGCATTTCGAAGATATCCGTCAATTGACCGAGGTATTGAATCGGTTGGTGGACCGGGGCAATACCGTCTTGGTCATCGAGCACCATATGGACATCATCAAATTGGCCGATCATATTATCGATATTGGTCCCGAAGGGGGAGATGGCGGTGGTAAGATCTTGTTCGAGGGAACTCCAGAAGAAATGGTTCGATCGGTCTCTACGCACACAGCTCGTTTCTTGGCATCCGAACTTAGTTGATGAGCTGCTTAACGTTGTCGGGTCATCTCGATATGCTCTATGCCATCTTCGAGATAGATTTCTCCCAAAGCCACGAATCCAAAGGATTGGTAAAATGATAATAAATAGCATTGGGCGCCGATCACAAGGGTATGGTCGCCAAATAGCTGCTCACATTTTTTGATCGACTGCTCCATTAAGAGTTTTCCATATCCTTTTTTGCGGTGCGCGGGCGAGGTTACTACTCTTCCTATGGAGGCGGCCTCGTAGGAAATACCCGGCGGCACCAATCTGGTATAGGCGACAAGGACTTCCTGCTCAGATAGATCTTTCTCGTATCCCAATAAATGGAAACAATGTTGGTCTTTATTGTCCAGATCTTGAAAAGCGCAGGTTTGCTCTACCACAAATACTTCGGCTCGCAAGCGAAGCAAAGCGTAGAGTTCTTCGGGCGAAAGCTCCCTGAATTTTTTTAACTCCCAGCGCATGGACTAGGCCGCTCCGGTCTTTTTAAGTTGTGCAATGGTGGCCAGGGGGTCGGCGGCTTTAAAGACGGTATTGCCAGCTACCAGAACATCGGCTCCTGCTTTAACGATCGCCGGGGCGTTTTCGAGCGTAACGCCTCCATCGATCTCGATCAAGGCCTTGGATCCACTGCTATTGATCAATTCTTTTAGCTCGCGGATCTTGTATAGGGTATGCGGAATAAATTGTTGTCCTCCGAATCCGGGGTTGACGCTCATCAGACACACCAGATCGATCTCGCGTATAATATCGCCAATGGCATGTACGGAGGTGTGGGGGTTCAGGGCCACGCCGGCCTTTACGCCAAGGGTTTTTAGTTGTTGGATATTGCGGTGCAAATGCTTGCAGGCTTCCACATGTATCGTAATGATGTCGGCCCCGGCTTGTTGAAAAGCTTCTACATAGCGCCCGGGCTCTTCGATCATCAGATGAACATCACAAGTTTTTTGAGTGGCCTTTCTAAAAAAGGAAATCAGCATGGGGCCGAAACTGATATTGGGTACAAAGCGCCCGTCCATTACATCAAGATGAAACCAATCGGCTTCGCTACGATTCAGCAGGTCGCAATCTTTTTGAAGCTCCAAAAAGTTGGCCGATAAGAGCGAAGGGGCTACCAGTGGCATGGCTGCAAGATACAGATCATTTTTGAAGCCGTTCCATGGCCTCTTTAGCTTCTTTAAATGTTCCATCGAGTGATAAGGCCATGCGGTAATGCTCAAGGGCTTGTTGGTCTTTACCTTGTTGCTCGGCCCATTTGCCCCACCAATAATGTACTGGGGCATAGCCCGGCGAAAGGCTTCGCAGTAATTCCAGTTCCTTGGCGGCCGCTGTAAATTCGCGTAGCTCAAGTAGCAAGGCGGCTTTTTCAATGTAGCCCTCATAGAAAGTATAGTCAGCGGCCAGGGTCTTATCAAAAAAAATGATCGCTTGTTTTATATCGCCTTTGGTCTCGTAATAAATGCCTTTGTAGTAGTACGGCTCGGCTCCGCCCTGGGGTCCTTGAAAAGAAAGTAAGGAGTCGCAAAGCAAAAGGGTAGCGGCATCACCTTGCTCGGCCAGACGAAGAGCCCGAGCATAGGCCACTTGCAGGGGGGCTGGGGGCGCTTCTTCGTTAAGACCTGTAGTTTCAGTTGAGGAAGAACCGGTGGAGGCGTTCTGTAGATCTTTTTTTTCAAGGGTCTCCTTGTCGCTTTGCTTGGGAGATTGACAACCCAAGGTGATCAGTACCCCTCCGTACAAGACCGCTTTATAAAGCGGCAGAGAGGTCACCTGTTTAAAAAAGAGTATCAGGTTTGACATTTAATTGACAGTCTTTTGACGTCACAAAGATAGCTTTGCCTTCCTCAAACGTTCCGTATGATCCAATTCTTGCGCCCCGCATTGCTTTTTTTGCTCTTTTTGGTAGCTGGATTTTGCAGTTTCCTTCCGCTGCACGCTCAAAACGCAGACTATGATTCGCTTCGCTACGCCGACGAAACCCACCTGCGCAATATTCGCCAGTTGACTTTTGGTGGTGATAATGCCGAAGCGTATTGGAGCTACGATGGCAAGAAGTTGGTCTTTCAGCGCACCTCCATAAAAGACGGAATCCCCTGCGATCAGATCTTTGTGGGAACGGTACCTGTAAGCCCAAGCGAGCCCTTTACGTATACCATGGTCAGCACCGGTAAGGGAAGAACCACTTGTGCTTTTTTTACCTTCGACAATAAGCATATCATTTATGCTTCTACCCATTTGGCCAATGAGGCTTGTCCGCCGGTCCCTGATCGTGCCAAGTATGGCAACAAATACATCTGGCCCTTGTATAAAAGCTATGATATTTTTATGTCCGATCTGAATGGAAAGATCATTAAGCAATTGACGCACTCCCCCTTCTACGATGCGGAAGCTACATTGTCTCCAGACGGAAAGAAAATGATCTATACCAGCACCAAAGACGGAGACATTGAGTTATACATCATGGAGCTGGCTACCGGAAAAGAAACACGCATCACAACCACATTGGGATACGATGGCGGTGCTTGGTTTAGTCCCGATGGAAAAAAAATTATCTGGCGCGCCTCCCGTCCGCAAGCTCCCGAGCAGGTTGCGGAATATAAAGAATTGCTGGCCCAAGATCTGGTAGCCCCTACGAATATGGAAGTGTGGGTGGCCAATGCCGATGGCAGCCATGCTCGTCAAGTAACCCAATATGGCCAGGCGAATTGGGCGCCCGTATTTATGCCTGATAGCAAGCGAATCATCTTTGCTTCGAACCACGAGTACAAGCGGGGCTTTCCTTTTAATCTCTATGTTATAAACGAGGACGGAACCAACTTACAAAAGATCAGCCGCGATAAGGGTTTTGATGCCTTTCCGATGTTCTCTCCCAATGGAAAGAAGATCGTGTTTGCCAGTAATCGCAACAATGGTGGCACGCGTGATACCAATGTATTTGTGGCAGACTGGGTAGAATAAGCTAATAGATTTCCTATATTTGGTTTATTCAAAATCAACCTTATGGAAACCGGACTTTTACATCTGCATAATTTACTACGCTGGGTCATGCTCTTGCTCTTATTGCTCTGCCTGTTTCAGGCCTTTTCAAAAAAAGAATCGGTAAAATCGACCAGCCTCTTTCTAATGATCGCGGCTCATACCATGTTGCTCATAGGGTTATATCAGGTTTTAGGAGGTCGCTGGGCCTGGAGCCATGTTCCCGAGGGCATCTCCGTTATGAAAGATGGCTTCTATCGGTTTTACCTGATCGAGCATCCTACATTGATGATCGGCGCCATTGTGATGATCACCTGGGCCCGCACAAAAGCCAAGACACTGGCCTACAAGCCGGTCGCCTATGCTTTACTGGTCTCGCTGTTGATGATCTTGGCCGCCATGCCCTGGCCCTTCCGAACCGGGATCGGTAATCCCGCTTGGTTTCCCGGTATGTGATTGATCCGTTAAACGAACGCTATGCCTCATTATTATCGATTGGGTTCCATCCCCCACAAACGACATACTCAATTCAGAAAACCGGATGGCACGCTCTACAGCGAGCAGCTTTTTTCTACGGAAGGATTCAGTGATGATTATGCCTTGCTCTATCATTGCCATCCTCCTACCCAGATCATCCGCACCGAGCCGCAGCAGGATGTATCGCCACAGATCGCCGAAGAAAAGATGTTGCAGCACCGCAGCTTCGAGGGTTTTAATGTGCCTCGCATCGATGATTATTTGCAAAGTCGCATTCCGGTGTTGGTCAATAGCGATTGTCATATTGTGTTGGCCGCCCCGCGCAAAAGCACCACCGATTATTTTTATAAGAATACCGACGGAGACGAGATGATCTTTATACACGAGGGCAGCGGAAAAGTATTGACCCAATATGGTCAGCTCCCTTTTAGCTATGGAGATTACATTG
>Ga0194130_10002501_pt1 | contig 26578 bp, 15 predicted proteins | sample TA2KigsurfametaG_FD_160084 | JGI IMG/M metagenome (GOLD analysis project Ga0194130, IMG submission 160084) | Freshwater microbial communities from Lake Tanganyika, Tanzania - TA2015050 Kigoma 12 surface | ecosystem: Environmental > Aquatic > Freshwater > Lake | place: Tanzania: Lake Tanganyika... | reverse complement strand
ACTGATATTGTGAATTGTCTTCTTCTGTTTTTTTTATGGAGGCGGGGGTTTCATCCACTAATTTCCAACCCGACGAAATTAATTGGAAGGCGGTGTATTTAAATTGATGAAGGTATTTTGGCGAGACAGATGCGCATGAGGATACGGAGTCTGACACGTCGGATGATGTTTTGTTTTTGTTTTTGTTTTTGTTTTTTGAAGAAGACGAAGACGAAGACGAAGAAGAAGAAGACGAAGAAGAAGAAAGAGAGATGGTGGCAACAACCGACTTATACACCGCGTCCGGCATGCAACTTTCAACGGTGTTTCGCCATATAAGATAGTATAAACGGTGGTCCCTCGGATGGTATGTTGCCGGTAAATGCTGACAGGATACGTCGGTGATACGAATGGCTTCGTGTGCGCCGGACTTGACTCCTCCTTTATCATTAATACCTCCGCCGTCTTTATTGACCGCCGGCCAACGCCCTTGAATATACGCCGACATTTTTTCTAAAAATTCGGCGGAATATGAGGTAGAGTCGGTTCGCATGTAGGTTATGTAGCCGCCTTCATACAATGTTTGCGCTATTTGCATGGTGTCTTTGGGCGAAAAATGGAGTTCATTGTTTGCGCATTGTTGTAGCGTGCTGGTTGTGAATGGAGTCGGTGCCTTTTTCACACTCTGTTTTGGTTCGGCGGCAAGAGACAGCGCGTATTCATAATTCCCAGTTTTAAGGTCGTCCAAGAAACACCGCATTTCATTGGTATCCGTGAATTCGTGGTTCAATACAAACGGCAGGGTCATACTTGTAAAATAGCCAGTTGTAACATACGCAACATTTCCGGGCGACCGTTCAATGTCTTTGTTGTTTTCATACACAAGGCGCAAGGCTGGGGTCTGACACCGACCCGCCGATAACCCATTTTCAAATGTATGGGATATGTAATTCCATAAAATAGGGGAAACCTTATATCCTACAAGTAGGTCTAGCACTTGACGCGCTTGTTGAGCATGCACTACGTCCATATTAATGGTTCGGGGGTTGACCACCGCGTGTTTCAATGCCGATGCCGTAATTTCATTGAATGTAATGCGTTTCGTGGAATTGATTGGCAGCCGGAACGCATCACATATGTGCCAGGCAATGGCTTCCCCCTCTCGGTCATCATCCGACGCTAAATACACGTTTTCATAACCGCCGCACTCTTTTATGGCGGACCGGATTTTGGTGATTTGTGCGGCTTTTTCACTCATCGCGGTAAATGTGGGTTCAAAATTGTTGTCTAGATTGACGTCTTTTAACCCGTGTTTAATTTCACGAATGTGCCCAAAACTGGCAATACATTTGTATCCTGCCCCCAAATAAGATTCTATTTTTTTACATTTAGCGGGAGATTCCACTATGAGTAATTTCATTTTATCTGGGGCTGGGTTGGATTCGGCGGCTGGGATGACGGGTTTTATAATGCTACTATGCGCCGGGGCGTTTTCATACGGGTTTTCTTTTGCTTTTTTTTTTACAATATATGGTCTTTTGGTCTTTGGCTTAATTTCACACGACATTTCTTAGAACAAAGATATAGATTGTAAAACAATGGATTTATATTGATTTTTAATTTTCAGAGAGAGGAGTCTGCTTGGCCTTGTAGTCTTTCCATGATATTTTTACTGGGGCGGGCTTGGACAACTGTTTTTCCTTGCGTTTTTGTTCTTCATCCAGTTTTTCGGACTTTTTAAGCGCGCTGTCCACGTAAATCTTTTTCAATAATTTTCCAACTTCAAACGAGCCTTCATGCTGGTCCATTTTTCCGTCTTCAATCATTTTTAATACCGCAATCAATTGAAATAAAATAGGAAGGTCAATTTCATCCTTTTTAACTTTGTTGAAAATGTCGGTATAATTGTTAAATAGAAAATTGCAACGACTTACGCACATTGTGTCAAACTGCGATGCGTTGGATTTAGCCAACCTAGAATATTCCTTTTTTAGGTTTAACAGCGTTAATACGTCGGAACGAATTGCGTCGCTGTGTTTTAATTGACGAATTGTTTCTGTTTGGTCAACCGTTTCGTTTGCGTTAATCATTTTTTGAAGTTGGATTCTCTCCATTTCATTCATATTAGGCATGGCTGGCTTTGGTTTTTTATAATATATTTTGTTTTATTATATTTATTAACTTTTATACGCAGAGTATATATACATTTTTTAATTTTTTTATTTTTATTTTTTATTTTTAAATAAATGTCAGAACCTGGACCTGGACCTGTTGATGAATTAAATGGAGGTAAATATGCGGCGCCACCAATTGTCGTAAATGGCGGTCAAACGCCAGATAAACTTATGAATGCGAACCAAACTGCCGGTAAAGAATTAAATATGGTGAATCAATTAAGTGGCGGAAAGAAAAGCCGCCGCCGCCTCCGCCGCCGCAGCAATTCAAAGAAAACCGCAGTTCGTGGTCGCAATAAAAATAACACACGTAACGTATTGAGAAAACGAATGAGCAAGCACTATCATTTTATTGGAGGCAATGACGGCGGTGGAGGCAACGGAGGAGGCGGCATAACAGTTCCACAAGTCGGGGCTTCTTGTACGTCCGGACCCAATTGTCCCGGTGCGATGAATGCGGGTTTCATAGCAACCGCAAATCAAGCAAATGAAAACTCGTCAAATGACGGGTATGTGGGGGTGGGTGGTAAGGGTAAAAGAAGAAAAACGAGAAAAACGAAAAAATGTGTAAAGAATTAGAAGAAAAATGATTGTTTTTATATGACAATAGTATAACAAGTGGTTGGTTGTTGTTTTTGTTTGTTGTGAAATAAAAAAAATGAAAGTAAGCGATATTTTAATAACCATAATCATCATAATTATATTTCTTGGTCTGTATGTGTCTAATGTTTTAGCAATTGGGATTAAAAAGGTTCAGGACAATTGGCCGGTGTATCGGTGTAGCCCGACTGTCATGCCGTTTGCTGGAATATTTGGGTATGATGTAGGAGATAATTTCAATCAATGTATGCAAACAACTCAAACAAGTTACATGGAATACTTGATGTTGCCAATGAATTATATTTTGAAGTTGGTGGGGAATGTAGCAAGTAAGATTGTCAGCGATATAAACAGCGTGCGCGGGGTGATGGACCGCTTGCGCAATCAAGTAATGAGCATTATCCAGAACACATTTGGTGTGCTGTTGAACATTGTCATCGGGTTTCAAAAAATCATCATTAGTTTGAGAGACTTGATTAATAAATTAGTGGGCGTGGTTATGACGCTGTTGTATATTTTACAGGGGGCAATGTTTACCATGCAAAGTTTGTGGAATGGTATTAACGGCAGTTTGGTAAGGTCATTGAGCAGTGGATAAGTGGATAAGTGTATTGTATTTTGTAGTATAATAGTTGTATTGTATTTTGTATTTTGTAGTATAATAGTATATATATAACACAAAATGAAACAAGAACGTGGTTTAATTATGGCACTTCATTCCGCATTGATTGCGGCGGTTATTTACGCGGCGATGCGGTTTATGAATGTGGACCCCCTTGTTGCGGAAGACCGCAGTTTGGTGATATTTGCTGTATTACTTTTTTATATGATTGTATTTGGCCACAACATGCCAACAAGTATAAATAAAAACATTGCGATTTTTTAGACAACGAACAAGTATGGATTATTTAGAGAGAGTTTGGGCGGTGGCGGATGTAAAAAGGAAAATAAATGTATATGTATATGTAGAAGTTGCGATTGGGTATGCCTCTTGTAGAACAAATCCAAAAAGTATTTCAAGGAATTATAGAAAATATTAACAAAAATGACGAAAAAGTAGAAGAAAAACTAAAAAAATTTAACTCGCTGGACCCTGCCGCCAAACGATTGCGACCAACCGAAGTGTTTTATGACATTCGTGAATTATACGGGCCTTCCACTTATATGTCTCGGTATGGTGCCGACTTTTTAAAGGCAGCCGGAATTATATTTGTGGTAACGGTTGGTGTCACATTTGTGAAATTAAGTGGGGACATAAACCAAATCCGCGAAAATTGGCCGCAAGAACGGTGCAAACCCACTATCATGCCGCTTGCCGGATATATTAATGCTCCGCGCGGGACTTCGCCCATGAATTACACCATTGAGAATTTTAACATATGCACGGTGGAAATGATAAATTCGGTGTTTAATAAGGCGGTGGAGTTTGTGTATTACATCATTTCCCAGATTATTTCCGTTTTTCGGAATGCCGTGAATTCGTTGAACAAAATCAGGGCGTTGTTGGACCGCATGCGCCAGGCATTGAAAGAAATATTTGAAAAGTTGTTTAACATCATTTTGAATGTCATTATCCCGGTTCAGACCATCCTTATCAAGATGTTTGACTTTATGAAGAAAGTGCAGGGTATGTTGATTACCTTTATTTACACGTTGATGGGAGCGTATATGACCATGGTGTCATTAGTGGGTGCGATTTTTGAAATTGTTGTTATTATTTTGATAGTGATGGCAATTGTTATTGCGATTTTATGGGCACTGCCGTTTGTTGGTTGGGTATACGCGTTGGCAATGACGATTGTATTTTTATTGATTGCTATACCGCTGATTATTATTGGGGTGTTTGCGGGGCAAGTTATGAAACGGCGAGGAAGTTCGGTTCCAAGAGTGAAATAGATTGGAGATTGGATAGGATAGGATAGGATAGGATAATTGTATTGTATATTTTTTGTAAGTATATAATATATAATTTAGGAATAATGGAATACAAGTTGTTCGGCGTTAAATTTCGTCTTGAAGTTGTTTTGATTTGCCTTGTTTTAGGTATTATCATCGGTGCTAACCTGTTTTGCGGGTTTTCTATGAAGCACTACATTGAGGGCATGAGTGATGCGGGTGCTGAGGCTGGTCGTCAGCAAAGGGCGGCTACCGCACAAAACAGACAGGCCAGTGGCTCCAATCCAAACGCAAATTTTTGCAAAAATCCTCGCAATAAGAATGACGCCAGATGTAAGACGGCGGCTTAATGTATAAGTTAGCGTTAGTGTTAGTGTTTGGTCTGGAAGTTTGGTCTGGGTCTTTAAGTTAGAAGGGATTGAATGATTTATTAGATAATGCGATAATGATAAATATTTTGTCTATTTATTATTATATACAATCAACTATACATTATGGAGTTTAAATTATCCGGACTTAGGTTTCGTTTAGAAGTTGTGATTATAACTATTGTTTTGGGTATTCTTTTAGGGGCACATTTGTTTTGCGGATGTTGCCGCTATCCCATAACCGACCTCTTTTCATTTGGAAAGAAAATTCATCTTCACGAGGGTTATACTGTTTCGGCCAACGACCAGGAGAATGTGGCAGAAGCAACCAAGGATATTATTTCCGCAAACAAGCAGTTGATGAACCAAAAAAATGGGGTTAAGGAAGTTATGACAAAACTCAGCGAAGGTCTGGGGTTGTTGGGAGGCGACAAGAAGAATTCAGACGAAGTTGCCCCCCACGAAGAAAGCATTGCCGAAGGCATGCAAACCATGGGTGCGGGATTGAATGATACCAATAATGCCGATGTTGCGTCTAGTTGGATAACCAAGGCGGTGTCATATTCGTCCGAATTGGGATATATGGATTCTGTTAAGAAGGGTATGGCGGCGGTTGGCACCCCGGTTCCCCTTCCCGAAGGCGAGTTGTTCTTTTTTAGCCAGAATCAATTTAAGCCGGAATGCTGCCCCGGGCCGTATACCACCAGCACCGGTTGCGCTTGTATGACTTCCGAACAGTGGAATTATTTGAATTCACGCGGCGGAAATCGTACCGGTAATACTGAATTCTAAATATCTAATACAAAACAAAACAAAAGACCAAAAGACACTAATGCGTTATGCGATAACATCCGAAAAATCATGGAGATATGGCATGGAGCCGTGTTTTACGGGCATTGGGGATATGGCGGGCACGTCGTCTGTAACAGGTAAATATGTGGAAACATTGTGAATGGGACCGTGTATTAAAACGTGCAATACTGATAATAGTTGACTTGCGCCACCAAATATGTGCCACAATGGATGTAAGTACTTAAAATTTATTAGTTTGGTTCTATCTGCGAAAAAACAAATAGAACCTAATCCAATACAAATTCCGCTTAGATATGAAAACATTGTTCCGCCTTTGATAGACGCATAAAAGGTGAGTGGTAATAAAAACGCCCCGGTAATTGCTGCGATTGCTACCGATTTTTGCAAGAAAATAATAAAAACACAGATAAGTATAAATATTACTGTCAAGTATATTTCAATGCGAACACCAAATATGGATAACAGTAGTGCGGACCAGGTTATAATAGAAAACCCGCAATCAAGGCAGCCGATATATACAGTCATTGTTGTGTGATATATTATTGAAAATACACCGAGAGCAATACACAAATAAATGGTGATGAGGAGTTGTTTTGGGTATCCGTCATTTTTACGCCAACCCAGCCACCATTGAGAGATTGGTATAAAGAGTGTAAAAAACACTAGGTGATAAAATGGGCTGGTTACTGCTGCCCAAAACTCGGATATGTGGGGAGAAACTGTGTATTTTGGCTCTTGGGTAGTTTGGACCACTTTTCTACAATAAAAACAATCTTCGTAGCACTGTGGTTTTTCTATTAATTTTACAAGTTCTTCCTTCAATTCTGGCGTTTTTGCTGCGGAACCTATAAATCGTTTAAATAATTGATACAATTTATCCGTTTTTTTTTCATTTTGTAATTCTTTGGATAAGGATACAGGGTCTTTGGATACGGATACAGTGTCTTTGGATAAGGATACAGTGTCTTTGGATACGGATACAGTGTCTAATTTTTTTGATACGGGGTCTAATTCTTTGGATAAGGATACAGTGTCTTCTGAATTAGTGGTTTCTGAATTAGCGGTTTCTACATCTGGTTCTGAATGAGTAATAGTTTCCGATTGTTCTTTAATTTCATCTTCATCAACCATTTTGTTTTTTATTTTTTTATTTATACTATTTTGAAACAATAATTGGAAAAAAACCGAATAAATAAAAAAGTATTTATTTTACTTTACTTTACTTATAATCAAACATAAACATAAACATAAACAGAAACACAATCATAAGACACAAGACACATCCATTAGATATATAAACTCATTGGCGCGCTATGAAACTTTGATTCCACTTTTTTGATTAGTTTACCTACATTTTCAATGCTTACGGTGTACGGGAATTCAACTACCATATTCATTTCCTTGTCAAACATTTCCTTTCCATTGGAAATAAGCCGAAACAAATTCAGTTTTGTGTGAATAATTTCAAGACATCTTTTCAGATTTCGCACGCCTTCTTCACCATCCGTCATATGTTCCACGATATATTCAATCACTTCATCACTAATCACAATGTCCCCGGGCGCAAATCCGACTTCTTTACATATTTTTGGTATCAAATAATTTTGGGCGATTTGCGTCTTGTCCTTCTTGCTATATCCGTTGGCTTCAATCCGATACATTCTGTCAAGTAAGATGGGATTAACTCGGCTGGCGTCATTATAACTAAATATAAACAAACACTTGCTTAAATCAAAGTCAATTTCCGCAAAGTATTTGTCGTGAAACGACGCGTTTTGAGATGAATCTGTCAAATGGGTTAATATTCCGGCAATTTCTTCGCCTTTTGCCGTTTCACTAATTTTATCTAATTCATCAAAGTATATCACTGGGTTCATTGAGTTACAGTGTATCAATATATCCACGATTTTACCCCAGGTGCTGCCTTCGTATGTGTAAGAATGCCCTTCTAAGAAACTGCTGTCGGTCGCGCCGCCTAACGCAATAAACGCAAAATCACGGCCTAATATTTTACTGATGCCGTCTTTTACGAGTGAGGTTTTACCGCAACCCGGTTTTCCGTGAATGGCGATTGCGGTTCCCATCGCATCTGGGTTTGAAATCCATTGTCCAAGCATTTGCATGACTTGGAGTTTGGCATCCGTCATTCCATACACCGCCGAATCTAGGATTTGTTTGGCGTTGTTCATAAAACCGCTGCACTTTTCAATGCCGTCGTTCATTGTAATCGGGAGTTGTTTCAGATTGTTAAATGGTATTTTCATAAAAGTATCCACCCAATTTTTTATTTTGTAGTATTCGCCGCACCCCGGCTCCATTTGCGACAATGTGGATATTTTACGAAGGGCAATTGCTTTATACTTGGTTGGAATGTTAGATTCCAGCAGCGTGAGGCGATACGGCTTTTCAATCAATGATATTTTATGAACTTTTTCGTATTCATTGATGATTTGCGTTTGCTTTTCAAGAGACATCTGCTCTACAAAATATTTGAGGTCATTTGTGGAGTTTTTTCGGAGAAGCAGTTTGCGAAATGTCCGGATGTTTGTTTTTTTTACCTTTTTTAGCGCGTTTGTTCGCCTTTCTTTCAGTCGCTCTTCTTGTGCCACTAATGTAATAAGAGACCGTTTTGCAACCGTGTTTTTCGGGTCGGAATCCAGCAACGCACTGAGCGCCTTTTTTGCTGATTCTATTTGTTGTTTTTCTTCGTCAAATAGCGCAATCAACTCGGAAATATTGAGTTTTTCTGAGTTTTGAAACACGCATTCCTGTTTATTCGGAGAGGAGCGGCGTTGTCTTTTACTTCCACAACACGATTTTTTTGTTTTTTGTTTGTCGGATTTTTTAGTTGATTTTCTTTTTTGATTTCTCGTTTTAACCATTGGCATATCGTCATCGCCATCATTGTCATCATTATCGTCATCATTGTCTTCATTGTCTTCATTGTCTTCTGCGTCTTCATTATCGTCGTTTTCATCGTCTTCGTCTTCTGCGTCTTCATTATCGCATTCAGGGTCCCATGTTTCATCGCTATCATCATCTGTGTCTTCTTCATCATCATCCATATCGTCGTCGTCGTCTTCCGTATCGGATGAATGAATTGTTTCGGACTCATCGTCATCGTCTTCGTTTTCGTCGTCGTCTTCATAATCTTCTTCTTCATCATAATCTTGATAATACGCATTCTTGTTTTTCTTTTTAGGGTCAATCGCAATTATAATATTAAATATTCCTTTTTGTAGTTCTTTTGCTGCTTTGTTTGTCATTTTCATACCATTTTTCAATGGAATGGTTCCAATGACATCGTCGTCTGAATCAACCTCGGTTTCATCCTCACTGTTGTCGTTTTTGTCTTTCTTATCATTTTTGTCTTTCTTGTCGTTTTTGTCTTTCTTATCATTTTTGTCGTTTGTAATGCGCTCATTTTTAGCCTTTTGTTCTTCGTATTTCACTTTTTCCATTGCGTGTTTTGACGGAAACAATGAAGCGAGCATTTTTGTAAAAGCAACGCGGTCGCTTGCCTCTTTCATGGTTTGCTCGTCTTCTGAATCCGTTGAACCGTTGTCAGAAGGAGGTGGTTGCTTGGGTTCATTGTCATTGTCGTTATGCTTCTTGTATTGCTTTTTTTTGTCATTGCCGGCTTTTTTGTTTTTTTTGGTGTCATTTGATTTAGGAAATTGCTTCATAATGATGGGCATTTGTAATACAGGTGATTACTTACATCTATATATTTTTGATTACGAATCAATTTTTTTTATTTTTGGATTGGATTGGATTATTGGATTGTAGGATTGTATTGTAGGATTGTATGATTGGATTGGATTATAGGATTAGGGAGCGGTAGGGGAGGGGTAGGGGGGGGGGCGAAAAAAAATTGAAAACAAATCTAAATATATTTACTGTATATAAGAAAGACCTACGGTTTTACGGTGAAATTGAATGTCAGAAGTAAAGCAGCAAAATAAATTCGGTATTGTATCAAGAAATAATGTATCAAAAATTGTTGGAATTCAGTTCAGTATTTTGTCTCCCGAAGAAATCCTCAAAGGTTCAGTTGCCGAAATCACCAGCCGTGACACCTATGTGAATAACAAGCCGGTCATTGGAGGATTATTTGACCCCCGTCTTGGACCACTTGACCCCGGAATGATTTGTCCTACCGACGGTCTTGATTATATGCAATGCCCCGGTTATTTCGGGCACATCAAATTAGCGCGCCCGGTGTTCTACATCCAATACATGTCCACCATTGTCAAAATACTAAAATGCGTATGTATTCAGTGTAGTAAACTGCTTATCAGCAAGGAGGCGCACCGTCAATTTATGAAACTGAGCCCCGATGAGCGCTGGATTCAAGTCAGTCAACTCGCAATGAAGGTGAAACGCTGTGGTGAAGATACCGAAGATGGTTGCGGTTGTTTGCAGCCAAAAAAGATACACCGCAAAGACGGGTTTGCCAAATTATATGCGGAATGGGAGAAATCGGTGGAAGGCGAAGAAACCGCCGCAGAAGAAAGTGGTGACAACAATGTGGTATTGAAACTAACTCCCGAAGTTGTGTTGAAAATATTTCGGCGCATTTCCGACGAAGATGTGGAATTTATGGGATTTAGTCCCGTGTTTTCTCGCCCCGATTGGATGATTTGTCAGGTTTTAGCGGTTCCGCCGCCCGCAGTTCGCCCTTCTGTGAAAATGGAGGGGTCGCAACGCAGTGAAGATGACATAACCCACATTATTGTAAGTATTATCAAGGCAAACAACACTTTACAGGAGAAAATTCGTGATGGCGCAGCAACCAACATCATTGATGACTGGCATATGATGCTTCAATACTATGTTGCCACCCAAGTGAATAACAATATTCCGGGGGTTGATGCGGTGGCGCAGCGTTCTGGACGGCCATTGAAATCAATCACGGAACGGCTAAACGGAAAAGGTGGTCGGGTTCGTGGCAATTTAATGGGTAAGCGTGTGGATTTTTCGGCCAGGTCGGTCATTACCCCCGACCCCAATTTGTCTATTCGGGAACTCGGTGTTCCGCTTAAAATTGCGAAAAGCATTACCAAGCCAGTGGTCGTAAATGATAGAAATAAGAAATTTCTCACAAAGTTGGTTAGGGCGGGGCCCGAAGAATACCCCGGCGCAAAAATTCTGGAACGAAAGACGGGGGAAAGCATATCGTTGCGTTATGCCGACCGTATGAACATTGCGCTGGAAAACGGAGACATTGTTCATCGCCACATGATGGATGGTGACGCCATCTTGTTCAATCGTCAGCCCACCTTACACCGCATGAGTATGATGTGCCACATTGTTCGCGTGATGTATCAAGGCGACACATTTCGCATGAATGTTGGTTGCACAAAACCATACAATGCGGACTTTGATGGCGACGAAATGAATATGCACATGCCACAAGACGACGAGTCTGAAATTGAACTGCGAAATTTAGCAGCAGTTCCATACCAATTAGTAAGTCCCGCTAACAACCAGCCAATTATCGGTATTTTTCAGGATTCACTCATCGGGTCATACCTTTTCACAAAAGAGGAAATCAAATTTAATCCAAGACACGCAATGAACATTATTGCGGCATATCCCAAGTTGAACGAAGCGCTATTCAAGTCGGGAGACGATGTTTCCAATTTTGAAATATTGTCCCAGATTATACCGCCGTTGTCGCTGAAATACAAGACCAAGCAGTTTGACGAAGAAAATGACGATTACGCGACATCCAACAAGGTGCTTGAAGTGAGAGCCGGTAAGTATAAACGAGGCCAAATTGATAAAGCCGTGGTTGGTTCCGGAAACATGGGTCTTATTCAGCGTGTATGTAATGACTACGGAAATATGGCCGCAGCGGACTTTATTGACGGTCTTCAAAATGTAATCACGGAGTTTATGAAGACAAACGCGTACAGTGTTGGTATTAGTGATTTAATTGCAAACAAGGCAACCAACAATCAGATTGCCGAGCAAATAACTAAGAAGAAGATTGACGTGAAAAAGATTATTGACGAAGTCCATCTCGGTATCTTTGAAAATAAAACAGGACGCAGCAACGAAGCGGCATTTGAAGACCGCATATCAAATATATTGAACTCTGCTGTTTTAGAAGCCGGTAAAATTGGTCTTAAAAGTTTGAATAAGAATAACCGATTTGTAAATCTTGTAAAGTCGGGTTCAAAAGGAAATGACTTTAACATTTCACAGATGATTTCTTGTCTTGGGCAGCAGGCGATTGATGGAAAACGAATTCCATACGGTTTTGAAAACAGAACGCTTCCGCATTTCAACAAGTTTGATGACACGCCATTAGCCCGTGGATTTATTGAAAGTTCGTTTATTTCTGGATTGTCGCCAGAGGAGATGTTCTTTCACGCACAATCTGGTCGTATTGGTCTCATTGATACCGCGGTTAAATCTGTTACATGGGAAACCCCGGTCATTGTGGTTGAAAATAATGAACCCAAATATGTTAAAATTGGTGAATGGATTGATGGACTATTAGATTCTAACCTAGAAAAAATACAATATTTTCCAGAAAAAGAACAAGAATTACTGACATTTGATGACAATGTCAATGTAATTATTCCAACTACGGATGATTATGGAAACATATCGTGGGGTCCAATTACCGCGATTACTAGACACGACCCTGGAACTGAAATTTATAAATTACGGACTGTAAGTGGAAGAGAAGTTAAAGTAGTAGAAAGTAAGTCTTTAATTGTGTGGAATGAAACAACCCGAGAATTTAAAGAAACTCCAACCTCGGAAATAAAAGTTGGCGATTGTTTGCCAGTTACTCTTAGATTAGATACGCCTACACCAACGCCTACACCTACCCCTACCCTTGATTCTAGTAGTGAAAATATATTACTTGCGGATATTGAAACTGTGAAAATGTATTTATCAAAATATACAAATGTTGAAACAATTGATAATTTATCTGAGAAGGAAGTGAATGAATTAAGTTTCTTGTATTCAAGAATTGGCACATTTACAAAGATAACAAAGTCTTCTATTTCAATTGTCGTAAATGAAGAAGAATATAAAAAAGTGAATGACGTGGTTATTGACCCGATTGTATTGATTGAAAAACTACCGGTAAATGAATATCCAAAAGTATATGATGTTACCGTTCCAACAACACTTAACTTTGGATTGGCAAATGGATTACAAGTAAGAGATACGTCACAGACCGGATATATCCAACGGCGATTAATCAAGGGAATGGAAGACATCAAAGTTGAATACGATATGACGGTGAGAAACAACAAACGTCGCATTGTTCAATTCAGATACGGCGATGACGGTATTGACACCATTCGTGTTGAAAACCAAATTCTCCCTCTGGTTTCCATGACAATAGAAGAAATATACGCACACTTTCATATGCCGATGGACGCAACAAAGGATACTACAAGCGCATTCACTACATCGTACACCAAAGAAACCATCACCCGTATTAAAAAACAGAAGAACGATTTGTTGGCGAAGACCAAAGAATACATCAACTTTATGATTGAAATGCGGGATTTGATTATTGAAAACGTATATGAAAACAAAGACAATAAACTGGTGCATTTGCCGGTCGCATTTACGCATACCATCAACAATGTTCAAGGCCAACAGCAAATCAATCAAAACTCTATGATTGATATAACGCCATTGGAAGCATTTGAAATGATTGAAGCCGCGTATCGTAAATTGGAAAACATTTACTACGCCCCTCCAACCGAATTATTCAAGGTAATGTATTACTTCTACTTGTCACCAAAAGAATTGCTTATGATAAAGCGGTTCAACAAAAGCGCATTAACCGTGTTGTTGGAGATGATAGTTTACACCTATAAAAAGGCAATTGTTGCCCCGGGTGAAATGGTTGGCATGGTATCCGCACAAAGCATTGGAGAACCCACCACGCAAATGACGTTGAACACCTTTCATTCTAGTGGTGTTGCCAGTAAGAGCAACGTAACCCGCGGTGTCCCTCGTATTGAAGAATTGCTGTCTTTATCAGAGAACCCCAAGAACCCGTCCATCACTATCTTCTTAAAAGAGGACGACGAAACCAACCCGGAGCGGGTGCAAGAATACATCCCTTTGGTAGAACACACCAAACTTGCTCAAATTGTTGAAGCCGTTGAAATCTGCTTTGACCCCGACAATATGAATACCTTGATTCAAGAAGACATAAATATGATGACCCAATACAACGAATTTGAAAAGTTGATTGATGAATGTATGGCGGAGTCATCCAATGAAGGCGGCGGCGGCTCGGACCAAGAAAAAGAGAAATCAAAATGGATTGTCCGCATTAAGATGGACGCAGCCGCAATGCTTGACAAGAAGATTACAATGGACGATGTTCATTTCGCAATCAAGAACAGTTATAATTCGGAGGTGTCTTGCGTGTATTCGGACTACAACTCGGATAACTTGATATTCCGGCTTCGGTTGCACGAGTCAATGTTTGGAGGTGACAAGAAAAAAACCGGCAAGGTAAATCCATTAGACCAATCTGACCACATATACGTGTTGAAGAACTTTCAAGATAATTTACTCAATAATCTTGTGTTGCGTGGTGTAAAGGGCATCAAGAAGGCATTAATCCGCAAGATTACGGACTCTGTTCGCAAACACGAAGGCAGTTATGTGAAGAGGGAGACCTGGGTGCTTGACACCATTGGAACCAATTTGATGGATATTTTGGCATTGGACTACATTGACCCCAAGCGCACATTCAGCAACGACATCCAAGAAATTTATCGGGTCTTTGGAATTGAGGCGGCGAGACAAGCCATATTTAACGAATTGTCCGAAGTGCTGGAACACGACAATGCGTATATCAACTATCATCATTTGGCATTGTTATGCGACCGTATGACAATTAGTTCGCACATGATTTCTATATTCCGCCACGGGCTTAACAATGACAACACTGGACCAATTGCCAAGGCGTCATTTGAAGAAACACCGGAAATGTTCTTAAAGGCGGCACGGCATGCCGAGTTGGACCCAATGCGCGGTATTTCCGCCAATGTAATGTGCGGTCAAGAAGGGTATTACGGAACCGGTATATTCCAAGTCATGGCAAATCTGGAAGAAATGATGAAACAAGAAGACGTGGATTATGAATATAATGACGGCACGGACGATATTGAAAATGCCTTTGGGTCAGACGCCGGAAAGGCAAATGATAAGTGCAGCATTTCCATGATGTCCATTCAGTCTTGTGTGGATAATGTCAAGAAAGTGAATTTAGGTAAGGTGAATGATGATTATGATATGGGATTTTAAAATTACATAAAATAAATTAAAATTACATAAAATAAATTAAAATTACATAAAATTATTACGCAAATACAATACGTTGCGATTTGGATTTGCGTAATATATATTTTTATTTTTATTCAAGTTATTTGTTTATTTCGTAAGTGCGTCAGAAATGTTGGTTCCGTTTCCATCGGATTTTACAACATTCGTCATATAAATAAACCAAACAACCGAACCAATCAACCAATTGTTTTTATTTTTATTTTAATGGTTGCGTTTTTTCTTTGACATAGTCATTGCCTTAAATCGGCAAATAATAGAATGAAACAACGACTTTTTATTTTTTCGGCTACCACCAGTTAATGAAAACTGGGGCGCCGCCTCACCTCAACCGCCTCGTTGCTTTTGCTTTTTAGAGGACGACCTGCGAGATTTATTTCTCAATGTTTTGCAGTGAACCATATTTGATGTATATGTATATAAAATGATTTATAAAATAAAATAAAATGAAATGAAATAAAATTTATTGTACCGGTTCCGTGTTTTTCTTGAAACAGCAACACAGCGTGGAAAACAGTCCCCCTTTTTTCATCAAAGGCAAAACGGTAATGGTAATCAATTTAAAACTGGATTCAAGCAACCCCACGGCCAATATCTCTTCATTTCCATCCAGTGTTAAAATAACCATACACTTCAACATAAAATGTATAAACGTTGTAATTGTTTCGGATTTTATGGAAACCAACGCACCGCCCGTTTCCCCGAGAGAATTAAACATTTTCACTACATTATGAACCAGCGCAATAAAATGAGGGGCATCCGCCACATCAATCTTACCGTCGGCCATAATGTTATTAAATGAATCCTTCATCATATTGATTATTTTTACACGGGTGTTTTCAATAGAAATGTATTTTCGCAACGCAATCAAGTCGTTCATTGTCAAGTTATGTTTAAAATCGCAGAATATTCGCTCTATTTCTTTCATGGCGAATGCGGGGTCCTTTAAGATTTTATCTAATTTAGTGCGAAGCCCGGGCACACACAATATCATATTAAATATGACGTCTTTAATAAAGCCGAATATACAGTCTTTTATTTCTTTCATGCTTTCCTCTTCTTCGTCGTAGTCAATTTTGCTGAATGCGGGTTCGGCATCTTCTTCCCCCATTTCAAACATCTTTTTTAATTTATCGGGATTGGATGATAGGGATTTCATGGGTTTGTGTGCCGCGGTAATCTTTTTCTTACTTGTGTTGGTGTTGGTGTTGTTTACGCTATGCGTATTGGTTTGGTTGTTGTTGTTGGTTGAAACAGTTTTATTGTCTACCACTTCCAGACCAATGTTGTTTAGTGATGATGTAGATTGAGCAACAGAACTTGCTTTTGGTGTAGATGATTGTTTTTGTATGTTGTGTTGTTGCGATTGTTGGGATTGTTGTGATTGTTGTGATTGTTGCGATTGTTGCGATTGTTGTTGCGAGTGGTGATGGTTTTGTTGTGGGTGCTGTGTCTTATATAATTGAATAAGCAGATTGTTTAATTCTTCCGTGTTTAAACCGGTTAAATCATTTGTAATTTGTGTTTGGTGAATGGTAGAAGTAGCCATATTTTATACTATACATATAAAATATTGCGTTATAATTACGATTTTATGTTTATAATCTTTTCAACGTTTCGTTTGCCTTTTCAATCAAATTTTCTATGTTTTTTTTATTTTCTTCCGCGTTCTCTTGTGCCGGATTCGCTTCTTCTGCGTTCGCTTGTGCCGCGTTTGCTTTTTCCGCTTTTTCCGCTTTTTCCGCTTGTGCATTCGCCTGTGCCGCGTCCGCTTTTTCCGCTTTTTCCGCTTGTGCATTCGCCTGTGCATTCGCCTGAACAAGAACCGGTATGGCCGGTTCGTATAATTTCTTTTGCGGTTGTTTAACAACCAACTTCGGTTTTTGAATACGGTTCTTTACGTTGGCGTATTTAAACTCCGATATAAAAGTTTCTATGCTAGCGGGGTCGGCATCATACCCTTGTTCTATCATCTGTTTTAGTTCCACCGACCCTTCATCCACTGACAACGGTTCAATCTTACGAGACTTTACCAGCAACCCATAAGTCGGCACAATATTTTTCCTCAACGGCGGAGACCTTATAAAATAAAATTTCGGGTTTTCATTTTCGGGATTATACATAACAAGCATTTGTTTATCATTTTCAATCAAATTCCCCATAACTGAATACAACACTACCGGCACTTTGTAATGTCTTGCTAATAACCACAAATCCAAATTTGTCATATAATAATGCGAACTCATCAAAATCTGTTCCAATGTGTATTTACCGGCATTAATATATGCGGTGTATCCCTGGCCGTAGCCGTGAATAACCGACACAATTTTCTTGTCAAATAACGGTTTTTCCATCAATTTTCTATATTCCGTAGCAAGAACTTGTTTCAAATTATTTACGGAACTGGAAGTTATCATATTAATACCGGTTTCTTTTTCAAATGAACGCAATATTGCTATAAATACGCCAAAAGAACACTCCGTCGTTTGATTTGAAAATAACAATTCATTCACCGCATTTCCCGGGAACAAGGGCGTTATTTTAGGATTCACATTGGTTATCTTGAAATCTGTGCTACACGTATCATCATTAGATGATGTAGATGATGTAGATGACGATGATGACGACACACCAACATCAAGACCAACATCAAGACCAACATCAAGACCTTCGTTAGATGAAATCGGCATTGTTCCTAAAATTGCGTTGATATATCCAGGATTGTAGTGATTATCATAGAGGACACCTTCTGTTTGTTTCGGCTGCACCGTTAAAAAGGTGGAATGTTTCATATACGGATTCGTGGTCACCGGCACCAAATTCTCAAAATATTCGGGCGTTAAAAGCGATTCCAGTAGTATGATTTCGTCGTCATACAAATTGTATGAAACATTGGAAAACGACAAATATTTCATGGGTTCAAATATAAACAGCCGTATTCTCTCGTAGCGTATTAATTCGTCCGCCAATTTCCCGTAATACACCTTTGCGTTGTCGGTTTCGGGGTTTATTAAATTGCGACGTGGCACCAGCAACTTGCACAACCCCGATGACTCTTTCATACAATACTCCTTTTTGTCGCAACTAAGGTCGTCGTTTGTTATGCAGCCATTTATTTGCGTCAAGTGGTTAATCACTTCACGGGAGTAGTCCGTGAAACCAACATACTTGGACATCAATTCTTTTAATGCCACGATAATGCGGTCCAATTTGCTGTAATACCGGATTTGTGGAGCATTCACCAATTCTTCAATCTCTCGTCGTTTTATTTTGTATTCTGGGCGGTTCAGTAAAATTCGCGCCGTATTTCGGAACACATTGTAAAAATTGGTTTCAAGGCGAATATTTTTTACATATTCAACGCGGTCTTTGTCTTGGTCTTTGTCTTGGCCTTGGCCTTTGTCTTGACCGTGGCCTTGGCCTTGGCTTTGGATGTTATCCACTTCTTTATCCACGGCAAAATGATTCCCGTCGTGAATCGTGGGTAAATCATCTTCTTGGTTGGGCGTGGGTTCATTCATATCCATTTGAATGAATTGATTGGTTTGTGTCAAAACGCCAACAATCAAGCCATCTTCCACCACCTTTACCACTGGTAAAAACAACGCAATTTGGCGCGTATGCCGCTTGATTTCATTCACCACATATTTCAAGAATTGAATCGTGGTGCTGTAATCTCTCCACAACTTGTCGTCATCCATGTAAATGGTTGGATACACCACGTGGCTCTTCGTGTCACTTTCTTCTTTTATCAGTACAGGGGACACCGCACACGGGACAAACCCTCTATACATTTTTACATTTGTTGAACGTGGTATTTGTGCGATTTTCTCAATAAAAAACCCAATTGTCTTTCCGCTGTAATTCATAACTTGATTTAAAATTGTGAACCCGCTATCTTTTACTAATTTCGCAATAACCGACGCGGGCTTGTTGGGTTCAAATTTATATATGCGAGGCAAACTGGACCGCAGACGGCAATACACAAAATATACATTTTTAATGGTTTCAATCACTTTGCGGAGTTTCATGGGGAGGGTTTTGCTTTTCATTGAAAACCGACAAACTGCTTCGTATTTGCCATTTACCTTGGCTTCAAATAAATACACGGGTTCATAATAATCGCCCTTTTTCATAACAATCGTCGTCTTTTTGTTTGCGTCAAAGGTCTCGCTTGAAAATGCGGTGGTAGGGCAAATAATATTTACATTGTTTGTTACGTCGTCTTCCGGGATTTCTATAATAATTAAGTTGTTTCCGTTTTCAAATAATTTTGGGTTTTGTTTGCATACGATGTCCCATAAATAGGTGTGGTCTATATTCACACTGTCGTTCATCAAATAGGAGCGGAAATTTTCGTATGCGTTGCCGATTTTTCGCATTAAACTGGTTGAGCCAATAGATGAATACAGCGCAGTATTACGATAATCCGATAGTTCTATATCTTTGGTGTCGTCGTAAAATATATCAATTAACGAGCCGTTGTTCAACACGGGGAAATTATCCGGCGTGATAGATTTAGCAATAATCGCTTTCATTTGTCTTATGGTTGGCAGCACAGACGACTTTGATTCGGCATACATATACGCAACAACCGATACAAACGATTGTGAGGGGCTTGTTTCAACGCCACGACGCAATAAACAAGACGCGCCCTTTTTCAAGGCGGTATTTTTAATGCTGACTTGGCATTCACGGTTGTCGTTGTATAAGAATTTTTGAAGAGGAACCGGTAAATACCCGAAACGGTTGTTGTCTAATGGGAACTTTTCGGCGGACAAAATGCGGTCGTCTTTTATTTCTGTTACGCGAATGTTTTCATTCGCATTCGCATTCGCAATGACTTGTTTGGAGAGAGATAAGGATGGGGTTTTGTCCTCTGGTTTAGGTTGTATGTCCTCTGGTTTATGAATGTCCTCCTCTGGTTTAGGTTGTGTGTCCTGTGGTTTATGAGTGTCCTCTGGTTTATGTATGTCCTCTGGTTTATGAATTTCCTGTGGTTTATGAATGTCCTCTGGTTTATGTGTGTCCTGTGGTTTAGGTTGTGTGTCCTGTTTTTCCTCTGGTTTATCCTCTCCTTTGTTGTGTGTAAATAAAGAAACAACTGCTTCTTTTATAGCAGAAGGGGTAGGAAGCGCGGTTTCTTTCATCTGCTCTTGCTGGGATTCACATTCTTCGCGGCGTTTTTTTTGAGAGGGTTTGTCCCATTTATTAAAACAGCACGGCACACAGTGTCCTTTTGGGTGTGCGTCGCTAGACAAAAACCCCGGATATTGTTGTGTATATTTTCCTTTCTTGTTATCAGTGAATTCAATGATTGTTTCCCCTTTTTTTATTTCCTTGGCATCCAGTGGAATGATTTTTCCATATTCGCCGGATTTGGCTTCCTTTTCAGTTAAACTGGTGTTGTGTTTTAAATCCCAATATCGGGGACAAATATACCAATACGGATTTTCTGGATTGGACCCGTATTTCACACTGTATTCATACGACCCGGGATGTTCCTTGTCAATTTTATCCTTCTCTTCCTTGGACAATATAACGGGTTGCCTTCTTACATTCCAGAGACACGACCTAGAATATGAATTAAATTTGCCTTCATCTCTCTTTAAAAATAAAACGGGGTCCCTTTCTTCCAGTCTCTTGGATATTGGATTGGGGTACGTTAGTTTCATTCCCGTTAATTCATCCAGTTCTCCGCCATTGCCGTTGCCGTTGTCGTTGCCATTGCTATTGCCGTTGCCGCCGTCAGCACCACCCGCGTATTCATCCGATTCATAGTTTGGATTCGTGGAACGTATTTCCTGAAATTCATTTTCAATTGCGGAATCCGGCTCTGAACCCGAACCCGAACCCGAATCCGAATCCGAATCAAACATTTCAAAAAACGCATCGTATTTTTCTGGATTTTGTGGGGGGCTGATGTCAGGAACCGCCTCTCCAAAAAACAACGACGACGACGACGACGCTTCATTGTTCTGATTGTTCTGATTGTTCTGGGAGTTCAGCACACCAACCGACACTGTTTCACCGGACACCTGCTCTGATAAAGCCACGCCCTTTTTCACTTCTCCGGTATTACACAATCCTTGAATTCTCTCGGCATCTACCTGGGTTGTTCCAATATCCTGGTATATTCTCAAAATAGAATCAATGTATATGGGTATCACGCACAAATACAAAATGTTGTCAATGTTTGAGACTTCAATCTTGATGTTGCTGGAAAACGGGCTTTGCGTTATTTTCGTTAAAAATCCGGGATTGTTCTGGATTTTCACATTGCGCCGCCGCCGCATATTTGTTTTCATTTGAATGGCCGAGAGAACGCTGGATATTTTTTCACGGGCTTCGTCTTCCGATATACTGTAATTCAGTTTGAGACCCTCCACAATGCTTCTGTCGGTGTTTTGTTTGTTTATCATTTCAATAATATACGCCTCTTGACTTGACATTTCATTAAAATTACTAACTCGTTTATACCGCAATTCAATCCCCTTTTTCAAACTGCCTTCCACTTCATTGAACACGCTGGATATACAGCCAATCATGTCGTGGATTTCAATGTTCTTTGTAATTGACAATTGAGAGAAATAATTGATGTCCAGGATTTCCACACATTTGTCGTAAAATGAGGTAAATAACTCCATGGCGTAGCCGCTTTGCTCCACGTAGTTTTTAATGACCGAAATCACCGGGTTTGCGGTTGCCTGGATAATGCTTTCAATCTCTTCAATGGTGAAGGTGTGGCGAAACCCGGGGGTTCTTATCCGCACACTGCCGTCGGTGTCAAATTCGCACACAATGTTCAGCACGCCGTTATTTGCTTTGTGTTCAGGCGCGGCCGGGTTGTTGTAGTGGTATTCAATGTATACCGCAACCGTTTTTGTTCTTCCAATGCTGCGGGAGAGATTAAAAATATCGGTCTTGGATAAATACGGTATTTTACGCCCCGTTTTTGACACCTTTTCGGCATATAGTTTGAATACATTGTCTTGGCGCTTGCCGGCGTTGTATTTTATGAACGGGATTTCCTTGGTGCAGTGAATTAACTTGAAAATGGGGTCAAGCAAAATGTGGAACTTGTTGGCCGGACGCAGCACCACATCAAACCCGCGTATTCCGTCGTCCGTGTAATTAAACTCCGCGGTGCGCTTGTTGTAAATGTCGTAAAACAAATTCACCGTGTCGTTCATTTTAATAAATCGGTCATCCACAAATCGTTTGCTTGCTGACACCAATGTTTCCTTGAACTTTGTTAAATCGGCGAGAGATGCGAGTTCAATGTGCGTCTGTCCTTGCGTTTCAATTGTCGCCAAATGTGGGAAATAAATGGAAATCGCGTGTTTTTCGGTAAATGGAACCATCCCTTCTTTTACCGCGGAGTTTTGTTTTTCGCTGGCATATTTCAACACATCTTCTGCGGTGCATAAATAAAGCGCATTGTTCACCATCAAGCCGGCTTCCAAAATAACTTGTTTGTTGTTTGTAACAATGGATTCGGCGGCATGAAGTTCTAAAAAGGGTTCAATGTAGTTCACGTCAAACGGGTTGGCTACGTAGGGATACGGCTGGTCTCGCTGAATGCTTCGTATTTCTTGACCCACCGACCGATTTATGATGCGGGGTTCATCTTCCAGTTTTAATGAGATGATATCTTCATACCGGTATATTCCGTTTTCACTGGAAATTTCGCTTAGTCCAGAGAGATTATCTATATTTAATAAAAAACTCTCTAATTTACCGGCAGTTAAGTCGCTGCGACCATCACTCGTGAGTTGTTGATACACTTCCAGCGTTTTCAGGGTTTCAATGTGCTTTGAAAACAAGTATATTTCACCGAAGGATAAGCGCAGCCGGTCGGCGGTGGCAAGCATAATTTTGCGCTTTACAATATCTATGGTGTCATCTAAATGGATTTGGTCTTTAACAAACACAACGGGAATGGATTGAGCCGATATGGTTTTTAATTCTATATCACTGAAAATTTTACTAAAAATCGGGTTGCTTGTAGAAAACCGTATCATTTCAGACAATTCTAGTGTGTCGCCGTCATTATCTACGATGCTGGTTTCGCCGTAAAAAACATAGATGGTTTTAATGCGGGCAGTGGAGGATTTTTGTGCGTCGCTTTCGCTTTCTATGTGATATACCTTGTAATATAAGTTTCCGCATTTGTTCATTTTTTTTATAAAAATAGTAGATATGAATGTGTATAAATATATACAAGTAATCTCTATATATAATCTATAAATAATCCTACTATAAATTTAATCTTATAATACGCAATACGTAATACGCAATACGCAATACACAATACGCAAAAAAATGGAAACAATGACAGTGTATAATGATGACGAAAATGAGGAGATTAATCATGAAATAATAACAATACTAGACGAAATGTTGGCGTTGACGGATAACGAAGAACACAATACACAAGACCCAGACATAGACCCAGACATAGACCCAGACATAGACCCAGACATAGACACAGACATAGACATAGTCATAGACACAGCCCCTTATTCAAAGAAACCACCAACCTATAAACTTATTACAGCAATTTGTCGTGGAGGCGGTATTGGCGTAAACGGTGATTTGCCGTGGGGGCGCATAAAAGAAGATATGGCTTTTTTTTCCAGAATGACGCGAGATGTGTCTGACCCCGAAAAACGTACCGCAGTGGTTATGGGACGTAAAACGTGGGAAAGCATTCCTTCCCAGTTTAAACCGCTGAAAGAACGGGACAACCTAATTTTAACAACCGCTACCGACAATACACAAATAAATCAAATTCATCAACCAAATCAACTAAATCAAACCATACTGGATGTGCCGATATATGCGTTTCAAACCGTTGCGCAATTGAAAAAATGGTGCGAAGAAACTGGCTATGAAACCGTGTGGGTCATTGGCGGCGAGAGCCTATACAATGACTTTTTAAATGACAGCGCGTGTGTTATTTCATCGGTGTATATTACATATATAGATGCGCCGTTTTGCTGCGACCGGTATTTTCCAAGGGCGTTTCCATACACCAATAGTATGACATTGTGTTACACGCACACAAATGCACAGGATGAATTGTGGAACTGGAATACCACACAATTTCCCGGAATTCTCTCTTGGAATTGGAATTGGTTTATACAGCAGTCATGCGGACATCATATTTCAAGCATTGGCACCCCTTTGTATTTTTTACATTATAAACGGTTTATTGTTGTCTAGTGTAGTAGTATGGGGGTAGATAATAAGAAGTCTTTATTCATAATGGTACGAATTATGAATAATGGAATAATGGAATAATAATTGAATTATAAAAATCTATTTGTCAAAATGTGGATTATCATTTATCGTCATACCGCAATATTCTTTCGGGGTGATTTTGTAGTCTTCGGGCGTGTAAATGTTTATTTTCTTCGCATTTTCAATCAAAAAACGAAAATTATCCCAGAACTCATCTTTGTGTCCCACACTCTTTGTCATGATGTGGCTTAATTCGTGCAGCGCAACAAACGTCAGCGTGTTCTCATCAATCAGTTTTGTGCCGTTCTTTTTAGTATTTACACAAAATGCCAGTTTCTCTCCCTTGTTTTCACTATACGCGGTGTATTCGCTGTTTGGCAAGGTTTCACTAATTTTATTGGGATTAAACTTGGTAACAAGGCGCTGCACATTCTCTCTGTCTTTGTAATTTTCACCCATGTAATCCACCAACTTTTTCAATTTTTGAGTAACGCGAGCCAGTAAATCGGCCGACTCTTGTAATTGTATTCTTTCTCTTACGCAATATTTGTTTCCATCCACCGTGGAAACAATACATTTGAGATTAAACGTATCGGAGTCTTGGTATATTTTTAAACATACTAAAATTATAAACCCAATTAATATGTATCCAAAAATGTTGACTGATAACATGAATTATAATGATTTGTTATAATAAAAAAATATATTATTTTATTTTTTATTATATTTATAGAGATTTGACACTGAAAATTGGATTGGTTTGTCCATAATGTTTTTATGGTTTTTTATGGGTGGTTATGGGTGTTTATGTGTCATGTGATGGTTGATTACTGGCCGCCGACACCGACTTCAAAAGGAGTGCGCATAAGGTCAGGAGAAATGGTGCTGTTGTTCCAAGGTCCAACGTTCATCTGAGGGTTGGGGGGCTCAGAGCGAAGTTGAAGGTTGGCGTTCTTCATGGTGTTTCCTACGGTGTCAATGCCTGCAAGAAAAGTCGCACTCAACAAGTTCTGATTGGTAAGGTCACCAGAACCGGCGGGGTTCAATGAACTCCACTGGCTGTTGCTGTCATGAGGAAGCAAGTCAGCAGGGTTGGCAACTGGCTGGCGAGCGACATTGGGACCAGGGACAATTGGGCCATTGATTCCACTAACAGATGCGTATCCAGCATCAGCCCCGCTAGATGGTGCTACACTTCCGCCATTGGAAGCAGCGGCCTTCTGTTGAGGGTCCTGATTGGCGTTGCCTTCAAAAGGCAAAACCTTGGAATCAGAGTATGTGTAAAGAGCATAAATTAGAACAATTGCCCCTAAAATCACGAGGATGTGATGTGATTTAATAGTTTTTCCCAAATCGGCTAAGAAAGTCATTATATAAAAATAATGATAAAATATTTTTCGGTAAATATCATACTCCGGGTGTTTATAATTTTATACAAGGACCATATTTTTGAACTTGTAATTCAGGGGTATGGGGATGGGGGGAGGGGGATTATAATTTAAAGTTTCTTAAAACTTCTTTGCTCATTTCTTCATCGTCTTCCTCGCTGTCGTCGTCCTCCTCTAAATCATCCAGCATATAAGTTGCCTTAATATTCTGGGCTTCCAAATATGCCTGAATTGCCTTTTTTTTGGCTTCTTTTGCCTTTTCTTTGGCAATTTTGTAAAGTTCGTAGTATACTTCGTTTGGCCGTTTGAGTTTTAAAGGAGGGGCCGTATCGCTTATATTTTCTATCATCTTAGTTATGTCTCCTTCCTCCATTTCTTCGTCATCCGGGTCTTCTTCGTCGTCGTCTTCGTCATCTTCGTCGTTATCCTCTTCAAACTCCATTTTTATAATATTTGCGCCAGGGTTCTTGCTGCTGCTGCTTGTGCTTGTATATTCTGAACCGTCCAATTGTAAATCAACTTCCATTAAACCATCCGGACCCGGCTTTAATGTAAGTATGACATCGTCATCATTGTTGTTGTCATTGTCTTTGCCGTTCTTGTCATTGTCGTTGTCGTTGTCGTTTTTGTCTTTGTCGTTGTCGTTGTCGTTGTCTTTGTCGTTGTCTTTGCCGTTCTTGTCATTGTCGTTCTTGCCGTTCTTGTCGTTGGTCGTGCCTTCTGAGGTTGCTTTGCCTTCTGAGGTTGCTTTGCTTTCTGAGGAGGGGATTGT
>Ga0194130_10002494_pt1 | contig 26612 bp, 23 predicted proteins | sample TA2KigsurfametaG_FD_160084 | JGI IMG/M metagenome (GOLD analysis project Ga0194130, IMG submission 160084) | Freshwater microbial communities from Lake Tanganyika, Tanzania - TA2015050 Kigoma 12 surface | ecosystem: Environmental > Aquatic > Freshwater > Lake | place: Tanzania: Lake Tanganyika... | reverse complement strand
GCGACGGAAAGTATCCTCCATAATAATGCTACGGGCAGGATTGGTTGAAAGGGACGCTGTTCATTGACAAATTACGGCATTCCCCAAAACCACTTGTGCTGCGTGTCGTTTCAAATCGCGATATTGGATCGCGTTTTCAACTTCGAAGTGCCTCTATTCCATGCGTGAGAACTCCAGTGAGCCGTTGCCTGAGGATGAAACTCGTGCTTTTCATGGTTGTATTGATGATGGCGTTGGTGGGCTCCGGGGTGGCTCTGGAGGTTTGTCCACACCCGGGGGATCTCGATCAGGGCGACCGAAGGACGGTGAAGCCAACGATTTCAAAGATCGGAGTAGGTGATGATGCGCAACATCGTTTGCAATCCGCTCTTATCCTCGCGGCCCCAGGAGATGTGATTCAGCTTGAAGAAGGGATTTACCATTTCGATACCGAACTGAACGTCACGTGTTCGAATTTGACTCTCCGAGGAGTTGGTCCTGGGAAAACGATTTTATCGTTCAAGAATCAGTCGGCAGGAGCGAGCGGTATTTTAGGAACAGGGAATGGGTTCACGATTGAGGACCTCGCCGTCGAAGACACCGCTGGGAATGCGATCAAGATCCTAGGTGCTCGCGATGTGACCTTGCGTCGAGTTCGTTCAGAGTGGACGGCAGGACCACAATCTACCAATGGTGCCTATGGGCTCTACCCCGTAGAGTGCACGAATGTCTTGATTGAGGATTGTGTCGCGATCGGTGCCTCAGATGCCGGGATCTATGTCGGGCAATCGCAAGACATTATCGTTCGCGGATGTCGGGCTGAAAGAAACGTTGCTGGAATCGAAATCGAAAACAGTTTGCGGGCAGATGTTTATGACAACATCGCAACTGACAACACAGGGGGGATCCTTGTATTCGATCTTCCTGGATTGACCCTGACCAATGGAGGCTATGTTCGTATCTTCAAAAATCGTGTGGAAAGGAATAATCATAAAAACTTCGCACAGCCGGGGGCGATCGTAGGTGAAGTTCCTCCCGGGACTGGGATGATGTTGATGTCCACGGATCACGTCGAGATCTTTGACAACGATATCGTCGATCACCAAACGAGCAACATTGTCATCGTGAGCTATTTAATCACCGAGCGCAAGCTGAACGATAAAAAGTATGACCCTTATCCGGAAGCGTTCCGTGTGCATGGCAATCGCATTGCCGGTGGCGGCAGAAAACCATCGGGGAAAATTGGGAAAATGCTCGCTCCGGTCGTTGGCATCCCTTTCCCGGACATCTTCTTTGACGGCATTGTCGACCAGAGAAAGCTCGTGGATGGACAGCTTCCCGTCGAGTTGCGGGGGAGTATACGCGAAGGTGCAGAAACTACCTTTGCGAATGTCCATATCGACCAGTTCTCGCCTACCAACATGCTGACTGGAAAATATAAGATCGATCGTAGTACGGACGGGTTCAATGGTATGACGCCTCCGATCGAACCCGTACAGCTAAAGTCGCACGTGATTGCGGTCACAGGAGGACTCGATGCCGTCGAGGTGTACCGCCGTGCACCTGAGCTTCTTTCCCAATGGAAATTGTTTGAGAAGGAGGAGGGAATTTGGAAACGGGCCAGCAATACCATTCCCTACGAATTGAACACCCCACTGTATTCCGACGATACGGTGAAGCACCGTTGGTTCCGCTTGCCAGAGGGAGCAACTATCGTTTGGGCGGATCATGGACCGCTGGAGTTTCCGGTGGGTACCGTCATTGCAAAAACGTTTGCCTATCCTGATGCGCGCGACGATAGCACGCCGGGAGAACGGTACTTGGAAACGAGAATCGAGTTCCGTGAGGCATCTGGCTGGTATGGTTACTCGTACCTATGGAACGAGGATCAGTCAGACGCCGAGTTGCGACTTGGTGGTGGACGGATAGAGGCACGATGGATCGACTCTATGGGTGTTGTTCAAACCAACCGTTACGAGGTTCCGAATGCCAACCAATGCATGACGTGCCATAGTCAGAACAACAAGTACGAGCCATTGGGTCCAACAGTTCGAAACTTGAATCGGAAATGCAACGCAGACGATGAGCGGAATCAGCTTGTAGCATGGACGGATCATGCAATCCTCATCGAGGCCCCTGAGCCAGCTCGACACCCTGCGTTACCAAAGTTTGATGATCCTTCGACAGGCACGCTGGACGAGCGAGCCAGAGCATGGCTTGAGGTCAACTGTGCGCATTGCCACAATCCAGCGGGGTCTGCGCGAACATCGGGGCTCGATTTGAGTATATCTCAGCAGGATCCCGCGAAATGGGGAGTGATGAAGTCCCCTGTTGCAGCAGGCAAAGGATCGGGTGGTCGAAAGTACGATGTCGTGCCCGGTAAACCCGATGATTCGATCCTGATGTATCGGATTGAATCTGAAGATGTCGGCGCGAGGATGCCAAACCTCGCTCGCAACCGTAGCTTTGCAGCGGGGAACGCGTTAATCCGGGAATGGATCGCGGGTTTGGGGGCGTCCAAGGACGGAGCTGGTGGAGAATAACGGACTGCATTTCTCGTTCATTCGGATCAGCGTTACGCTAGACACCCGCGCCTGGCCATTGACTCCACCATGCTTTGAACTGAGTCCATTGGTTGTGAATAAACGCCCGCTGGCTTGAGCTAAGTGAGTCCGATTCGTTGAAATGGCTTTCGTACTCTGAGTCTCCTTCGAGCACCATCAAGTACTTGTAGTAGAGAACCAAGTCTGGACCTTCGTCGTACTTGGAGAGAACGGCAAGAGCGGAGTCGAGTTCCAACGCCAATCGACGTGATTCGACACAACCAGCTGCGGCGCTTTTACACAACTCGATCAAGCGAAGGACTTGTCTGGGGAGAGCATTGCCGACACCGGTGATTGCGCCGACGGCTCCACAGCGGACAAATCCGTGGAAGACCTGGGTGTCCACACCGACCATGAGAGCAAGGTTTGGATTTCCAGTGGTAATGTGCTCTGCCGCATAGCTGAGGGATTCCGCGCCTCCGAACTCCTTGAAGCCGACTAGATTTGGGAATTGACGATGGAGATCGAAAAACAGATCTGCTTTGGTTTGAAACCCGTAGTACGGACTGTTGTAAATGACGGCTGGAAGACTCGGGGCGGCGCTCAAGATACCAGCGAAGTGGCTGCGCTGTGCGGAGACCGAGGTACCGCGTGAGAGCACACGTGGAATCACCATCAGGCCGGCTGCGCCGATCTTTTGAGCATGCGCCGCGTGTGCGGCTGCGATCTTTGGATTCTGAGCCCCTGTGCCTACGACAACGGGTACGCCAGCACTGGTCAGGCGTGCAACTCCTTCTTGGCGTTGGGCATCGGTGAGCAAAGGCCAATCCCCCATCGAGCCACAGTAAACAACCGCACGCATGCCCAACCCGATCAGTTCTTTGCCTTTACGCACCAACGCATCAAAATCAGGCGAACCAACGGAATTGCACGGGGTCATTAACGCGGGCATGCACCCTTGGAAAATATCGGCTAAACGGCTCACGAAAAGCTCCATCGAAACAGTGGTTGAATTTCAAAAATACTCGCTGAGGGGAGAGTGGATCGAGCGGATAGTATACGCCGGAGGGAGAGTTCGCACCAAGACCCGAAGGAATGCATGGTCAGGCACGCGATCGTCCATTGTGACTCTTGCGGACAAATCCATTGAGTTTTCGTGAACTGTTTGGTCAGTAGTGGACTCGGGGACGCTGGAGAAGCTAGTCGTGGAACGACTCGCCCGTATACCCTCAGGTGGCTGGATAATCAATACAAGTGTCTCAGGCTGAAAGTTGAATTCGGCATACTCGTACAGGGACTTGGATCTGTTTGCTCCGAGGGTTCGAGAGTACTACTGTTCCTTGGCATAGTCCCGAGCCCTGCAAAACTATTGATGAGAATGTACGCGATGAACCAGCCTTGGTGGATTCCACTGCTCAAGCCGATTCTGTTTTCGGTTCTCTTCTATTTTTTGATGAGAGTCATTCATCGCAGACTCGGGCGACGATGGACGGAGGATGCATCTAGAACACTTCGCCACCAAATGTGGGTTCCGATTCTAGGTGCCGCGGCCATCCTTTTCGGTTTTGGACTCGCAATCATCTCCAACACCGTTGGAAAGAATGCAACCACGAATATCTGGACAACTTCTCTTTTCGTTGGCTTTGGACTGCTCGGAGTCCCGCTTATCGCGGATTATCTTTTCTCTCGTCATCGAGTCACTGACGAAGGAATTGACTACGGAGGGATGTTCGGAACGCAGGGGTTTATGGCTTGGAAGAATGTGCAGCGCATTTCGATTTCGCAAACGATGGGCTGGTGCGTGTTGGAATCGTCGTCTGGGGATAAAGCTCGTATTTCGGTCTTGCTGGAGGGCTTGCCCCAGTTTTCAAAGCTGGTGCTGGAGCACGTGCCACGCGAACGGATTCAATCGGAGGCTTGTCTGTTTTTAATGCAAGCAGCGAATGGTTCGAGCGGAACGTTTATCGATCCAAATTCGCTCGAATGGAAAACTGCTGTCTCCAAAGCTCGCGGCACATTACCCATTTTGTATGAGTTGCGTGACGCCAAAAATAATGCAGCTTGGGTGAAGTATGAGGTCAAGACAACAGAAGGAACGATCGAGCACGTATGGGGTGAATTGCAATATCTCGGAGAAGATACATTTCGCGCAACGCTCGAAACTCCTCTGGTTGCAGGCGAACCCGTCGATGACTCCACCCAAGGTTTGCCGCTGAATGCGCTCGAGGATTGGATGGTGACGCTACCGGACGGAACGGTGCGTGGAGCGTTTACCATGCAGGTGGAATTAGAGTTCGCGAAGCGAGAGGGACTGCCGATCTTGCCGCACATTGCTGCGATGGATGGACGATTCTGCGATCAGTGAGATAGAGTTTTCGGGTGTGTCGATCCGTCTACCGCACGATAGCAGTTTGATCGATATACCAGACAGGATCGATCGTTCTGCGGAATGCCAGTGGAATGCCAGTCTTGTTCCAGCGGCTGAGGCGTTTCTTTCTCGTGCAAGCATTCCATGGTATGACAGCATTTCTCCCAATAGCAATGCAATGATTACCTCTGTTCATTTGCAAGAGTGGTGATTGATATTGTAAACGAATGAGGCCGTGGTCTATAAAAATCCTACGGGTTGTTTGGTCGACGGGGTGATCGGTGCATTTTTTGTCGCAACCCATAAAGCAAGAGAGGGATTTGCGTGAGTATTCAGAGATTTGTCCACAAGTGGCACCGGTCGATTGCAAAGCGAATTCCGGGTATCGATCCGCCGGTCCCGGTTGGGAATAGGAGGATCGCGAAAGCTAGCAAGATTCCATTCCTACTTCCGTCATTGAGTTTATCCGAGATTTTCGAGGGGAGTGATCAAGCCGAGGTCACCATGCTGACGCGCTTGATTCGGACGCATAAATTGGCCATGCCTGAGCACGAATTGATAACCTTGGGAGCCATTGCTAAAGCCTTACAGCCGAAGCTTGTTGTGGAGTTTGGAACGTTTACGGGAGGTTCTACCACTGCGTTAGCGTCGAATATGCCTGTTCAAAGTAAGATAATTACCATCGATCTCGATCCAGCCAAACGAGATACGCATGTTCATGGTTTGGGTGTTGGAGTATCGGGGTTCGACGTTGGATACTTATTCCGTGGAACTCGTTATGAGCAGATGATCGAGCAACGTTACGCCAATTCGGTAGACTTCGACGACCAGGAGTTGCTCGGGAAGGCAGATTTGGTTTTCGTAGACGCAGACCACACCTACGAATTCGTGAAGAGGGATACTCAAAAAGCGCTTAGTTTCATCAAGCCTGGAGGAAGCATTCTTTGGCACGATTATACCTGGGAACCTAGTAACACAGAGTGTGTAGGTGTAACCCAGACCGTCAATGAGTTTTGGCAGGAGCATAGTGCTTGTGCTCAGATTGCAGGTACTAGGTTTGCCATTTATACGCCGTCTATAGCATCGCTCCAATCAAAAAGGGTTGCAGCATAATTCGTTGATTGAGTTGGGACGATGAAGGATGGAATCGAAATGAAGCATCGTGCATTTGTAACGATTGCAACTCGCAACTATTCGCACTTTGCGTTTGCACTTGCGGAATCGGTGCAGCGCTATCATCCGGAAGCAGATTTTTTTATTTGTTTTGCTGATGCACCTAAGAAGGATTCGATTCCAGAGTCGCTAAAGAACAACTCATTTCTCGCGTCAGAGTTGGGGATCGAAGAGTGGAAAAGGTTTGTCTTTCAGTACACACCCTTCGAATTGTCGTGCGCCTTGAAGCCATTCGCAATGAAGCATCTTTGCGACTTGGGTTACGATGAAATTGTGTTTTTGGACGCGGACATGCGGGTTCTCAGTCCTCTATCTGTCGTTTTTTCTCGGCTAGAAACCAGTTCGATCGTGCTAACCCCGCATTTGATCAAGCCTTATCCCGATGATGGGGGGCGACCCGATGAAGATGCGTTTTTGACCGCTGGCACGTTCAATGCGGGATTCATCGCTATTCATCGTGATTCGGTTTCGCAGGAGTTTCTTACGTGGTGGATGCGTCGGTTGCGGCGCGAGTGCTATGTTGATTTTAGCGGTGGAGTTTTTGTCGATCAAAAATGGTTGAGTCTTGTGCCCGGGCTTTTTGAAAACGTCCTGGTCTTGCGCGACCCAACGGTGAACACTGGTCATTGGACCTTGCCTCAATTCCCTCTGTCGTTTGACGAACAAGGCCGAGCGTGCATTGACCATCGACCGATATCCTTATTCCATTTTAGTAGCTTTAACCCTCAATCCCCTTTTCAATTTGATCACGACCAAGACAGAACTGCGTTGAGAAAAGAACCTGTGTTGGTGTCGTTGGTTGCTGAGTATCACGAGGCAATCAGTAGATACAACACCGCACGTTTCCACGAGTTAGGCTGTGAGTATGATCGATTAATCGATGGGACAGTTGTTCGTCCTGAGTGGCGAGAAGCAATTCGGCGACGTCACCCTCTTTTTGTATCCGTTGAAGATCCATTCAATGTGGATTCTAATCCCGGGTTGCAAATGAAATTTGCCTCGATCGAATCGTCTGCCAGGAAATGGCGAAAGGATTGGCGGTTCAAAGGAGCTACCAATTTGAGGGGGGAAAAGAAGCTGAAAAAAATGGAGAGACGCATCAAAGCCATACTTCATGCTGTTGGTTTACGGAAAAAGGCAGCATGATCTGATCGTCTTATCGAGTGTTGTTGATTTTTGGAACCAACGATTCTGAGAGCGAGTACGTCGATACTTTGCTGAACGAGAGGGTCAGGCTATGTATCGACGGATCAACTTTGTCGGAGGATTTTCTCCATCGATTTTCCTTTGGCGAGTTCATCGATCAATTTATCCAGGTAACGGATTTCTCGCATTAAGGGCTCTTCGATTTCCTGAATCTTGACACCGCAAATCGTGCCGGTGATGAGTACTCGTGCCGGGTTCATTTGCGGTGCGACAGCAAAGAAGGTTTCAAAGTCAGTTTTGTTCTTGAGTAGTTCGTCAAATTCCTCTTGGCTGTATCCGGTGAGCCAACGGATGATCTCGTCCACCTCGTCTTTAGTGCGACCTTTCTTTTCTGCTTTTGCAATATAGTGAGAATAAACGCTTGCGACGCTCATCGAGTAGATTCGGTGTTTTGTCATGAACCGACCATCGAGTATGGCTGGATTTCAAGGTTGGAAAAGGTGAGACTCGGACGCGTGCTGCATGGGCACCAATCTAGTGGATCTGACGATATCTGTACAAGTGAGGGGAGGCATTCCTAGGGAGTGAGGATGTGATTTCTGGATAACGAGGCGATTGAGGAAAAGAGTGGTCATCGGGGGGGTGGCTAGACTTTGGATGTGTTTTTCGATAAGTTTCCGACCTTCGATATCATTGGTGGGTCCTGTACACTTCCACAAACGCAATTGCATGGTCTCGCATTAGTTCGCATTAGTAACGCGCGTGGGATGCCCGAATGATTGTGGCCGAGGAGGTAGACGCTAGATGGTTTACAGCATGTTGACGGGGCCTGTCGCCATTGTTTCGCACACATTTAGTCCGGATTTGAACGGGCAATCTATCGTGTTGAGTAGGTTGCTCGAGGGGATACAAAATTTCGTTCGGATTTCGAGCGATCGGTTCTGGCGACCTCATGCTATCCCTGGTGTGATTGATGAACGTGTCGCGACACCTTGGGCAATTCGTAAATCGCGAAAATTGAGATTCATCGAAGGCGCGGTTTTTAGATTGCATGTTTGGCATCGAGCTCAGGGGATTGAGCGAGCTATCGTTCGGCATCGTTGTTCTTCAGTAGTTGCTTGTACTGGGGGGGATCTGGTCGATTTGCCGGCCGCGATTGTGGCTGCGGAGCAAAGTGGTGTTCCGTGTGTGTTGTATTACTTTGATGATTATCGGAGCCAATGGAAAATACCGAATCCAGCATGGTCGACGAAGTGGATGCATCGTAATGGGGAAGGTATCGAGGCAGAGGTGTTGCGCAAGGCGGCAGGTGTAATTGTTCCAAACGAGCTCTCAAAAATCGAACTTACAGAGCGAGTCGCATTGCCGGTCACAATCATTCGAAATCCTGTGCAACTGGATTTGTATGAAAAGCTGCGTGCCACCGTGAACACGCGTGAAGAGAGTCCGCTGCGGCGTTGGTCCATCGTCTATACAGGTTCCATCTATGAAGCGCAGTTGGATGCGGTTAGAAACTGCGCCCGAGGGCTCGATTTATTGCGTGGACGGGGTATCGATGCGACGCTACATCTATTCACAGCGCAGTCGGAAGCATCGCTTTTTGCGAAGGGTATTCCTGCTTCCGTCCAGATTCATTCCATGGTGACACTTCAGGAAGCGAGCCGGATTCAGTGTGAAGCAGACATTTTGCTCCTGCCTTTAGCTTTTGAGACGAGATACCCGGAATTAATCCGCACATCGGCACCCGGCAAGTTAGGAGAGTATTTGGCGTCGGGAAGGCCCATCTTGGTCCATGCTCCTGCCGACAGCTTTCTTTCTCGGTTTGCGATGGACGAGAGATGGGGGCTCGTTTGCGACACGCCGAACGAGGTTCGCATCGCAGATAGCATCGAGCAGATGATTCGGGGGCCGCAATTACGCATGGAGTTGGTTCAGGGGGCCTTGGATGCGAGTCAGCAGTTCTCTGAGGCTGTAAATCGAGAGAAATTCGTTCGTTTTCTCCAAGCCTCGGCCCCATTTCCCAAGTCCAAGCCAACTCCTGCGATGTCCGCTTGACGCCTTGAGCGAAGGCCGTTCAATTGCTACGATTCTGGGGGTATGGAGACCTTTTCCGGGACTCCGCCCCGGCAAACGGTTCAGCGGAGGGAACGTTGTTCATTGATCATATAAACACACTACTATCGGGCGGAGCAGCGGTCGCAGCGAGGCGTCTTCATCAAGGACTGCTCCAAGCGGACGTAGGTAGTCGACTATGGTATTCATCTCGCGAAGCGTTGCCGAGTGAAGTTGAATTGGCGACTGGCGCGGGGATGTGTGCTGCTCCATGGCCTCTCGTGGATGCATCGATTGCAGCCCGCTCGAATCGGATATTTCAAGAGGGGTTTCGTAAATTTCATTTGCGTTTGCTTCGCAATTATTATCGTCGCGGGCGTCGGCGACGGGGTGGTGGATTTGTAGGGGGACGTCAATCGATCAAGACACCTTTCGACCATGCCATTTTTGATGGCGACATCGTTCATTTTCATTGGGTCGGAAAACTGATCGACTTTCCTTCGTTTTTCGCCTCGATGCCTCAAGAGCGTCCACTGGTGTGGTCTCTGCATGACATGAACCCAATGACTGGTGGTTGTTCACACGCTGGAGATTGCGATGGATTTACCCGAGCGTGTGGGGATTGCCCAATACTTGCGAGGCCAGGTCTGCGCGATCTGTCTAACCAAGAGCTTACGATTAAGCACGACGCGTTGCGAGGGCGTCGCGTATCTGTTATTGCACCGAGTCACTGGATGGCATCGATGGCGAAGAAAAGTTCCCTCTTCGCGGAATGCCCTGTGTCTGTGATTCGAAATCCAATCGATACTTCGGCGTTCTACCCTGAGGATAAAAGCCTAGCTCGAAGGTCCCTAGGGCTTCCCGAAGATGGGATTTGTCTTTTGTACGCAGCCGAATCGGTTGAAGTGAATGAGAAGGGCATCCAAGAGTACCTGGAGGTCCTGCGAAATGTTTCGAAATCTCGGTCCGTGTTTGGACTGGTTTTTGGGCGTGGAGAGATTGTTTCTCAGGTGGAGAATGCGAGGATCTTTAGCCTGGGCTATTTGAATTCGCCATCGAAAATGCGGACTGCTTATTCCGCCGCAGATATCTTTGTAATTCCATCGCATGCCGAGACTATTTCTCAAACCACCGTGGAAGCGTTTGCCTGTGGTACTCCGTCTGTCGCCTTCGCTGTAGGTGGGATACCAGAGTTGGTTCGTGATGGCGAAACGGGTTTCCTGGCTCGCTTCAAAGATGTTGCTCAAATGACTGAACGCGTTGATTGGCTCATTGATCATCCGGAAAAGCGACTGCAGATGGGTGAGACGGCCATCACCTTGGTTCGAAAGGAATTTGAGAGCAGCCATCTGATCTCAAAATACATCGATTTGTATTCGGAGACACTTCAGTCGTTGGGTGCTGTCGCTTCGAAGCGAGCGGTGGAAAAAATAGCGTTTCCAAGTTAAAGGATATGACACGCAATGAAAATATTGGTCTTGGGCATTACGGGGATGCTCGGAAACGCGATGTTTCGGTATCTCTCGAGCAAACCAACGCTGGCGGTTTATGGAGCGGTACGACGTTCGGCTGCGTCGAAGTATTTTGCTCCTGAACTGGCCGACCGGCTCATCGCGGGCTGGGATGCGGAAAATCATGACTCGACAATTCGTGTCTTTAATCGAGTGCGTCCTGATGTTGTTGTTAATTGCGTCGGGTTAGTGAAACAGCTTGCGGAGGCCGATGATCCTTTGCAGGCGATACCGATCAATTCGATCTTGCCGCATCGATTGGCCGCGTTATCAGAGGCGATAGGAGCGAGATTGGTTCATGTCAGCACGGATTGTGTGTTCCTTGGTACGCGAGGGATGTACAAGGAAGAGGATGTCACGGATGCCAAGGACCTCTACGGTCGCACGAAAGCTCTCGGTGAATTAACGCGTGGGTCGGCGATTACGTTGCGCACTTCAATCATCGGTCACGAATTGGAGGGAAATCGTAGTCTGGTCGGATGGTTCCTATCCCAGGCAAGGCCAGTGAAAGGCTTTCGCCGAGCGATTTTTTCCGGATTGCCCACGGTGGAACTGTCTCGCGTCGTTTACGAGTATGTCTTACCAAAGCCTGATTTGAGCGGTCTTTTTCATGTGGCCGCACCGCCGATCGATAAGTATTCATTGTTAGAATTAGTTGCCGAAACTTACGGTAAATCGATAGAGATCGTACCTGACGAGAACTTGGTCATCGATCGATCTTTGGATGCCTCCAAGTTTCGGGAGGCGACTGGTTATGAATCCCCGGACTGGCGAGAGTTGATCCGACGCATGCATGAGTTCAAATAGGATACGCAGTAGGCAACACGAGGAGGTGAATCGGATGTTTGAAGGGAAAACGCTATTGGTTACCGGGGGGACAGGCTCCTTCGGGAATGAGGTTTTAAGGCACTTTTTGCATAAGCCGCTGCGCGAGATTCGTGTTTTCAGCCGGGATGAGAAAAAGCAAGAAGACATGCGAATCGCGATCAATGATTCCAAGGTCAAGTTTTATATCGGGGATGTTCGGCAATACGATAGTGTTTATGAAGCCATGCATGGAGTTGATTATGTTTTTCATGCAGCCGCGTTAAAGCAGGTTCCATCCTGCGAGTTTTATCCGATGGAGGCCATTCGAACGAATGTACTCGGTGCCGAAAATGTTATGAATGCCGCGATCGCTCGCGGAGTGCGACGAATGGTATTGCTGAGTACTGACAAAGCGGTCTATCCGATCAACGCGATGGGTATCTCCAAAGCGATGATGGAAAAGGTGATGATCGCCAAATCGAGGATGAGGCTGGAGGGCGAGACGGTTCTCTGTGCGACGCGTTACGGGAACGTGATGGCTTCAAGGGGATCCGTGATCCCATTGTTTATTAGCCAGATCAAAGCGGGTAAACCGATCACGATCACGGATCCATCGATGACGCGATTTTTGATGTCGCTTAAAGATTCGGTCCGCTTGGTGTTGCACGCTTATGAGCATGCGGAACAAGGGGATATCTTCGTTCAAAAGGCACCTGCTGCCACGTTGGATGTTCTTGCTCGCGCGTTAATTCGGATTTTCGGTGGAAAAGGAGATATTCGGATTATTGGGACTCGGCATGGAGAGAAGCTCTTTGAGTCACTAGTTTCTCGAGAAGAGATGGCCAAGGCGAGCGAGGATGATCAGTACTATCGAGTGCCTGCTGACAATCGGGATTTGAATTATGCGAAGTACTTTGTGGAAGGTGAAACCTCGGTTTCCACCATGGAGGATTATACGTCGCACAATACACGGCGGCTCGATGAAGACCAGACCGTTGAGCTTCTGATGAATCTCGACTATGTCCAGGAGCAATTAAATGCTTAAGGTGATGACCATTGTTGGTACGCGACCTGAGATCATCAAAATGTGTCGCGTCATTGACGTATTTGATAAGCATACCCAGCATGTTTTGGTGCATACGGGTCAAAACTACGACTACGAATTGAATCAGGTTTTCTTTGATGATCTTAGGATCCGAAAACCTGATTATTTTTTGGAGGCTGCGGGCCCGAATGCTGCAGCGACGATTGCCCGAGTCATCGAACGATCGGATGAGGTTTTAGGGAAAGAAGCACCTGATGCTGTATTGCTTTATGGTGATACGAACTCCTGTTTGTCGGTGATATCCGCAAAAAGGCGAAAGATACCCATTTTTCATATGGAGGCGGGCAATCGATGTTTCGATCAACGTGTTCCCGAGGAAATCAATCGTAAGATTGTTGATCATCTGAGCGATATCAACATGGTGATCACTGAGCATGCTCGGCGTTATCTTTTGTCGGAGGGTTTACCCGCAGACCGCATCTTCCAAGTCGGATCGCACTTGCCTGAAGTCTTCGAAACCTTTCGTCCGAAAATCGAGGCGTCCAACGTACTCGAGCGATTGGGGCTTTCGAGGGGCGAGTTTTTTGTGGTGAGCGCCCACCGAGAAGAGAACGTCGATACGGAGTCGCGTTTGTCGATGTTATTGGATGCCCTGCAAGGTTTGGCGCAGGAGTACCGGGTACCTGTAATCGTTTCTACGCATCCGAGAACTCGTGCGAAGTTAAGCTCCGTTGCAACCGAGTCGTTGGATCCACTCATTCGATTCGAGAAGCCGTTTGGGTTCTTCGACTACATTCGACTCCAGCAATGCGCGAAATGCGTGATTTCAGATAGTGGTACAATCACAGAGGAGTCTGCAATCCTGGGTTTCCCAGCCGTGACGATCCGAGATTGCCATGAGCGTCCAGAAGGCATGGACGCCGGCGTTTTGATCATGTGCGGATTGGAAAGGGAGGGGGTATTGCATGCAGTGAAGTTGATGATCGAATCCGAAGGTCTTCGAAAGCCTGTCTCGGTCGACGCGTACAAGTTGGAGTTCGTATCTCAAAAGGTGCTCCAACTAGTTTGTAGCTATGTGCCGTATGTGCGCAGAAAGGTATGGGGTATCAGTACTTAAAGTTTTAGCACCGATATTTTTTTTATGCCTTGAATATGTTCGTCACAGTAGCGTAGCAAGTCATCGCTTTTTTCGCTTACCTCACTGTTGTAAACCAGGTCGTGGAACTCACCTACGATGTTCCGCACGACGCCGCGTCGAAGATGCTCGGAATTGAAAAGTATCTCGAACTCACTGCCTTCACAATCGATTTTGAGTAGATCGATTCTTTCAATGGCATGTTCATTGATTATCTCATCGAGAGAAATGCAGGGTACAGTGATCGATTTCGCTGGCGAATGATGGAATTCTTCGAAAGGTTCTTGTGAGGAGCAAATCGTATTTCCACCAGAAAACTCTGGATGCAGGTGTAGTGTGACGGAATCGCGTCCAGCTTTTCCAACCGCGCAATTGAAGACTTTTACGTTCGTTATGTTGTTTAGCTTGATGTTCTCAAGAAGTAGCTGGTAAGTCGGTGGGAATGGTTCAAACGAGTAAATCTGCGCATTGGGGTTTTGTTTCGCAAGGATGGTAGTAGCCACCCCGCAGTTAGCACCTATGTCGAAAATGGACTTTGAGAAGTTTTTAAAACGCGACAATTCGTATTCATCATTCAAGATGATTTCTCGGATGCATCCATATCCAGACGGATCTTCAGGGGCCGTTTTAAATACATAATCGACATCGTTGTACGTTAATTCAGTCAGCATAAATCCGCCCTCGGCGAGTAGAGAGTTGTTGGTTCATAGCGATGCAGAAATGGATAATCGAAGCTGTATTATCCGCTCACTGCTTTTCGAATTTTGCGAACAGCTTTTCCTAACTCCTTCGAGACCTTCTCCGGAATCCGATAGATTGCATCCAATGGATGTTTTTTGTCGACACGGATTTCCGCGTCGGTAGTATTGGTCTCGAGTTCCGCTGGTCCAGGAGCTTCGATGGATGAACGCGAATCTGTGGTCGCGATACTCGGCGGTGCTTCAAGAATGCGACTAGCCGCAGTCACCAAGCGATTAACCCATTGAGTATGAGGAGCGAGGTGCTCGTGTCGCATGCAGTAAAGAGCTATGTTCAGTAACCCGATAACCTGCTTATGAGGATTGAAAGCAGATGACTGATCGCTAACTCTTACACGCGTTAGCGACGTATCGATGCCTCCCCAGCGATGAATCGCCGATAATTCTATCCACAAGCATACGTCCTCGCCGATTTCATTATTCTCTGGGAATGAAAGAGACTGAAAAACCTCTTTTCTACCCATCACCGTTGGCATGGCGATTGTGCATGTACCGATAACCGCAGGAAAAATATTTCCATTTAGTTTGGCCGAGTGGATGACTTCCAGAAGTTCACCCGTAGTAGTCATCCGTTGATAGGATGTGTGAGACAATGAACAGAGATTCTCCTCCATGTACTGAAGTTGCATCTCCAGTTTTTTCGGCTCGTACAGATCGTCGGAATCCAAGAATGCAATAAATTGTCCTGAGGCATGACGAATTCCGTTGTTGCGAGCAGCCGCGGGACCTTTCGGGGGCTGAAGGACATATCGGATGCGAGAGTCTGCTTCGGCTGCCTCACCTAATTCGATGCAAGGTGACGACGATCCGTCGTCAACCATGATCAATTCCCAATTGGGATGCGATTGGGAGATTACGCTCTGCATTGCTTCGATTGCCCATGGAAATCGATCGCGGAATGGCATGATGATACTGATTTTGGTTCGAGCAAGGCGTTCCGAGGCCAGTTCATCCGCTTTCCTCTTCGCTTCGGAATAGGGTGTCTCCGCAAGAAACTTAGCAGTACGAGTTAGAAACCTATATGGAGATCCCTCCATCCTTGTCATTTCCTCGTCGGTGAGTTTTTGCAAAAATCCGATCCAAAGCTCATTGCACTCGGCAATATGCTGGTGCCATTTTCGATGAGTGTCTTGCGCAGGATGTACACGCGATCGTACAAGAAGTTGCTCATCATAAACTAATGGTGCTTCTCGGAAGAATTTGAACCAGAGGTCGTAGTCTTGAGTGGTTGGAAGCGCCTCATTAAAACAGCCCATTTCGTCAAAATACCGGCGAGGTATCAAGAGTGCGCATCCGTGGATAAGACCTCGTAGAAGCGGCAACATAGGCGTTTCTAACTGATGTTTTTTCAAGACAGCATGGGGGCGCATATCCCCTGTTCGTTTTGATGTTGAGTCCATCAATTCGTATCCACAAAACACGATCGAATCGGGATTGCCAGAAGACTGATGCAATTCGATTTGGTGAGCAATCTTTTGTGGTACGTAGGCGTCATCGTGGCTTAGCCACGAAAAGAATTCGCCTCGCATATTCGCAATTCCGACATTGAGTGCAGAACCGCATCCACCATTGGGTTTTGAAAAATAACGGATTCGATCTCCGTAAGAGAGGGCTATCTGTTCAGTTTGACCATCGTCCCTGGAACCATCGTTAACTACGATCACCTCACAATTAGGGTAGGTTTGTCCCAAAGCGCTATCAATAGCCTCTCGCATGTACTGCGAGCCATTGTAGACGGGGATTACAATGGAAACCAAAGGGAATTCTTGGTTGGGTTGCTGAGACATTTGTCACCTCCATGTTGTTCGTCTGGCGGTCCGTTTCTGCGGAACTGCTAGCATTCGCTTTGACTGCATCGATGTAGGAGAATAATAACAAATTCCGTGTTTCTACGTCATTAGGGAAAGTTCGGCTGAAATGCCGCCTTCAAAGAATGATGGCTTTTCGGCTTCCAAGATGTCGAATTGGCGAATCGTCGATATCGTCAGTGAAATATCGCTTCGGATCCACGCCCGAGGCGGTATATCGTGCGTCTATTCGCGATGTGCCACTATGGGTTCGAAGCGATTTCTAGCTACACGCCGATATCTTCGTTCCATAGTTGAGGGAAATCGGTGATGAAGTTGCGCATCAGTTCGATGCACTCGGGGGCGTTGAGCACGGTCAAATCGATACCACGGGAATGGTTGTACTCTTTCCGTTCCGCGAAAATTGACGTTCTCACCCACCACGATCCGGGGGATTTTGTACAAGAGCGACATGCCACTACACATATCGCACGGTGAAAGCGTCGAGTAGAGCGTCGAGGCAGCGTATTCCTTGGCGGTTAATCGGCCGGCATTTTCGATGCAGGCCATCTCGGCATGCAGGATCGCGCTTCCGCGTTGCACACGCATTTTATGGCCACTTGCCACAATCTCCCCACGGAGAACCAACACGGATCCGATCGGAATTCCGCCTTCCTCAAGACCCCTCCGGGCCTCCGCGATCGCTTCCTGCATGAATCTGTCCATGGCCATTTCCTCCGAATCTGCCGTATTCAATCTCGTTCTGGTTGTTTCTTGCTCGCTATTGCCACTCTCTCAATTCAAGGTTTCGATCGTAAGCCCAGATTTCCCACCCTTTTGATCGATGCTATTGCAGCATTTCAATTGCAGCAAATGGTCCCCGCTTCTTTGCCCTCAACGTAGATTTCCATTTGCGACCGAAGGATTGGCCTTTGCCTCGTAGGTATTCTCTTGACATCGTGGTCGAAAAACCGGTAACGAGGGTGAATATTGAGGTGTGACGGCCGATGAAGAGTGCCAGCCACGGGGAAACTTTGGTGTTTCCAGGTGTTGGAGTACAGGTATTTAACGAAGAATAGGCGCGGATCTTCAGGCATGCCAAGAATGCTGGCAAGGACAATTCGGTGGACAGCCGTTTGGGCATTTGCAGTCACTGCGTCACCATGGAGCAGCGCCGATGAAGATCGGGATCCACTCGATTTGAGCAAGGCTTCGATCTCCGAATCGAATGCATCTCTCGGACCTTCCATTAAGCCACTGCCAGCGTGGATCAGTGGTTGGGTGGATCTGGGGTACACAGCTTCGACGGTTGGGTCCGGGCGACTATTGGTTGAGCCACGGCCTAATCATTTGGGAAACGAGTTTTTGTTGAACTAGTTGGTTCTGGATTTACAGCATGCTCCCGACCCTAGGGAGGACTCGCTTGGGTTTCATGCCCAGCTTTTCGCGGGTTCGGATGCATGGCTCCTCGCCGGTCCGGGCGATCCGACCAATAAAGATCTCTACTTTGGTTTTGTCCTTCGCCAGTTGTACGTTTCCGCCCACCTGGAGATTCTTGGGGAGGGAGGATTTGATTTGAAGGTCGGGCGCACACCCTCCTATTTGGGGTATGAGTCTTACCAAGCTCCTATGCGTCAGTTGTACTCGATGTCTTACCAATGGTTCTACGCTGAGGATGGATGCGACACAGGTACCTGGGGCACATGGCACGCCAATGATTCGTGGGATCTGACAGCGGGAATCTATTTGGGCTCGAATACCTTTTTCGAGTTGCGGGGGGATGCTCCATGTGCCGTAGTCCAAGCACTCCGCAAACGCGACAATTCTGGGAGCAATTACCAAGCTTGTACGATCGTGTTCGGCGATCAAGCGATCGGACAGGGAAATAGCGCGTTGCTTGAAGGCAAGAATCAAGTAGTTATCGAGTATCGGCATCAAGTTCCGCTATCGGAGCAAGTTTCTCAGGTGCTGCAAATAAACGTGGGGCGCTCTGATGAGGTATTGGGGAACCATCATGGTGTTTGGTATGGCTTACTGGGGGCCAATCAGTGGACTGCAACCGACCAGTTCCACTGGCAAGGCCGATATGAGTGGTTCAACGACAATGGAACCAGAACCGATTTTGATACCGACTATTTTGCCGGAACCATCGGGGCGCTTTGGATGCCGCGAAAAGCCATGATGTTGAGACCTGAGCTACGCGGAGACATTGCCGGTGTACCCGCATTTGGTGTGCTTGGTGACCCTAATCGCAAACGCCAGCAACTGACGGCAGCGGTGGATTTGGTTTTTACCTTTTAAGTGAATCACACTCGTGGATTCATTCATGCTACGAGCGAACGGAAATACGGATATTGCGTTCGATCCTTGGAAAATAGCAGCATCCAACCTGCATCGCATAGGCTATTTTGCTCCGACGATGGAACCTTCGAATTGGATTCTTGGATCCGATACTCTGACTAACTCACCTAGTTCATAGACATTTTGGTATCCATACCCAAAAAGATTGATGTAAGTAGGAACATTTAGAGCTAACTGCACAGGCTTTTCTTGAGATGCTATCTGCGAGGTGAAGGAACGACTTGCTCGCGGTCGTGGCGGAGCTGACTTGGATGCAAAATCGACTTGGTTGCCATCAAAGTTGTTGTTGCAATAGATGAGAACAACGGTGTCCTTGGAAGGGATCGTTTCCGCTAAATTTGCTTGGGTGAAATCGGTGAAGCTCAAGTGCTTCGCTCCTTGGATATGGATTCTGTCGTAGCGAAATGCAGATCGAGTGTCGAGGATAACGACATTGGGCTGCTTGCTCATTTCGATAAATTGATCCAAGCTCAAAAGTCGATCGCTGCGGTGCGATTCGACCTCTTCCACCAATTGTTTGAAATCCTCGTAACTCACGCGGGCTTTGGGGTAACTCACCGAAGTGGACGCAGGAGGTTGAGCGTCTCCGGCCGTCGATGCCCCAAGGGGTGACGCTGGTGGCGTCAGGGGCTCTCCCGTAGATGTGGTTGGTGGTGGGGGAACGGGTCTTGAGGGTGGTGCCGACCATGAAAGGGGAGTCATAGCCGGTGCAGTAGTTTCCGGGTTAGCAGGATTCCGCGGTGCCAACCGTGGCATCGATACCTCCCACCCGATGCCATCGGCTTGTCGGGTCAGTTGGTTGACTCGGTCCAAAATGATCTTCGATTGAAGCGAGTTGCGTTTTTCGAGTAGCTTTTTGCGTCGAAGTAATTCCCTTTCCAAGACTTCGATCTCTCTTTCGTGATTCGACTGATTCGCCTCGAATTGCTGCTGAACCAAAGAGGATACCTGCGATGCGATTTGCTTCTTTTGAGATGCATCCTCAGTTTGTGAGTATTCCTGCAACAACCGAAGTAGGGTTGGGTCTTCAGGGTACCATGCCGATGGTGGTAACGTTCCCGGAGAGACCGGATAAGGTGGCGTGATGTAAACGGGTTCTGGTGGGACGCCTGAAACAGTGTCGGGAAATGCCGCTGAAGGCGCTAGGCCGGTAGTTGATAGGCCGGTCGTTGGTAGGCCGCGGGGCGAGGGCATTAGGACATTCGTAGGAGGGGAAAGTGGTGGCGTTGTTGGAGCGATAGGAAAAGGTGCCGCCGGTACCTGGGTGACTGCTTGTGCCACCACGCGGTTCTCGATGCCATTACCCAAAAAATACCCGCTGCAAGTGAAAACAGCGGTGAGTGCCATCAATCGATTCAAGGTTTTCATTCGAGTGGATCCTCGCAAGTATTGATAAGCGTCGAGCGGAGGCGTGCATTGACGAGATGGGTAAAGGAACGATTTAGGTTAGCGATATGGGGGCGCAATAAAAGGGCCATGCCTTCGTTCCTAATCGCCCCAATCACTCACGTGGATGGAGCTATGATCGAGTCGTAGCAGCGGCCTTTTCATTTTATTTTGGCGAGTCTATGGGTTCCCGGTCAACTGTCCAAGCCCATCGATGGAGGTTTCTTGCATCCGCAAAACGGGCGGCCGACCCAGAGGCGCCTAGCACGACCACGATCGTTTTTTTGCCGTCATACTCGCTCATCGATACGAGGCATTCACCGGCTGCATCTGTTGTCCCGGTTTTGATCCCAACGTATCCCTGTCGATCAAGCAATCGATTAGTATTATTCCACACCAATCGACGTTGGTAACCCTCTGGGCCATTTACTAAGGTGCTATAACGTCGTGTTGCAACGATTTCCCTCAGCAAAGGTATCTGCATCAAGTTACTTGCTAGAACAGCTAAATCCTCACAGGTACTTTTGTGCTCGGGATGAGTGATCCCATGCGGGTTGCGAAATGAAGTAGCCTGCATTCCGATTCGCAATGCTTCTTCATTCATGCACTCGGTAAAATGCTCCAATGGATCCAGGCTGGATTTTTCACCAAGTTTTCGTGCTCCGTACCACTCTGCAATTGCAACACCTGCATCATTACCCGAGGGAAGCAACAGGCCATAAAGAGCATCTCGAAGTGCGACGGATTCACCAACTCGAATGGTTGTCGATGAACCGGGGGTAGAGTCGGCTCTTCTGGAAAACAAGATCGGCGTCTCGAGAAGAGCTGGGTCCGTCTCCAATTCTCTGGCCACCATTAGAGCTGTCATCATTTTTGTGGTGCTGGCGATATCAAGTCGCTCATTTTGTCGATGTCCAGCGAGCGGCTTGCCCGTCAATGCATCTGTGACCAACCACGCCTTGCACGAAAGAGTCGGCATTCCGCCTGGTGCATCTGCAGGTTCTATTTCTGGGACATCGGCTAGTTGTTTTGATGAGTCGTCATTGAACCTTATTTCGCCGAGTGATTTCCACATTGCTTGATCGACGACACCATTTTCCTCAAGTCCCTTCTCGCGTTGAAACTGGATTACCGCTTTTTCGGTCATTCCGCCAAAGTCACCATCGACTGTTAATCCCGGGGATGGAACCAACTGTTCGTTAAGCGCACTTTGAAGCGATTCTACGAGTACTCCGTTCGAGCCGAGTTTTAGAAGTTTAGGTTGGAGAGAATCGGTGGGGAGCGGGTGAAAGTGCTCGTAGACCGTTTCGGCGATACGGCCGCAGAGGATCTCGGCAGCATTGGTATCACCCCAACTCTTGTCCGCGTTACGATTGGTCAAAACTACTATCGCAATCCAACCACTGGGTGTTTGAAACAACCCAGCGTCCGTCCGGCATTCATTGACGGCACCGGACTTGTGGTAGCCTTTCACTTCGCCTGGGAGAAATCGTAAAAGCTTGGTCTTGTCGTCGCAACTGAGAAGATGTTTCATCATCGTATTGGAGGCGTTATCTGAGACCAGTTGCTTGAGGTGCAGCATCTCAAGCAGTCTTAGCATCTCTGCCGCAGTGGTGCTCCCCGATCCATACTTTTGACTTCGTTCAACTGCAATCGAAGTGTCCCTTCGGAAAACTTTTGAGTGGATCTGCGTCTCATGGAGCCCAAGATCAGCCATGGTTTTGCAGACGTTGGAGATACCCACTTTATCCAATACGATGTTCGTTGCTGTATTATCCGAATAGGTGATCATCAGGTGAGCTACCGTTTCGAGCGGCAGCAAGGTTCCTTTCGAAAAGTGCTCTGTCAGTATTCCGGAACCAGGTACTTTGTCTTCCTCTCGTAAGGGGACGACACAGTCGACATTGATCAGCCCATTTTCGAGTTGTTTGTAGTATTCAACGAGAATCGGAAATTTGATCAAACTCGCTGTCGGCATGACTTCGGTTTCTCGATACAGGAATGTATCGCCCGTTTTCAAATGCTTAATTGCGATCGCAACCTCACCGTGATGCTTATCGATCAAACTGGTTAACCGTTGCGCAAGATCCTGTGCGAGAGATTCGCGCGTAAGATATCCCGATAAGAATCCTGCGAGCAAAAAAAGAACGACCTGGATGAGTCGATGCCAACGATTACGGATAGCATCTCTGGTGGGTAGCAGTTCCCAGATCATGGGTTTTGATTCCTTTTGTAGTAATAGGGGACGCCAGCTGCAATCAAAAGAAGTCCTGCGATGCCTTCAATGGGTTGCTCTTGCAAAATACTGGTGATAAACCAAACATACACCACCAGATATGCCAGGGGAATCCATGGGTACCACGGTGTTCGAAAAGGTCTTGGTTGGTCTGGCTGTTTACGACGCAGGACAATCATCGCAGCGATCGCCGCAGTATAGAAGAGACTCGAGGCAAATACGATACAGTCTGTGAGTAGATCAAATATAGTTCGCCGCTGGAAGTAATCAGTGAATTGAATCAAGGCTGCGGATACAATCACCATGAAGCACGCTACTGCAGCTTGAAAGAGGATGGCAGCAGCAGGTGTCTTGTAACGTGGGTGAAGCAACCCTAGGGCTTTCGGCAATAGGCCGTCGCGTCCCATCGCATACGTGACGCGCGGGCTGGTCAGGAGATTGCTATTGATCGTTCCGAGCGTGCTCAACACCAATCCTATCGACATGAGCGAACCGGCCCAATCTCCCACCAATCGGGTCAAAAGTAATTCGGCGACGTGTTCACGGTTTTCGGGGGATGCCATTTCCGGTAACGGAATGACGAGGTGGTACGCAAGAGTTGCGCTCAGATACAGAAATCCGAGAACCCCGATCCCTCCTAAAAGAGCAAACGGGAGGTTTCTTCCTGGGTTTTTCACCTCTTCCGCGATGGGAACTATTCCCTCCCATCCATTGAATGCCCACATGACGGCTAATAGGACGGCAGCGATTTGAGTCGCGAGCGTTGGCTGCATCGGGGGAATCGATTCGGTCAATAGCTGGGTATGGATCGAGGGCTTGCCTAGTGCTGTTAGGATCCAGGGCAACAAGGCGATCGTCAGTACCAATGCACATTTGATAATCGTTGTTAACGCTTGGAGGCGAGCACCCCAAAGGACGCCTAAGACGTTGAACCAAGCGATCGCGCCGATGAGTACCAGTACCCAAGGGATCATCTCCCAGGGGGACGAGTTCCGTCCAAAAATGCGAAATAGCGAGGAGATGCAAATTACTGCTAATGCGCCCGTGGATGCTGGTCTTGCGAATAGGAATTCCGTCCAGCCAAAAAGAAATCCTGGTAGCGGACCATAAGCTTCCCGGAGATAAACATAAAGTCCACCAGAACGAGGGTACATCGCCGACAATTCAGCGAGGCAGAGTCCACCTAGAACGCATAACGCCATGCCAGACAACCAGACTGCAAAGATGAGGGGAAAGGATCCTGCGTCGGCTGCAATTCGTCCTGGTTTGACGAATATTCCAGCCCCGATCGTGTTCCCAACAACAACCGCAACGGCCATCCACAAACCAAGAACACGGGGTAACCTCAATCCATCGGACGATTCTGGAGCATTTTGTTTTCTCATATCGAGTTGCCATCGGGACATCGATAATGAAAACAGATGGACCTATGAAGGCCAGTGATGAATGACATGATTCTCCTTTGCAGGTGAGTCTTGGCCTGACCGGATACGATTTAGGCTCTAGGGGAGCGCTGTTATTGGTGTCTGATTCATCGTAGCTTGCTCGTCGGACGCTTGATGAAACCGTTGTATCGCAATGGTTGTCCAATTTTAGCAAAGTGCGATCGGGACTTACCACCGTCAACCTGCGGATATCGAAAGAAGCATTGTAGCATCTTACGTCGGCTTCACTGGAAACCCCGTTCTACCGTTTTTTCGATTTAGGCCGCGATCGATTTGAGAACGACTTTTTGGTATGCGATGTTGAGCGTGGTTTGATCTTTCGAAGTTTACCACTGATCGACCGTCGTCGTTGGGTGGCAGCTCCACTGTCTGCGCGGTCCTTCGTTGACTCCGTAGATTTATGCCGGGACGATTTTTCCGTATTTCCGTTTCCCCGTTTCGTCGTACGCGGACGTTTGGTTTTCACCATCGAGCTATATTGATTGAGTTCATCATCAGCGGCATCGATGGAATGGAACGGATGCTCCCGATCGATCGGGATAGGCATACCAATTGTCTTTTCAATCTCTCGCAGGTATTTGAGTTCATCACCATCGCACAGGGTGATACTTTCACCGCTCGCTCCGGCACGGGCCGTTCTACCGATGCGATGCACGTAAGCTTCGGCTTCGAGTGGGACATCGTAATTGATCACATGGCTAATTTCGTCGATATCGATTCCACGAGATGCGACGTCGGTCGCTATTAAAACTCGGATTTCACCATCTCGGAATAGATTGAGAACGCGTTGGCGAGCATTTTGCGATCTGCCACCGTGGATTCCTTCGGCGGAGATACCCGAATCCACGAGGGATTTATAAAGTCGATCCGCTCCATGTTTGGTCCGCATAAAGACGAGAACGCGGGTTCGTGACGATTCGGATAGCAATCGGTCGAGAAGCTTCCGTTTATCGCTTCGATCGACAAACATCACTGTTTGCTTGACTCGATCGGCAGTTCTCGATGGTGGAGTTACCATTACGGTCGCGTGGTTGTGTAACAGCGATGAGGCCAGTTTCTCGATCGGAGCGGGCATGGTTGCTGAAAGGAAAACCGACTGCCGATTTCTGGGTAGCAAGCGAACGATCTTTTGGATATCGGGCATGAAGCCCATATCGAGCATACGGTCTGCTTCGTCCAGCACAAAATATTGTAGCTTGGATAGTGAGCAATACTCCTGATCGATCAAATCGAGCAACCGGCCTGGAGTTGCAATGACCACATGGACCCCTTTGGCCAAGGCTGTCACCTGAGGACGTTGTCCAACTCCTCCGTAAATCGTCGTTTGACGGAATTTGATATTCTGCCCGATCGCACTCATGTTTTCGGCGATCTGTACGACCAATTCACGCGTCGGCGCTACAATCAGGCCAAGTGGTTGGTAGGGCGTTGCGTACTTGCCAACCTGCTGGATTTTTTGGAGTAGCGGGATTGCAAAGGCGGCGGTTTTACCGGTGCCGGTTTGTGCGCACCCTAAAAGATCTCGCCCCTCTAATAGCGGAGGGATCGACTGGGCTTGGATGGGCGTTGGAGTTAGATAATCGAGGGATTTTAAAGCCGACTGGATCTCCGGAATGATTGGGAGATCGGAAAACTTGATTGACACAGATGCCTCAAAGCCCGCCGTCTAAATGGCGGGGCTACCTTAAAGTACTAAATGATGTCCCTATTGTACGCTGGCTCAATCACCATCATAAGTACAATTCCTATCAGTTTGATGGTGCGATGTTAGATATCTGAGTCAATGGCCACAAGCGAGAGCGAGAATCAGGAGCGACTGCACTTTAGGATGGGGGCCCTTCCATGTTCAGCGCCATCCTATTCTCAGCAACCTATCGATGCAAAAAAGGAGGCGAATTCCCTTATCCGCATGCGACGGTTCGAGTTGGCATGTTAAATCAAGCCTCGGGTGGCTATGCGGGTCCGAGGGAAGTCAGGAAGTATTTTGTCGAAATTGTCGTTTGGGTCGCCCATAAACGAGCGGAACTGAGCCTTCTCTTCATCAGCGAACCTTGGGAGTGTAAACGATCGACGTCCATACCTCATGAACTTCGAGCCCATGAACAACTCGCTCCCACCGATCCTACACCTACAAACGGTAGATTTGACCATGCCCATCGACCACACGTGCAATTGCGGTGCGAAGCTAAGGGTGAAGGATGAATGGGTGGGTAGGAAATTCAAGTGTCCTAAATGCTCGACTCTGAATGCCGTTCTAAAGCCGAAGATCGGCGCTGACGCAATATCAGTTCGGTGTCCATGTGGAAAAGCGTTTCAGGCCAAGCTCTCGATGGCCGGAAAAACTTTTTCATGTACCGCTTGCCACCAACCTGTATCGATACCAAAACCGAGTCAAGCGACATCGGATACGGCAACTCCTTTTGAATCGGAATTGCGAAGCAATAATTTGACGGCATTCTTTGACGTAAGCATTCCTCAATTTGGGCTACCAACGGAACCGCATGTTCCTGATCAGTCCCCTATGGTCCAAACGAATTTCAGAGATTCTGAGACGCGTAAGAAACCATTGCCCAAAAAATTACCCTCGAAAGGAATTGCGTTCGCACCAAACTTTAGCCAAGAGCCTTTGTTATTGGTAACGGCCATCTTTTGCATCCTGTTCGGACTTGGGCGAGTCATGGTTTTTGGTGGACTTGGGTTATTGCTGTCGTCAGGGGCATTTCTCAGCCTTGGTGGTCTCCTCTATATTGCTAACTGATCTTACCCAAGAAAAGTGGACAGTGAATCGGTGTTAACAAACGGGTAAATTTTTCTGTTGGTGAGTTCAAGAGAACCCACCTTTACTGCAAGCAGTTGCTGTCTTCCTCTGCGCCATTGTCG
>Ga0194130_10002486_pt1 | contig 26644 bp, 20 predicted proteins | sample TA2KigsurfametaG_FD_160084 | JGI IMG/M metagenome (GOLD analysis project Ga0194130, IMG submission 160084) | Freshwater microbial communities from Lake Tanganyika, Tanzania - TA2015050 Kigoma 12 surface | ecosystem: Environmental > Aquatic > Freshwater > Lake | place: Tanzania: Lake Tanganyika... | reverse complement strand
GAAAAAGAAGAAGAAAAAGTAGAAGAAAAAGTAGAAGAAAAAGTAGAAGAAAAACCTGTAGAAAAACCGGAAGAGAAAGTTGAGGAGAAACCTAAGAAAGTTGTCAAACGTGTTGTTAAAAAAAAAACAGATACTGATGAACAACCCGAACAAGCTGTGCAACCAGAACCAGAAGACAAACCTAAGAAGGTTGTAAAACGTGTTGTAAAAAAGAAAGAAACGGTATAAATCATCACAAACCGAAAGAAATAATGTTTATAAATAGATTTTTATTTGTTTATAAATTGATCTCGATAAACTCGATTACTTTGACGCAACCCTAAAATCATTTAAGGTGATTTTTTGCCTCTATTTTTTTAATGATTAGCTGTTGCTAATCATTAAAAAAATTGAAATTAAATATCATTTAGATATATATGGTAACAATATATTAGTATATCAAAATGCCCAATATGAAAGGTGGTAAAAATTTTAAGAAGGCGGGAAAGCGTAAATCGAAGAATCCCAACGAAGAGGTGCCGACTGATACTGGATGTGATTTCCATGCGGTTGTTAATTCCAAACTAGGAGGTAATCAGTTTGAAGTAACTCTACTTATTCCACAACAAATAGTACACGCGACTATTCCAGGTAAATTCAGACGTAAAGTTTGGATGAACAAAGGTGATTATGTTCATGTGAAAAAATTTGATGATGTCTATGAAATTTATCAGAAAATTGAACGCGAAGATGAAAAAGATATTGCTCGTCAACTACATTACAAATATGGCGGCGGAGATGACATTTTCACAAAAAAAACAAATGAAGATATTAATATTACAAATGATATTTCTGAATCTGAATCAGATGACAATGACAATGATCATGATGACGATATGATGCCAAAATCAGAATCAGAATCAGAAACAGAATCTGAAACAGAGTCAGAAGAAGAAAATAACAAGGTATCTAAAAAGAATATTCCAAAGAGTGCACGATTTGATGAATCAAAACTCCGAAAAGGTACTGTTTCTGCTGGTAAACTATTACAAAAGATGAAAGATAAGGAACGCGATATTGCTCGTCGAACTGATACTGGTTTCTCCGAAAAACCAGCAAGTATTGTTGAAAAGAAAAAATCTGATTCTGAAGAAGACAAATCAGATATTGATATTGATGATATTTAGACTATTTTTTTTAAATTTTTATTAAAGGCTATGGCAATAAATAAAACATAATATAATTACACCTATTACAGAATTTAAAAGAATAATGTAATTCCTTTAAAATTATTGCAAATATCAGGTGATCCTATAAACGTATAACCAAACCCAGCATTATAGTTTTTAACGGTAATGCGTTTAATTTTTTGTTTAGCAGATCGTATAGATTTGTATCTATTTTCTCTATTTCCGGGATAAGCTATACAGCATACTAATATCATCTCAATGTCATTTGGTATAAAATTTTGTAATTTTTTTTCTAAATTTTCAACAGTGCCAATTTTTACGAGGTCATTATTTATATCTAATGTATAAAATAAACCCGGCCAATCATAATTATCTTCTGCTAATATTTTTGACATTTTGCACGCATTTGGTTGACGATATTCCTTATTTAAGTCAATATTAATTCTAAAGCAAAATACTTCATGTAAATCAAGACATGTTTCGTACAACATTTTTATTTTATATATTGTGTTTTTATTAAGCATCAAATATATCTTAATTTTCAATTTTTTAACAATGAATATGTAATAAAAAAAGTATATAACGATATTAAATAATTATTATTTTTTTATTTTATATAAAATTGTACGTATATAAATTATAAATTCTCAATAGATTCATTTAACTTTTATTTTTTTCTGGGCGGTTAAAGGATAATAATATTTAAAAAAATTGATGCAACCCTAAAAATATAAAGTAAAAATTTATATTTTTTTGCCTAAATTTTTTTATTTACTTTAGCAAATAAAAAAATTGACGCAATCCTAAAAATATAAAGTAAAAATTTATATTTTTTTGCCTAAATTTTTTTATTTACTTTAGCAAATAAAAAAATTGATAATTATAAGCTTTATTTTATATTAAGTTAACTTAGTAATAATTATATCATATATATACAAAATGTCATCAAATATTTTTGCTGATAATATTCAATTGCTTGTTGATACGCTTAATAATATGATAGATAATGGTACGCTTTCAACACAAAATATTGTACAAGCTATGAATAATGCACTTACACAAGAAAATGAACAAGAAAATAATCAAGATGAACAAGATTATGATCAAGATGATGAACCAGAAAATGATCAAGAAAATAATCAAGAAAATAATCAAAATGAACAAGATATGTCAGAGGAAGAAGAACCGGATTTCAATACATATATGGCAAATAATCATGCGTTAAATATCAATCAGACAATTGTAACAAATTCAGCAAATACACAATTTAATAATAAGATTACATATTGTCAGAATAATTTAAAAAAATCATTTGAATTTAATACAAATAATATGGTTTTTAACAATATTGTTCCAAAACTAACTTATACTTTTAATTTGTATGGACAAAAACAAAAAAATCGACCAATCCATAAAACATGGTTTTCTGAAAGTGAAATTACTCAGACTTTAAATTCTACTCATAATGATTTATCATCATATATTGTGCAAATGATAACTGATAATAGTATTAATATGTATATTATTCTAGATGCTAAATTTGATGATCAACGTGATAAAACAAAAATTCAAAATATTGGTACACTCGTACAGGATTGGATTAATTATATGGAATATATTGATGGTGCATATCATCTTAATATGAATAATATTAATGATCTTAATACTCTTATTGTATGGTGTTTTATTATGTGTGCTGATATTAAATTTATTCCGACTATTTTGCAATCACATATATGTACTCAAAATATGTTTTCCATAGATTTTCTCCAACGTAAAGCTGGTCTTATTAGTCTTATGATGATGAGTGTATGGAATAAAGAAATCCGAGATATTATTGTTTCAAATATAGGTAATATGTTGTATACTACCCTATTAAATGAAGAAATTCAATTTAATAATACACATAAGATAACTCTACTTGAGATGTCTCTATATGTAAATACATTTTATGATATGTTGCGTGATAATGTTATAGATGTAGATGGTATTATGTTTAATAATAATGATACTATTTATCATTTGTTATTAAAAAGTATTAGTCCTTATTATAATCAATTAAGAAGTTCAAATAGTATTTTTAAAAAATTATCTCATTATGATTTAAATTATGATGAACTACCACAAGATTTAAAAAATAAATTTTCTGAAAATATTTTTCAATCAAATAATAATAATGTAATGCCAATATCAAATTATTGTTTGACAAATCAATTTACTGAAAATGTTTATAAATACTTAATTGATAATTCTAAATTTTTAAATCCATATTTTGAAAAACCAGATGAGAAATATTTTGAAAATATTACAAAAATTACACTCAACCCTATTTATCAAATAGAACCATTAATTTTAATGGATAATATTATTAAAACAAATAAGCTTTCAGAAATATCTAATTTTGATAAGGAATTAGATAAATATTATGAATATTATATAAATTATGCATTTACTTTAGAAGAATATAATTTTAATTCATTAAATGATACCCTAAATACATTTTTCACAAAACTCTCAAATCAAAAACAATATCTTAAACTATTTACAAATGATTTTGAAGATATTAAAGATGAATTCAATTTAATGTTACAAAATATAAAATCAGATGAATATGAAAATTTTACAAAAATCTTACTAAATGTATATCTATATAAAAATATTAATTATTTTGTACATATACCAGATGATATGTTTGATAATTTTTGTGGAATTTTAATGTTATATTTTACCGAATATGAAGGATTAGTTCAGTATCTTTCAAAAATTTCAGAACCAATCTTGTTTAAATCTAATACATTTAAATCTATACTATTTAAAGGATATTTCATTAGCATAAAATTCGATAATGCATCTCCATTATATTTAACAAATCTTGATAGATTTGTTAATGAAATAAATCATAAGGAGTGTGATGAATTTGCTACTTATTTAATTGGATATGCAAAACGAGATAATTTTAAAATAGATCCATCAAAAATAAATGACTCATATATTGCAAAAACTTATGAAAAATTTTTTGAAAATATTGTTAAACATCTTGACAAAAACACATTTATGACAGTTTATCAAAAATTCGATTCATTAAGATATAAACTTATATCACATCCATTAATTAGTAATGAGATTAAATTTGGTGAAATAGATGATGCAACAGTTGGTATGATGAATGTTATTGAATTTGCACATATTACCGAACCATTAGATCTTCCGGAAATGGATAAATATAGACATGAACATTCTCTACGAATTATAGAAGTTTTAACAAATATAGTAGATAAAGAAGATTTTGATAAATGTTTAAAAATATTTAACATCGACGAAAATTATATTAAAACATATAGCGTAAAAGACATATATATCAATAAAATTTTAGACAAATCTGCAAATAGTGATAATATTGCATTTTTCATAAATCTTTTTAAATATGTGAAAGAAGATGTAAAAGACATTAATTTTAATCAATTAAGTGAAATTGATACACAAGAAACAATGTTAATATTAAAACATTTTGCTTTCGAAGGATTACTTCCAGAAAACATATTAACAAAAGTTTATAACAAATTTACATTTGACAATCTCCTAGAGGAAACAGATGAAACTAATAATAATGAACATGATTTACAGACACAATTTTATGAAAAGATTATTCAAAATTATGGCCAAAATGAATTTATATTAAAAAAATCTTTTGAAAATATTCTTAATAAAAATGTAAAATATAATTCTATCAAAAAAATAATCGATACTTATCAACTGTTTAGTGCATTTATAACTGAACTGAATATTACAAATTATCAATCTATTGCATATCTTATGAAATATTATATTAATAATAATGATATACTATCACGTATAGTATCAACATATCATAAAACTTTTATTGATACTAATGATATTAACGTTGATGATAAATTAACAATACTTTTAAATATTCATACATCTTTAGAAAGACGTATTCCAGAAATGTTTATCAATAAATTAAAATCAAATACAAATATTGACAATAATAACGAAAACATTATTAAATTTGCAAATCTTTGTAAATCAATTGGACACAATATTGAACCAGAATTTATACGTAAATTTCCTCAATTAGTATATCATACTAATAACAAAAAACTTTATAATGAAATACTTGAATCAAGTTTAGAAAATTATGATATTTTTGTTCAGATTATAAATTATCCAATGAGATCAGATAAAATTGAACATAAACTATTAGAAATAACAAAAAAAAATGATAAAGCATTATATATTGAGTGTGTTACCAAATTTGGAAAAAATTTAAATAAATCTGATAAAGAATTAATATTTGAAAATATTCAATCAGATTATAATTTTGTAAGACATATTCTTGAAAATAAAAATATATTAGAAGTTTTTGATTCTATTGAGAATTTTATCAGAATGAAAAATGATATTGGTAATTATATTATTTCATATCATGATAATTCAATTATTAATGATTATCTAACGATGTATACATTAAATGAACTTAAAAAAAATAATAATATAGGTATTCCTGTAATTTTTAACTTTTATAATGATGCGACAAATATTAAAACTCTGATTCAGCATTATAGACTTGAATCTTTAAAAAACATTGTTGATAAATCTGGACGTAATATCTATGACAAAATGATTATGCATGGTATGTTTGAAGGTATTCCTGAATCATACTTATTGAATGAAAAGAATATTATTCAATTCGTTCAAAAAGGTTCTACTGAATTAATTCAAAAACTATTTGATAAATTTTCATCAGATACATTTAATAATGTAATATTATATTCCGATACAAATGGTAATACTGTTCCATATTATATTGCATTATATCATAAAAACATGTTTAAAACTCTAGTTAAAGATAAAAAAATTTCTGAACAAAATCTTACAAATAATAATTTAAATGAAACATTCTTAATGAGTCTTATTAAAAACTCAAATACATATGATATTAATGATCTTATTAAATGGATTACAATTAATATGAATATCGATATCTCTAATTATTATGTTGATAACAATTATGGATCTGTATTTTCATATTCTTTGAAATATAATCCTACTCTGTTTAACATATTTAACAACCAATTTTATAAGGATTGTATAAATGTCTATGATATATATGATATTATTAATCCAGAAAGTATGACTTTTAAATCTTCTGTAAAACTCAATCTCATCCAGTTTGCATGTATAATAGATCATAATGTATTAGAAATTCTTCTAAAAACAAATCAAAAGCTTGCAAATTCTGTATTAAAATATAAAGTTAATAATTATAATCTTTTAAGTTTAGCTTTAATGAACAATCCTGAATCTGTTCAAGTAGTTCTGAGATTAAAATCTTGCGATAATGCATATATAAAAGAAACTGAAACAATGCTTGGAGGTTTTCAGAAGATTATTGATATTCAACCATCATCGTGGTATTATCTTCAACAATCTCTTAAAGTAAGAAATTATATTTTACAACTTGATACTGATTCTCATTGGTATGGATATAATTATAAACGCAAAATGACCGAAGCAAATATTGGTCAAGTATCACATTATATTCTAGATAAACAAGAATTATCTGATAAACTTAATATGTGTGATATATGTGAGACTTATAAACGTAAAGTAGTATTTACAAGTTGTAGACATAAAGTATGTATTGTTTGTGCACTCCGTTCTGATAAATGCGGTAATTGCCGCATTGGTATAAGTGAAAAAGAAAAGATATTAATGTAATAAAAATTGATTTTTTTATATTCTAAATAAAATTTAACTAAGTTAACTAAGTTAACAATATAACTAAATTAACTAAAATATAATGCTGTCTCTAATTTCGATTCTTTTGTTTTGTCATATTTGCAATATGACAAATGCGTATCCCACTGTACTAATGCATGGTGTGCTTGCAAGTAAAGATAATATGGCTGAACTAAAAAATTTGCTAGAACTAAATTTTAAAATAGATGTATATAATATGGAAATTGGTAATGGTGTTCCTACGAGTATCTTTACACCAATGGAAATGCAATTAGATAAATTATGTGAAGAAATATATAAAATTGATGCACTAAAAAATGGATTTAATTTTATAGGTATGAGTCAAGGTGGGTTGCTTGCTAGAGGTTATGTAGAATATTGTAATAAATATCCGGTTGTAAATCTTATAACACTTGCTTCACCAAATGGTGGTGTATATTATAAGACACCTCTTGCAGATAATTATTACGAACCATCTAAACAAGATTCTTTTTCGATTAGTAATTATTGGCGTGATCCATATCGTTATGATTTATACTTATCAAACTCTACATATTTAGCACAATTAAATCAAGAAGTTATTGCAAATTGTATTCAGAATAATCTTGACGTTGTAAAAAATTTTGTAATGGTTTGGTCACCAAATGATGAAGTTATTATGCCTCCAGAATCTGGAAAATTTTCACTATTATTTGTTAATGAATCGGGTGATTTATATTCTCAAAGTATATTTGATACTGATTTATATAAAATCGGAAATCTTGGACTAAAAACTCTTCATGATAATGGGAGACTAAAGATATTTCAAACTGATTGTACACACAGTCAACATAAAGAACCAGAATGTTTTCATCAATTAAAACCACTCTTTGAAGAATATCTATTATGAGTTGGTTAACTAAATAACTAAATTGGATTTTCTACTTCCAATAATTGATTATAAAATAACACAGTTGGATTAACAACTAATCTTTTATTTTTCATAAATATAATTGCATCATTTATATTTTTATTATGTTTTTTATGTATGTAATATGCTACAATTGAAGCAGAACGACTTGCACCCATAAAACAATGAACTAATATATTTTTTGTAGGATTATATTGTTGAAATTCTAATATATCAACAAATGCTTTCTCAAAGAATTGCTTTATAGGTTGAGCATTATTATCATATAGACCATATTTTTTATATTCTATTTCATCTTCATAATAATTTGATATCTCGTTTGTCATATTTATTATCAAACCAATATTATTATTTTTTAATGAATTATAATTAGAAGCATTAAAAGCGCTCCCTAAAAATATATTATCAATAATATGAGTTGGTTCTGAAAAAAATATCTGTATTTGATCTAATTTTGATTTAGGTGTAAATATTCTCTTTTTATTTGTCAAATTATTTTGATTTGTTTGATTTGTCAAATTAGGTTGATCATTATCAAGATCATTATCGGGCATCATGTAATAAGACAGAAAATCTGCAGTGCGATCGACTAAAACTTTTAGTCCAGATGAAACATAGTTTAATATTTCCATAATATTATAATATAGTTAACTATATTATAATTAAGTTAACTATATTATATGCCAACAGAGAATAAGATTATAGGATTTTATAATGATTTAAATCAGCTTTGTGATGTAGAAGATTCAATATATGTCAAAATAGAATTACTCGGTAGAGGTAAAGAATTAGAACAAAATTATTTTCTTATTAGTACAATTACTTTTGAAAAGATAATAAAACATAATTGGTATATCGATTCAAATGGTTATCCAATGACATATACTGGACGCAGTAAAACTCTTCATAAAAATCTACTTGGTAAACAACAAAAAGGTTATGTTATAGATCATATAAATAGAAATAAATTAGATAATAGATTAGAAAATCTCAGAGTTATATCTGCTAAAGAAAATTCATATAATAGAACAAAAAATAAAACAAGTAACAATAAATATAAAGGTGTTATAAAAAGAGGTAATAAATATGTTGCATCAATTACAAAAGATGGAAATCGAAAAGAAATTGGTGGATTTGAAACCGAAGAAGAAGCCGCAAGAATGTACGATATGATGGCTGAAGAATTGTTTGGCGAATTTGCTGGTAAAAATTTTATTTAATAATAAATTTTATATTTTTAGCCGTCGGATAAAGGATAAATTATTATTAATACAAAAAATTGAAATTCATTCTACTTAACTAATTATAACTTAACTAAATAATAACTAAATAATATTATAACAAATATGGGTAAAAATAAAAAGAATCGTTCACAAACTGTTGTAGAAGTTGAAAACATTGACAACATTGTAAATATTAATAATAATATGGTTGAAAATAACGATAGTGTTAATGAATCAAATCAAGCTAATAATTTAAATAAATTAAGTAAATTAAAACAATTTAACAATCTAAAGAAAAATCTATTTATGTTACTTGGTCCACAAACTTTAGAAGATTTAGAAGTATTAGAAGAGTTAGATGATTCAAATGAACCAGATATAATAGATGAAGATTTTTGTGATTATTGTGGTCGAAAATGTGATGGCGTACATGCATATTCTTCAAAATCTGATAAATCTGAAAAATTTGAAAAAGATAAAAAAAAAGATAAATCTGTTAAACAAAAAGATAAATCTGATAAAAAACAAGATGAATATTTTGCTAAAGGTTATCATGCAGATGATTATGAAAATGATTATGAAACTGCATTAACATTTTATAAGATGAGTCTAGAAAATGATTCAACCGAATATAATGGCGCATGTGCAAATAATATGGGAATAATATATCAAGAAAATTTAGGCGACCTTGAAAAAGCAGAATTTTATTATAAATTCTCTTGTGATAATAATTATAAAGATGCATTTGAGCATCTTGGTCTATTATATTTTAATCAAAAGAAATATACAGAAGCAGAAAAATATCTTGAAAAATCAGTTAGTTATGGTAATATAAATAATTTTCTTGAATATGCTACCTGTCTAGAAAAAAATGGCAATAAAGAAAAATCTCTGAAATATCTACAATATCATCTTATGCTTAAAAATGCAAATATTCGTGAAAAGAAAATGTTCTCCCGATTAATCTCTTGTTAAATTATTTTTAAATTATTGTTAAGTTTTTTTATTTTTTTCGGCAAATAAAAAAAAATTGAAAAAAAAAGTTATTTTAATTAATCAAATTATAATTAAGTTAACTATAATATAAACTATAAATTATGTCTATATATTCAATAAATGATATTACTAAAAAACCATTATCAAAATATGAAATAGACGGTTTAATTAAAGATCTTGATGAACTTAAAAAAAATGGAGGTATTACAAAAGTTAAAGATTTTGATAAATTAATGGCATATTTTATGAAATCAAAAACATATATGAATCAAATATATAATATCGAAAAAGCTTTTGAATATGCTCAAATATTTGAAAAGATATTAGAGATGCATCCAGAAAATGGGTTATATACTGATGAACAAATGTTATATTTATGTGAAAAAGCAATATTAAATAATACATTTTTAGAAAAACTATTAAATCGTGGTTATACAATGAAATATGATCATATTGTTTCATATTTAACAAAATTTTATAACTTCAGTTCATCCTATTATGGAGATTATGATGTCAAAAAAACAATTGTAAATAATATCATTAAAGCATTTATAAACAGACCAAAAATAGATCCATCTGAATATGTAAATGCAGATTCTTCTAAATATGATATTGATATAAATATATTATTTAATTCAATGTATTTCAAAGGGGGATCTAATATGGAAATGGATAACTCGGATAAAAAATTTATTAAAGATTTTATCATAAAAAGTAATCTATTTGATAATTTTTTTAATAAATTAATAGTGAACGAGGATAAATTTAGTGTAAAATTACCAATTATTAGACACAGTGATTGGACTATAAAAAATGAACTATTAAATAAATATATTTATGATATACTATTTATAAATGGTGTTATTAATGTATATGATATTTATAATAGACTAACAGGACTAGATTATTATGATATTTTGTTGGATAATGATTTAAAAAATGTTTTTGAATCAAAATATTCAATATTAAATGAATCTGTAAATACTACATTTATTTGTAATTTTTATAAAGAATATTATATAAATGAAAATTTAAATGATGTAATATTTATAAAATTTAAAGATTTTTTTGATTATTATAATAATAAATTTACAAACATTGTTGATAGATTAAAAAAAATAAACGATAAAATAATGTTAAATGACGTCCTATTAACGTATCCTTATCATAATATTATTTGTGAAAAATACAATTTTGAAAATTTTAAGTTTAATATTGATGATATAAATGAAACTAAAACAAATATTCCATTAAAAATCTTTGAAGAAACATATATTGGTGATTACAATACAGAATTATTAAATAAATGTATCAAATATAAATTAAAAAACATACTTGATTACCTATTAAAAACTAAACAAATTAATTTTGATAATGAAACATTTCGGCAAGCATTATACGCTAAAAATATAGATGTTGTTAAACATATGTTAGAAAATAAATATATGGGTTCTGATAAAGATTTACTATATGTACCACCTACTTATATATACTTTTTTAAAGAGTTATTAAATTTATATAAAAAATATAATATATTGATATCAGATGATGTTTATAAGGAATTTCGAATTAATTCTAAACCAATTGAAATGCAATATTGCATAAATGGTGATAATAAAGAACATATGGATAAATTAAATAACGAAGTTGAAATAGAATGTAAAAAAATATTTCCTTTTGATACATATCATAATAATACTGATTATGGATTTTATTATGATATGGCAAAACGTGGAGATTTAACTCTGAATATTATTTCAAAAATACACCATGTTGTTGGTGCCGAAGGTATAAAACATCTTGTAAAATTATATATGGAATTTAATAATATTCAAAATAATCAAAACCAAAATAATAAAGATAAAATAGAAGAAAATACACCTAAAAAAATTGTTAAAAAAATCGTGAAAAAAGTTGTCAAAAAAGTAACAGAACACACCTAAAAAATTGCATTTTAAAATCTTTATTTATAATTTCCATATATATCATTAAACATATTAAACATAAATATTGATAATGGCTACTCAAGATGAATGCATTAAAACTCTGTTAACCACCTCAAAATATGATCTATATTATTCTAAAAAATCGTTAAAAACTTTATTAAATAATATTAAAGCATTCGGTACAATTACTAAAAACGCTATTTGGAAAAAAATATTTAATTATCTAAGTAATTCATCATATTGTGTTTTAAAATCTGAAAATGGTAAAAATGAAATTAAAACACTAATAGAATTAATAGATGATAAATTAGTAATTAATAAATCTGATTACATTAAACTTATATCTATAATAAATTATAATTATAAATATAATGATACCTTAAATTCAGATCTATATAAATATTTATGTGAACGTTTTGGTATATGTAATATACAACATCTATCTGAATTACTAAAAATACATACGAAGAATAAAATTAATAAATTTGATATTTATATTACCGATTTTATTAATTCCCAATATAAGGAAAAAGATAATATAGATAATATAATATATAATATTGAGATATTTATGAATATACTAATGGATGCAGAATTATGTAATTCTTTATTTGATATAAAAAATACAAAATATACACAAAATATTATTAATTTCATAAAAACTTCAGAAATTGATTTAGATGATATATTATATAATTTTTACCAATTAAATGAATATATTACAAAATTTATAGAAAGAAATAATAATGATGGTAAAGCAAAACCCAAAAAAACAAAAGCAAAAATTAATGATAATGATACTGATAGTATAAAACCGCCTAAATTCAATAATGAACAAATGGATAATCTTATAAAAAATATGGTGATAACATATATTAATTATTCACATATATTTCTAAATACAATTATAAATAATATAGACGATATTAACAAAATTGATATTAAAAATACAACAAAAACTAAGAAATCAAAAAATTATGATACAGATGATGATTCAGATGATGATTCAGATAATAAAAATAATGATGATAAAATAAAATCAAGAATATCATACATAGATATATATAATCTATTATATGATACTAAATATTATATCGATCTAAAAATTAATGAAAAATATAATTGGTATAAATATTTTAATATTAATGATTTTGAAAAAAATAAAGAAGAATATGAAAATAAATTAAAAGAAAAAATAACATTTTTAAATAGTGATCATATTGCAGAAATAGACAAATTAAACGATACAAAATATAGTGAATATAATTATTGTAGTTCTACTGGACCTACTAAAGAAAATGAAAAAAATGATATGTTTTATTATGAACTCGATAGTGATGATGATGATAAATATGAAGATGAAGATAAACCGGAAGAAGAAGTTCAAAAATTATATATTGCTAAACGGAAATTTACTTTTGCAAAATATATGTTAAACCTTTATGGGAATAATGTCGAACATATTAATGATGATAATATTGATAAATTTATTAAACTTATTCATATTACTGATTTTATAGATTTGAACACAGCTCTAAATAATAATAATAATAAAAAATTTTTAAAAAATATTATTGATAATAAAATTTTAGAAGGTAAATCATTTGATAAAAAACTTTTAACCAAGATTGATTTTGATGGGTTCACAATGAAATATGCTCTTTTAAATGGAAATATTCAAGTTGTACAATTTTTACTGAATAATAAATATTCGCCAACTCAAAATGATTTCATGTATATCAGAACAAAAATTTATGGAAAAGAAGATAAATCATCATATTATGATAAATTTGCAGATAATTTAGAACTAGTTCTAAAAGAATTTGCGAAATATAATATGTATATGGAGAAAGATACATTTATTCAGTTTTGTTATAATAATGTATTTCATCCAAAATTTGATTTGAATAGACTGAAAGATTATACAATTTATAAAAATGAAAATGATAAAGAATTTAATAATATTATTGCTAAGATCAAACAAAATCCATTATATATGACATATGATAATAGTAATGATAATAATAATACTGAACTTATTATTTCAGTTCAAAAACATATAAATAAACTTAATAAATTTAATAATTTTATTGAGACAAATAACATTAAAGAATCACTATATAAATTTGCTGATATCGGGATGCGTTTTATGTTAGATGAACTGCTGAAAGATTATGATTTTGTAAAGAAAAATAGTAATTTAATTAACAATAGTAATATAATTAACAATGTTAATCAGCTTGAAGAAAAACCAAAAAAGATTGTTAAAAAAATAATAAAAAAAGTTGTTAAGAAAAAAGTGCAAACCTCTACAAAGTCTGAATAAACATGATTTATTTAATCCCCAAAATTAACTAATTATAACTTAGTGTTTTTTGGAACCTTTAGAACCTTTTTTGGATCCTTTAGAACCATGGGGTTTGCCACCTTTTTGGGCCTTTTTGGAACCTTTTTTAGAGTCTTTAGAACCTTTTTTGGAACCTTTGCGTTTAGCACCGCCTTCAAGAGCGAATAATTTTTCAAGATTTTGAGACATTCTTATATATTAATCTGATAGAAAATTTTTTTTTTACGCAAATTAAAAATTATATTTAATAAAAAAAATTGATTTTTATATATTTAATAAATAATATTAAATTGTTTATTATTAATAAATTATGTCTGATTCAGTAATATTATCTAATGATATTATAGTTACAATTGATAAGTATACATTTAATCTCAAAAAGAAAACCGATTATTATGTTGTTATATTAGATAATTTAAATAATATGGATACAAAAATTGATTGGATTGATGCAATCAATATGTATTCAATAACAAAAAAACCATCAAGTAATAAACTAATTGAAAAAATTACTAGAAAAATTACTGAAAAATTAAATAAAAATAATACACAAGCTGATATTAAAATTATAGAAAATAATTCTAATACAAATACCAAAACAAATGAAATGAAAATATTTATTGAATTAGAAAGAATTAAACAAATTGCATTAAAATCTGATATTAATACCGATGATATTAACAAAAAAAATAAAAAAATATTTAATGATAATACTGTAAAAGATATTATTATTAATGAATATATTAAAATATACAATTCTAATATAGTTAACTCAAATACAAATATAGTTAACCCAAATACAAATATAGTAAATTATGTTATAAATATCATTGATAACATTTACAAATGGGAGATTACATTTAAACATAAATATGGTGATATTAATGCACAGGTATTATTTGATTCAAAATATTATCCATATGCCCCACCACAAATTAGATTCATTTCACCAAAATTACTTGACAAAATAGATCATCGGATTTCTAATAGTAAGATGTTCAAATTAGATTATTGGAATCCCGTAACACAAATTAATTATCTAATTGAATGTGTTGGAAAGGTTCTTGATAAATTTGCAAAATTTGATACTATAGTTTCGGAGAAGAAGATTAATAAAGAATTATATCAAAAACTGTTAATATTATCATCATATATTTCAAATGATACAGAAGAAGATATCATGGAATCTTGTAATATAGTTAACTTTACGTCTGGCAATTCTAATATAATTAATTCATTTGATTCTAAACCTATCAAAAAAGATAAAACAAAAACAGGAGATAAATTTAATGGAACCGGTTATAGAAGTGGTGCAGATAATAAATGGAAAATTGAAGATTATGAGATGTTGCAAAAAACCAAAGAGTTTGAATTAATATCAGTACTCTCTGGAATATCTACAGACCTAGAAAAACTCAATAAAGATGAATTATATGATACTATTGAGAATTCATTATTAATTAAATTTCTTGTTGATACATTTAATAATACATCTCTCTTAGATATATCAAAACGTATTGAAATGTTTAAATTATGCTTTAATATTACTCAAAACTTATGCATCGATAGTATTGTTATACTATTATTCGATACAAAACATCATCTATTTAATTCAATAAAAAAAATATATGAACTTGCAAAATTATCTGCTAAATTTGATTCGGATAATGAAATAATTACTCAAATTATGTTCTTATGGTCAATGATTGAGCCACTATATGAAACATATCTTATTAATTCAACTAAATCTGAAAAATCTAAAGAATCTAAAGAACCTGTAAATGTATCGGAAAATCAAACCGAATCTTATAATAATACAATGAAGACTATGCGTTTTGATACAGGAAATATCATTAATTCAAATTATAAATCATCTTATCTTAATGCGCTAAAAGCATCAAAGACGTCAACACAATGTATGAAACGACTATCTACTGAAATTCCAACATTAGCATCAGAACTACCAATACATCCGGATGCATCTATATTTCTACGTGTAGATGAATCAAATCCACGATCAATGAGAGCATTGATTACTGGACCACCGGATACACCATATGATTCTGGTATATTTATATTTGATATATATCTACCACCAAATTATCCAACAGAAGTACCAATGGTTAATTTTACTAATACCGGTAATAAAAGATTTAATCCCAATCTATATAATTGTGGTAAAGTATGTTTAAGTATACTTGGGACATATATTGGACCTACTGCATCGCAAACAGAAAAATGGAATACATCATCGACACTGTATCAGGTCTTAATATCTATTCAAGGTCAAATATTAGTAGAACAACCATATTTTAATGAACCAGGATACCAAGCATCTTATAAGACACCAAATGGAGATAAAGCATCTGAAGAATATAATCACAATATTAGACTTTTTACGATGCAACATGCAATGCTGGATTTAATGAATAATAATAGTTACCCTGAATTTAAATCGGTAATAGATAATCATTTTAAACTGAAGAAAAATAAGATAATAGATGTTTGTACTAAATGGATAGAAAAATCAAAATATAATTCTAATTATACAAAAGTAGGAGAAGAAATTATAACAAAATTAACAACTTATTAAATTAATTATTAATTTATTTATTATTTTTTCGCTTTTTTCTTTCTAATTTTTTTAGGTTTTTCAAAATTTGAAATATTATCACCATCATCATTATTATTATTATCATTATTATTATTATTATTATTATCATCATTATTATCATCATTGCTATTATTTAATTTCATAAATAAAGTAATTTCATTATCATCATCTCCAATATCATCGTCAACAATTTGTTCATTTAATTTTTTTTTAAATTCTTTGAATCCTTTTTTAGAATATAATTTATTATTAGATTTATCAGATTTATCGGAATCTGAATCAGTATTTATTTCTGTAGTATTATTGGTTAAACGTTTAATCATAAATAAAGAATCATCATCATGATAATTATCATCATCTTGATCATCCAAATCTTTTAATTCATCTTCTTCTGCAACTTGTTCAACAATCTTAAAAAAATCATCTTTTAATTTTTCAAAGTTTTCTATTTTTTAATGAATCTTTTGATTCATTAAAAAATAGAGGCAAAAAAATGAGAAGGTTAACCTTCTCATTTTTAGGGTTGCGTCAATTTTTTCTAATTCATCTTCAATATATTTTAAATATGGAGTAAGATATTTTAGAATTGGTTGTGTAAATTTTTCTAAATCTAGATCACATTCAAAAGCAGTCACATCTACCATATATTTAATATAATAATTATTATCAATATATTGATTTTTATTTTCTTCCATATATTCTCTATAATGAGTTATAAGTTCACTAATTGATTTTAACAAAGGATTTATAACATAAGTTATGAAACGCTTTCCGGCAATATCTGAATTCCATTTGGTCTCACTTGTTTTTACTATAAAATTTTTTCTTGTAGTATCGATATTCCATATTGGTTGTTTATCTTTATTTAAATAATAAACTAAATGTAATATTGATTCAGATATTTTTTGAACAAAAATTTTATATTTATATTGATATATTAGTTCTCTTTCTAATGTATGTTTATTTTTTCTAGTTTTTGGACATTTTAAATCAATACGTAATCTATTTATACATTCACGAGATGTAATTTTTTTTAATGGAGGAACATCACGATGATTTTCCATTAGATATTTTATTAAAGACGATGCTTTTGATATCCTTTATCCGACGGCTAAAAATATAAAAGTTAAAGGTAAAAATATAAAAATGAATTTTTATATTTTTAGCGTAAGAATTTGTCTTCAACAAATTCTTTCGGAGTCTTAACTGCCTAGGTGTTTAAACACCTGAAAAAATCAATATTTTTCTTAAAAATATTGATTTTTAGAGCTTGGAGTAATCTTTGATTACTCGCAACCTATTAGGCTGTTAAGGGATAATAATAAATTTATTCTTAAATTAAAAATTTTTATAATATATTTTTATTAATTTTAAAGGGGGTAATATATAATATTTTTTTATTGCATTTAAACATTAATTTATAACATATTTTTGATGTAAAACAATAGTGTTATTAAATAAAAATAGTTAAATTTTATAATATAATAAATTTATAATAAATATACTTTTTTGAATAAATTTGATATTTATTTATAAACAATAATAATTGCCTCATGTGTGCGCGCGCGTGCGCGCGTATATTATATATTTATTATACATATACACTTTTTATATTTTTATAATGATTATATTTATTATAAACACTCAATATTAAGACTTTTTATATATTTTTCATTTAAAAAGAATACAAAGATATAAATATTATTAATAAAATATAAATGCGTTTTTATTGTAAAAATTTGCTGATCATGTCAAAAATCCCACAATCGATTAATGGAAAATTAATGATAAAAAGAAATAAGTATAAAATATTATAGGATAAAAAAAGTATAATTTTCAGTGTCGAGGAGGATTTTTCTTGAGAAGAATTTGAAAATAAAAAATAAAATTTATCTGTGTTAAAATATAAAAAATATTTTCTAATATCCTTTATCCGACGGCTAAAAATATAAAAGTTAAAGGTGTCTTAACTGCCTAGGTGTTTAAACACCTGAAAAAATCAATATTTTTCTTAAAAATATTGATTTTTAGAGCTTGGAGTAATCTTTGATTACTCGCAACCTATTAGGCTGTTAAGGGATAAAAAATTTATATCGATTTATTGCTCTTACAAGATTTACATGATATATAACTAATTCTATCAATCTTTATAATATCTGTATGACCTGATCTACATGATTCACAAATAACATATTGTTTAATATAATTTGTAATAACATCCATTATTTGATTTTGTTTAAACATACCATTAATTTTTAGTCCAGTACCTTCACCATCATCAAGATTATTTTCTTTAATAATAGAAGTGTCAATACTTAATTCAGTATTAATAAATTTTCGAAAGTGTTCAACATCGCGTCCAAGTGAATCACATAGTTTAATATAATTTGTAATATATGATTTTCGATTATGATTTGCTAATTCAGGTCTAACAAATATTTTTTTTGGTAGTTTATTTTTATTTAATTCGGTATATGCCCGATCTAGAAGGTCGAATGTAGTGAAATCCATTATAAACTTAAATTATAATATAGATTGTTATAAAGTTAATTATACAATAATTTATAATATCAATTTTTATAATATATATATATATGAATTTGTCTAGAAATGAGAAAATAACATTATTGTTATTATTAATTGGTGTTTTAATTGTTATTTATTTATTTTATAACAATAAACAAGAAAACATACAATCTATAACAAATGATGATTTTAAAAAATCGGAAAAGCAAATAGTTTATAATTGTACCAAAGAAATAATTAATTCTATGCCTATGTCTACAGAATATAAAAAAGAAATATATACACAATTTAAAAATACGCAATTAAATACTTTACTAGCCGATGATGGTCCTTTTATGAGAGAAAAATATATTAATAAAGAAATAAATTTGATGGGATTATTTAATACAAATACACGTTCATTATATTCTTTAAATACATTTAAAAATATTGGTATTGCAGATGATGATAAATTAAAAATTTTTGTATTATATAAAAATGAAGATAATACAGATAATGGTATTGCAGTGTTTGATTTTAATAGTCTAGATTTTATATTATATAAAATAGATAATATTGATATTATTTACAATACATATGAAAAAGATAATATTGGATTTGGTCTAAAAATAAATAATAATAATTTTTATATTTTCACTCAATCAACAGAAAATATTACTATTGATTTAATATTAAAATTACCACTAGAAAATGGCAATATCACATTAATACAATATTTAAATGATAAAGTTAAACCAATACAAATTGGAGTTTTTATACAAAAGTTTATTAATCATCCAAAAATAAATGAATGTGTACAACAAAAAATAAATACATTAATGCAACAAGTTACACCAATGGCAAAACCATCATCAACAAAACCAGAGATAACAGATTCATCAGAAATTGTTACAAAAGTAGGAGTAATGACAACACAAAATAAATCAAATGATATAGGAGATATAGTGGTTGGTACACAATCATTGCAACCACAATCATTGCAACCACAATCATTGCAACCACAATCATTGCAACCACAATCATTGCAACCACAATCATTGCAACCACCGTCTGCGTTAGATATTATAAATAATTTAAAAAATAAAGCTGTAATTACTATAACATCAAGTAATGATAATATAACAAGTAAAGTATTAACAGATCAAACAAATACATATTTTTGCATATTCGAGAAAGCTAATATATTTATAATAAAATATGAAAATAATAAATTATTATTGTTATATGGTTCATATTATGATATTGAAACAGTAAATCCATCTAGTTATAGAATATTATTACAAAATGATGGTAATTTAGTATTATATTATACTGATAATTCATCAAAAGACATACCTTTTTGGAGCACAGGTACACAATCATTTGGTCCGTCAAGTATGTTTTTAGATCAAATGGGTAATTTAATTATAAAAGCAAATAATGGTTCAAATGTATGGAATTCACAACGTTTTGTTTCTAATGGTATTTTAAAATTACAAAGTAATTATCCTGTAGAAAATCAAAAACTGATACAAGAATATAATGCTCAAATTAATAATTTAAATAAAGTATCATCTCAAGTAACAATAGAAACAGTACAAAATCCACCACAGCCAGTACAAACTATACAAACTCCACAAAATGTTCCAACTCCTACACCAATTATGTCTGATAGAAATCAAATGTGTGCCGAATTCATTGAAAATACTAAAAAACTAGATGTTGAATTAAATCAATTGAATAGAATAAATAAAGAACAATTGGATAAAATAAATAGACAAGATATACTATTACAAAACCAAAATAATACATTAATACAACAAAATGTGCAATTACAAGAACTCAAACAAATATCTGATATAAATAATATTAGTTATATGGCTACAGATAAAGATTATATATATAAATTAGATTCAAAAGACAATATATATTATTGCAAAAAACCATGTGACAATAAATGGAATCAAATTCGAGGTCAATTACGTCAGATAACATCAAATGGTAAAGATTTATATGGAGTTAATTCTAGATCAGATATTTTCACATGCACAGTTCCATGTGCAAATGGTAATTGGAAACAAATTCCAGGTAAATTAGTATCAATAGATGCTAAAGGAAATACATTATATGGTATAAATCGTAGTAATAATATTTATAGTTGTGATATAAGTAAAAGCCCGTGTAATGGCAATTGGAGACTTAGAAGATAAACAATAAAAAAATTGATTTTTAATCTAATTATAATCTAATTAACTAAATTATAATCAAGTTAACTAAATAACAATTTAATATAATATAAAAATGGCCTACACTGTAACACTTGATAATGGAATGACTGGGATGCTTGATCATACAATATATGATGTTGTTTTATCAACGATGGTTGGGAGTATTTGTGGTTTATGTTCTTATTATTATTTTGGTAAATTTAAAAATAATTTAACAAATAAGATTCAAAATTATCTATCTTCTCCTAAAAAACCATCATATCAAGAATTAGAAGAGTATATGAATAATCTATCAGATGATGATGTACCATCAGATCTTGGAGAAAGAATGAAATTATATGAGAATTTTACCGAATATAATGTGTGTAATATTGATTCAAAAACGGGATTTATAATTCGTGTTGATGGTAGATGTTTTTCAAATCTTCTACGTCAACTTAAAAAACAAGAAATAGAAGAACTAAAAACTCCATTTATAAGTGATTTTGTAAAAGCTATGCAACTTACAACTAGTGATTTGCTAAAAGAATTTAATGCTTCTACTGGATATACTCATTCTGACGAAATATCATTATATTTTAAACCGCTAACCACACCAAATGATGATGAAGAAGACATGAAAGAACATATTTTTGGAGGACGTGTACAAAAATTAATTAGTGTAATATCTAGTTATGCATCTACCCGTCTTATTAAACATTTAATGGAGATAAATTATAATAAATTTGAATCTATTTTTGATCGTATAACATTTGATGGACGAGCAATAATTTTCCCTACAAATTATGAAATATGCAATTATTTCATATGGAGATCAAAACAAGATTGCTTTAGAAATTTTGTATCGGAAATATGTTATATGCATTTCCCAAAGAAATCTCTTGATAAATTAAATGTAGATGAACGCATTATTAAATTACGTAATGAAAAACATATAGATATTAATGATTATAATGTATTTTTACGACGTGGTACATTTGTAAAACGTGAACTAGAACATTATACAGAAAATCACAAAGACAAAGAAACAAGTTTTTGGCGTAATTCATATATCAAATTTGCTCTACCAAATTTAAAATGTAGAAATGATTATACAGAATTATTCGAATCCAAAAATTTTGAGGAATGGGAATTTCAAGATATTGAATTTGAATTATTTGGAAAATGTTAATTTTAATCTTATTTGATATATAATAATTTTTATTTGATATATATTTTAATCTTATTTGATATCCCTTAACAGCCTAATAGGTTGCGAGTAATCAAAGATTACTCCAAGCTCTAAAAATCAATATTTTTAAGAAAAATATTGATTTTTTCAGGTGTTAAAACACCTAGGCAGTTAAAACTCCGAAAGAATTTGTTGAAGACAAATTCTTACGCTAAAAATATAAAAATTCATTTTTATATTTTTACCTTTAACTTTTATATTTTTAGCCGTCGGATAAAGGATATATTTTAATTTTATTTAATATATAGTTTAATCTTATATAATATATATATAATGTTATCTGAATGTATAAAAGATTTTTTTAGAAAATATAAAAAATATATTTTTGTAATTTGTATAATTTTTGCATTATTAATATTGTGGAAATTAAGTAATGCACAAGAAAATATTACTGATTCTGAAAGTGATACAAATAGTGATACCAATAAAAATAATAAAAGTAATGATATGTCAATAGGAATATTTTTATTATATTGTTGTGGTGTATTAATTTGTGGTTGTTTACTGCCTTGGATAATTATGTATTACGTAACAAGATCATCTGCCAAAGCGGCAATAAATACAACTCCTTGTCGTACAATTGTCACTCAAGCAATTGAAAATTCAAATGTTTAAATTTATTTTTATTAAAAGATAATAATTTTTTCTAATTTTTATTTATATGGGTGTAATTGATAAAATTAAAAAAAATAAAGATAATATATTTTCATATATAGTTATCATTATTTTTATTGTTGGTATATTTGCTCTATATGAATATTCTAAGAAATCGGAAAAACAAAAAATAATTCAAGCAGAATTATTTCAAAATAATGTAATAAAATCAAATACGGTTGATTTTAGTGGTAATTTTGGAATACATATTAAAAAAGAATCTGATAAAATAAATATTAACGAATACATGTCTGATTCTGATGAACTTATTTCTGAAAATAAAAAATACAGAGTTAAATTTATTAATGGTACAATATATTTATTTAATAATGTATCAAATAAAACATTAAGATCTTTGGATTCAAATGTAAGTTATCAATTTTATAAAAAAGAAAAATATTCCTATACCGATACTGATAAAAATATAATTAACAATGGATTAATATTCTTAACAAAAAATAAGATTAGTGATAGCGGTTATACTGTTAAACTTACAATATTAAATAAAGATGGTAAAATATTTGATATTACACAAATTGGAACAGAAAAATCAAATGATTATGTAAAACTTGATGATTGTGGTAATCTAATTTTATTTATTGATGATAAAGAAAAAGTAGATATATTTAATCTTGTAGAGTTATAATTTTTATTGAATATATTCGTTATTTTTATATTTTATTACTTTTATTATGTCGCCATTCATATCATATATTGTATGATCACCATTTAATTTGTTATTAACATAATTACCTCTTTTATGAACAGAACCATTTTCATAAAATTCTATAATTTCTCCATGTTTATTCTTTTCATATTTTGAAATATTTACATAATTTTTACCCATATATTTTAATTCAATAGTATCATATTTAAAATTACAAATTAATTTTAAATTTTTATTTTCATAATATTCTTTATATTCACCATCTAAACATCCATCAATGTATGTACATATTGTTTTAATATTAGAATTTCCAAAATATTCTATTTTTTGTCCGTGTAATTTATTTTTTAAATAATTTTGAAACAATACTAGTTTCCCTAGATTATTATATGATTTATTTTCTCCATCAAATAATCCATTAAGATATGTTATTTCACTCGAGATATTACCGTTATCATAATAAATCTTATGAACACCTTCTTTTTTACCATTATTATAAAATCCATGTTCTTGTATTTTACCATTTTCAAAATATTTTATATATTCACCATCAATCTTATCGTTACTTAATAGAGTATATTTTTGATTAATATTACCATTTTTAAAATATGTTTCAATAAATTTTTTTTTAATATTATTTTCAGTAATAAATCTAGTAAAATCAAGTAATTTATCATTACAAAATGTTTTTTTATCAATTATTTTATTATCAATAAAATTATTTTCAATCCTAATATTTTTTATATAATTATATATTTTTTCAATGCCATTTATTGAACCATTAATATGAAAAAATTCTCGCGTGACACGTCGATACTGATCATATTCCTTATAGAATCCTGTATAACCATTTTCAAAAAATAGCATCTGAAAATTTTCAAAAAACTTATGATAAAAACATTCTTCTCGTGTTTTAAATGTACTTTGAAAATTATATTTTTGTCCCTTTTTAAACATTAATAAATCATCAACCATTTGATTATTTGTAAAATCTTCTATTTCAATTAAAACTTCATTATTAAATTTTAATATATATTTGTTTACTTTTACATAACGAATACCTAATTCTTCAATAGACATTAAGGTTTATTGTATATCTGATAAGAAATATAATAAATTAATAATAATATTTTAATTCAACTTTTTATTATCATTAATATATTATATATGGAATATAAAATAATAGAGGAATTGGGTAAAGGTATGTTTGGTACCGTATATAAAATAAAATATAAAGATAAATATTTTGCGATGAAAATAGAACACATATTAGAAGAAGATAAAGAAAAAAATATTAAAAGTAGCGTTTGGCGTGAGATAGATTTTATGACAAAATTTGCAAAAAAATATAAAGATCAAATAATGCAAATGTATCATTATGATTTTGTTGACAATTGTAATCACGTACAAGAATACACTGTCAATTTAAAAAATTTTGAAAAATATCATCGAGACAAATTCATCAAACTAAGTAAATCTAAAACATGTATTAGAAGAATATATGAATTAATAGATGGTAATGTAAAAGATATAATATCGACATTATCAATAGAACAGATTTATTCATTTATTATACAAATTGCAATCATAGTACAAATTCTCGAAAAAAATAAATATATTCACGGGGACTTTCACTCAGCTAATATTGGTTATATTAAAACTGATAAAAAGTTTATAAAATTTGGTAGATTAAATATACCTACATTCGGATATATATTTAAAGCTATTGATTTAGGAAGTGTAATGAATCCAAAATATAAATTAAGTAAACGTGATAAAATATGGTATAAAGATTTATTTAAACGTGAATTAATAGCACCATTAACAACAACTTTAATAAATTCAAATAAATTTTGGGATTATGTTGATAATAATAATATAAAATTAAATTTACAAAAAGATATTAAAAAGTTTGAAAAATCAAATTTATATAATTTATTAAAAATGCAATTTACAGATATTAATGATAAATATCGATTGTTTAATATATGCGAATTTTTATATCCATATCAATTTCAGAAATTAATATTAGGTAAAAAATATATTGATGGACTTGAACCACACTTATATATTGATTTGATGGACTTGATTTATATATATAAAATAAATTTTAATACTAATTTAGTTATAGATTATTTTTATAAGAAATTATTACTTAATTAAGAAATTATTATTTAGTTAACAAATTATTACTATTATAATATTATGTATATAGAACAAATTATAAATAAAATTAATGATATTGTTTTAATTGAATTAGATAAATTTGAGTTATATCCCTTAACAGCCTAATAGGTTGCGAGTAATCAAAGATTACTCCAAGCTCTAAAAATCAATATTTAAAAATATTGATTTTTTCAGGTGTTTAAACACCTAGGCAGTTAAGACTCCGAA
>Ga0194130_10002482_pt1 | contig 26670 bp, 33 predicted proteins | sample TA2KigsurfametaG_FD_160084 | JGI IMG/M metagenome (GOLD analysis project Ga0194130, IMG submission 160084) | Freshwater microbial communities from Lake Tanganyika, Tanzania - TA2015050 Kigoma 12 surface | ecosystem: Environmental > Aquatic > Freshwater > Lake | place: Tanzania: Lake Tanganyika... | reverse complement strand
GTAATCATGACGGTTTTGCTATTTTTAGACCAATTTCATTCTTCATGCAAAACCCGAATAAGATTGTGGCATGAACTTTGATTGCAAGCCACTGGCCAATTACCCACTGCGAGAGCGCAATACCCTAGGCTTTGAGGTGGTGGCCGAGTGGGCTTTGCCCATTACCCAATCTGAGCAAATCCCCCTGGCGATTACCTGGGCCAAAAATGCGGGGTCGCCCTATCGGACTCTTGGGGGAGGTAGCAACGTTGTTCTACCCGCCCAATTACCAGGACTCACTCTCCTCATGGACATCGATTTCATTGAGGTTCTTGAGAATCAAGCTGCGAAGACAAGGTTGCGGGTAGGGGCCGGGGTCAACTGGCATGACTTCGTTCGCTGGACTCTGGATCAGAACTACCGTGGTCTGGAGAACCTCGCCTTGATTCCAGGCACGGTTGGAGCGGCTCCCATCCAAAATATTGGCGCCTATGGAGTTGAGGTGAAAGAGTACATCGATACGGTGGAGGCCTTCGATTGCCAAACCAATCAGTGGGTCAGTCTATCGAATAAAGATTGTCGCTTTACCTATCGGCACAGCGTGTTTAAAGATGAGCCGAATCGCTTTGTGATCGCAGCGGTAATTTTTGATCTGCCCAAGGTATGGCAACCGCGCATCTCATACGCCGATCTTGCCAACCACTTTGCCAATCGCTCAGTTGATGCGATCACTGCTCCTGAAATCTTTGAAGCAGTGTGCGCCATCCGCACTCAAAAGTTACCAGATCCCAAGATGATTGGTAATGTGGGTAGTTTTTTTCAAAATCCTGTGATTTCCAATCAGCAATTGCAATTCCTTAAAAAACAATTCCCACAGATAGTGAGTTATCCAGAATCGGCGACCCATAGCAAGCTAGCAGCCGGTTGGCTCATCGACCAGTGTGGCTTCAAAGGGATGCAACTGGGCAATGTGGGAGTTCATGACAAACAAGCCTTAGTTCTCACCCATCGAGGTGGTGGCAATGCCTCAGAACTACTTGGGCTTGCAGGACAAATTCAGCAAAGGGTGAAAGAGACCTTCGGAGTCGAGCTGATTCCTGAACCAATCTTTTTTAATTAATCCGATTCTTTTTTCACGGGTTAGATATTCTTCTTTCTTTTTATTGCATTTTGCAATAAAATAGGTAATGCGCGTCATTTCCAATAAACAAATCATTGAGTTTTCAGCAAACCACCCAGATGCTCTTAAACCCTTACAAAGTTGAAGAAGAATTATTGAATCCCAGTCATTCGACAATTATTTTCAACTAAAGTCTGTATTTGGAACGATGGATAAAGTCGAAGATTTAATTGTTTTTGATATTTGTGGAAATCGCTATCGATTAATAACTTTTATAAGTTTTTCAAAACAAATTCGTTACATTAAGCAGATTCTTACCCATGCCATTTACGATAAGGGACGGTGGAAGAAATGAACATGCTCGAATTAGAAAATGCCTGGCAGCAACTCAGCAAAACTGTTGCCCTTTTTCCCATTCATAACCGAAAAGACTATGAGCGAATGGTATTGCTGGCCGACCATCTATCGGATGCGATTGGCTGCTCAAAAAAGCATTCGCTACTAAACCTTTTTGAGATTGTATGTGAATTGATTCGCTCGTATGAAAGAGAGCATTTCCCAATCGATCAAGCTAAACCTCAAGAAATTCTTAAGTTTTTGATGGATCAACACGGGCTTCGACAGTCGGATCTACCTGAAATTGGTAACCAAAGCGTCATATCCCAGATTCTTTCTGGAGCGAGAAAACTAAACCTTCGTCAAGTTAAAGCGATTTCGAAGCGCTTCGGTATTTCGCCTAGTATTTTGATTGAGCAACCCATAAAAAATCTGTGATATCAACAGAGTGGTAAGCAAACAAAAGGTGAAGGTTTAAGGATAAATCTGCATTTTCTTAAAATCCAGTGCAGACAAATGCCATTTATTCGCCAATATTCACCAAAAGATGAATAAAAGAATGGCTTTTGGCAGATTCCTGATTTTGATTGAAGTTCATATTAAAGAAAACTTTAATATGCAACTTTCAAATTAAAGTTCTCTTTAATTTGGCAGACTTCATATTGGAATAATCAAGGTTCTGCCCTCCTACCCAACAGGATAAGAATTAGTTATCTATTTTTTAAAGGCAACTTGTATCTTGCCTTCTGCAAGCCAAACCTGGTAAAGCTCATCCTCTTGAATATCACTGGGTTGCCGTGCGGCCTTTTGATTCTCATCCAAAATCACTGCGTAACCCCGCTCGAGCGTGCGTTGCGGATTGAGGGTTTCAAGCTGAGTAAGCCAATGCGCTTGATTGCGTTTCAGGCTCTCTAAATAAACTCGCACACCTTGAGACAGGCGTTGCTGCCATTGCCCAATTTGCTCGCGCATGCGATCCGTGTTTGGTAAAGCGTGCTTTAGTCTGAGACTAATTTGATCGAGTGTTTGAGCCTCGCGCTCGAGACGCTGCTCCAGACGCTGAGCGATCGTCTCCTCATAGCTCCTCAGTTCCTGTAGGAGTTGCTCTCGCTTGGGAGTGACTAGTTCGGCGGCACCGGTTGGCGTGGGGGCTCGCAGATCTGCCACAAAATCAGCAATGGTGAAATCCGTTTCGTGACCCACGCCACTGATGATTGGTATGTCCGAGTTGGCAATGGTGTGCGCCAGCTGCTCGTCATTAAATGCCCATAAATCTTCAATGCTCCCTCCACCGCGCACCAAGAGCATTACTTCAGCGAAGCCATCATCATTGGCCTTCTGAATGGCTTTCATGATCCCAGGAGGCGCATCCGCGCCCTGCACTAAAGTTGGGTAGATAAAGATCGGAATATGCGGGGCCCGACGTGCTAAGGTGGTAAGCACATCTTTCAAGGCTGCGGCTTGAGTTGAAGTCACAATCGCAATTGCCTTGGGATGAGATGGAATTGCGCGTTTGCGCTCCTCATCAAATAAACCGGCTTTGGTTAATTTGTCCTTGAGCTTTAGAAAAGCCTCGTAGAGACCCCCCAGGCCAGCTTTGCGCAAAGCATGGATGGTCAGTTGCACATCACCGCGGGGCACATACATACTGACCGATGCACTGACCTCCACTTGATCCCCAGATTGGGGCATAAATCCAACTTGAAGATTTTTTCCCCGAAACATCACACAGCGAATCTGACCTTCTTCGTCTTTGAGCGAGAAATACCAATGCCCGCTGTCATAAGCTTTGAAGTTCGATACCTCCCCGCTAACCATCACAAACTCAAACTCTTCGGTCAAAGACTCAGCAATGGCGCGGTTTAGATCGCCAACACTCAGGATTGGGCTTGATTTTTCCGTCATCAAATGGTCACTTTGTTGTAACTATATGGGCTTGCGGGTCGCGACATATCCACAAGGCTTGACTGGCGGAGAAAGTAAAAAAGTTAGTGACTACTTGCTCTTTATGGATGTGGCTTTGATCCAACAACAAATTCATAAGTAATTGATTTAAATACATATTTTTATCATTTCGGTGACTTAATTTCCATACATAAATCAAGGACTTACACTACTTATCAAGGACTTAGAGTGGTATTTGCATAAAGTTTTACACAGAGTTATCCACAAGCCGGCATCAAAGCCCATAGTTGGATGCAACTGACTTTCGGGATGAAATAGAGTCACCCGTTTTTTGGGGCTTTTCTGAATTTGCATGAAAATACCGTTCATGTATTCCATCTTAATCGCAACTGGCTGGCCCATCTGGCCGCTCCTTGCCATATCCATTCTCGGCTTAGCTATCTTGCTCGAACGCAGCTGGTATTTGCGCAAAACCCATATTGTTCGTAAAAGGTCGATTGAAGAGGCTTTTGCTGCCACCCCAACCTTAGCAAATGACCTCAATTTTCTCAATCAACTCTCTGGCTCCTCCCCGATTGGCGGCCTATTAGCGGGTGTCTTACGTGAGCATGCCCTGGGGCACTCGGCCGAGGTTGCGATTGAAGAGCTTCAGATCCTTGCGCAAAACCTCTGGATGAAATTAGATCGCTATTTAGGAACGCTCGCCACAATTGCTACCGTAGCACCCCTTCTGGGTCTCTTTGGCACCGTGGTGGGCATGATCGAGATCTTTGGCAGCCAAGGTGGCACGATTGGTAGTGCAGTGAATGCCGCAAGCGTTGGCGCGACTAATCCTCAGCAATTGGCGCACGGCATCTCGATTGCACTCTACAACACCGCATTTGGTCTTTTAATTGCAATTCCAGCTTTGGCTGGTTGGCGGATCTTGCGAGCGGTAGCGGACCAACGCCAGCGTGAGTGTGAGGAATGCACTCGGCAGTTGTTTAAGAAGTTGTATCCACAATTGACTTCGTCATCTTCATGAGCTGGCTCGACACTTCGCACAAAAGCTCCTCTCGCTTTGGCATACATTTGGGTCGCTCACCCCGCTCCTTCTCTTATGCCGAACCAGAAATTAATCTTATTGCCTTCATCGATGTCCTCTTAGTCATTCTGATTTTTTTGATGATTTCTACTACGTTTACCAAGTTTCAAGAAATTGCGATTACCCTCCCAACGGCCTCTGGTGTCGAGACTGTCGATTCAGCGCGTGAGATCAATATTGCCGTCAGTGGCGATGGTCGCTTTGCCCTAAATGGCAAGATCATGAATCGCTCTCAGCTGGGAAGTGCTTTGAAACAAATGAACACTGTTCCTGAGCAAAACCTACGCATTAGCATCGATGCCGATGCCCGCGCTCCGCATCAAGCGGTCATGACCGTATTGGAACTGGCGCGTGATGCAGGTCTACCCAATATCGCTTTTAGTAGTCAAGTAAAAAAATAATGTTGTTTAAGACCTCACCGCGCTTTTGGGAAAAGTCTTCTTTTACTCATTCACCCATTCGAGCGATTGTCGATCGATTTGTCAGCGTTGTTTTGCTTCCGTTCGCATGGATCTATGGCCTTATTGTTTGGATCAAGCAATTGATCGTGGACTCTGGTCTGTTGCACACCCTTGGGATCTATCACACTGCGCCAGTTCCGATCATCATCGTAGGAAATATTCGGGTGGGGGGCACAGGGAAAACGCCGCTCGTTATTGCGCTTGCCAATGAACTGGTTGAGCGAGGCTTTAGGCCTGGCGTGATTAGTCGTGGCTATCAACCCAATACACGATCATTGCTCGCGCAACCTACAGCTGTTAATCGGGATGGTAAGCCCAATCAAGTTGGTGATGAGCCGGTACTTATGGCTCAACGCATTCATGATTCTGTACCAATTTGGGTCTATCGCAAACGTAAGGCCTGCATAGATGCGCTCCTGCAAGCCCATCCCGAGGTGAATGTCATCATCAGTGACGATGGTTTGCAGCATGCGGCCTTAGTGCGTTGGCCTGCGCGTGAAGGCGGGCGTGATTTGGAATTAGTCGTTGAGGATGAGCGTGGGGATGGTAATGGCAGGCTCTTACCCGCTGGGCCACTTCGCGAGAGTGCTAAGCGTGAGCGCGATGCAACCATCACTATTAGCGAATCCCCTACACAGAGCGAGCCTTTTCCTAGTTCTCGCAAACTGCAACTCAGCCCAATCATCGATAGTGCCTATCCATTGCACCGCCCCAATGAGCCCATCACCTTTACACAAATGCTCAGTCGCTTGGTCGGATTAAAAGTAGGCGCACTTGCAGCAATTGGTAATCCAAAAAAGTTTTTTGATGCGCTCGTCAAGCTTGGTGTCCATATTGATCAAACTCTGGCACTTCCCGATCACGCGTCAGTTCGCGATAACGATCTCAAGACGCTTGCGGTAGATCTTATCCTGATCACGGAAAAAGACGCAGTTAAATGCTCAGAGATTGAGGATTCTCGCGTCTGGGTTATTCCCATGCGCTTAGAACTCCCATCGGAATTCAGTCGTTGGGTGGAAGAGGTCATTACGCGGCCCAATCCTTATCTCAAATAATCCGACATCTTGGGCTATGATGAGCACATAGTGATGATTGAGGCCCTTCGATGATGAATAGAAATTTACTCGATATTGTGGTTTGCCCCATTTGCAAGAGCTCACTGCATTTGGATGAAGACAAACACGAACTCATTTGCAAAGTCGATAAGCTTGCCTACCCAATTCGCGACGACATTCCGGTGATGCTTGTTGATGAAGCGCGCAGTCTCAGCCCCGAAGAAGCTAGTGCACTCTCTAAATAATTTGTCGCGATGACCGTCTTTACTGTTGTAATCCCTGCGCGCTTAGCCTCCTCACGACTTGAACGCAAAGCACTCGCAGACCTTGGTGGTAAACCGATGGTCGTACGCGTGGCCGAGCGCGCCGCGCAATCCAAAGCAAAACAAATTTTGGTTGCTACCGATGCCGTTGAAATCGAATCAGTCTGCCAAGCGGCAGGATTAAATGTCCTCATGACCCGCGCCGATCACCCCAGTGGCACCGATCGGATTGCAGAAGTTGCTTCTCGCTTAGGGTTAGATGATGAGGCACTCATTGTGAACGTGCAAGGCGATGAGCCCTTAATTCCGGTGGAGCTCATCAATCAAGTGGCTGACACCCTAGCAGCACACCCTGAATGCGTGATGAGCACAGCAGCCGTAGCTATTCAGAATGCTGAGGAAATTACCAATCCTAATGCGGTCAAGGTGGTTCTCAATCACCGCCATGAGGCACTGTACTTCTCCCGAGCAACGGTACCCTACGATCGCACCCAATCGTCACCCACTTACTATCGCCACATTGGCATTTATGCGTACCGCGTTGCTTTTCTAAAAAAATACGCACAACTTACAAGCTCGCCATTAGAGGTCGCCGAGTCCCTAGAGCAGTTGCGCGTGCTATGGCACGGCTATCGCATTGCGGTGCACCTCGCCTCCTTATTGCCCCCAGCTGGTGTAGACACCCCGGAAGATCTCGCGCGCGTTCGCGTCTTCTTTTAGGGATTTCGCTAAGAAACATCGCCTAATAAATCTGCCCTAGCTCAGGGCAATCAATTAGACTATAGGTAATGAAAAAACAAGATAGGGGATAACATGCGCTTAATTTTGCTGGGTACTCCAGGTGCGGGCAAGGGAACGCAAGCCCAATTTATTTGTGAAAAGTTCGGAATCCCACAAATCTCAACTGGCGATATGCTGCGCGCCGCCGTTAAAGCAGGCACTCCTCTCGGAATGGCTGCCAAGAAGATTATGGATGCCGGTGGCCTGGTCTCTGATGACATCATTATTGGCTTAGTTAAAGATCGCTTAACCCAACCCGATTGTCACAAAGGCTACCTCTTTGATGGTTTTCCTAGAACCATCCCACAAGTACAAGCCATGAGAGATGCGGCCGTGCCGATTGACTACGTCCTTGAAATCGATGTGCCATTTGAGGCGATTATTGAGCGCATGAGTGGTCGCCGCGTTCACCCTGCTTCGGGTCGTACGTATCACGTCAAATTTAATCCTCCAAAAGTCGATGGCAAAGATGATGTGACGGGTGAGCCCCTCATTCAGCGCGATGACGATCAAGAGGCAACCGTACGTAAGCGTCTGCAGGTCTACACCGATCAAACACGCCCTCTCGTAGACTACTATTCAAAGTGGGCAAGTGAGCCAGTAAGTGCTGGGGTTAAGGCACCCGCCTATCGAAAGGTATCAGGCACAGGCTCCGTTGACGACATTACCAAAGCCATCTTCTCAGCACTTCAGTAATTTTTACTTGAGCTCCTTGAGAGCACTCTCAAACGACTCAAGATCGGCAAAGCTCCGATAGACCGACGCAAAGCGGATGTAGGCGACTTTATCAAGGCGCTTAAGCTCACGCATCACCAGTTCACCAACCCGCTCACTAGGGATTTCTTTTTCACCAGAGGCCATCAGTTTTTCTTCAATGCGTCCGATCGCATCATCGACCGCATCCGAGGAAACGGGTCTTTTGCGCAATGCCAAACGAATCGAGCTGACTAACTTTTCATGACTGTACTCAACGCGACTGCCATTTTTTTTCACAATCGCAGGCAGACTTAACTCAGCCCGCTCGTAAGTCGTAAAGCGCTTATCGCAGGACGCGCAGCGCCTACGGCGTCTTACCGAGTCGCCCTCATCCGATATCCGGGTGTCCATCACCTGGGTATCATCGCTATGGCAAAACGGGCAGCGCATGAAGCTTAATTTCCGTATACTGGAAAGCGTTTTGTAAGCAAATTAACCTGCTCACGAACCTTCGCCAAACGATTAGGATCATTGGAATGATCAAGTGCATCGGCAATGAGTTGTCCCACTTGTTTGGCTTCTGCCTCTTTAAAACCCCGCGTGGTCATCGCCGGTGAACCCAAGCGAATTCCGCTCGTTACCATCGGTTTTTCAGGATCATTGGGAATAGAATTCTTGTTGACCGTGATATGCACCTCTCCGAGGACTGCTTCCGCTTCCTTACCTGTAATCTTCTTTGCACGCAGATCCACTAACATCACGTGGGATTCAGTCTTACCAGAGACGATGCGCAATCCCCGCTCAATGAGCGAGTTTGCCAAAGCCTGGGCATTGGCAATCACTTGCTTTTGATAATTCTTAAAACTTGGTTCCAAGGCTTCTTTAAATGCTGCGGCTTTAGCCGCAATCACATGCATTAAGGGGCCGCCTTGCATTCCTGGGAATACCGCCGAATTAATGGCTTTCTCATGCTCAGCCTTCATGAGAATAATGCCACCACGTGGACCGCGTAGACTCTTGTGCGTGGTTGAGGTCACGACATCGGCATACGGCACTGGATTAGGATAAACGCCCGCAGCGATCAAACCTGCGTAATGCGCCATATCCACCATAAAAATCGCACCAATCTCTTTAGCAACTTTTGCAAAGCGCTCAAAATCAATTTGCAATGAGTAAGCGGATGCACCAGCAATAATGAGTTTTGGTTTCTTTTCGCGAGCAAGACGCTCCATTTGCTCGTAATCGATCGCTTCGTTTTGATCTAGACCGTAGGAAATGGCGTTAAACCACTTGCCACTCATATTGAGTGCCATGCCGTGGGAGAGATGCCCGCCCTCGGCAAGGCTCATACCCATAAACGTATCGCCAGGCTTCAAAAAGGTCAAGAAAACTGCTTGATTGGCTGATGCTCCGCAATGGGGCTGTACGTTCGCCGCATCAGCTCCAAATAATTTCTTGACCCGATCGATCGCCAATTGCTCGGCCACATCAACAAACTCGCAACCGCCGTAGTAGCGCTTACCGGGGTAACCTTCGGCGTATTTATTGGTCAACTGGGAGCCTTGAGCAGCCATCACTGCAGGTGAGGTGTAGTTTTCAGAGGCGATGAGCTCGATGTGCTCCTCCTGGCGGCGATTCTCGTTTTGGATGCTAGTCCATAACTCGGGGTCAATATGCGCTAAAGTGTGTTGACGATCAAACATGGTGGATTCCTAATTAATCACATAACAATAACAAAGTACGGCAGTCAAACTGAGGCAATCGTGCAAGGATTGGCTAAAATTACCTTCCATAATACAAAGTCCTTATGAACCCTACTCAAGACCTTTCTATTCTCTCCCTGGTTCTCAATGCCAGCATCCTGGTCCAAGCCGTGATGGTATTGCTCTTGAGCCTGTCGATAGCCTCTTGGACCATTATTTTTCGTAAAGGCTCGATTCTGGGTGGCGTGCGTCGAGAGACTGAACGTTTTGAGCGAAATTTTTGGGCTGGCGGTGATCTGTATAACTTGTTTGAGGTTGCGCAACGAAAAATGGCCAGCGCCGACAGCGCCGGAAATGCTGCTGTTCTCGAAAGAATCTTTGCAGCTGGAATGAAAGAGTTCTTAAAGGCGAAAGAAATCGATGCGGCACGGCGCGCCATGAAAGCAGCCTATCAACGCGAGATGGATCGTTTGGAGGCGAATCTACCCTTTTTAGCTTCGGTTGGTTCAGTCTCCCCCTACATTGGTTTACTTGGAACGGTTTGGGGCATCATGCACGCCTTCCGAGGCTTGGCTAATGTTCAACAAGCCACTCTTGCATCTGTTGCCCCTGGCATTGCAGAGGCCCTGGTCGCAACTGCAATTGGTTTATTTGCAGCCATCCCAGCAGTGGTTGCCTATAACCGCTACTCGACCGATATTGATCGTCTCTCGATGCATTTTGAATCGTTTGTCGAAGAGTTCACCAATATTTTGCAACGCCAAGGCGCTCGCCTCTAAAAGCTATGGCTAGTCGTTCATCCTTTCGCTCATCCCGTCGGAAAGTGATTGCGGATATCAATGTCGTTCCCTACATCGATGTGATGTTAGTGTTGTTGGTCATCTTTATGGTGACCGCGCCCCTAGTGAATCCCGGAGTTGTCAATCTACCTACCGTTGGTGGCGCCAAAGTGCAAGCCTTACCCCCGGTCTTTATTACGATCGGTGCTGATGAAGCCATTACGATTCGTAAAGAAGGTGAATCCGCACAAACGATTTCCAAACTAGAGCTTGGTGCCTTTGCTCGCTCCCAAGCTGAAAAGTCCGCTGAGCAACCAGTCGTTCTAGCCGCCGACAAATCCATTAAATACGAAGTAGTGATGGATGTGATGTCCCGCTTAAAGGAAAACGGTGTGAAGCGCGTGGGATTAGCAGTTCGTAGTCAATAATGATGAATAAGCATGAGTAGCGCGACACTTCATACCTCGCGACAGTTTCATGCGCAGCGTGAGCCGGGAACTACAAAAGCGTTCGTGCTCTCCCTAGGTGCGCATCTTTTTCTAATTGCTCTGCTGACTCTGGGGATTCATTGGAAAACCAGTTCAAGTCCAGCTGGCGTTGAAGTGGAACTCTGGGACGCGAGTGTTCCACCCCCAAGTATTACCCCTATCCCTAAAGTTGAGGTGAAACCAGAAGCCGCTGAAATCGTCATCAAGAAAACGAAACCGCCGCCCGAGCCTCCCAAAGAGGTAATTAAAAAACCTGAGCCTAAGCCTGAGAAGAAAGTAGAAACAAAACCGGCTGAAAAAAAGGTTGACCCCAAAGAAGATGCCGCAGCTAAAAAAGCGGCGGCTGCAGCAGAGAAGGCGCGTTTAGATCAATTGGCCCGCTTAAAAGCAGCAGCAGGCGCTGAAGGCGGCAGCGGCGGCAAAGTTGGCGATGGCGTAGGAGCGGGTGGTAACGCCCCCCCTGGTTACGCCGATCGCGTTCGCAAAAAGATAAAGCCGCTCATTGTGTTCAACGCCGAATCCACCACTGGCAATCCAGCTGTAGTCGTTTTGGTGGATCTCGCTCCAGATGGCATGATTTTGAAACGAACTATTACCTCTGCGAGCACGGATCCCGCCTGGGATCGCGCGGTCTTAATTGCGATCGATCGAGCCGAGAGCCTACCGCGTGACGAAAACGGCAAAATTCCTATGCGTCAGATAAAACTGACCTTTAAACCGAAGGATTAATTGATAGGTCATTGTGAGCGGCTAGAATAATGTTCATGACATTTGAACGCATTCGTATTGCCACCCTGCTGGCATTTACTATTTTCATGGGACTCTTCGTTTCCCCTGTGAATGCTCAAATGAATATCGAGATCAAGGGCGTTGGCCAAACGCTCTATCCGATTGCGGTTGCCCGGTTTAAAGATGAAGATAAATTACCGGTCAAGATTTCTGATGTGATTAGGCAAAACCTCACACGCAGTGGCTACTTCCGAAATGTCGAGCTTGGTAACGGTGTTGAGGACGATCAAGTCATTCCTAACTTTAAAACTTGGGCGGCACGTGGAGCCGATGCCTTGGCTGTTGGCTCAGTGACTCAAAAATCTCCAGGTCAATATGAGGTTCGTTACCGCTTGTATGACATACGTAAGGGCGAGAGTCTCAATGGATTGATTGTGTCTGCAAGCGAAGATAACTTGCGCCTTGCAGCCCACAAGATTTCAGATGACATCATCTTCAAACTCTTGGGGGAGCGTGGCGTATTCTCCACACGACTCTCCTACGTCATGAAAGAGGGCAAACGATACCGCTTAGTGATCTCGGATGCCGACGGCCAAAATATGCGCAATGCGCTCAACAGTAGTGAGCCAATCATTTCGGTAGCGTGGTCACCTGATGGTCAAAAAATTGCCTATGTATCGTTTGAAGATCGTAAACCCGTAGTTTATGTACATGAACTAGTCACCGGACGTCGCATTGTTCTCTCAAATGAACGTGGTAACAACAGCGCGCCATCCTGGGCCCCCGATGGCAAGAGCCTTGCAGTTTCTCTCTCCAAAGATGGCAATACGCAAATTTATCGAGTCAATGCCGATGGCAGTAATCTGCGCCGTCTGACGCAAGGCAATACGATTGATACCGAACCGCAATTTTCACCAGACGGTAAGTTCCTTTATTTCACGAGTGATCGAGGCGGCAATCCTCAAATCTATCGCATGAGCGCTGATGGCGAACGCCGAGAACCAGCAAGACGTATCACTTTTAAACAACCGTATGCGACATCGCCACGAATCTCACCCGATGGTAAGTTCTTAGCCTATATCGGTGGAGCGGGCGGTGGCTACAAGCTCTTTTTAATGAATCTCCTCACGGGCGATAGCACCCCCATGACCGATACAAGCTTTGATGAGTCCCCAAGCTTTGCCGCCAATGGTCGCTACATTTTGTACTCAACCCAAGTCGGGGGTAAAAAAGTATTAGCTGCCGTTTCGGTCGATGGCTATGTCAAACAAATTTTGAGTGTTCCAGGATCCGATGTGCGGCAGCCATCTTGGGGTCCATTCATGGATCGCTAATTCATTAACTGGAAGGTAAATAAATACATGTATTGTATGTAATACATGTGATACAATTACCCCTGTAGATGTTCTTTAGGAGAAAAGTGATGGCTGTTTCAATTCGGCTTGATCCAGAGATCGAGCAAAGATTAGATCAACTGGTTGCGCAAACTGGTAGGGCCAAATCGTATTATTTGCGCGAATTAATCGAGGGCGGATTGGATGACCTTGAGGATTTCTATTTGGCAGATGCAACGATGGAGCGGGTGCGTAAAGGTAGTGAAAAATTATTAGATGCATCCCAAGTAAGGAAAGATCTTGGTTTGGATCATTAAGTACACTGAGTCAGCAAGCAAGCAACTTAAAAAATTAGACAAGCAGATTGCATTACGCATTCTTGATTACATGGATGAGAGGGTTGCAGTTTTATCTGATCCACGATCACTGGGAAAAAATTTAAAAGGTCCAAAGATTGGCGAATATTGGCGTTATCGAGTTGATGATATTCGAGTAATCTGTAATATCGTGGATGAACAAATGATGGTCTTGGTCATTGAGATTGGAAACCGTCGTGAAGTGTATCGATAACTTATAACTTTTTTAAACTTTGAGTCTATCAAGTCAATGATAGTAAAAAATAATTTAAGAGCTACATCATTGAAAGCGAGACTCAATTTAATGATCCATGATCCAAGGCATAATACTAATTAGTTTGCAGTCCATCGGTTTACGAACACCATCAATTTATTCGAGGGAGAGCGCATGAAAACTACATCACCCCAGCGTCGCTTTGTACTGACCAGCATTTTGGGAGGCATCGGCCTACTCAGCGCGTGCTCATCGGGCGTGAAGCTAGATGATGTCAGTACCATGAAAACCCAAGAAGCCAAAAGTAGCAATATTGCTTCTCAGCCCTGGAATGATCCTAAGAGCCCCCTCTTTCAGCGCAGCATCTATTTTGACTTTGATGAATACACCATCAAACCCCAATATCAAAATATGCTCCAAGCTGGTGCCGCCTACTTAAAACAAAACCCCCAACAAAAAATCATGATTCAGGGTAATACGGATGATCGTGGTACCGCCGAATATAACCTCGCCCTTGGCCAGCGGCGCTCAGACGCGGTTCGTAAAGCGCTCGTAGCGCTGGGCGTACCTGATAGTCAAATGGAAGCGGTGAGTCTTGGTAAAGAAAAGCCCAAAGCGGAAGGTAATACCGAAGCGGCGTGGGCTGAAAACCGTCGTGCTGACATTATTTACCTCACCAAGTAAGAGCGTGATCGATTGACTCCTACTTATAGCTATTCGCGCATTGCACTCACAGTTACTCTAGGAGCATTACTTTCCAGTAATGCGTGGGCGATTTTCTCTGATGACGAGGCTCGCAAAGCCATTCTAGAGATGCGCAAATCAGTTCAAGCGTCGCAAGCTGCGATTCAAGCGTCGCAAGCTGCGATTCTGGATCTACAAAATCAGATTGAAAAACTTCGCACTGAAAATACTCAGTTGCGCGGACAAATTGAGACCTTACAAAAACAAATGGATGATCTCACCAAGCATCAGAAAACCTACTATCAAGATTTAGATAACCGAATCACCCGATTTGAGCCTCAAACCGTCGAAGTGGAAGGCTTGACCGGTATAGTCCAACCCGGTGAGCGTGCTTCGTATGAAGAAGCGCTTAATGCGTTTCAGAGCAATCAGCTCAAAAAAGCAGATTCTGATCTCACTACGTTTATCCGTAAATATCCATCTAGCCCCTATTTACCGCTTGCACTCTTTTGGTCCGGTAATACCAAGTACGCACTAAAGGATTACAACGGTTCAATCAATCAACTACAAACTCTGATTACTCGCTTCCCAGGCCATCAGCGAGTGCCTGCGGCGATGTTAACCATTGGTAATGCCAATCTTGAATCTGGTAAGAAAGCAGTAGCCAAAAAGGTACTCAGTGAACTAATCGCCAAGTACCCAGACTCTGAGGCTGCCAAAGAAGCAAAGCCGATTGTTGCCAATATCAAGTAAGTAGATCCTGGATTTCTAATTTTGGACTTTTCTGCTTTTAAGCATTCGTTTAATCCGTCACAGGCACGCACTCCCAATAGCCCTGCGGTCATTCTGTTCTCCGGTGGTTTGGACTCCACAACCATTCTGGCGCTTGCCAAACAACTCGGCTATCGCTGTTATACCCTCTCGGTTCATTACGGCCAAAAGCATTTGTCAGAGTTGGATGCTGCAAAAAAGATTGCTCAATCGTTTGGTGTTGAGCGGCATGAAGTCATTCACCTTGATCTCGCCCGCTTTGGTGGGTCAGCTCTCACTGACCAGGCATTGCGCGTACCTACCGCAGGTGATCCCAAGACAACAGCAATTCCAATTACGTATGTGCCCGCTCGCAATACCATCATGCTCTCGATGGCCTTAGCCTGGGCAGAGTCTTTAGGCAGTATTGATGTCTTCTACGGCGCCAATGCAGTGGATTACTCTGGGTATCCGGATTGCCGCCCAGAATATGTGAAATCCTTTGAAACGATGGCGAACTTAGCAACGAAGGTTGGGGTGGAATCAAATGATGATCACCAACGATTTCGGATCCATGCGCCGATCATTTCAATGAGTAAGGCAGAGATTATTCAACTGGGCCAATCTCTGGGGATTGATTACAGCCAAACGGTGTCGTGCTATCAAGCCAATACGGAAGGGAAAGCCTGCGGCGTTTGTGAGTCCTGTCAACTTCGTAAAGCGGGATTTAAAGAAGCTGGGGTGGCTGATCCAACGCGATATCAACTTTAGAAAGATGGATCATCAACTCATGCCAAGCATAACTAGTTCAACCAAATCGTTTTCTCACTCTCAGATCTTTGATCACCTAAAGAATTCTCTTTTTTCTGCTGATGAGGCTGCACAATACCTTGAAATATCAATGCCAACCTTTAGGAGATATGTTCAGGCTGGAAAACTGAAGCCGACGCAAAATGTGGGTCGAAGTCAGCTATTTTCTTCAGCTGATTTGCGGCGATTAAAGCAAAAAATCAGTGATTAAGGCTTATTCTTTGCTGAGCATACGCGCCACATAGCGCGCGATTAGATCTACTTCCAAGTTCACGTGATCGCCTGCCTTGAGTTTGCCAAGTGTGGTGTGATCCAAGGTATGGGGAATGATGTTGATTTCAATGGGGCATTCGGATTGATCCTTCGATCCTGCTTGATTGACCGTGAGTGATACGCCGTTCACCACAATTGACCCTTTGTAGGCCAGATAAGGCGCTAATGATTGCGGTGCGTCGATTACCAGCTTCCATGAACCGTAGGCATCACCTTGAACAGGAGCAAATGATTGAACCGTGCCAATCCCATCCACATGGCCACTGACCAAGTGGCCACCCAAACGATCGTTAAATCGTAGAGCCTTTTCTAAATTCACAGACCCAAGCTGGTTTAATCCTGTTGTTTTCGAGATCGATTCCTTAGAAACATCCACTTCAAAGGCATTGGTTTGCATGGTCGTAACTGTCATACAGGCACCGTTGAGCGCAATGCTATCGCCAATCGCTACATCATCAAGATAATTGTCAGGGGTTTTGACGGTTAAATGGAGGCCATCCCCTTTTGGAGTGAGATGTGTAATCTCACCAATCGCAGTAATGATTCCAGTAAACATGAATGAACTATATCAGCCTATGTAATGCTTAATCACTTAACGTCGTAATGCCCGAATTCGTAAATCATCACCAATCAGAGTGTGCTCAATAATTCGCCAAGAATCCCGTTGGGATAGCTCTTGAAGCGGCCCAATATTGACCATTCCTAAGCCCTCGCCCAAAAAGCAAGGCGCTTGGTAAATAAGGAGCTCATCGACACAGCCCTCGCGAATCAGTGAGCCATTTAATTTATACCCTGACTCAACATGCACCTCATTCATCTCACGCTCAGTAGCCAAATAAGCAAACAGCTTAGGCAAGTCTACCTTGCCCTTCGTATTTGGAATTTGAACTACCTCAATGCCACGCGCTGCTAATTCTTTTTGAATTCTTTGTAAGTGGTTTGGCTCTGGATTAGCGCAAATGATGATGGCATTCGCATCACTCAGCACCTTGGCTTCTAATGGAATCTCCAGCTGTGAATCCACAATCACTCGCAGTGGCTGGCGCAAAGTGCTGACCTCACGTACGCTGAGGGCTGGATCATCCTCCTTCACCGTACCCACCCCCGAGAGAATGGCGCATGCTTGGGCTCGCCAATGATGGCCATCTGCACGTGCTGCTGGCCCTGTAATCCATTGACTCTTTCCATTGGGCAGTGCGGTACGACCATCTAGACTCGATGCAATTTTCATGCGTACATATGGACGACCCAGGGTCATGCGTTTTATAAATCCAGGGTTGAGTAAAGACGCTTCATGCGCCATTAGACCAACATCCACCTTAATTCCATGCTTTTGTAAGCTTGTGATACCCCGCCCAGAGACCTTAGGATTAGGATCTTGCATGGCAATCACAACTCGCTTTGGTGAAAGTTGGATGAGCGCATCACAACACGGCGGTGTCCGACCAGTATGCGAACAGGGTTCAAGCGTGACATAAAACGTACTGGCAGCAAAATCAGCGTCACTTGTTCCCAAGCGTCGTGCATTAGTAATCGCTTCAATCTCGGCATGCTGGGACCCAACTTGTTGAGTAAACCCTTGGCCCAAAATTTGCTCACCCTTGGTGATCACGCAACCCACCCGTGGATTCGGATTGGAGAGATACAGCGCCTTGATGGCCTCCTCAAGCGCCAAGGCCATCATCTGTCGATCAAATGAACTAAATTGGGTCATAGCGCTATTAAACCTGATTTATGGAATGCCTAATAGAGCGGTAATCTGCTAACAATTAAGTTCCTTACGATGAAAGGACGAATTCGGATTACAGATGCGCCAGCGTCCGCTTGCCGCCAAGATCACATGACGCTGCAAATCTGTATTTTTAGTATGGGCAAAGATCAAACGATTGGCAACAAAGCCACCATGTTTTGATTTGGCCGCACCTGCAGGATTAAAGCGAATCTGGCTTTGCCCAAAATGTGGATCGACAAAGCCTTTGGACTGAATCGTAATATTGGTAGGCAGAAAATACTGGGCAACAATCGCTGTCGAGTCATTTGCACCAATACCCTCAACCTGCCACCCTAATTTCCAATTTGTTTCATCATCATTAGCTACTATTGGTTTCAAAAGCATGTCGTGACCCCCATAAAGCGCATTCTGCCTAGCAAACTGAGCGTAATAAATGAACTGGCGCGCCGCATGCTCAAGCTCTCGCTCATAAAACTGGGCCTGTATTTGGGGTACTCCAACCATCAAGATCAAACTGATAAGCGCGATGACTACCATCAACTCCAATAGGGAATACCCCTGTTCCCCGCCCTCTCTCGAGTCAAATAAATAATGGATGTGCCTCTTACTCATAGAGTATCTGCCAATTGATACGACTAAGTTGTTGGCTCGTAATTTGATAACGAAGCACGCTGCGAAGACGAATATCTTGTCCCACTTCCATCTCAATCCAGCGTATGTTTATCATTTGAGGATTATTCAAATTAGGTGTTGCAGAGTTGCCAAAGTTACTGATCAACTTTGGTCGGCACCCTTCAAGGTCTAAAAAATTGAAGTCCATCTCCACAGAATTGGACTCATCGATCAATAATCTTTTAAGCCGATCCTCGCAATGGGCTAGGAGCGCTTCTGCCTTCTCAAACTCGGATTGATATCGAACCTGGATTGCTTGCGATTGAATCTCAAGCGCGAGCACCGACTCTAACTGGGCAACCGTCCAAGCCAGATAGAGTAATAAGCTCATCACCCAGAGCAAAATCATGGGTTATACATTCCGTGACGCTGACTGATGTAGCGCGTCTGCTCGATAACCCGAGCAGGATCATTTTGATCAGCTTGGGGTTGCACCCGTAGGGTAATAGCAATTAAGCCGGTTGACGTCCTAGAAATTTCAGGTTGATGGGTGAGCGAGTTGGCTCGCACCCAATCGATTTGTAAAGACAGAACATTATTTAGAATTTCTCCCTGATGCAATCGACCCTGACGATCAACGCTTTGACACATTAGTTTTTGAGTCCGAGAATCATGCCGATTAGGTTCCAGATAAAACCGCTGATAAGCCTGCTGTTTGATGGTTCGCTCACGCGTTAAGCGGTTACCCATACAGTCATATCCGAATGGATCCGGAATATCTTGGGTAAGCACAATTGCATCACCACTGCGAGAAGAAGACCCTTTTTGGATTTTGATTGATTCGACGGTTGCTCGATACTGCGATGTCGTTTCTTGATACCCAGCGCCCTGAATCGCTCGACTAATTAACTCAAGCGAACGATCCAGATTCTGTTGCTGTAAATAACGAGTCTCGATCTGCGACTGGTGAACAAGGACCCGATGAACTAACCAAGCGGGTGGTAAAAGCAAAATCGTACTGAGTGTAAGCGCGGTCAAACATGCCAATAGACTCATCGTTTTGATTGCGCTGAATTCTGAGACTGCTGGCTTTTTAAGCGATTTAAGTAAAACGTCATTTCATGCTGATTCTTTTGACGAACCCACACCGCATGGGACTGCTCCAGTTGTACGGTCTTCATGACAAGCTTTGAATAAACCGCATGCGCGACAGTGATACTACCCACAATCAAGGTCATCGCAATTAGCAGTTCAAGTAATGCGATTCCGGATTCAGATCGGTGGTCATGGTTCATGGAATTACTCCAGAAGTGGCTGATCCCCAAAATTGTTCCAAAGTCCTCATGGGTTGACTATCGGCCCCCTCGGAAAATCCTGTTGTAAAGCCCTACAAAGCAGCAAGAGGGCTTAAAATGACGCTCTATTTGTAAATTCCACCACTATGCCAAACCTATCATTACCAGCCATCAGCCCCGTTCATGAGATCGTGGCCGACCTTCGGGCCGGTAAGATGATCATCTTGGTTGATGAAGAGGATCGCGAGAATGAGGGTGACTTAGTTCTTGCCGCTGATCACGTTAGCGCAGAAGCAATTAACTTCATGGCTAAACATGGTCGTGGTCTCATTTGCCTCACGCTCACCAAGGAGCGTTGCCAGCAGCTCAATTTGCCGCTCATGGTTCGAGAGAATGGCACTGCTTTAGGTACAAACTTTACGGTATCGATTGAGGCCGCTAGTGGTGTGACTACTGGCATCTCCGCAGCAGATCGCGCGCGCACCATTCAAGCCGCAGTCGCCCCTACTGCCAAACCAGCTGATTTGGTGCAACCAGGCCACGTCTTTCCGTTAATGGCTCAACCTGGGGGTGTATTGATACGCTCTGGCCATACAGAAGCTGGTTGTGATTTAGCAAGTCTTGCTGGCTGCTCACCCACTGCTGTGATTTGTGAAATCATGAAAGACGATGGCAGCATGGCGCGCTTACCAGATCTGATTGAATTTGCCAAAACCCATCAATTAAAAATTGGGACCATTGCAGACCTGATTCAGTATCGCAGCCAAACAGAGAGCATTGTGCTGCGTGAGGGTGTGCGCGAGTTTGCAAGTCCTTGGGGTCGCTTTACGGGTGTGGTGTATCGCGACACACCGAGTAACTGTCTACACCTTGCACTCGTGCAAGGAAACCCACAATCGGCCGAAGAAGCGATTGTTCGGGTTCATGAACCGGTTACTGTTTTGGATCTTTTAGACATCGATCAATCGACGCACTCCTGGCCTTTGAGCAAAGCTCTGCAAGTAATCGCCAACGCACCCTGCGGCGTCGCTGTTTTATTAAATGCTGCAGGAGTTGCAGCCCCCAATGAGCTCAAATGGCTTTCACAGTTTGAGAAGCTAACCCAATTGGACCAGCACTCTGATCGCAAGCCCTCAACCCCATTAGGTCGCCCCGGTACAGAGCGTAAAACTGATTTTCGTAGCTACGGAATTGGGGCACAAATACTCAAAGATTTGGGTGTGCGCAAAATGCGCCTACTCGCTAACTCATCTAGGGTGCCGAGTTTATCCGGCTATCAATTAGAGATTATTGATCACATCCCCTACACACCAATCCCATCTTGAGGAACATAGCATGAACGATATTGATGTCTTTGAGGCTGATTTAAATGGCCAAGATCTTAGGATTGCGATTGTGCAAGCACGCTTTAATGAAGATCATTGCAAAGCCCTATCAGAGGCCTGCATTACCGAGCTACTGAATTTGGGAGTGGCTCACCAGGATATTCAGTTGGTTACTGTTCCCGGTGCCTTGGAGATTGGCTTTGCCCTATCGCAACTTGCGAAGACTCAAGAGTTTGATGCCCTAATTGCCCTCGGTGTAGTAATTCGGGGGGAAACTTACCACTTTGAATTAGTCGCCAATGAGTCCGCAAGCGCCATTACTCGGATCGGCTTGGATCATGGGATCCCCATTGCCAATGGGGTGCTAACTTGCGATACCGACGATCAAGCCTTTGCACGAACCCTTGAAAAAGGTTGTGATTGTGCGCGTGCTGCAGTTGAAATGGCTAACCTTGCCCTAGCGATGAATCCTGACCTCGATATTGAGTCAACATAACTGCGATGGCTAGTGGATCAACCCCCAACCCAAAGCGCTCCCTCACGCCACGTCGGCGTGCCCGAGAATATGCTCTCCAAGGCATCTATCAGTATTTGGTGATTCAAAAGGCGGGCGAGCTAACCGATGTCCCTTTAGCGATCAGCGCGATCACAAAACAACTTGGCGAGGATTCGGCGTTTAAAAAATGTCAGGTTGATTTATTTGCGGGTATCTTCCAGGGTGTGATTAGACAGCACCAAGAGCTCGATGCGTTAATTGTTCCAGAGTTAGATCGCCCCTTAGCCGAGCTGTCCCCAGTTGAGCATGCTGCGATGCTCATAGGTGCTTATGAATTAGCAGCTGATCTTTCGGTCCCCTACAAGGTCGCAATCAATGAAGCGGTCGAGCTAACAAAAACTTTTGGTGGCACCGATGGCCATAAATATGTGAATGGGGTTTTGGATCAGCTTGCCCAAAAACTGCGGCAAGCTGAAATCGTCGCAAACTAAACGCTGCCGCCTAACCGACGGGCAACGTTACGCAACTCTTCGCGCTCTAAAAATACTTTGTGTGTGTAGGTGCCCACCCCACTTGCTGCGCTTGGCGCACCTAGATAGCTCTTTAAGCCATCCTCAAGCGATCCTGCTCGGGCGATGCAGGCCTTCAAGATTAGGGCGCCCACCCGAATGTTCGCCTCAGGAATAAAAGCTGCCAATGGACCTCCATAGGGCTCAAATTTGTCGTGATGAACATGGGTTCGAACTTGCATTAATCCTTGCGCACCCGCACGGCTCTCGGCACGTGGGTTTAAGCTAGATTCAGTGGCCATCACCGCCAAGATGAGGGTTGGGTCTAAGTTCACCTCTTTGCTGACCACCATCGCCTGATTTACATAATGAAGGGTATCTTCAAACGAAATCCGAAACTTTTTAGCCAAATGCTCGGCAACCGCCCGACGCTCGTTTTCGGAGCGCAATATTGAACGATCTACTGCGCTTAAGTCGACTAAATGACCTGGGATTTGCGATGCAGGTCCGGCAATGGAGGGAATACTCTGGGGATTTGAGCTCCAAAACTTGAGCTGATTTGCCGACTCATCGGCAGTCAAGATTTCCGCACTGTCAGCACCCAGGATCAGCGCACGCGCTTCAGCAGGAACCAAGTAATGGGCAAGATCAAAAATTCCGGCACCGGTCTTCGGACCAATTAGCCAAATTGCAAGAATTGCGGCAACCAATATCGCGAATACACGTTGGCCGAACCTGGCGAAAGAACTTGTCACCAGATGACCATTAATCCAAATTGTGTCTAACAAGTTAAACGGTTTCATTATTTGGGTCACACAAAATACGAGGGGATTAGAGGCAGACTCTATTCATATTGCAGTGCAACAACTATTGAACATGCCGAATCTTAGGAACCGCTATATATTCTGTCAAGAATAAAGAAATGTTTTTATATAACTCATAAGCCATATTATCCGTTTAAACCCTAATATGATGCAGCGCTTAATATAAAAAAAATTTATGAATACAATAGCTTAGCCAAGTTAGTCTGCACTCATTCCTCATCATGAAAAAATCATCTATTAGCGATTTATTTTCATATTTTGAAAGAAAAAGTGTCAATTAAAAACTACCTATAGGCTGTCAACTTCCTTATACCTACTAGCTATAGTAGTTTTAAATATGTATTGTTCGCTCTGTAGCCAATACAAATTAGTGCACCGCCATTTGTACTTCACGAATTTATTGGCCCTCATTTTTTGACCAATATCCCCAAATAATCGTGTATTGCGGTTGGGATTACACTAGGTACCAAGACACTATCACTCCAAAAGAAATCACCATGAATGCACCCGATTCAATCGCAAATATCCGCTCGCTCCTCAAGAACTCCCGTCTTTTTCATGAGGATGCTCTAATTAATGGCCAGTGGGTCAAAGCCTCAGAAAATGCCCGTTTTATGGTTTCTAATCCCGCAACCGGTGAAATCATTGCCAAGGTTGCCAATTTGAATCGCTCGGATGCTCAAGAGGCGATCTCCGCGGCTGAGCTGGCTCTGAACGCATGGAAGGGCAAGCTAGCAAAAGAGCGTGCCCAAGTCATGCGCAAGTGGTTTGAATTAATTCTGGCCAATGCCGATGATTTAGCGATGCTCATGACTTTAGAACAAGGCAAACCCCTAGCTGAAGCCAAAGGTGAGGTGATCTATGGAGCCTCCTTTGTGGAATGGTTTGCCGAAGAGGCCAAACGCGTCATGGGAGCAATTCCAGCAACTACCTGGGGTGATAAGCGCACCCTTGTTTTAAAACAGGCCATTGGGGTTTGCGTCGCCATTACACCCTGGAACTTTCCGATCGCGATGATCACTCGCAAAATCGCACCGGCAATGGCAGCAGGATGCACCATCGTCATTAAGCCCGCAGAGCAAACTCCACTATCCGCCCTAGCGATTGCGGAGCTCGCCCAACAGGCGGGTGTTCCGCAGGGGGTCATTAATATCGTGACCGCTGATGCCGAGCAATCCATTGCAGTTGGTAAGGTCCTTTGCGAATCCCCAACCGTGCGTCATCTATCCTTTACCGGATCGACGGAAGTGGGTCGCATTCTTATGGCCCAGTGCGCCCCAACGGTTAAGAAGCTCTCCCTTGAACTTGGCGGTCATGCACCCTTCATTGTTTTTGAAGACGCGGATATTGATGCCGCTGTGTCTGGTGCGATGAGCTCTAAATACCGTAACGCTGGGCAAACGTGTGTCTGTGCTAACCGGTTTTATGTTCACAAAAATGTTCATGATAACTTTGTTGAAAAATTAGCCCTTGCAACTAAGTCAATCAAAATTGGTAATGGTCTAGAACAAGGCGTTTCTCAAGGTCCTCTCATTGACCAAGCCGCCATTGAAAAAGTTGAACGGCATGTTGCCGATGCGCTGAGCAAAGGTGCGCGACTTGTAATTGGAGGTAAACGTGCAAGTCTGGGTGGCACATTCTACGAGCCAACGGTTCTAGCCAATGTCACCAACACCATGCTCATTACCCATGAAGAAACCTTCGGCCCTGTAGCTCCAGTCATACCATTTGAGAATGACGATGAGGTCATTCGGCTAGCCAATAGCAGTCAGTTTGGCTTGGCATCTTACTTTTACAGCCGGGATATTGGTCGGGTTTGGAAGGTAGCTGAAGCGCTAGAATTTGGAATGGTAGGGGTTAACTCCGGTCTCATCTCAAATGAAGTTGCCCCATTTGGTGGGGTAAAGCAATCCGGCCTAGGGCGCGAGGGTAGCTCCTGGGGAATCGACGAGTACCTTGAAATGAAATACGTTTGTATGGGTCTTTAAAGCTCAGACTTGCGATAGAGTAAATCCCAAACCCCATGGCCTAATTTGAGACCACGGTTCTCAAATTTAGTCAGTGGGCGATACGAGGGCTTATCCACAAAACCCTCATGCATCCCTTGTAACTGTTGGACTGTCCAATCGATACCGCCGATGATTTGGTCCTGATCGATACACCCAATCGCTTCTAATCGAACTGTTCGAGTCGATTGATTGCGTAGTTGGGGATGATGATTAAGGACCAAGAGCATTTGCTCGGCGTAATGCTGCCAATCAGTTGCTAGATGAATATAGCCGTTGGGCTTCAATTTAGAAACTAGCAACTCTACAAAATCTTTCTGAATTAGGCGGCGCTTATGATGACGCGTCTTGTGCCATGGATCGGGAAAGAAGATATGAACCCCATCCAAAGAATCGGGGGCAATCATCCGCTCAAGTACCTCAACAGCATCGTGGGAAATCAAACGAAGATTAGAAAGATTCTGCTCACCAATGCGCTTTAGAAGCGCGCCGACTCCTGGCTCGTGAACCTCAAGACCTAAAAATAGATCATTGGGACGAACTTGCGCAATCTGAGCAGATGACTCGCCCATGCCAAAGCCGATCTCGACAATCCGCGGGGCATCTTGATATGGCGCTCCAAATACCGACCAATCAAAAAATGTGTCTTGAAATGGGAACAGAAATTGATTGCCTAAGGTTGCGATTGCATGTTCCTGAGCATGCGTCGTACGGCCTGCCCTACGAACGAATGAACGAATTCTGCGAGGCGAATCTTTAGGTGGCAGGAGTTTATCCATGCCTTATTTATTTCAATAGTACTCGAAAGTAAGCGATCGTTTCTTTTAATCCATCTTCAAGATTAACTTTAGGTTCCCAGCCGAGTTTTGCTTTAGCCAAATCAATGTTTGGTTGGCGCTGCTTAGGATCATCCGATGGCAATGGTTGATGAATAATCTTGGATTGACTGCCAGAAAGCTTCAGTACCAATTGAGCAAGTTCAAGCATGGTGAACTCTCCCGGGTTTCCGATGTTAACGGGGCCAGTAAAGCCATCCTCTGTTGCCATCATCCGAACCATGGCATCGATTAGATCGTCCACATAGCAAAAACTTCGGGTCTGAGAACCGTCCCCATAGATTGTGATGTCTTTACCTTGCAAGGCTTGCACGATAAAGTTACTCACGACCCGGCCATCATTAGGATGCATCCTTGGGCCATAAGTGTTAAAGATACGTACCACTTTGATATCAGTTTGGTGTTGGCGAAAATAATCAAAAAATAGGGTCTCGGCACAACGCTTTCCCTCGTCATAGCAGGATCGAATACCAATTGGATTCGCTCTACCCCAATAGCTCTCAGGCTGAGGATGCACCTCAGGGTCGCCATATATCTCACTGGTGGAGGCCTGCAAAATACGCGCACGCGTACGCTTCGCCAAACCGAGCATATTAATTGCTCCATGCACACTGGTCTTAGTCGTTTGCACAGGATCGTATTGGTAATGCACTGGAGAGGCGGGACACGCTAAGTTATAGATCTGATTTGTTTCTACATAGAGCGGGAAGGTCACATCATGGCGCATGATCTCTAAATTAGGATTACCCATCAAATACGCAAGGTTCTGTTTGTTGCCGGTAAAAAAATTATCTACTACCAGAACATCATTACCTTCTTTTAAAAGTCTTTCGGTAAGGTGGGAGCCTAGGAAGCCTGCGCCACCAGTGATGAGGATTTTATTTTGATTAATGGACATAGATATCTTTCAGGAATAATCTGTTACGGCTGATTTTATCGCTAGGGGCTTTTCATCTTTTGAGGTAGCTCTTGCGCAGGCATATCCCAACTCGTTGAGCGATAAGCAAAGACCACTTCAACTAAGATTAGCGTCAAGGACACCACAAAAGAAACCAGTCCCGATACAAATGTAATAAGTACGTAGCCCACATTGACTAATTTTCCAGCACCAGTCTGTAATAGAAATAGTTCCAAAACAGTTAAGGAAATTAAAACACCTGCCAAAACATCAAAAAAGATTGCGAGTGTGCATAACCTTCCTCTAGTTTTGAACTCGTCAATCTCTTTCTCATAATG
>Ga0194130_10002481_pt1 | contig 26670 bp, 5 predicted proteins | sample TA2KigsurfametaG_FD_160084 | JGI IMG/M metagenome (GOLD analysis project Ga0194130, IMG submission 160084) | Freshwater microbial communities from Lake Tanganyika, Tanzania - TA2015050 Kigoma 12 surface | ecosystem: Environmental > Aquatic > Freshwater > Lake | place: Tanzania: Lake Tanganyika... | reverse complement strand
ACCTGCTCTTGTAGAATATGGAGAGTTAATACTAAGATAGTTTATAGCATTTCTAGTCATACTAGCAGCTGTAAATCTCCATAAATTAGATTCACCATTTGGGTCTAAGTAATATGAAGTATCATTAGAGTCGTAGAATATAGGTGCACGCATATCACCACTAGCTATAGCTACCCCGCTTGGATTAACACCAAAAACTGTTGCTCCAGCTGCTTCTGAATATAAATGGAATGATTCTGTTCCTATTAACTGACTAGATGTACGTTTACCTACATACCAAGAACTACCAGAACCACCAATATAACGGACCATAGCTTCATAACCATTGCCTGGATTTATGGTAACATATTTATGGGCAGCTCCTGTAATATCAATAGGAGTATTATGACCACCCGTCATACCAAGATAACCAAGATTGTAAATAGGAGTATTATTTTTATACATGTCTCCGTACTGCCACATAGTACTACCTATGTAAGCACCAGCTGGGTGCCATGTAGCTTCACCTGTACCTCCTACGTTTGCATTACCTCTATAAGCAGCAGCATATACAGTTGCGGGTGCATATACATTCTGGTCTGCTCTAATTTCTAAAGCTAAACTAGCATTATTACCAGAGTAAAATCTAAACATCCCCTTATTAGAAGGAGAACCTTGAGACTTAAATATAAAATCATAATCTGTACCTACTAATACACGTGCATCGTAGTTAGATGCATTACCATAAAAAATAAGTTTATCTCCAGCACCTGTACCATTAATTGTAGTACTTACAGCACTATATCTTGAACTATCTCCAAATACTATGGCTTGATAAAATCTAGAAGTACCATTAAAATCTCCATAATATGTAGTATCATTAGAATCATAGAAGATAGGAGCACGCATATCCCCATCTGCTTGTAATGTACCAGCATGCCAAGCATATCCGTCTGCTCTAAATCTATGATATAAGTTATCTGAAATTGGTCCGCATCCATGTCCTACGCAAGAGTTACCATATATACGGATCTCTTCATTACTATCATCATTAAGCTGAAATTCTAACCAGCTTAAACCAGCTCCTCTTGCTGAGTTTTCATCTATCCAACGAATACAATAAGGATCACTTGCTTGGCTACCAGCGGTAGTTGTAAAGTTAATTCTATTTAAACTTACGATACCGCTCCATGCGTTTAAATTACCACTTAATGTACCACCAGATAGTGGTAATGCATACGATGAGTAGTTACCTGCATGAAGAACAGCACTACCAGTAGATATTCCACCGCTTGTACCATTGACATACAGCATACCACGAATCTTGGTATTACCGTCTCTATCAATACTTAAACGTGCGTGATTGTTATCATCTCCAGACCATCCATCACCAACACCATAGTGAGGGTTAGGATCAGTTGTTCTGTTATATCCAATACTAAACAAAAACGGATTATTGTTTGATATACCCAGATTCCACTGTCTAAAAGAACCACCCTCTGAACCAACAAAAGATAATACAGCTCCGTGAGTTGTATTATTTGAACCACTAGCAACGATTGCCATATGTGGATAATAATCGGCAGCAACAACTAAATACTTTCTAGCATTATCTAGTGTATATACTCCATGAGTTGAACCGTTACCAACGCTAAGAGATACTCCATTGCTAGCATCAGCAACGCGAAGTCTTGATAAGTATGAATTTGAGTTAGGATCTACATAATAGTTTCCATCATTGGAATCTAAAAAGCGAGTTCCATAAATATCTCCATTTGAACTAAAATACTTACTATTCCACCACTTATTTTCCGGCAATAATGCATGATGAGTACCATCACCATTATAACTACCTCCGTCATATCTTGCGTATGGATTGTATAGAATAACTCTATCATCAGATCCCCAAGCTCCACGAGGACCAGCAACAATATAGTTTAACTCACCGTTGCTTGAACGATTTCTACCGGCTAATCTCCAAACTGATGCACCACTTTCTTGAGCTTCATCATATGTACCAATTCTCCAAGTATTATATGAACCAATATATCTAATCCATTGATTCCAAGCATTCCATGATGATGACTCACTGACAATATAGTTATGCTGGTCGACTGTATTTTTAAACTTAATTACCGCTTCATTATTCTCATGAGTATGGGAGCTTCCACCAACGTTTAATCTATAAAGTTTTGATTCATTGCTAGGATCTACAAAATACCCATCATTATTTGCATCATAAAATATAGTTCCATAAATTCTACCATCGGTATGCAAATATAAATTACCGTCCCAGGTATTCTTTTTTACATATAATCCATCTGCTGTACTTTGAGAAATTCCACCAGTTGGTAAAGTAACTGAGTTACCACCCGATATTGAAAGATTAGTACCGGAAACACTTAATGTTTGAAGGTATCTTCCATCAAATAAAGATTGTTTCTTAGTACGAAGACCATCAATTCTAGAAGAATTAATAGAAGTAACAGGTGCTGGTGCATATACTCTATAACCAACATTTGAATGATCATAAAATAAAGTACTTGTGTTATATGCAATATCAGGTGTACCAGTCTGATGATATCCACGAATTGGTTGGTCAGAAGAAATATGATAAAGTGCATGACCTCCACGAAGCATGAATACATAACCCATAGAGTGGGTGTAGATAAACATATCTGCACACACATTGGTATAAGATTCGTTAAATACACGAAGTCTATCGGAGTATTCTGCGCCTCCCCAGCCACCAAAGTTTCCTTCCCAGTCTAAGAGAAGACCGCCGTGGTGTACACCCGTTCCAACAGGGTCCCAAGGAGCTTCTTCGCTATATCCACGTTTAATAACAATTCTACGCCAAACATCCTGATCTCCCCAAATAAAATGTACTGGATAATATGTATTAGCATCACCATCTACATAGATATCACATGTATATGGTAAAGAAGTTGAATCTAAAGTATTTTTCAGATATTGCATCTGTGAACTAGAAACAGATATACCGCTAACTTGTCCAGCAGTTCCTGCAGAGTTTGCATAGTTTACAGATTGACTACCAATATTGCTAGTAGTAATAGCGGTAGCAGCATCTTGTTTACCACTTAAAAGAGAATTTATTTCAGACTCAGTATAATATCTGTCATCATGGTTGTGAGAAGGAAGATCCCCTGCCGTCATTGCAGCAGTTGAGATGGTACCATTTGCATCAGTACGCACCATACCCGCTCCATGACTTGCGAGTCTTAGAGATCCTGTAACTACGGTATTCCTTAAATTAGCCATATCTTATGCTTTCTTTTCTAGTTCGTTTACTTTGTTGGTTAATTCCTGAACAGCTTTAATTAAAATTGCTGAAAGACGAGTATAGTTAATACCATCAGGTCTACCTTCAGCATCAAATTTTACTACTTCAGGATATATTGTTGCCATATCTTCAGCAATGAATCCAATTTCTTCAGTGCTGCCACCTTTCTTGTTATATCGTACAGGTGCTACTTTAGCAATCTTATCAGAAACTGATTCAAGTGGTCGGACGTTTTCTTTATATCGAATGGATGAGTTTTCTGTGATTGTTCCATCGACTGTAACATCTGCACCAAAAAACCAACTTGTTGTACCCCATCCAATATCACGACCTGAATAAATTATATTAGTACCATCACCTTCAAATGTCATGTATTCTACAAGACGATGACCAGAATCGTGAATGGTGATAGTAGCTGTTTTTGCACAGTCAATAAACATTGTAGAACTTGTTTCACCCCAACCATAACCATGAGTATAATTAGTGTCTGTTCTACCAATTTTTAAACCACCGCTACCCACATATCCTGGATCAGTACCCGAACCCAGTAATACTCTAGGTGCATATAAATCACCTGTCATAGTATCACCAGCTACATTTACAAATCTAGCATCTGATTCAGACTCGGTATAGTATCTATCATCGTGGTTATGTGCAGGAAGAGATGTAAGATAACCTTGAGACTGCACCCAAGTTCTAGTAGCAACAAGGTTGCCAGCCATATAAATATCACCAACTCTATCTACTCTAAACACTTCAGAGCTTCCTGTTACACCTTGAAATAAATAGTAACCAGAAGAAGAATCCTGCTGAACAGCTTTTATAATAGGTGTTCCTTGTGTACTAGATTGAAAAGCTATCCATCCAGAAACTGTAGAGTTTACTGTTAAGTAGCCAGCAGAAGCGTGGTTGCCCCAGCTGTATGCGGTGTTCCAGTTGCTAATGTTAGTTGAAGTAAAGTCACCAGAATTCCATATTTTATACCAAGAAATGTTCGTTGTACTTTGTAAAGTATTTCCGTGATATAACTCGTGACTATTGTATGATTGAAGCAATGCGCCATATCCACCACTAGTATCCCTTCTTGCTATGATATGATAATATCCGTGAGATGGTAATGGATTTTGATAACTTGATGGCTGAATCATAGTGGAGTAACCACTAGGCTTATTATAATCAGCAAGTGTAGAAAATAACAGCGTTGGATGAACCGTCTTATTTAACTGTAGTGAATCTCTTTCTGAAACATAAACAGGATCGGTTTCAGTATATGAAGTGAGATATCCAGCGCTTGCATGGTTGCCCCATCCGTAGGCGGTATTCCAATTGCTCTTTTCAGTAGTGGTAATGCTCTTAACGTGAGCCGGAACAGTTGGATCTGTTTCTGTAAAACTTGTTAAGTATCCTAATTGAGCAAGATCTATATTACCAGTAAAAGCAGAGCCTACTCCAGCAAATCGTAGTTCATTACCTTCAAGTTGTACATCTTGAATATAACCATCAGCTGTAGAAATTGTCCAAGATCTATTTGCAGAAAGGTCGTAAGAAACACCATTAATTGTAAGTGTACGTGACTGTGGAACTTTAGTGGCTATTGAGTTTGTAACCGTCGTTGCAAAGTTTGGATCATCTCCAAGTGCTGCAGCAAGTTCATTAAGCGTATCTAAAGTACTAGGAGCAGAATCTACAAGATTAGCTATTTGTGTATTTACGTATGTTTGAGTTGCGTAACCAGCCAATGCTGCTGCAGTAATATAAGCAGAGTCATTGGTAAACATTGAAATGTTACCAGAGACATTTGTTAGAACTCGTGATGTGCTTAGAATCTGAACGTCGTGATGATACCAAGCGCCATAGGTTCTAAGTATTCCGCTACCGTTACCATAGTTTAAATAAAGTGTATTACCATTATTTAATCCAAGAACAAAGTGACCACCATCTCCTCTAAAATATGTCCCAGCTCCGTGCGAGTTATTGCTATTTGACATAGCGAGGTCAAGACCCGGTACATACACATAGTCATTGTATATCCTTAACGTATTGGTCTGATAGTCTGTACCTAAGTACATATAACTTAATGACGTACCAGAACCACCGTAAGCGCCAAGAGACTTCATTACGGTCCCAGAGCCATTTGCAAATGAGAACCCGTGTCTAGCCCATCCACCCCAACCGTTGCTGGTTCTAAATAAATAGCCTCCTCCGGTGCTTTCTACAACCGATATTGAATTTGTTGTCGTACTTCCTCTAGCAACAACCGTAGCAAGGGTATCTACTTCTGTAGGAATTAAAGAAGAAAGGTCAACATTTCCACTAAACGCGTTACCAATACCAGTAAACTGAAGATCGTTACCGTGTAATGCTACATTTGAGATATACCCATCATTAGATGTAATATATCCTTGAGCTTGAACCCATGCTGTTGTTGCAATAGTGTTTGTATCAATAGCAAGCGTAACATCACCAGTGCCAGGATCAGCACCAGTGTAAGATGAAATCGTAATACCAGTTGAAGGAGTTACAATGATTTTGCGAATAAGCGCTTTACCCGCTGCAGAAATGTTTATATCTGAGCGTTCAATGCTTCCATCAGCAATTTGTCTACCTGTTATTTGTGTACTTGCCATCTTTGACCTTAAAATTAACTTTGACTATTCAGTCATAAGCAATTAGAGCTGTATCTTGTAATCTACAGTAATAAGATCTGACGCAAGTGGTTGATCATAGATTGTCAAGATATTAGCTCCAGATTCTGAATAATCATAACCAATGCCCTCAGTCATTCTGATACCGTTTATATAGAGTTTGGTGGAACCGGCTATATAAGGCACTTGTGTTCTAAACACTTGGTTAATACCATTTCTGGTACCGATTATATCATAATCATAATCTGTCTCGTCTACTACACTAGATGAATCGGAATATACTAAACCGGTATGATTAATTTTTAGTGTACCAGCTCCCAAAGAAGTTAATACAAACTGTCCGGTTATTGTGTGACTACCTACTTGTAGGTGTCTTGCTGAAGTATTACCGTTTGCTAAAACCTGATCAATATTAATTGTTACAGGTGCAGCGTCAATGTCGTCAAGAATTTGTGTAGAAGTACGATACTTGAGTTCTCCAGAACCAGGCTCCACTACGGCAAATCGTGTTGCATTTGCACTCAGATTATTAATCTGGTTAACTTGCAACTTACCACCTATGAAAACATCAGATTCAGTTCTTCTCGCCATTACAAGAATATTTTTAGATTACTACTGCTGTAAATTCTCCTGGGGCAGGTGCATCTGCAAATGTCAATAGAACCTGGTTTGCATTTACAAGAACTACTTCACACTCAACTTGTTCACCAGGCATTATTGTAGTATATACCTGTACCAAAACGTGCTCTTCGCCTTTATTATGATCTACTGTAAATGCTACATTAGAACCATCTCCAATTAATGCTGTATGTTTAAGAGCTACACTGCTTACAGTTTGTACGTGACCAAAAGTGTCAAAAGTCAAATTCTGCAATACAGACGTTCCAGAATTTGCAGTATTTCCTACACTAGAAGTATCAGCATGTTTTACCTCAAGCGTATTAGCAGCGTCATTATATGTAACAACAATACCTACACCAGCAGTGATTGCGCCTAATGCTGAATCTTGAATAAATTCTACAGAAACATTGTTAGTACTAAGAATGTCATAGTATTCGTTACCATCTTCGGTAAGCGTCCATTTGTCAGAAGTTTCATTCCAAAGAATTCTAACATTTTCTGCACTACCACGCTCAACTTCAATACCCGCATTTTCAGTTGGTGCACCTGTAACATTACTATTTAATAGAATAATATTATCAGCAATAGTTACAGTTTCAGAGTTTACAGTAGTTACTGTACCATCAACCTGCAAGTTCCCAATTACTCTAAGGTTTCCACCAACTTGTGTATTACCAGAAATATTTGCACCAGCGTTAACTGTAAGAAGACCACCAATTATTGCGGCATCATCAGTTGTAAGTGCTCCTCTGACAGCAGCTGTAAAACCGTCATCATCAATAATAGAATCAGTAACTTGTTGTGCAGGACCATCCCACTTTATAAGTTTATCGGGAGTAAGTGCATCAGCATTACGTAGTCTAATACTTGGAGCAGATCCTTCACCACCACTACCAATAACATCAATTCCTGTATTAGGCGTAATGGTAGCAACATAATCACCTGTAGTATCTGTACCAAGAGCTACACTGTTAGGTTGTACAGTTGCTTGAATTTCCAAACGTCCTGTAGTATCGTTATAAGCAGCAGTACCAGCTACATCACCTACTAACGCAATAGAATTCAGAGACTTCTGAATTTTTGCAAATGCTGTAAGTACAGTATCTGTACTAGTAATTGCAGTTGCAGTTGCAGGGATAGTTAAGTTTGTAAGAACTCTGTCAAGTACAAGGTCTCTCTGCACACCTTCAGGGTCCATAATTTTTGTAAAGCCATCTTTAAGATAGACTTTTTTAAAGCCAGACCCAGGAGCAGTTGGTGTACCCTGTATCTCGGGTAACTGTACTGGGACTAAGAATTTTGATGCCATAATATAAAAGATTTAGTTGTCGACAATAGATATCTTTTCAGGAGGTATCTCCTAATAATAATATACCGAATTCCTGCGAAACTTCTATAAGAAGTAGCTAACTTTTTAAGGTGTAGGGGGATGGTTACCCAACCCCCTTTACACCTACCCGTGTTATTGACTCTTCTGCATAATGCTAAGCCGGTAATTAGGATCAAAAAAGTCACGGATATTCTTATAACCTGTTAAGTCTACAAGGTCTTTGTATACTTTAGGTTCACCTTTTTCATAAAAACCTACCCGTCTTTGGTAAGTACCTCTTCTGAAAACGCCTGCCATAAAAGTGTCATCTTCAGGATCAGGTCGATCAGCTCCTACTAAATCATAAGTTCCCATGAGAGCGTATGCTGCTAGATGTTCTGTAGCTTTATATAACTTAAGTCCATCATTAACTAAGTTGGTAACCTGGCTAAAGTTTCTGAGATATTCGTCAAAGCTTCCAATACCAGGGACAGGTGTAAGAGATGCTGTTTCCTGCTTAAGCCCCCAGATAAGTCTAATAGCATTTCCTTCAAACATACCCAACTCTTCATCATCATCTTTTTTACGTCTGACATAGCTGAGTAAGAGTAGAGACACAGCAGTAAGTAAAATACCAGCGTAGAATTCTTTACTCGCTTGAGCTGCTTTTCTGCTATAAAAAGCATTAACAGGGGAGTTCTTTAAAAGACGAGGACTGAAACCACCCATTAGTAAATGTTTACCCATTTCTTTATATGAGTATAGATTACCAATTGCAAGCATTGCACGCCAATATCCCATAGCTGCTTCTTCGCCTTCCCAGTTTGCTCTTAAGTTACCAAGACGGTTGATTGCTTGAGGAACTAAATACTTTTTAAAGAAGTACATCATTTTACCTACAAGTGTTTGTTCAACAGAAGTCATGTCACTTTTTGCATAAGCACCCTGTGCACGGCGAGTTTCAGAATAAACTATTCTTCTCAGACGTTTTTCGTCATCTTTTGTAAAGTTTACATCCGGTCTGATAGTGATCCTACCATCAGGAGTTTGTGTGTATGCTTCATATGCTGAAACCATTACTGTATCACCATTGTCATCTTTTACTTCTTCTCTGGTAATTGGATCTATTACAGCAAACTTGTAACTATCCATTACAGCCAGCCAAACAGTTATACTCACTTCAGTATCACCCTTATCTTGTAAAGCATACGCTAGCTCTTGTATAGAACTAAACTTCTCGGCTAATCTTCTGCTTTTTGAACCAGTTGTTAGATTAAGATATTTGATATAATCTTTTTGAGCTGGGTTATACATTCTGTAAAGCATTGTCTCAGTAGACAGATTACCAAGTTTTCCCCAATCAGCAAGATACTTTCTGAAAAATCCATTGTAACCATAAATCTGAGACTTTGCCCATCTATAATTCTGAACACCGTAGTGTCCAGATGAATGCGTTGCTAAGAATGCCTGAATGTTACCAGACATAAAGTTCTTAAACTGTGCAGCCACATCAAATCCAAGTCTACCAAAAGATGCAATTTTGAAAACACCATTGAGCGCTTTTTTAGCTTTTCTATTTGTGTCTTCTTCATATTGACCAGAAATAAACTTGCGTTTTTCAAACTGAAGTAACTCTTCAAGCTTTGAAAGATCTTGGATACGTTTTTTATCTGTAGCAGTATTAGAATTTCTAATCTCAAGTTCTCTACGAAAATCTCCAACAAGATTGAGGATGTGCTCCGCAACCGGTTGAACATCAGTCATTGCTTGGTTGATATAAGATTCAAACAACCATTTAGCACCAGCATTAACAGCATCAACTGTTTGTAAATTAGTGTCATATTGGTCATTAAATCTGAAACGTACAGAGTCTGGACCCATATCACCATACAAGTTGGTGACAGCATCTTCCTGACTAACTCTTACAGCAAAGAAATTGTCTCTCATTTTAGCAAGTTCACCAGACATACCTTTAGTAAATCCTTTTGCAACAATATTTTCTATAAGAGTTGCTTTAGATGCTGGCACTTTATAACCTAATACTTTACCTGTAGTTTTTCTTTGCATATCAAAGAACATCTTCATAAACGCATTATAATATGCAAATGCTGATTTGTCCTGCGATAGTTTAACATACTTAGAGTTTATATTATCTGAGTTTTCAAATCCGGGTAGTACTTCAATAACACCATTTACTATTTTTAATCCTCTTGGTAGTGGTGTACCATCTGCAAGTTCTTGATAGTCTTTATTGTAAGCATCCTCACTCAATCTTCTGATAGTATATTTACTACTAGGTTTTTGTTCCATATACTGAGGATCTGCGGGAACCCTATCATACAAGAACATTTTTGTTGTTGCAAACTGAATATCCTGCTCTAGTATTGAAACATAAGGAGAGTAGTGGTGCTGGTTATACCATTTTCCAAATATTTTTTCTTCTGCTTGAAACTGAACTTCTGCAAATGCCAAATCAGTACTAGCACTTTCAATACGAATATTATCACCTGCTGCAATAGCATCTTCCAATCTTAACTTAGCATTGTCCATTAAAGACTTCGCTCTAAGCAAGTTGTTCTTACGCTCTTCGCGTTCCTGCTCATAAAACTTATTTAACCGCTGAGTTGAGATATTTCTAAGCTCAGCACTTAAATCTCTCAATCTGCTTGCGTCCTCTTCAGTAAGAAATCTAAATATATTAAAAGACTTATTAGCTTCTTTTAAACTTTCAATCTGCTGGGTTATTTTATCTAATTCATTTCTATCTTGTTCAGACAAATATCTAGGGTCAAATTGACCGTCTCTCTTATAAGGAGACATAATCTGTCTTCTTTTTTCAAACAAGTTAGTAAGTTCAGGATCACCCAAACCGGCAGTAATACTTTCTATCTCACTGTAAATTGATTCTAAAGCTTCAAAGTATGCAGTATTTGGTGTTGTAACCATATTTTCCTCCTCCCACTTGCGAAGCATTTCAGGATTATTTGCATACTCAAGTTTCTTTCTGTTGTATATACGATCAAAAAGATTTTGATTTACGTCATATACAAATAGAGTATTAAGTGCATCTATATATTCTTGATATTGAGAATCTTGTTTAGCAGCGTCGTTTCTCAATTTTTTAATTTCAATATCAATTTCACGCATGCGATCAAAATCTTCTTCGTCAATAAGTTCTTCATTACCAAATCCAACACTGTCAAGAATTACTTCTCTCTCCATATAAAGCAGCTCAAGCTTTTCTTTAATCTCAGGCGAGAGTTTTGAAAGGTATTCGTAATAAACATCAATGAATGGAAGAGAAGAATTTTCACGCATCCAATCAGTATGATTTCTGGTAAGCTTTTCTTTTTCTTTAATCAAAGACGCTACCTCAAGTTTTAGTTTTTCATACTGCTCTTTATTTTTGTCCTGTGCAGCTTGATCGCGTTCTCTTTTTACTTCTTCAATTTTATTACGCAACGCTCTAAGTTGTTGACGATAAACATTAAACTTATTATCATATGCTTCGCTACTAGGTTTTACATAAGTAGCAACCTGATAAGTTGAAGATTCACCGTTTTCGTCATAAGATTGAATTGTTCTAATTTCACTTACAAGCGAATTCATTGACTCTACAGATCTACCTCTTCTGAAATTTTCAAGTAATGTTTGTAACTCAGACTGCTGAACATCATTAATAAATGTAGATTGAGCTTCTGCTTGTGCGTCTTTTAAATAGTTAACAAAAGATGCAACAGCTAAATCACTATTTCCCGCTGAAGATATGAATTGATCTGGTGAAATTCCTAAGAAGTTAATTAGCTTAGGATTGCTAGCACCAATATACATAATACTATCAGGATCAGTGGTTCCTTCAATGATGTTTCTTATACTCTCCGTATCATAATTAAAACCAGTCTCATAAATTAGCTTAAGTCTCTTAAGCTCGAGTTGTTTTACCTCAATTGCATTAACTATTCCCTTTTTACTTGGGTCTAGCTTTTCCATTACTTCATTATAAGATTCCTTATTTAGAAACTTTAACGCCTTTAATTTTAATTTATCAATACCCTTAAGAGGAACACCTGCAATTAACTTTTGTATTTCCTCTTCGAGCTTTTTAATCTTTGGTTCAAGTGCTAATCGCATATCTTCACCAACAGCCTCAAATGTCTTTTCTGAGAAAGTAGACTGAATCATTTTTACAAAAAGTGGTACAGCATATTCTCTATAATCCGCCTGCATAATATCAAGCTTTGCTGATAAATCTTTAACAAGCTGATACATAAAACCCGTTTTTTGAATCTTACCATCAAACTCAGCTCTGTTAATTTGATTTTCAACAAGTCTCATAATCTCACGAGTATTGTCTAGCATTTTTTTGTAGACCAATACTTTTCTGGATTTTGCTACTTCATCTGTAATTGATAACGCCTCATTGAAATTTTTAAGCATGTTATTGATATCAATATCCATCTGCTCAACTACACGTGCAAACTTAAGTGACGCCGCAATATCACCACCTTTTTCAATAATATCTTTAAATGTTTTAAGCGTTTCTATTCTCTTGTTTATCGTATCAATTTCTTGATCGTATCCTTCTTTTGATTTAAGATTTGTTCTTTCACCATAAAGCGCATCAATATTGTCAGAAACAGCTTTTTTAAGTGAATTAACAAACAACTTATACTGATCAGCAGTCATGTCAAAAGCCATTCTTTCTTCGTTTACTTCTTGCTGATTCTCTTCGGATTCACCAATTTCAACATACTTTGATACTACTTTTTTTATTTTATCATATTCTCTTGCACCAATTTCTGAAAACGCTGCGCTTCTATTATCACCCTCAATACTGACCATTCCAGCATATTCATAGAAGTTGCCTTCAAATTTCTGAACAGCAAACCCTTGATATATTTTGTTGATGTCAGCTTGGTATATTAAAGCAATAATTTCTTTCTTACCTACATTGATACCGTTTTGTCTCAACATATATTCATATGCTAACAACTGAGCATTCCAGGTATCATAAGTTGATCTTTTCTGACCTTGAAATTCTACAGCTGTACCATTTGTTGAGTTGATTTTAATCTTGTTATTTGCAAGTTCTTTATATACTCTATTGATATTGAAATCAGTAACACCATCTTTTTGAGGTACAACAAGTTGTTTAACTTTTTTAGTCTTAAAGTCTACAATATGCAGCTGACCCGTAATATCAATTACAACCATATCAAGTCTACCAAGCATCATTGTACGACCCGTCTCAGAAGTTGATACACTTGCACCAACAGTAAGTTCAGGTAGAATGATATTGCTAGCAGACACATTGGAACCAAGCACATCAATAACTTGAAGTGCCATCTCAAACATTTCTTCATCTTTTAAATTCTGTATCTGGAAAGGATTCTTTTTACGATATCCTTCAAGAATTGTATTGAACTTCTCCTCTGAGAGTATCTCTCTTAATCTTTTATTCTCTTTAGTAGCAGCCTCTTGAACTTCTTCAAGTACAGCATGCATAAACGTACCGAACTCTTTAAAATCCGTATAGTCTTGAACAGTTGTAAATTCTGATGAACCAATAAAACCACTTACACTTACAGATTCTAAGGGTTTTCTTCCTTGCGCTTCTGCTTCTAAACTATCACGAAAAAACTTAGCATTCTTTTCAGCATTTTCTAAAAGCTTTGTTATTGTCTCTACTTGCTTAGCATTTTGTTTAACTCGTGGATTACTGATTACAGCTTTTAATGTTTCAATCTGAGAATTAATACGATCTAATTTGTATTGAGTATTGCTTCTTCTCAGATTTTCATCAGGTTGACTATTAAATAAATCATTTACCTGCTTAGCATCATCCAAACTATATGATGTTCCTGCTTGATTAAAATTAATATAGAACTCTATCTCAGCTGTATTTAGCAAGACAGCAAGATTTTCAAAACTCATTTTTTCAGGGAGACTTGAAATATCGATTACACGATTACCCCTGCTATTAACTAGATACACGATTTCAGAAATCAAGTTTTTTAACCATCCAAAAAACTGTTCCATCAATTGCATAAAATCTGAAGCAGGTCTAGTAGGGTTAGTTGCAAACTCTTGTTTTACAGCACGTTGCAACATTTGAGTAACAAACTCTTTATTTATATCTACAGAACTATAACCTGTACCATTCTTATATCTATCAGCAATTGTATTAAAAAATTCAATATCTAATTTTTTACCTGCTCTTAACAACTGATCAAACAACGGTCTGTTCTCAGCATAGAGTGTATTAATAAATGGGTGAAGAACTTCTTCAATAGCAATTGAGGTGTTAGCTCTACCATTAACTAAATAAACTGTACCATTTTTAAAAAAACCATTTATTCTGTCTACGTTAACACCATGCTCAGACTGAATCAATTCTTCAGGATTTACAAAAGAAACTTTTAATCCTGGAAAAACTTCCGCCATTTTATCCAGTGTTTTTTGAATAACATCTTGCTGCTCTGATTCTTTTAGCTGTTTAGCACGCATTTGAGGAGTTAATACTCCTGTAATATTAGCTTGCGGAGTGCTAAAGCTTACTTCATACAAGTTTTCACCATAAGTATAGTATGGTTTATAATAGAGACCGATACCTTTCACATCTGGTGAAGCAGTCCACTTTTTCAACCCATCTAGTTGTTTAGGTGTAGCAAGATATCTACCAGGAGATATTTGTCTTAATCTGAACGCTTTAGCAACATTAATGTCACGATTACTCAACTTATAATCAGTTAGATTATATTGAGCAGATTCAATAACCTCATTTTCGAGAAGTGATTTTATATCGCTCTCGTTGTACTCTTGTCCGTTGTATAAAAATTTACAAGTACTCATAGGATAACATTAGCATTTAGTTTCTATTTCACCATTGTTTGTTTTATCAGTCAGTTCTTTAGATGCAATATCTATATCTGACACTTGTGGTGTTACGCTAGAAGGTAAGCTCTTATCAGGATTGCTAGCATAAGCGATGAAATCATTAATCTCTTTTCTAGAAAATCCTGCTAAACTGATACCATCAATGACTGTTGGTTGGTATAATTGATATTCCGCTTGAACACCCAAAACAGCTCCAGCAGTTTCAATACTCTGACTTAGCAAATCAGACATTGTTGTCAAATCACTTTTCTCTGAACTTCTTAATTTAGTCAGTACAAATATCTCACCAGTTCCCGCATTTTTAATCATAGCAGGAAACTCATATCTATTTGTAATAACGTCTTCCATTCTAACACCAAGGGGTGCAACTTGAGCATTCATAAGGTTCCTATTCTCACCCTCATAAGATCTCATATCTAAAGAAATAACATACTTCCCTGAACCAAGATCTTTAATAATATTATCAGAATAAGCAAAACCTTTCTTGTTAGCTTTTATAGTCTCAACACCAAATATTTTCTTTGCCATTTCAATATCCTGAATAAATACTGCATTTACAGTAGGTATCTTAGTATTTTTACTTGCAGCAGCTGCATCTAGCATTTTAACATATAGCTGGAACATAACATCTCTAACTTGTCGCTGTCCATTAAAGAATTGCTCAAATTTAGATCGGCTAGATATTGCGGATATCAGTTCTTCCGTGTATGTATTAAGACTCTTGTATAAATCTGTATTAATATACTGTGCAAAGTTGCTAGATTTTCTACCCATACCGTTTCTAATAATTTCATGGAAGAAAAGCTTAACCGCAATTTTTCTAGCACGAGGATCAATACTTTTCAATAAAGCATTATACCCATCAATAATTTCTTCTTTTAATTCAGGTACAAGCTTAGCTTTTGTATTCATTTGTAAAATGAAGTAAGACCTTGCAGCACCCGCATCTTCTTTTGAACGAATACTAATGCTTCTGACAAATGGGTTTGACGAATACTGATCATTTAAATATTCTAGATCTTCTTCTAATGTTGTAAACTTAGATGTATCTGAAACACTTCCAAACCAAAACTCTGGTCTGAACATTTCTTTGAGAGTATCTTTTAAGAATTGATCATCAGCATTTATACCAGGATTTTCTGCCTCAACTCTCATCTTATCAAGAATAAGCGTACCTATAATTACATCCGCCATCTCTTCTTGCTCTTGAAATATGTTTCCGAACAGATTACGCAAAGAAGTCAAAGGATTGCTTCTAGACAACATTACTCTTGAAAGCTGAGTATTCATGTCAGATACAGCTGCTGCTAAAGGATTCCACACTGTCTCTCCTTTAAACAATTCAGAGCTGTTTTGGAATATACCCGCATTGTTCTTCAACTTTCCAATAGATTTACTAAATCTATCAAGCATTGCCGCACTAGGTTTAATTCTTTTAAACAAGTTTACAATTCTTCCTGCATCCATAATACCAAATGACTGAGCAGCTTGTCTTGAATACATATCAAGAAGAATATATTTCTGAGCTTCCAAGCTCAAAGGTTCTCCAGATTTAGCTGTAATGGTATAACCTAGTTCAGCTGGTGTCAAGAGTTTTGCATCTAAGCGATTATTATCAATTTGAGTAGGCGGTGTAAATTTTACTGAAATGTTTCCGTATACAAGATTTCGACGAGAGGGGCTGAGAATCTTAGCAGCAGCTAAATCCTTAGATACTTGTTCAGTAAGTAATTTTCTCTTCTGAGTATTTACCTCTTTATAGAACATTTTTGTATAAGTACCATTGACATCTGAGTCTTTAACAGTATCAACAGCATTAATAACTTCAGGAAGCATGTTTGTAAATACAGCCATTTCAATTGGTAAACCTAAACCAATCATTGCAAGTGTCACATTTAAGTTGACATCATTAAGCTGAAGTAATGCAGGAATAGGATCTTTAGAACCATCGGCAAACATACCTAAAGCATTACCAACCAACTGTATTGAACGATATGATTCGTTACCACCAAAAGAGTCAAAGAATTTACTATTACCTGCTTCGTCTGTCAAAAACCAAATTCTTTCATCTGCTTTTAGTATAAGTTTATTTGCACCAACCAGCGCTAAAAACTTATTGAAGTTTGCTGTAATACCAATACCATCTTTGTTTACAGCATTTAATCTGTTTACGTTAATGACACCGTCAATACTAAACGCATTGTATTTTGCAGCTATAGATTCTGGAGACAATCCCAAAACATTGATTGCTAGATTTTTAAATATACTCGGGTCTGATCTTTCTTCAGAGTACAAACTATCAAAGACAATCTTGTTACTTATGATAGCAAGCTTTGCATCAAGATTTTGATTTTGATATGTCTCTACAGGTATCTGCGGATTTTCTCTAAATTGCTCCGAGGTAAACGGTAAACCATTAACTGCTAAAACTAACTGAACAGCATTAATATAGTTGTAAAGTTTAACATAAGCTTTCTTATCAAGCTCACTAAATTGAGATGCTAAAAGATCAGCCCTACCTTTTGCTTGACGAAGTTTTGAAGAAAGTTCTCCTTGCAGTTTCCAATTTGCTTGCTCTTCGTCTGCTTCATTTGTATTTCTTACAACCATGTATTCTTTAAATGCTGCTTCTTGAATATTTTCAGCACCCCACAATTCTGCTAATTCAGGCATTGTAGGTAGACCCATTAATTGCATTACTCTATCAACATCTTCATCGTAAACTACCTCATTGTCTTTTCTAGCTTCGTAGAATTCTTGCATTAACTCACGATGAGCTTTTTTAATTTCATGACGGAAAATACTATTACTTCCTACAGAATTTATAAGTTCTAGGAACTGAGCATCATTTCTACTAACCTCTTCATAACCAGTGTAATCACCATATACATGTTTTTTCCCTGCAGCATCTATATAAGATGCGTAACCATGTGCATACAATGAGTCAATATCCAAATCAGAACCAGCCAATAAGTGAACAAGCTGCGGTGCGATTATGGTATTCTTATAAGAGGAATCAATAAAGTCTACAATTTTAAATGCAATCATTGATCGCTTATCTTCTGTAGGAATACGAGTAGCAAATGCTTTAGTCATTTTATCTTTAAAGAGTTGATACTCTTCAAAAGAATTAAACTCGGGCATAGGTACAATGACTTCTACAAAATATGTAGTATTACCCTGAGCATCTACTTCAGTAGTAATACCAGGATATCGCGTACCAAATCTTTCAGCATCCAAATACTGACTATACTGACCAGCACCTTCAACCATTTCTTGCTCAACAGAATCTATAACTCGACCGGTTTGTTTATCGTATAGCAACTTGTAACCAAAAGATGTTGCATGGAAATACTTACCACCTTTAACTTTTTCGTCAAATACTTTATTACTATAATGACTAAAGAAATAGTACTGGAATGTTTTACGTATAACTGGAAGGTTTACATTAAACTTTGGAACACCATCTTGAGTTTCAAAAAACTTCAACATATTGCTATCAGCACCCTGATCTACCAAAGCTTCTCTGATCGTATCTACTAGCTCGCCAATATTGATATTACCATTTTCGTCTCTTAATGCTTTCAACATTAATTGCAAACGTGCATTAGTAGAACGAGCTAATGTCGTATTATATCTAGAAAGAATGTCGGCAAGTTGTTGAGTTTCAGATGTTACACGCTCTCTATTTTCAGGAGTTGACTCCGCAAGCATTCTGTCAATAGTATTTTGAATATCTGCGGGCAACAAGATTTTAGCTTGTACAGATGCTTTAGATTCATCAGATACACCACTGGTTTCAACCTGGTTAAATTTAAATCTTGCATCTACACGATAACTACTTTTATTCAAAGAGATATAATTACCATCTCTTTCTTCCATGCTTATAGGTAAACTTGTAACCTTTTTAGAAGCCGTTGTATCCATCAACATATCTATTTGATGGTACTCCATAGCATTTAAAAGATCATGTAGCTTTTGTCTGTGAGGACGAGGTAACCAGAAACCATGTATTGTTGAATAAAGTTCTTTAATACGGTTTTGTATCAACTCATGCTCAGTATTACCCGGCTCAATAAGTCTTGCTCTCTGACGTAAATCATAGATTGTACGATAGGCATTTTCCAAAGTAGCTTTTTCTTGCTCATTGGTTACGTTCAATACACTTACATCATTACGATTAATGATATGCTCAGACTGTTTGAAATAGTTTTCACGTCCTGCGTGTACTGTCTTGAATGAGTTTAAGACTATACGATTATCTTCTAAGTATGAAATTTCTTTATTTGTAAGTCTACGATAGTTTGCTTCAATTAAAAGATTTCTAGCTTTTTCAGGTAATCTTCCAGTCTCTTGATAAAAGTCTATACGGTGCATTAATAACGTTAGTGACTGACCGTCAAATACTTTTTCTTTACCGTTTTCTTCTCTAATCAAACCATCTTCACCAACCAAAGCATCAAATTCTGCACGTATATTATCATCTTCAATATCATCTATGCTGTCGTATTGTCCTGCAAGTATATTGTTTCTGTTAAGCAATAAGGTAATGTCATCAACGTGAGCTACATTATACCAACCTCTTTTTCCTGTACTACCAGCAGCAAGCAATGATTTATTACGTTTAAAATAATCAATGGTGTTTTTAATACCCATTGCTCGATCCCCATCAATAATTTGGTTAACAAACAAACTGTTAATCAAATAGTTAAAATAATAGTCTCTTAGATATTGCTCATCACCATTAATACCTAAGTCTTTATTGCTAAAGTATACAGATTGGAAAGCTGTACCACGACTACTCGCTTTAGTCTTAGTACTATCGAGTGTATTTACTACACCGTTTCTAATTTCTCTTGGTCTTGCTCCACCCTTTAAATTAATAACACCCTTATCATCTCTTTTGACAATATCATTGCCAACTAGATTGTCTACATACTTTTTAAAGGACTCTTCAGCGTATAAAGACAACTGCTTATCTAATTTTGATTTTGTCTCTGTATCTAGATTTTTGAAATCTATTTTATCCTCTCCAGATCTTTTAGCAATTTCAATAAGTTCATCTCTCAAAGAAGCCCTTTCAAATTGATTACTACCTTCTTCAAATTCCGTAGCAGATTTACCTGTTAAAAAGAAATCATCTAAATTATTGAATTGATAAGCTCTTAGTTTTTTAGACTGTGCTAATGCTGTATCGTCAGTAATAATTTCACCAGCTGGGGTTTTCTTAGCATTAAAATTATTTAGGTAGGTATTTGTACCTTGCTCATATAAACTTTCACGCAACGACCTTGAAGACCATTCTCGTTGTATACGATTAAACTCTTGCTGAACAGCTGTTCTTAAATACTGAACAGGTGTATTTTCAAATGTAATTTTTCCAGCTACAATTTTAGGCGCAAAGTTTATATACATTGCGTTAATCAAGAAATTAGTTTGAGAAGCTTCAAGCTGTGTAAGATTCCTGTTAAATATTGTTACTTCTCCTGTCAAGGATACTTTCTCATCGTTCTCCGTAATCATCTGATGCTCAGACTTTAATACTGATCGTTGAGAAAAATTCATTAACTCCTGCAAGTACTGGGACTTGTCGTTTAACCCTTTATAATTAGCGGATCTAACTCTTTGACCATTTACTGTTTGCTCAAGTCCTGCATTGACACTCACTGATAGATTTTCAAAAAATGTCTTTAAAGCAAGTCTTCTATCCACAGTTTTCTTATCTCCTTCAGCACTATCCTTTAGAGCAGCTGCAATAAATAAATTATCTTCAAACCAAGGTTTAAGATATTCACTGTAATAAATGCTTGAAGCAAGTGCTTCTTCAAGACCTTTGTTTTTAATTTCTTGAAGGAGTAACACTGCTGGTGTATACTTTACGTATCTATAAACAGGTTTTCCCTCAGCATTGGTAACTACAGACGGTAACTCTTTAGGGTCCATTTTCAGCACATATTTCATTGCTCTTCGCAATGATGCATAGAAGCTGTCATTACCAGATGTTCTAGAGCTGCTAAGTATATCAAGTTTTTGTCCCTGAATAGTATTAAAGCGAACTCCTTTAGACATGTTTTTAGCCATGTCACTGAGATTCTTAAAGAAGTTCTTGGACAAATATTCATCACTATGAGCAAAACTTTCAAATGCATAATAGTGTCTAAATACATTTTCTTCTTGTCTAGGAAGAACTCCATTCTCTTTTACGTCAATTGAAAGTAAAGAAAATCTAAGAAGTGATTTAGGGATATTAACACCCAAAACCTGCATGTTTTTGTACAACGAGTCTACTAAAGACTCAATCTTAACCTCTTGATTAGAAACAATAAGATCTGTTATTCTACCTGTATTCTGATAAATAGAAAGTGCAAGATTAGAAAGTGTTTCAGCAGCTTGTTTGTATTCTTCTGTAGAAGCAGATTTTGTATTAGTAGATTTAAGCTTGGACTCTAAAGCATCCATCTTAGATTGAACATCCGCACGTGTAAGTTTTTCCACCTGTGATGTACTAGTCTGTGATGAAATAAGCTGATTTTGATCGTCATACTCTTCCTTAGTATTAAGCTTAGTAAGTAATGAGTCCATCTCAGCATTATGAAATGTGTCAATTACTTGAGAGTATAAAAGCAAATCACCACCAATAGGTTCAAAGCTTTCATTAAATCTTATATTCTTTTCAAGAACATTAAATACAGCTTCTAATGAACGAGCTTCTTCAATATTTTCATCATAGCGATATTGCTCACTAGCTAATGCAATTCTAGGAATAATTTCTTCCGGCATAGCATTCGCTGTAATCTTCATCAACAAGTTAAAGATATTAGAACCGTCCACCATGCGTGTATATTTCACGCCATTTTCATCTTCTGTTTCATATTTAACTAATGATAGGAATCTTCGCATTTCACGAGGAAGACCTTCTAAAGGATTAATATTAAAGAATGAAGAGTCTAAATCAGCAGAAGTACCAAGCTCATCTTCTGAAATATCAAAGTCATCTTGATTAAACGTATCTTCTTCTATAATATCTTCTTGCTCCCTGTGAGCGGGAGTAGAGCCGTAGTTAATATGCTTTAATATATTTTTTACCTGATCAAAAAGTACGTTAACCGATTTGTCATAAACTTGAGATACACCTGAATCATCAAAGTTATCATAAGATGGATTACCTGTCATGTTCTCAGCTTTTGGAACAAATGCAAGCATTTGACCATCGACATTGAATTGTAATACACCATGTGCTAAAATAGCACGCATGTCTTCAAGTCTTGATTTCCAGTTTTCCTGAATAACACTATTCTTACCAGGATTTGTAGCAATCCAACTTTCAATGTTAAAGTCAGACATTGCAAGAAGTTTTCTCTGCAAATCAAACTTGTCACGAAGAGTTAGTTTAATATCAGGATTAATTTCAGAAAACTCACGAGGGTCAAAATTCATTATCTCATAAGCAAGTCTATACGCTAATTGCTTTTGATCTTCTACTGGGAGAAAACTAGATACTCTTTTTACACTACCGTCTTCCTTCTGAACAATTCTATGTCTAGTAGGAGCTAGTTCAAAAGCTACAGAACCTGTTTCATAATTACTGATAACAGATGCATTTTTATAATACCCTGTTGCAATTCTACCATAAATATTATCGATAGTGCTAGCATTCTTAGTAAAGAACGCAATGATATCTTTAAGTAAGCTAAATAATTTAGCAAGCAAACCCACAGGTTTAGAAGCTTTAGGTTTTGTCATATACGACTTAAAACCATCCGCTAATATTTCTTCCGCAATAAGGTTGTCAATTCGTTCCTTACTACCTGTCAATTTTCTTCGCTGGACAAATGCTTTACGATATTCAGCTGTAAAATATTTGTTGTTCTTGGTATCTGACTTAACCTGTTTTAAAAGCTTTGCACGTTCTTCAGTAGTCATAAGCTTTCTGAATACATGGTGAAAAGCTTCGTGATACACTGTACCACCAGATTTAATAGATTTATTAAGATAGATAACACTATCCTTATACATACCTAAAATGGTTCCATTAGTTTCAACCATTTCAAGAAGCTCAGACAAGTCTTTCTCCTCTATTCTTGCAGATTTAAGATTTTCTTGAAGCCATGCTTTTTCAGACTGAAGTCTTTCTTCATTAAAAGGTTCAGCATAATTATCCTGAAAGTCTTCTTCGACAGACAGGATACTATCTTCTACAGGGATGTCTAACCCAGTATTCTGTACCGGATTATTAATTTGAGCGTTTTCTGATCTAACCCCTGATTCTGTTGCAATTTCATTTTTAGCTGACGCAGAGTTTTGATACGCAGCTTCAAACGCAACTTTACTAGGCTTAGCTGTAAGAACTTGATAGAATTTTGTATTGAATTTTCCAACTTTAACATCGTTGACACGTAATGAATAAATAGGTCCTTCACCAGGCAACCCTGGTGTTGTTTGTGCAATTATTAAAAAAGGATTCTTTTTTAAACCGCTTTTCTCATATGCTGATTTAACTTCGTCAGAACCCGTGTTTACAACTTCTTCGAACGTACTTACCATTGAGTCAACAATACTTCTAGTAATACGCTGCACACTTTGTGTAACACGTGAATTATAATTTTTTAATTCTGCATCTTCAGGATGTCTTTCCTGAAGTTTAGTTAGATCGGCATATAAATCAATAACACCTTCTGGTGTATTTAAATCATGAATATTTAAGGATGTGTACTTAGCTTTTAACTTTTCAAGTATACTATTCGATTTAAATCTTTTAATATCATCTTTAATTGTGTCTATTGGAAACTCAATGCTTATGGGTTTAATCAGACCCCCATATACTCTTTGCATCGGTTTTAACGTAAATACCAAAATTGGTGCACCCTCATTGTTCTTTCTAATATTGATATTGACAGCAACACCACCACGAGGATCGATTTGTATTTGATTTTTATTAAAATCAAAATTTAAGTCATTGAGTTGCTCATCACTTAATCCCTCTGCTGTACTTAATGCGCTTGCAATAACATCAAACTGATTTGCTATTCTAGCATATAATCCAATAAACTTAGCGTTATTGAACATTGTTGATGTAACAGGATTTGAAGTAACTAAACCAGATTCCGTTTTAGTCAAAAGATATTTCTTATTATACGGAATAGATCTGGAATTCATAGTATTAATCCATCTACCTAGATTATTTTTACCAAGATAGTCTACTGCAAATTCTGAAATAGAACTATATGATTTACCATTAAAATCAATAATTTGATTAGCTCCTAATTGAGATTCAAATGACCAGTTAGTCGCATCAATATTAAAGTCTTCAGGGTTTACTTGTATACTAGAACGATTCGTATTAGTAAATAGAACAAGTGGTACTTGAGTAGTTTTACGATTTGTTTCTAAACCGGTTCTTTCATCTAATGTTACAACATCTACTGTAGGTGCAGTTTCAGGATTATTGATTACGTAGTCATCTAATGACTGACTAGTAGTACCGGAACCGGCGCCATAAGAAAATAGATTGTAACTATTTTTGAAAAGATTTGTTACATCTGTAACAGGTCCTCCAAGTTCTACTTCTGGTAAAACTTGATTCTCAAACTGCTTATAAATTTCGTAAGCCTTTTTAAGCTCATTAAGATCAGCATCTGTAAGTTTTGAGTACTGACCATTTCTGTTTGTTACTGCAGTATTCTGGATTCTTTTAAGGTGCTCTGGATTACTAAAATCAACTATTGTTGTATTGTTGTTATTATCAACAAAGCTGTAATTATTTAAAGTAAAGATTTCAAATGTTTCACCTGTACCTTCTACAACACCTACAAGAATAAAACCCTGATCTTGTTTAGGTCTTGCTACAGTAAGTACTTCAGTAAAACCTACAGATTTTTCTAGTTTTTGTATCTGTGCCTCATTCTCAAATGTCTCATGAGTTCTATTAGCAAGCCCTGCTAAAGAAGGATTAGATGATGCTTCTGAATAAATACGAGATATACGATCATCTGCAATATCACCAACTTTAATTGCAAAAACTCTGAAAGCTGAATTAATTGCTTCTTTAGATTTTGCAGCTAAAATCTCAGATGCCGGCTTTTGACCATCTAAGATCATGTCTCTTATTCTCAAGCCTGAGCGCATGTTTACATCATAGAAGATTGTTTCACCTCTATTAAATGTTTCACTTGGTGCTGGTAAAGCAGGTCTTGCAAAAAGATAATCAGTAATTACATCACCATTTAAAGACACATACTGACCGTCTATTTTTACAGCTTCAACTACAAGAAAACCAGGTAGACTTACAATGTATGTCTGTAAGTCCTCGGATAAATTTTTAAGTCTAATGTAAGGTGATTTACCAATCAGCTTTGTACGTGCAGCTGTTGTTCTATTCAGCAGAAATGTTAGATTCTCAGGTGATAACTGTTTAATGGTGTTATCAAGAAAATCCATAAACTTGTTAATGTCCTGTAATTTGTCATCTTGATTTTTGTAATCATTAGATGATAAGAATGCATTAACATCTTTTAAAATTTTGTCAAGCTGAACTTGTGTAATTGATTTTAAAGATTCAAGATCTTTGATCGCCTGAATTATTTTTTCAGGTTCAATTGTAGAACCTTTTGATTTTACTCCAAAAATATCTGAAGCACGTTCAATAAAATTTTCAGGATTTGTTTCGATAAGACTTTTTAACCCAACAACGTTTGCAGCATTCCCCAGTTGATAAAAGGAATTGTCAAGTCCGTGCAAAGCTTGAAAAAGCTCAGCAAATGAATAAATAGCGGTTGCTTTATTAAAGGGGGTTAGGGAACCATTAGTGATTACTGCTTTTGCTACATTATCAAAGTTAGTATATCGCTGTGGGTCCGCCTGCACCAGCTTCTTTAAAATAGGAAGGAAGTCCGCAGGTGTTACCTTACAGTTAGTCATAGTTTACCGGATTAGCTTATTTACAAGAGACAAGTCAGCGCATCATTGATGTCCGAAGCCAAGTCCCTCTCTATATCAAAGTTAACACTTTTTTCCTTATTTTGTAGAGCTTTTTGTTTAAACTCTACAAGTTCAGAATGAGTATTTTTTAAATTTTCAAAGTTTAAAACCTTTTCTTGAGTCAAGTTTTCAACATCAATATTTGGCACAGATGGTTCTCTTGTTTCAATCTTAGGTTCTGAAAATGGTAATTCAGTTTGTGACTGTTGAGAATTAGCAATAAGATCTTTAACAGCTTTTTTACCAGACACTGTTTGTACATACTCTTCAATAGATGCTAATTTATTTTTAGCTCTCCTATTGTAAGTATTAAACTTAGCTCTTAAAGCATCAATAAACTTACTCTGTTCAGCCCAACTTGAATTAGGTAGTGACTGCATTGCAAGATCTACTACAAACAAATCAAGTTCGACACCACTTTTTTCTTGAGATACTTCAGCCGGTTTAGCACTAGGAGAATACTTTAAGATAGGTAAATCAATTTTTACAGTACCTGTCAAAAATTTAATGTTTGACTCGTTTAGTCCTAATTTTTCAACAAATGGGAGTAATGCCTTTTTAACAGTTTCAAAGTCCTTTTCGTTTGTGACTCTGATATTAGAGAAATTACCCTTATTTACAGGAATACCTAAAACATTTTCAATAGCATCACCATTAATAGCTACCAAGTTTGTTTTAAGTTTACCATCAGGTCCGTATTGTAACTGATAACCTTTATTTAATTGCTGCGCCCAAACTCTCAGACCATCTGTAGAAATACTTGCCTTTTCAGTATATTCATGTCCAGCAGGTAACATTTCTTGTACCCCACTGATCATTGTTTTAAATGAATCCTTGTTTCTTGACTGATTTTCAAATTTTGAACTCCACTTATTTGTAGGTTGACCATTTTCATATAGTCTATAAAATCCTACAAAATCATTTTCAGAAACACCTGT
>Ga0194130_10002480_pt1 | contig 26681 bp, 24 predicted proteins | sample TA2KigsurfametaG_FD_160084 | JGI IMG/M metagenome (GOLD analysis project Ga0194130, IMG submission 160084) | Freshwater microbial communities from Lake Tanganyika, Tanzania - TA2015050 Kigoma 12 surface | ecosystem: Environmental > Aquatic > Freshwater > Lake | place: Tanzania: Lake Tanganyika... | reverse complement strand
TAATTTGCAAGCCGCAGTATTAAATTATAGATTAAATGACCTTAATAATCTTATTTCGAAGAGAAGAAAAAATGCAAAATTATATTTCAAGTATCTTAATAAAAAAAATATACTATTACCTAATGAAAGTGCTCATGAGTTTAATACTTATCATACTTTTGTAATACAGGTAAGTAACCGTGATAAATTAAAAAAATATCTTCTGAAAAATGGAATTAATACAGCGATACATTATCCTATACCTATCCATCTTCAGCCTGCAGCAAAAAGATTAGGATATAAAAAAGGAGATTTTAAAAATACAGAGCGCCAAGCAAAATCTATTTTAACACTTCCTATAAATCAATTTTTAAAAGAAAAAGAAATAATATTAATATCAAAAAAAATTAATAATTTTTTTAATGAATAAAGACACAGTAATAAAGATATATTTTGAAATATTAAGAATTAGAAAAATAGAACTTGAAATTTCTAAAAAATATAGTGAACAAAAAATGAGGTGTCCGGTTCATTTATCCATTGGACAAGAAGCAATACCAGTTGGAATATGTAGAAATTTGAATAAAACTGACAAAGTTTTTACAGCCCACAGATCTCATGCTCACTATTTAGCAAAAGGGGGGAGCTTAAAAAAAATGCTTGCAGAATTATATGGAAAAAAGAGTGGCTGCGCAGAAGGAAAGGGTGGATCAATGCATTTGATTGATTTAAAAGCTGGCTTATTTGGAGCTGTTCCGATAGTTGGCAGCACAATTCCTATAGGAGTAGGAGCCGCCTGGCACAACAAGTTAAATAGGGAAAAATCAATTACCGTTATATTTTTTGGAGACGGAGCAACAGAAGAAGGCGTTTTTCAAGAAAGCCTTGATTTTGCATCCCTACATAATTTACCTGCTTTATTTGTTTGTGAACACAACAACTATTCAGTTTATTCTAATATAAAAAAAAGACAGTCCAAAAAAAGAAATATTTTAAATATAGCTAAAGCAATTGGAATTGAAGGAATGCATTTAAATGGCAATAATTCTTTAGATTTATATAAAAAATCAAAGATAGTTATTAATAGTATAAGAAAAAAGAACAGACCATTTATATTTTTGTGTGATACTTTTAGACACCTTGAGCATTGCGGACCTAACTACGACGACAATTTGAATTATAGAGATAAGGAATATGTTAGTTATTGGATGAAAAATTGTCCTTTAAAAAAAATAGAAAACCATCTTTTAAAAAAAAGTTTTTTATCTCAAAAAACTATAGTTAATTTTAATAAAAAAATTAATAATGAAATAAAAGAAGCTTTTTTATTTGCTGATAATTCAAAATTTCCAGAAAAAGAAGATCTTTACAAAGATGTGTATGCTTAAAAAAAAAAGAATTTTAAAATTTTTTGATTCGATAAATGAAGCTTTATTCCTGTCGATGAAAAAAGATAAGAATGTTTTATTAATGGGTTTAGGCGTAGATGATCCAAAAGGTATTTTTTCAACAACTCTTAAATTAGATAAATTTTTTTTAAATAGAGTTTTTGATATGCCAACTTCTGAGAATTCAATGACAGGATTTGCTATAGGTCTTGCTATATCAGGAAAGAGACCCATTATAACTCATCAAAGAGTTGAGTTTTCATTGCTTTCAATGGATCAAATTATTAATCAAGCTGCAAAGTGGTTTTATATGAGCGCCGGTCAGAAATCAGTGCCATTAGTAATAAGATTAATAATAGGAAGGGGTTGGGGTCAAGGACCACAACATTCGCAATCATTAGAATCTATTTTTTCTCATATACCCGGATTAAAGGTGGTATGTCCGTCTGATGCATATAATGCTAAAGGTCTGTTAATATCCAGTATTGAAGATAATAATCCTGTAATTTTTTTTGAACATCGTTGGTTACATGACTCAAGCGCTAATGTTCCAAAAAAATATTATAAAATAGAAATAGGTAAATCAAGATACGTAACTAAAGGAAAAGATATAACTATTATAGCTTTTTCATACATGGTTATCGAAGCTATTAAAATTGCTAAAATATTAAAGGATAATAAAATTGATGCTGAAGTAATTGATTTACAAACTTTGAGACCCTTAGATAAGGATAAATTTTTAAAATCAGCAAAAAAAACTAGAAAAATTTTAGTTATTGATAATGGTTGGGCTAAATATGGAGTAAGTGCAGAAATTATGGCAATTATTGCAGAAAATATCACAGATAAGATTTACTCAATAGATAGAATAGGAGTTTTAGACACACCAATTCCAAGCACGGTAGCTCTTGCTAAGTTTTCTTATCCAGATCAATATACTATCAAAAAAAAAATAGAGAAAATGATCAAAAAAAAGATTAAAATTGGAAGAGCTTACAGAACTGACGTAAACTATGATCAACCTAATAAAAACTTTATGGGTCCCTTTTAAAAGAAATGATAGATAATTTTTCAGAGACTAAGACGCCAACTCCAAGCGAAGATTGGAAAAAAAAAAACGAAAAAGATAGAATTGAAAAAATTTCAAATTTTTTAAAATCTAATGTTTTGTACAAAGATTTTGTAGTTATTAAAGCACTAGATAATGGCCAAGTTATTATAAGAATTGACCATTTAATAGCTGCAAATAAGAGAGGTGTCTTGCTTTTGGATTTAGAAAGTGTTTTAAAAAAAAAAATAGATCAGGGAATTACAATATGGTGTGAACCAGTTGGCGACAAAAGTAAATTAAGACAACTTAGGGGGGTTACAATTAATACATAATGATAGAAAAAAATTACCAAAATAATGAAGTTGATACAAAAGAAGGAAAGTTAATATTAGATTCTCATAAATTATCCTATCATTACGATAGAGTAAAAGCTTGGGAAAGCGGCGAAAGAGTCGCTCCTGTAACTGTTGACATGGCATTAACTAGAGCATGTGGCGCTATGTGTTCATTTTGTTATGCCATGGTACAAGAGCCTCAAGAAAGATCTAATATTAAAACTAAAGAAGCTCTAGATTTATTAGATGATTTCGCAGAAGTTGGAGTAAAGGCAGTATCGCTTATTTCGGATGGTGAAAGCACAATTTCTAAAGCATATGTTCCATTTATTCAACATGCTGCTAAGATTGGTATAGATGTTGGAAATGCAACTAATGGTTGGGAATGGGAGCCAGAAAAAATTGAACAAGTACTACCATATTTAACATGGGTAAGATTTACGGTTGCAGCAGGAACTCCCAAAGGTTATGCAAAAATTATGTTCAAAGGTCCAGAACATACAGAGGTTTTTGATAGAGCGGTATCTCATATTAAATATGCCGTTGATTTGAAAAAAAGATTAAATCTTAAAGTTACACTTGGAATTCAAATGGTATTAATGCCAGAATTTAAAGATGAAATTATTCCATTTGCCAAACTTGCTTTAGATTTAGGAGTTGATTACGGAGTTATAAAGCATTGCTCTGATGATGAGCTTGGAACATTGGGTGTAAATTATGAAAAATATGATGATATGTATTCTTTGCTTTCAGAAGCAGAAAATTTAAGCAACGATAAAACGAAAATTATTATAAAATGGGATAAAATAAAAAATAAAGGAGTACCATCTTATAGTAGATTTTATGGACCTCAATTTTTGTTACAAATAAGTGGTAGTGGATTAGTGGCACCATCAGGAATGTTTTTCAATGCTAGATATTCTAAATTTCATATTGGAAATTTTGCTGAAGAACGTTTCAAAGATATTTTTAAATCTGAAAGATACTGGAGAATTATGGATTATTTAGTATCACCAAATTTTGACGCCCAAACAATGATGGGTACTTTGCCAATACAGCATTATGTAAGTGTAGCACTAGATAATCATTTGAAAGGTGATAAAATTAGTCAAAACAATGGACCTAAACCACTTCACGTAAATTTTTTGTAATAAAAATTTATATTAATAGATAAATTATTAAAAATTATTTATTTACTATTTTTTTGATAATTATTTTTTATAGAAAAAAAATTAAGCTACTTAAAATGAAATAGTATGTGGAAATTTGACTTAATTATATTATTATTATTTATATTTTCTGTTTTTCTTTTTTTTTTTAAAAAGAGAAATTTTTCTTTTATTTTTTTTACTTTTTTAATCTTAATTAAAATTTCAATTTCATTAATAATAAATATTAACGATAGTAAAAAATATTCACATTCTGCATACTATAATTACATAATTGATGCAGATGGTTATACAAATCAAGCAAGAAAATATATAAACGAAAATAGCCACAATAAAGTAAAAAATTTTAAATATGATTATTTAAATTTAAATTATCTTATCAGTAACTATAATGATGAATATTTATTAATAGATAATCAAAAAAAAAAAATAAATATTATAAATCGTGAGTTAAAAATATTTCCAAAGATAGATTATGTAAAAAAAATAACATCTGTTAAAGAGGGAAAAAATGTAATTCTTTTTGGTCATGACGATGGATATATTTCAGTTATAGAAAAAAAAAATTTAACAAAAATCAAAGAAATTAATACTAAGACAAATGATTTAATAAGTGCATTAAATTTTATTAATGATGAAATATATTTTGGTACAATAAATGGTAAAATTGGAAAGATTTCAAATAATAATTATGTTGAGATATTTAGCAATAAACACATCAGCGCAATAAATAATATAAAAGATTTTAACAAAGTAATTTATTCCTCAGGTATTGACGGATCGTTAAGAAGATTAAATGAAAAAGAACTTGAGCTAATTTTTATTTCTGAGCAGATTATTACAGATTTCGAGTTTTATAATGATAAGATTTTAATTAGTAGACTATCCTCTGATTTCTTAAAGTGCTCGGATAAAATAAATATTTCATGTAAATCTTTAGGAGACGGTCTAAATTCATTTACAAAAATTATTTTATCAGAAAACAAAATAATATTATCGGATATTTTTGGAGGAGTTACTGTATTAGAAATAGAAAGCCTACAAAAATTAAATGATCCTAAAAATCTTATTTTTGATTACAAAGCAAATCATAAGTCTGCTATTACATTTATTGATTATGATCTTAAAAATAATTTTTTAATTTCTTTTTCGAATGACGGTTATCTTATTAGTCAAGATTTAAATTTAAAAATAAAGAATAAAATACAAATATTTACATCAGAAAAAAAAAAAATTTTCAATTTATTCGGAGACGAATTTAGATTACCGGGATATCCTATATTAATCGCATTTTCGATGAAAGTTTTATCAATTGTTGATTTTAATTCTATAATTATTTTACAAAAAATAATATTACTAGTCATTGTAGTTTCAATTTTTTTTATTTTTAAAAATAAATTTAATTTTTACGAGCAAATTATATATTCTTCATTTTTTTTATTACCATTTTCAACAATAATACAATATTCAGATAGAGATTTAACAGAATTTATATTGTTTATTCTTTTTTCTATTTTGCTTTATTTTCAATTTGTAAAAAAAAAATTTTTTTTAATAATTTCTATATTAATAATTTTAATTGGAAGTTTTATTAAGTCTACATTTACTATATTAATTTTAATTTGGTTAGTTGTTAATTTAGTTATTAATTTTTTTTTCAAGAAAAAAAAATATAATTTAATTTTAATAATTTTTACAATTTCGATATTTTATTTTATTAATTATAATTTTAAAGAACAATCAAAATATAATTTTAGAATTCTTCCTTCTCATATAATTTCTTTACTAAGCGATGATTTGTTAACATTAAGAAAAGTAGACAAAAATATTGCTAATTACATTGAGGAAATAAATAAAGATATATTAGACCCTAAACTTAAAGAAAAATATATTTTTTATATGCTTTCAAATATCTCATATTCGGTTACGGATATAATCTACAATAATAAGATTTTTAGTGATGATGAGATAAAGAAAATTTCATTTGAAATTTTGAAGAAAAAATATTTCAGTTATTTTTATAAAAATTTTATAAACAAAGTCTATGAAATTAAGCAAATTCATCTTTTTCCTGGTAGTTTTGGCAATGTATATTTTAAAGATAAAGGGTACTATTTTATTCATTACACAGTTTTATTATTTGCTTACTTTACACTATTAATTTTTTTTTACGGAATATACAAATTTTTTGTTCAAAATATAGTAAACTCTTTAAAATTTTTATTATTTTCTTTTTTTTATATTGCCATGTATTTATTTTTTCATGATTCATTTAATCAAAGGTATTTTTTTCCCATAGGAGTTATATATTATTTTTATCTTTTTATAGGTTTTGATCACCTTGTAAAAAAAATTAAATATCTAAATTAGTTTTTTAGAAATTTTAAATTATGAGCTATAAAAGAAAAAAGTTAAATAATTTAGAAGATTTAACAATTATAATACCCACCCAATTAAAAAAAGAAAATTTAAAGACTCTAGATTTTATAATTAAAGGTTTTAAAGAAATTAAAATTATAATTATAACTGAAAAAAAATCAAAATTAGACTACTCAAATGTAAAAATTTATATTTCAAAAAAAAAAGATTTATGTAGCAAAATTATACTTGGATTGAATAAAGTAAAAACAAAAAATATATTACTTCTTCCAGATGATGAGTTTCCCATTTTTAACTCAATAAAAGATATTTATTTAAAATATAAAAAAAATAGAAAAATTTCTTCAGCTATAGGTTTGAAGTATTATTTTAATGATGCAAATCCTAAAGTATTTTATCCTATAAACCATCATAGTTATGATTATTATAATAAGTTAAGTGTAGTTAGTATTGAAGATTCAATAAAATATTATTCAGATTGTTATTGGGGCTTTCATAGAACAAAATTATTAAAAAATTTTTTTAAAGATTATAAAAAATATAATTTTTATGATTTATTTTTTATGGAATACAAAATAATTCTCTTTATGAAAATATTTGGTAAAGTCCATTATTTTAAAATTCCATGGTCATTCAGAATAAAAAAATTTAAAAAATGGCCAAAAGCTAATAAGTTATATAATTTAGCTAATTACAAAAAAAAATTTAGTAGAGCGTTCGAGACTTTGTCAAATTATTACAATGAAGAAAAAAAAATTAATTTAAATAGTAAAAAAATATTTTATGAAGCTTTCAGAAACTTTATAATTACTCCAAGACCACAAGATATTTTGCAATACTTAAAAGGTTTGGATAAGTTAGTTTTTTTCTTTAAAAAAATTTTTTACATTTATTTCTTTCAAAAAAGTTATTACTATTTACCACAACTCGTAGATCGTTATTATATATATTATCTAAATAAAAAAAACTTTTCTAGAATCTATTCTAAAAAATATATAAATGATTATATTGAAATTATTCATTTCGTGTTGAAAAATAATATCTTAAAAATTTACCAATGATATTTCTATTAGGTATATATTTATTCATAAAATCAAATTTGCTATTTTTCCAATTTACGTGTGCACCATTTTTTATGCAGGTTCCGCATAAATCAAAGTTGTCTCTAATTTTTTTAATTTCATTAAAATTTAAGTCTAAAAAATTTTTTGCTACTATATATTTATCTGAGTAAACACCGCAGCATATAGGAACTGATCCATCTACCCTAATTGCAGTTTTATATTCTAATCTTGTGCACGGACTATTTTGATTGCTTTTTTTCCATTTTAAATATTGTTTTTTTGGGTCTGTTAAAAGAATTTTAATTAATTGTTTATCATTTTCAGTGATTTCAGGAACATCAATTTTAATATCAGCACCACACTCATTCTTTAATAAAGAAAGAATTTTTTCTATTGGCATAAAATGTGCAATATCAGGCTCAAATATAAACCCTAGTTTTTCAGTTAACTTTTTCATTTCATTAAAATCATCAAGTAAATTATGTTTATAAAGATGATAGCCAACAATAATTTTCGTGTTGGACTTAAATTTATCTCTAAAAATTTTAATTTTTTCCATATTCTCAAACACTTTAGATATCTTTCCTCTTTTGTGAGTTATAGAATAATTTTTTTCATAGAACCCAGAAAGAGAAATTTTAAATTCGGATGGATTCGCCTGCATGATTTTTTCAAAATCTGCATTAGTATTTAAGTTGCTTGAAATACGCGATCGAAGATTTTTGCTATTTATGTATTTTATAAAAAATGGTAAATCAGGATGTAATGTTGGCTCCCCCCAATCAAATAAAGAAATAGTCGGATTTTCAACAGGTGTTTCTATGGAAATTTTGTCTATAATATTTATAAATAATTCCTTAGAAATCATTTTTTTTGCAACTTCTCGAGTATTCATGTTACCTACAGGACATGAGGGGCATCGGAGATTGCAAGAACCGACAATTTCAAGGCTGTATTGATATTTATTTTTATTATTCATGAAAATACTTTCACGTTTAATCTATATCATCTTTGCAGAGGGTTTAGGAAATGTTTTTTTCTTAATCTTAGCATTATCTGTTTTAGAAGCCTTATTAGAAGTAATTGGTCTTGGAATTTTTTTAATTTTTATTCAAAAAATTTTAATTGGAAATCAAGATTTTTTTGTTGGTTTAAATTTCTTTAATAAATTAAGTAGCAATAAAGTTTTATTTTTTTTTATTATCTTTTTTCTTTTTAAGATTCTGGCTTCTTATTCAATTACGTTATTCATTAATTTTAAAACTTCAAAAATTTATAAAAATTTAAGAGTCGATCAGTTTAAAAATTTTATACAATCTGATATTCAAAATTATATAAATTTAAATTTAGGTGAAATGATGAATTTAATACATACAGATACCAAAAACTTTATTGATATATATTTTAATCAATTCATTGAATTGCTCCGTTCTTTGATAATTATTTTTGTTTTAGTTCTATTTATGTTATTTTTAAATAAAAATATTTTTTTTTCGCTTATCCCATTTGTAATTTTAATATTTATTATTCAATCACAGTATTTAAAAAATATTATGCAAAATCTTTCTAAAAAATATCGAAAAGATTTTATAAGCTCACAAAATCTTGTCCATATTTTAGTAAAATCAATTAAGGAAATAAAGGTATTTCAGAAAGAAAATTATTTTATTCACAAATTAAATGAAGTTGCGAAAAATTTACAAAAAATTACAACAAAACAATTTATTTTTAACTCGTACTCAAAACCTTTGCTTGAAATTATTTTTATTTGCAGCTGCTCATTAATTTTCTTTATTTTAAAATATAATAATAATAGTGTTGAGCAAATAATTTTTTATTTATCAGGATTTGTTTTTTGTTTTATTAGAATTTCACCTTATTTTAATATTTTGTCTAATAACTATTCTAAAATAAATCTAAATTATAAAAGTTTAGAAAGTTTTTTGAATAGTAGAAAAAAATTTAAAGAATTATCTTTTAAGGTTATTAACAATAATAAAAATAATTACCAAAATTTTGAGTTTGAGAATTACAAAATCAATAAATTATTTTTTTCCATGGGAAATAACAAAATTTTTATAAATGCTAATTTTGAAATATATAAGAGTGATAAAATTTTAATTTTTGGTCTGTCTGGTTCGGGTAAATCTACTTTATTAGAAATCCTTGCTGGCTTCCATAACTTGGATACAGCCGAAGTAAAAATTAACAATAAGATTAGTGATGATAAAATATTTTTTAATTTAAAAAGAAAAATTTGTTACTTACCACAAGTGGTATCAATAATTGAAGGATCTATAGCTGAAAATGTTGCCTTTGGTTCTAACTTAGAAGAAATAAATATTCATAAAGTTAAAGAATCATTAACTAGAGCTGGTTTAGATGAATTTAATAATAAATATGATCTTTTGAATTATAAACTATCATCAAATATTTTTAACATTTCTGAAGGGCAAAAGAAAAGAATTTCATTAGCAAGAGGTTTTTATCACAATAAAGAAATTTTTTTATTAGATGAATTGACTGCCAATCTAGATAAAGATAATGAGGAAAAAATTCTTAAAGATTTGATCTCAGATAAAGCAATAACACTAGTCGTGGTTTCTCATGATGAGAAAATTAGATTGTTATTCGATAAGTGTTATTCAATCTTAGAAAAAACTATACTACTTAATAAATGAATTTGAGTGTTATTCAAAATTTTAGGATTAGCGATTATAAATCAACTCCATATCCGCATCTAGTTATAAAAAATGCTCTACCTAATGATGTTTATAAAAGCCTTAAAAATGAATATCAGCTAATTATAAATTACTTAAAAAAAGAGAATAATTTTTCACTTAATAATACAAGACTACAATTAAATTCAATTAATTTTATAGGTTTAGCTGAATTTAAAAATACTTTATGGAATGATTTTATAATTTATCATACTTCTAAAAATTTTTTTTTGAAATTATGTGAAATTTTTGAAAAAGATTTAAAAAAAATATATCCAGAAATATATAAAATAATTCATAAAAATAAAAATGAAAATAATTTCATAAGTTTAAGAGATAAATTATATGAAAAAAATTTAATTTTTGATTTTGTATCTGATTGTCAGCCTGGCATTAACACGCCAGTATGGAAAGAATCTTCTGTTAGAGGACCGCATGTAGATAACCCTGTGGAATTGTTTGGAGGATTATTCTATTTAAAAGATGATGATGACCATGCAGGCGGAGATTTAGAGATTTTTTCAATTAATAAAGATCCTTTGTTTGAAGGAAAAGCAGAAATAGCTAATAAAAAAAATTTAACTTTGCATTCAAAAGTTTCTTATGAAGGTAATGTATTTGTAATCTTTTTAAATTCTAGCAAGTCAATTCATGGAATTACTAGTCGTGAGAAAACTCAATCTACTAGAAATTTAACAAATATAATTTTTGAGACTTATAAGTATAAAAAATTATTTAATTTAGATAGAAATAAAAACTTTTTTGCAAATCTTTTTAAAAGATTTATTTAATGTGTGCAATTTTCGGATATAATTCATCAAATGCAAATGCAAAAGATTTTCATAGACTACTAATCCACAGAGGTCCTGACTATCAAAAAAATTTAAATTTTTTAAATTTTACTGTTGGTCATAATTTATTGGCTATTAGAGATGAGGTAGAAAAGTCAATACAGCCAGTTGAAACGGATAATCAAAGATTTATTTTTAGTTTTAATGGTCAAATTTACAATAATGAATATTTGAAGAAAAAATTTAATCTTAGAAAAGATACAATTTTAGATACCGAGGTAGTAAAAGCTGTCATTAATAAAATAAGTTTAGATTTTATAAAATATATAAAAGGGATGTTTGCAATATCACTCATAGATAAAAAAAATAAAAAATTATATCTATATCGTGATCAATCCGGACAAAAACCTTTATACTTTTATTTTGATAAAAAAAATTTGATTTATTCATCGGAGATTGAGCCAATAAGACGAATTATAAGTCCAAATGAGTATAATAGTAATATTTTACCAGAAATTCTTAACTACGGTTTTACAGTGAATGATGAAACGTATATTAAAAATTTATATAAAGTGTTGCCTGGACAAATAATAGAATATTGTTTTACCGGAAACTATATTAAGAAAAGCAATTTCTCACAAAATAAAAAGACTGATTTTACTTCAATTTCTAATGAAATTTCAGGCATTATAAAAGATACTATTCAAACACAAAATAGGATTGCTTTAAATCTTAGTGGTGGATTGGATTCCAATGTAATCTTATACGAAACAAAAAAACTCACGGACCAATTATCACTTTTTGTTTGCAAATATGATACGAAGGATAATATTTATAATGAAGATTTTAAAATTGCATCTTATGTATCAAAAAAATTAGGTTTAAAATTAAATGTTACAGATATTAATGAAAAAGATTATGTGAATAGTTTTATTGAGAGCAAATTGGCATTATCTGAAAGTAATAGAAATATTTCTGACGCAATTTATTATTTAAATTATAAAAATCAAAAATCATTTAATATTAGAACAGTTTTAACAGGAGATGGTGGTGATGAATTATTTGTAGGTTATGAGCGATATTTCATCAAAACATTTCTTAGAAGATTTTTAGATTTTTATTTTAATTTGTTCAAGAAACAGGATCTAAATATAATTATAAATTTATTCAAAAAAAATTATTATTCATACATCTTCAAAAACACAAAAAACAATTTTATAAGCAATCAAAAAAATAACTTATTTATAAGAGATAAATTATTTATTGAAAATTTTAATAATTTTATCACTTCATTTTATACCTTCGAAGATTCAAAAGATTATAGACAATTATTTTTATATCTCGATAATTATGCGTGGCAATCTAACGAGGCTTTTCCTCGAAATGATCATTTCGGGATGAAATTTAACATTGAAACAAGATCTCCATTCTTAGAATATGATTTGAAATATTCTTTTTATAATAATTTACCTTCAGATATATTTGATAAAAATGTAAATAAATATTATCTAAGAGCATCTTATGAAAATAAGGTTTCTCAAGAAGTGATTAGAAATAAAAAAAAATTAGGATGGACTGTTCCAAAGGATTGGTTGCAATCTGAAAAACTTAGAGAAATAGTGCTTGATAATCTCCCAAAAAAAGATGATGAGAACATTAAATGGAATAAAGTTTATAATTATTTGTCCAAAGAAAAAAATTTTATGCTGGATAGATCGTTATATGGACTAATTTTTTTTGGAATTAACCTAAAGAATAAAATAAATGCTTAGTAAATTTAGGTATCATTTTTTTATGTTTGTTTTTAGATTAGAAAAAAAACTAAGAATTACGTTATATTTTTTTTTCCCTTTTAGATTTTTTACAAGAATCTATGAAATATTCTTTTTTAAGAATTATAATAAAAATTTAAATATTAAAAAAGTATCTAATTACTACTTGGATCTTTCCAAAATAATTAATAAAGAAATTAATGTAGTCTCAGCCGGAATTGCTTATAATACACAATTTGAAGAACAATTGGCTTTGGAATATAAAGTAAAAAATTTAATACTAATAGATCCCAATATAGCCTCTAAAGAATTTGCAAAAAAACGAATTAAAAACTTTCATTTTGAAAATAAAGCGCTTTTTAATCAGGAAGCAGAAAAATTTAAAATTTTTAAACCTCCTCATTATAAAGAAGTTAATCTTTCAATAGACAATACGTTTGCAACTAAAGACTTTGAATTAGTGGATACAATTTCTGTTAATACAGTAAAGCAAAAATATCATTTGAGTACGATTGATATTTTAAAACTAGACGTTGAAGGTGTTGCTGACCATGTCATAATTGATTGTATAAACAAAAAAATATTTCCTAATCAGATATGTTTTGAAGTGGAAAGACCATATTCAATTTTTAGACAAGTAGAATTTTTTCTTAGAGTTAACAAACTTAAAGATATATTAAATAAATTCTACAATATATACTATTATACAGATTTAAAGCTAGGTATCAGGATTGAACTTCTTGCAATTTATAAAGATCATTCTCAAAAATGATAAAAAATTTATTTTTTGTAGAAAGATTGGAAAAGAATACAGGCTGGGGAACGCTAACTTTAAATTATTTAAAAAAATTTAAAAAAAATAATGTCCTAATTTTTTGTGTCAAAAAAAATATTAAATATAAATTTGAACAAATTGAACTTCTTCCAGAGGTATTAACATTAATTAAAAATCCTCTTTTAGCATATTTCACTTTTAAAAAAATTTGCAAAATTTTATTAAATTATAAAAAAAAAAATATTAAACTAATTACACATTTTACTATTGAGCCATATGTTTTACTTTTGGCATTTGGGAATATTTTTTATAAAAACATTTATTATGCAATTGGTACTTATTCCATTGTATTAAAAAATAATTTCAGAACAAGTTATATTTTTAAATTAGCGACAAAAAAAATTAACAATTTAATTTACTTTAGCTCATATACTAAAAAAAAACTTTTTAATGTTATAGATTTAAAAAAAATTAAAAGTAATACGATAGTAAATCCTGTTATATATCCAAAAAAATATCAAAAATATAATTTTAAGAAATATTCAAAAATAACACTCATAAGTGTTGGAATGCTAAAAGCCAGAAAAGGCTATCATAATTTAATTGAGGTAATGAATATTTTGATTAACAAATACAACCAGGATATCAACCTATGCATTATTGGAAATAAATCATCAGACTTAATTGGAAATAAATCATCAGTCTTAACTTATTTTAACTATCTTAATTCTAAAATTAAAAATTATAATCTTTCCAAATTTATTGAAATCAAAACTAACGTAGATACAGCTGAGTTAAATAAAATTTATAAAAAAAGTCATATGTTTGTGCTTCTATCTGAAGATCAAAAAGATTATTTTGAAGGGTTTGGTATAGTGTACTTAGAGGCGTTATCTTATAATCTACCAGTTATTTTTTCAAAACAAACTGGTGCAATAGATTTAAAAAATATTGATAAGTCATTAAATTTTTTTAATCCAAAAGATTTTTATAGTATTGCAAAATATATTAAAGATTTTTTTAAAAGAAAAATTGAATATAAAAATCACAAGTATGCTAAAATTTTAGATAAGCACAATAGATTGAATGATTTAAAGATTACTAATTTTTACAAAAAAGAGCTTCTTGTATGAAGAAAATTTTAGTTACTGGCGCTTCAGGGTTTATAGGATCATATTTAGTTTCCAAATTATCAGAAGATTTAAACAGCAAAATTTATGCAATTGATCGCAATCAGCTTACAATAAAAAAAAAAAATATCCTTTTTATAAACCGGGATTTAAAACTTATGAGAAAATTTCCAAAAGTAGACATAGTTTTTCATCTTGCGGCATATAATGGGACAAAGCATTTTTATAAGAATCCAAGCGATGTAATTAATGATAATATAATACCTACATTAAATTTAATTGATTTTTATAGAAGGAATCCATGCAAGTTATTCGTTTTTTCAGGTACCTCAGAAATTTATAGTTATAAACTACTTAATAAAAAAAGGAGTTATTATGGTTTTTCAGAAAAAGACCCAGTTATATTCAAAGATTTATTTAACCCAAGATGGAGTTATGCAATTAGTAAATTTATGGGAGAGGTAAGTGTTATAAATTCTAAAATTCCTTTTATAATTGTAAGATATTTTAATATTTACGGAAAAGGTCAGAAAGATCATTTTATTCCTGAATTTATTGAAAGATTAAAAAAAGGAGTTGTAAGTTTGTATGGACATAAAAATACAAGAAGTTTTTTATTTATAGATGATGCCATTAAGGCGACTTTGAAGATTGTAAATCAAAAAAAATCAATTAATCAAATATTTAATATAGGCTCATCAAAGGAACGTAGTATTTTAAGTGTTGCGAAAATTATTTTAAAATTATTAAAAATTAATAAACGTATTAAGCTTTTTAACTCACCACGAGGAAGTATTATTAGAAGAAGACCAAATGTTAAAAAAGTAAAAAAAATTATTGGTAAAATTGAAAATATTCCATTTAGTGTTGGATTACGCAAAATATTAAATAAATAAATTTATTAAGATGATTTTAGGAGTGATTGGACTTGGTGTAGTTGGTTCAGCATATAAAAAAGGTTTACAAAAATGGGGACATAAAGTCATAGGCTATGACATTAAGTTTAAATCAGAGTTTTCAAATATTCTTGAAACAAGCGTTATCTTTTTATGTGTGCCATCACCATCAAGAGCAAATGGTAGTGCCAACACCTCAATAATTGAATCAGTCTTAAATAAATTGAATGATTGTAAATATAAGAATTTAGTTGTGATATGCTCTACAGTCCCACCAGGGTTTACTAAAAAAATGCAAAGAAAATATAAAAAAATAAAAATATGCTGCATACCTGAATTACTAAGAGAAAGACTTTCTTTTAAAGACTTTGTTAACAATAGGGTAGTTGTAGTAGGCGTTGATAATAATTATAAGTTTAAGATTATTAAAAAATGTTTCCCAAAGAAGTTTGAATTAAAAAAATTTTCTTTTGAAGAAGCTGAAATTTTTAAATATTTAAATAATTCACTGGCCGCTCTAAGAGTTGTTTATGCTAATATATTTTATGAATTATGTCAGAAATATAAATCAAATTATAAAAAAATAAAAGATGCTTACATTCAAACAGGTAAAATAAATGATTTATATCTAAATGTTTCTTCAAAACTCAGAGGTTACGCTGGAGTATGTTTGCCGAAAGACGTAAAAGCTTTAGAAAAAGTTTTAAGGGAAAAAAAATTAAATTTTAAATTAATATCAGCAATAAATCAAGATAATTTAATGTTTAAAAAAACCGTATTCACTGGAATGAGGAAATAATATCAATTGTTAAGAAAATTTTTTTTATTTGTAAAAATTATTTTTATTATTTTTAGATATTTATCTTTTGGATACAGAAGATATGCGCAAATTTTAATATTGATATTATTAAATCAGCCAAAAAAAATTTTAGAAGTAGGCGTATATTCTGGAAAAAGATCTAAGGAAATGATTGAAGCCTCATTAATTTTTAATAATAATATATTTTATTTCGGATTTGATTTATTTGATAAATTTAAATCAAAAATTTTAAAAACTGAATTTAGTAAAAAACCTTTATCAAAAGAAGTTATTAGAATAAAATTAGAAAAATTGTGTAAAGTAAAATTATTCGAAGGTTATTCTCACAAAACTTTACCAGATTTTTTAAAAGAAAATAAAACTATTGATTTTATTTTTATTGATGGGGGCCATTCAATCAAAACAATTAAAAATGATTGGGATAATGTAAAAAAAATTATTAACAAGAATTCAATAGTTATTTTTGATGATTATTATTCAGATAAAAAATTCTCTGAAAAATTTGGTTGTAATAAAATAATTAAAAATCTTGATCCAATATATAAATTTAAGATTCTCCCAGTCAAAGATAAAATTATACTTAATAAGAAGGCTATTTTTGTTCAATTAGTTTGCGTCAGAAAAGTTAATTAAATATTTTTTCTGATATAAATTTATTCTTAATCGCAAATTGTATTTCTTGCTCAGTAATAAAGTTATTTCTTTTTGCCTCTAAAAAAATCGTTTTTATTGTATTTAAGACTTTATGGTCAGGATGTTTTTGATATTTCGATTGTATAATATTTCTGTCAAATTTCATGCCCATTGTTTTTTTTGTTATATTTTTTAAGTAATTAAAGATTGTGCTATTTCCTTTATCGAAATCAATTATCAAACCCTCTTTCCAAGGTTGTGTTATGCGATTAGTTGTATGCAGTAGAACTGTATCGTCCATTATTTTGTCATGTGAATTAAACTTATTATCAATGATTTTGATTTTTAAAAATGGATCAAAAGAAAGTGACATTAGATCTTTATAATCTATCTTAAATTCAAATAATTCTTTTATAATTTTTTCAAAATTCCATTGAATTTTTTTTGTATTTATTAACATCATTTCTGACCTGAGAATTTTATTGTAAGATGTGCAGTATAAATCGTAATCATCATTCACATTGTCCAAGATTATTTTAGGATCACTGATTGCAAATATATCTGGATCTATAACAAGTATTAAATCTTTATTATTATTTAGAATTGGAGCCAAGAATCTTAACGGTGTAAAAGACTGAAGATCATTTTCGTAAGTTTTTAATTTTCCACTTCTTAGGTATTTTTTTCCAAGATATTTTTTTAGAATTTCAGATTCTTCAAAGTTCATTAATTTGACATTATGACCAAATCTAATAAACGAATATGCAGAAACTTTTGAAGCTAAAAATTGTTTTGAATTTGTTTGAATATAAATGTTCATATTATAAATTATAATTCAGTTATTTATTAATATAACAATATGGTTAATTTTAATATAGCAAACTCTTTTATATCAACTTTATCTTTTTGGAAGCAATGAACATTTTTAAGAATTATTTGTTAGTTTTATTTATTATTTATTTTTCCTTTTATAATATTTTAAAAGTTAAAATCAAAAAAATTAGAAAATGTACTTATATGATAATTGAATCTAAAAAAGCAGCAATAGACAGAAGGTCAGCGCCATATATTAAATCAATTAATTTAAATGAAAGCGTTAACTTTATTAGAATTCCAAATTTAAATGTCTGTAGTTTTAAAACTTTTATAAAAATACCTAATGCTGTAAGTTTTACGCATATAGAAAGAATTCATAAAAAAAATTTTTGTTTATATAATTTTTTTTATAAACTTTTAGTTTATCTAAATATCAATAAAATATTAATGATAGATGATTACAGAGTAATAAATATTTTTTCTAAATTATCAAAAGAATTAGATATTTATTTAATATTATATATGCATGGGAAAATTAGTAAGTTTAATAAAATAACTTCAAATTTAAGATTTTCTAAATATTTAGTTTGGAGTGAATATTTTAAAAAAAATATTGTATATTCCAATTCCTCTAATGTTAAAAATAATATTGTTGTAACGGGAAATCCTAACCTAAAAAAATCTATTATTAAGCCTAATTTTTTTGATTCAATTTTAATATTAGATGAGGATTATGTTTTATTTAAAAATATCAAAAAATATCTTTTAGAACTAGTAAAATTAAAGAATTTTAAACTATTTATTAAAAAAAAAATAACTAGAGAGTTGCCCTATGATTACGAGAGATTTTGTAAAGATAATTTCATAACAATTTTAAATGAAGAAAATTTGTCATTTTGTATAAAAAAATATAACATTAATGTGATAATTGCCTTTTCTTCAACAGGTCTACTTGAAGCTAGCTATTATGGAGTTTTACCAATTAAATTAAAAGATAAAAATATTGATTTTAATCAATTTATAAAAGATGGAGCTGTTTATGAAGCGAGGTATCCAAAGCAACTACATACAATTTTGAATAAAAGATTTAATCAACGTAGAATAAAAAAAATTAAAAATATAGTTTGGGAAGGCGCTGAATTTAAGCAAAAAAAATTAAAAAAGCTTTTACAAAATATTTTTTAATTTTTACATTTAATAATTGTTATGATTTTAATTACTGGATGTGCTGGATTTATTGGTTTTCATTTATCAATTTATTATTTAAAAAGAAATCAAACAATTATTGGTATTGATAATCTCAATTCATATTATGATAAGAAATTAAAATTAAGAAGATTAAAAGAGTTAAAAAAATTTAAAAACTTTATATTTATTTTTTCAGATCTTAAAAAGAAAAAATCTTTAACTAAATTAAAAAAATATAATTTTAAATATATAATTCATTTGGCTGGTCAAGCCGGCGTCAGATATTCAATAACTAATCCAATATCTTATGTGGATAATAATATCAAAGCATATATAAATTTGTTAGAATTTTTCAAATATCAAAAAAATTTAATCAGCATTTTGTACGCAAGTTCTTCATCCGTTTATGGTGATAAAATTTCTGAAATTAAAAATTATAATATTAAATCAGTTTATGCAGCAACTAAGAAAACGATGGAATTTATTTCTGATATTTATTGCGAGATTTACAAATTAAAATTTATAGGAATGAGATTTTTTACTGTTTATGGTCCATATGGCAGACCAGATATGTCAATTTTTAAATTTTTTACTAATATTTCTAAAAATAAAAAAATTGATGTTTATAATTACGGTAATCATAAAAGATCCTTTACTTATATTGATGATATAATTTTCAATATTAATAAGATTATTTTGCACTCAAAAAAAAATATAAAAATAAAAGATTCAAAAGTTTATAATATTGGAAATCCACAAACTGTTAATTTATTGAGATTAATTAAAATAATTGAGAAAATTATCAAGAAAAACGTTAAAATAAACTTTATGCCATTCCAGACAGGAGATGTATTAAAAACTAAAGCCAATATTGGTAAAGATGAAAATAAATTAGGTTTTAGGTTTAAAGTTAACATAGAGCAAGGTGTAAAAAATTTTTATAAATGGTTTCTAAATGAAAAGTAGAATTTCTATAATTGGTCTAGGTTATGTTGGTTTACCGTTAGCTGTTAGTTTGGCGAAATTTTATAATGTTTATGGATTTGATATTTCAAGGAGCAGGATTGAGGAGCTTAAAAACGGTATAGATAAGAATAAAGAAATTTTAAAAAAAAATATTATAAATAAAGATTTAAATTTTTTTCATATTAAAAATATAGAAAACTATTCTGCAGATGTTTTTATTGTAACTGTTCCAACTCCAGTTTATTCAAATTTAAAACCAAATTTAACTTTTCTTTATGAGGCTTGCAGATCTATTGGCAAAGTTCTTAAAAGAAATAATTTAGTTATTATTGAAAGTACAGTAGCACCAGGAACAACAGAGAATTTTTGCACAAATATATTGTCAAGATTTAGCAATATTCCTATAAAAAAAATTAAAATTTGTTTTTCTCCAGAGAGAGCCAATCCCGGAGACAAAAATAATACTTTAAAAAATGTAACAAAAGTTATTTCCGGAAATTCTAAAGAGGCCGTATCGGGAGCTTTTAAAATATATAAAAAAATAGTAAAAAAAATTCACATAAGCAAATCAATAAAAGAAGCAGAATTATCAAAGATTATTGAAAATTCCCAAAGAGATCTTAATATTTCGTTTATGAACGAAGTGATGAAAATTTCAGAAGTTTATAAATTGAATTACAAAGATGTACTTGATACATGCAAAACTAAATGGAATTTTATTAATTTTAGACCTGGTTTAGTAGGGGGGCATTGCATTCCAGTAGACCCTTATTACTTGATGGATGATTTAAAAAAAAAAAAATTTAAATCTTATATAATATCTAATTCGAGAAGATTTAACGAAAATTTTACGAAGTACATTGCAAATAGAATATTGAAATTATTGAAAAATAAAAAAAAAAATATTTTATTTTTAGGGATTAATTTTAAAGAAAATGTTATAGATTTTAGGAATTCAAAGTATTTAGAATTAATTAGTTTTTTAAAGAAAAAACACAGCGTAGCATTATATAATTTTGATTATAAGAACAAAGTTAAGAATATAAATTTAGTAGAATTAAATGATGTTCAAAAATTTGATGTTTATATAATTGGTCCAATTAACTCACAGATAAATAATATTTTAAAAAAGATCAAAAATTCCACTATAAATAAAAAAATTATAATATCATTATTTGATAATAAATTAAAAATTAAAAATAATAAGAATTTAAATTTAATCAATTTATAAAATAGTGAAATTAAAAAAAATTATTTTTTTTTTTCCAAATTTTTCAAAAGGAGGAATTGAAAAAACATCATTACTATTAACAAAGTATTTTCTTGATAAAAAGATTGAAATTGATTTTGTTAGTTTTGCTTCATTAAAAGAATTTTCTTTTCATAAAGATAGATTATTTAAAAAAATTAATATTCTTAATATTGATAATAAAATAATAAAATTTTTATTTTCTATGTTTGCTTTAGCAAAAGTTTTATTAAATTCTAATAAAAATAATACTGTTGTTTTTAGTATGCAAAATAGCATCATTAGTATTATCGTAGCAAAGATATTAAATTTTAAAATTATAATTCGAAATTCAGCCCCTATCGATTATTATAAAATCAAAAATTATTTTTCTGGTTTTTTTGTACTTGTTATTAAAATTTTAATTTATAAATTTGCTAATCTTATAATATCTAATTCGAATAATAGTGCAAAAAAAATTAAATCTTTTTTTTGGCTAAAAAATAAAACAATTTCCATATCTAATCCAATAGAACTAAAAAGAAAAAATAATTTCATAAAAAAAAAAAGAAAAAACGTTGTCTTGTATGTTGGTAGACTATCTTATGAAAAAGGAGTTGATAATTTGATTGACGGATTTGAATTATTTCTAAAAAAAAAACCATATTTTAAATTACTAGTTATTGGAAGCGGTGAACAAAAAAAAAAACTTTTGAAAAAAGTAAAAAACAAAAAACTAAGCAATAAAATTATATTTAAAAACTGGGAATTTAATCTAAAGCAATACTATTTAACTTCTAAAATACTTATTTTACCATCTTACTTTGAAGGATTTGGTAATGTCATTATAGAGTCTTTAAATTATAAATTACCATGTATTTCAACAAGCACTGATGGTCCTTCAGAGATTTTAAAAAAAGGAAAGTATGGTTTATTAATTAAAACTAATTCTGAAAAGAACATTGCTGAGGGATTAAATAAAGTGATTGATAACTATTATCATTACAAATATAAAACTTTATTAGGTTTTAATGCAAATAAAAGATATTCATTAAAAAATATCGGTTACAAATATTTAAAATCGATTAGATCGACTTTAAATTAAAATATTAAATATAAAATTACCATTATTAAATGAATATAGTTTATGTAAGCAATTCTTCAGCACCATCTGTTTTGCCAAGTTCTTTGCAGATTGCTAAAACGTGTGAAAGCTTAAGTTTTTCTTCTGATAATAAAGTTACTTTAATTATACCTAATACAAAAAAAATAGACGCTGATTTTTATAAATTCTATAATATTAAAAGTAAGTTTAATATAATTGTACTTAAATTTTTTAAAAAATTTCCGATAGGTTCTTACTATTACATTTTTGCTTTTATATCAGTTTTGCTATCAATCAAAATTAAGGCGAATTTAATTATAACAAGAAATTTCTTTGTTATTTTTTTATGCAGTTTATTTAGATTAAATTGTATTTTAGAATTACATCATGACATAGATGTTGAGGGTAGAGTGGTGCAATTTATAATAAAAAATACTAATTTACTAAATTCTAAAAGAATTAGAAAAATTATTGCAATCTCAGAGGCTATCAAAAAACATTATATTTACAATTATCAGGTTACTACTGAGAAAATTATAGTATTGCCATCAGGCTCTTCTATAAAACAAAAATTTCAATTTAGATTTAAAAAAATTCTTAATATTGGTTATTTTGGCTCTTTAACCTTCAGTAAAGGGATTAATTTAATACTTGAATTATCAAAGTTAGATAGAAAAAATCATTATTGGATTTATGGTGGTTACAAAGACAACGTTAGAAATTTAATTTTAAAAAATAGCGGAACTAATCTTCACATAAATATATATTTACCATATAAAAAACTTGTAAATGCCATGTCTAATATGGATATACTTTTATTGCCATATAAGAATATTGTTCACTCAGCAGGAGACGTTGGTAATATTGCAGAATTTACCTCTCCATTGAAATTATTTGATTATTTAGCTTGTGGAAAATTAATTATGGCGTCCGATTTAAATGTATTTAAGGAGGTTATTAGTAATAATAAAAATTGTATTCTAGTTGATAATTTTAATTCACCATTTTCTTGGTTAAATCAAATTAAAAAAATTGAAAACAACCAAATTAAAAGATTTATTTTTTCTAGAAATGGATATTTTTTATCAAAAAAATTTAGTCATAATAACAGAGTAAAATTTTATACAAACAATATTTTGTTATAAGTAATTAGAAATAACATAAAATTTTTAATAATTAATTGTAATGAAGAAAGAAATTTATTATTGGGCTCCTTGTCTAGATAGGGTTGGCACCGTTAAATCAACATTGAACTCTGCAATATCATTGTCTAAATATTCTAATAAATTTAATGTTTCTATAATTAATGTTTTTGGTGAATGGGATGAATATGAAAATATTTTAAAGCAGAATAAAATTAAAAAGATTAATATTTTTTTAAATATTTATTCATTTTTACCAAAAAAGGGTTATTTTGCTAGCAGACTATCCTATGCAATAATTTTTTTTATATCTTTTGTTCCTTTATTAATTTTATTAAAGAAAAATAAACCTGATTTTTTATTAATTCACTTATTAACATCCATACCAGTTATTTTATTTAAAGTTTTTAAATTTAAAACACGTTTAATTTTAAGAATATCTGGTTTTCCAAAACTTAATTTATTAAGAAATTATTTATGGAAAAGTTCTGAAAGAAATTTTTTTAAAGTAACTTGTCCAACACAAGAATTATTAAGTAGCCTTGTTTGTGATAAAATTTTTAGTGGAAATAAAATTTATTATTTACCAGACGCTATACTAAATATTAAAGAATATATTAACAAATCTAAATATATAAATATAAAATCTAATATAATATTTGATAATTTTTTTATAAGTGTGGGGCGTTTTACTAAACAAAAAAATTTCAAATATTTAGTTAGTGAATTTAAAAAGTTTTCTTTAGTTAATAGTAAGATTAATCTTTTAATCATAGGCGATGGAGAGGAAAAAAAAAATATTAAAGAATTAATTCAAAAAAACAATCTTGAAAAAAGAATTCAGATCCTAGATCGTACTGACAATGTATTTTATTACATGAAAAGAGCAAAAGCTTTTATTTTAACATCTTTATGGGAAGAAGTAGGTTTTGTTATTGTGGAGTCTGCTTTATGTAATTTATTTGTGATATCAAGTGATTGTCCAAATGGCCCAAGAGAATTTCTTCAATCAGGAAAAGGAGGTATACTTTTTAAAAGTAACGAAAAAGATAGTCTTTATCACGCAATGCTATCTTTTTTAAATAATAAAAATTCTCAATATAGAAAATTAGTTATAACAAAAAAAAATTCATTAAAGTATACAATGTTTAGACATAATCTTAATCTAGTTAAATTATTAACAGCATGAATACCAAGTATAAAATTTTGATAGCAAAATTAATTTTTTTTTTTTTTTTTTTAATTTTTAACAAAGCTAAATTTATTTGTAAAAAAAATAATATAAATTATAATTTAGATTTAAAAGAAGGCATTGATCTTTATATATTTATTTTTGGAAAATTTGAGAGTGAGATTGTAAATACCGCTCAAAAACTAAATCTTATTAAGAAAAAAACTATTATTGATATAGGAGCTAATATTGGAGCCCAGACATTGCAGTTTGCTAATAAATTCACTGATTCAAAAATATATTCTATTGAGCCAACTAATTATGCTTTTAAGAAATTAATTAAGAATTTGGAATTAAATCCTTTTCTAAATAGGAGAATTATTCCTTTTCAATTGTATATTAATAATGATTTTTACAAACCCAAAAAAGTACACTCTAGTTGGAGCTTAACCTCAAATGAAAAAAAGCACAAAGAGCACAAAGGTATTGGCAAATCTATTTCTAATTCAAAAAGTATATCCTTAGATAAATTTATATTAAATAATGGTATTGTAGATGTTGACTTTATTAAATTAGATGTAGACGGTCTCGAGTTAAAAGTGCTTCAGAGCGGTAAAAATTTTTTATTAAAAAAAAAACCTATAATTTTTATGGAATTAGCACCATACCTTTATCCTGAGTTTGGATATTCTATTTTAGACTTAATAAATTTTTTAAAAAAAATGAATTATAATTTTTATGAGATTAGTCCGATTAAAAAAATTAACCGAATTAATAATTATATTAATTCTATTAAATATGGATCCAGTAAGAATATAATTTTAATGTAAGATTGGTTGCGGGGCTTGGATTTGAACCAAGGACCTTCAGGTTATGAGCCTGACGAGCTACCAGACTGCTCCACCCCGCGATATATATTTAAGTATAACAGTTTTTAAATTGTTAAAGTTTTTTTTACAAGTTTTAAATAATTATTTAAATTAACCTTGCTGTCAAATCTATATAATTTTGATTTAGCATATAAAACTTTTTTTTTACAAACTTTTATATTATTTACAAAGAATAATATTTTCTTACTTAGGTCGACATAATCCCCCACTCTAAAAAGCAACCCTCCTTTATTATTAGTTAAAATTTCTTTTGGACCTGTAGGGCAATTGCTAGAAATAATAAATTTATTAAGAGTTATAGCTTCTAGTAAAACATTCGGCAACCCTTCAAACCTAGATGTTAATATAAATAAATCTGCTGCTTTGATAAATGGATAAGGATTATTGGTAAAATTTTTAACTTTAACTATGTGGGAAAGTTTTTCTAATTCTATATATCTTAAAATTTTACTTTTGTTAATTCCTCCTCCAATAATTAACAATTTTATTTTAATTTTATTTTTTAATAAATTAATTGATTTCAGTAATGTCAAATGATCTTTTTGGTCCGTAAACCTACCAATGTTTATTATATTAATAAAATTTCTTTGAAAAAAATTATTTTTAATTTTAATTTTGGATAATTCTTTTATTTTTTTTGTGTTAAGAGGGTTATAAATACATGTGGAATTTAAATTAAATTTTTTCTTTAATTCTTTTTTAAACTCTATACTATTGACAACAATTTTATCTGCCAAATTAAGAATTTTTTTATATAATATTTTTTTTATAAAATTTTGAGACCATCCAGAAGGTGAAGAATTCGATCTAACTATTATTTTAATTTTTAATAATTTGCATAATAATGTACAATATATGTTTCCTTGAAAACATAGTACCGTAACATTCTTGTTTTTAAGAATTTCTGCAAAAAGCAAGTACAAACAAACGAAAAATTTAATTCTTTTAGGAGTTGAATTCCAGGTATTATTTTTTGGGCAAATAATTTTAATTTTTGAATGAAACTTATTTTTATATTTTTTTGATATACTTATTAAAGATACTTTTTTTAATTTTTCGGATAAATAATTTGATATTATAAATAAATTTTTTTCTACACCACCAACTTCTATTGAGGGCATGAATATAATCAGTTTTTTTTGATTCATTTAATTTATTTATGTTAAGGTATTAAGAATTAATAATTGTTATGGATTTAATTAGTATAATTATACCTTATTATAAAAAAAAGCATTTTGTTAAACAGTCTGTTAATTCAGTCTTAAATCAAACT
>Ga0194130_10002476_pt1 | contig 26695 bp, 44 predicted proteins | sample TA2KigsurfametaG_FD_160084 | JGI IMG/M metagenome (GOLD analysis project Ga0194130, IMG submission 160084) | Freshwater microbial communities from Lake Tanganyika, Tanzania - TA2015050 Kigoma 12 surface | ecosystem: Environmental > Aquatic > Freshwater > Lake | place: Tanzania: Lake Tanganyika... | reverse complement strand
CCCATCCTTAGATATATATATATACTAGATTAAAAAAGATTAAGAAGACTCTTATCATCATCATTAGTCTTATGCGCGAACCGGAAGAAAAAGTCCCCAAAAGCAGGCTTCTGTACAAAACCGAGGAGGCGTGGCTGAATGCCCAGGAGAGCAAGCGCCGCTACTGCCGGAGGTACCATGAGCAGCACCGGAAGGAGCTCTACGAGAAGAACAGGCGCCGCAAAGCTGCCAAGGCTGCTGTGGCACGACGGAAGAGGCAGCGGATCAAAAATCGATTCGATGCGGTCAACGAGGAGTTCGGCAAGGTAGTGATCCGACTGAACTTCGAGCTTTTGATGAGCCAGACAGCGATCTTCGACCTACTGGGTGGGCTGATCTCATCTCAAGACATTGCAAAGATTTGCAAACGCGAGCAACAAAGACTCCATAGACTGCGGGAAGCAAAAGCCAAACGCAATGCAAAACGCCATTGAGATCCCAAACTTGAGCGGGATTGCCACCAAGGACCTTGTTGAGCAGATTGGGTCTGGCAGCTTCAAGGCCAGTTACATCAACTGGTCTCGCACCATGAACCTCCTTAGAATGCACGCCCCAGGTTGGATGTGCGAAACGGTGTTTTCCACAGATGGTGGCCTGGTTCATCAGGCACCAGTTGGCGGTTACCTTCTGATCCGCTATCGCCACGTTTCCGGATTCACCACGCCCGAGGTTCCGCAGGCGATCATGGACCATCGGAATAATTCGATACCTTTTGAGAAGATCACTTCTCGAGACGTGACAGACACGCAGCGCAGGGGTGCTTGCCTGGTTGCCGCTATGCAATTCGGACTGGCATATGAATTATGGGCAAAGATGCCCCTGGAAAGCGGGTATGCCGTAGAGGAGTCGCGAGAGGTCCCTGTAAGCCCCTCCAAGGCCCCTGCGAACGATGTCTCGCCTAAACGCTCGACCAAGAAGAAACAGACCTCTGAGGCCGATTTCCGCGAGCTGGCGGCAGAGAAGGGGCTTTGCACTGAAGCCATCGATGCTCTCGTCGCCCGAATTGCTGGAAAATTTGACATCGGCGTTGACACCCTTAAATCAAAGGACGAGTCTTGGGTTGAGACTGAAAACTCTAAATTTCAAGAAACGTATTGACGATCTCGCCCTGAATCTCGCCAGGTTCTTTGATGGGACTATTGTTGAGATCTGCAATCTTAATTAAGGGGGGTTGACGCCCCCTTTTCTTTGCATATCATTGTTTCGTTGAATGAAAACAGTATGTCTTCGAGCGATGACAGTTTGCTCTTTTGGCTCAATAATGCCGGACGGTTTCATGTGTTATCGCAAAATGAAGTCATTAGGCTCTCCCGAGATATTCATGAGCACGGCGAAGATTCGCGTAAAGGTCAAAGAGCAATAAAAAAACTTGTCAATCATAATTTAAAATTGATCCCGATCATCACAAAAAGAATACTCGCACCAAGAAAGCTGTTTAAATTTGGAGATTCTCATACAATTGATCTTTTGCAGGCTGGTGTATTTGGTCTGTATCGTGCTGCAGTGCTTTATGACTATCGTCGTGGTTACAGGTTTAGTACTTATGCCCATGGATGGATATATCAAAACGTTCAAAGACATCTCTATAGTCTGACATCACTCATCTACGTGCCAGAACAGTACCATAGAGATCAAAAATATTTAACGGATATTAAATACATGACTGAAAAGCGCGAGCAACGCCCTCAGTACTACGAACGTTCACTAATGGCGCAAAACGCTCTCAGTCCTGCCTTGTCGCTTTACGCAAGAATTTCCGAAGACGAAGAAATCGAAAGACACGACCTGGCTTTACAGACCAATAAACTCGAGCCGATTGACTCTATTGAAGATATTTTCAATCTTTCTGAACTAGAAATTGATCCTGTTCATAAAGACATCGTCGTTCAGGTTTGTTGTTATAATGCCCGGATCATTGATCTTGCTAATAAATATCAGATGAATAGACATGAAATAAGGACAATTATGAATTCTACGCTTGGCAAGCTCAAAACTGCAATGAGCACATAGACTGAAGTGTACATCACAGGGACCCCACCCATGGCACAGACAATGGTTTCCGGCACGGTTGTATGCAAGCAAGGCGAACCCGCCGCAACTCTCCGTGAACTTAATAGCGGCACTAAGAGCCTTGAGTTCAGTGTTCGAGACACTGAGTACTTTTACTTTAAGGGCGATTCCAAGCCCGGCCAGTTCTACAAAGTACAGGTGATCGGCAAGCAAGCTGAAATTCTAGCTGAGCGCATTGAACGCGGTGATTTTATTGTCGCAAATGGCCAACAGGTTATGCGTGAATACAATGGGCGCACTTATGTCGACATCAAAGATGCGCGTGTAAACATGCCTTACAAAGCAAAAGATGAGACTGATGTAGCTTCTTCAATGTTTTGATCTGTCTTAGGTAGCCAATTGGGTGGGGTATAAGCCTCACCCCTTTTTGTTTGTATTATGTTTAGCTATTACGATTTAGAGGACTGCTATTATTGCGGTTCCCTTGGTGCATTAATTGATGATCTACCAATGATCACTCACGCCAATGTTAGGCCTTATGTGATTGCAGTCTTGCTGCATCGTGGTGCTGTTAGCTTTTCTGAAATTGTTAGCTCGATAAGCCCACACTGCCCGATTGATGATTTAAGAATCACAGATGATGCTGAATTCGAGAAATCCAGACTAGAGATTATCGTAGAAGAAGTTCTGGGTGAAATGGTCCAAGAAAAAATTCTTCGCTATAATGAAAACAGGGACTTCTGGGTTCTGTCGCCCGGATCTTACCATCAAAATGTACCTAAGGTAATATCATGGGCGTCAAGTCTTGGCGCTCAAATTCCTCATCACTTTACGTTAGAGATGTCCATAGCACTTAGCGATTATGGCAACAAGTAATTACATCGCAAAAAAGAAGGCTATTGATAACGCCGCTTGGATGAATCAACCGCCTCATCCTCTTCCCATCCTTCGTAAAGGATCAAAGGTTAATGTTTATCGCGGATCAGGATGGAGCGCTGCCATAGTTGTCAATAGCACACGGGACGGATGCTGTGTCGAATTTATTCAGTCTGGACAAAGAGTTAAAATCTACGATGCCAGAAGCCTTAAACCAGTAACAGATCAATGAACAACAATTGCATCAAAATTGCTCAAGCCTGTGATTCAATCAAGCAACTTCTCCTTGATAAGAATTTCAAGTATGGAGATAGCGCATTAAACCCAACCCGTATTTTCAGTAAGTCTTCTACTGTTGAGCAGTTGCTTGTTCGAATTGATGACAAGCTCAGTCGAATTAAGAAAGGTTCTGAATTGATCGCATGTGATGAAGATGTAATTCAAGACCTGATTGGATATCTGATCCTGCTAAAAATTGCATTAGCCGATTCCAAGCCATCTGCTGATGGGGAATATTTTGAAGAGGACCCTTGCAAGCTATTTGATGCAGCATATAGCTGGTCAGAAAGATGTCCGGACTGATGCAAAGCTATCCAGATGTGATTCTTAGGGTCAAGCTTATGTCCAAGGCTAGGCCAAGAGTTACCAGGAATGGCACCTTCATGCCAAAGAACTATCAAAACTGGCGCAAGGAAGTTGCGAGGCAAATGCAAGAGCAATGGCCATGCCCACCAATTGAAACCCCGATAGCGGTTGACATCTCCTGTGCTGGGGCTGCCCGTGGCGACATTGATAATTACATGGGGGCTATTTTTGATACTGGTAATAAAATACTTTGGGTTGATGATCGAGCAACAATCATTCAGTCGGCTTCTATTACCTACCAAAAAGCGCCAGAGAAAGAAAGCTTTATAAAAATTTCCATTCACAATATTGACACTGAACTATAGCCCTTATACTGACAATAAATGGTGCCGTCGATGATCAGTAACGCCGAGGTTTGCTATTTTCAGCCAGATAGGCAGTATCGTGTTGAAGCCGGGGAGAATCAATCCAGCCTTAAACATATCCTGACCAGCCCTGCTCATTACCTGGCAAGCAAGCAAAGGCGATTTATGCCAAGTCCAGTAATGACAATTGGTACAGCTACCCATTGCAGGGTGCTAGAGGGCGATGAGATATTTGAATCATCTTTTGTTAAGAAACCAGACGACATTAAATTCACTTCTAAAGAGGGTAAGGAATGGAAAGACAGAAATAGCAAGAAGACAATCCTTGCTAATGATGGGCAGTACAGGCAATGGGATGCTGTTATGGGTATGTCAGAACGCCTAAGGCAACTCGAATGGTTTGACCCTTCTCAAAAGGATTATCGGAAATTCAATGAGGTGTCCATCTATTGGGATTACGAAGATATTCGCTGTAAAGCCCGTCTAGACAGGGTTTTAGTACTTGAAGATGAAGTTATTGTTGTCGATCTAAAAACGACGGATTCTGTTGATGTTGATAAATTTCAAAGTAAATCAATTGATCTTGGTTATGATTTTCAGGCTGGCTGGTATGCCTCTGCTGCTGAAGCCATTTACGGTAAGCCTGCTAGATTTATCTTTGTTGCGATCGAACGTAATGATCCTTATACAATAGATCTGTTTGAGGTGCCTGACTTCATGCTCAAAGAAGCTAAGCTCAAAAACCAACTGGCCCTGCAACTTTTGCGTGATTGCAAAAAATCTGGCGACTATCCAGTACCTTTACCAACCCTAAAGAATCTTAATTATCCGAAATGGTACAGCCCGTTGGACTTAGATAGAATGAATCAGACGACCAAAAGCCTTGAACCACTTTTCTGAATGTAAACTGGTTTCTGTTACGCCAGACGCAGAAAAGATAATTGTTTATTGTGCCAGGGTCAGTAATCCATCTGGCCAACAAAATGATGACTATGTAAAACTAATCAAGTATCTAATTAAACATCAACACTGGTCTCCATTTGAGATGGGGAATATGGTTGTTGAAATTAATACCACGAGAGGAATTTCTCCGCAAATTCTTCGACATAGATCATTTTCATTTCAAGAATTCTCACAGAGGTATTCTGATGTTGGGTCTTTGGGTTCTGCGTCAATTCCGCATCTTAGGAGACAAGATCTCAAGAATCGTCAAAACTCTATCGATGATCTTTCCACTGAAATTATCTCAAACTACTACAGACGCATAGGCGAAATCTTCGAAGAAAGCGAGCATCTGTATAAAGAAATGGTAAGCAATGGAGTTGCGAAAGAATGCGCACGAAGCATTTTGCCCCTTGCTTCACCTACTAGACTTTATATGAATGGCACCATCAGATCATGGATACATTATTTGCAAATTAGAAGTGGAATTGAAACTCAACTAGAGCATAGGCAAATTGCTCTACAAATTCTTGATATATTCAAGGAACAGTTTCCTACAATCCATGAAGCCGTTTTTTCTGATTAAACGGTATCCTACAGCGCTTATATAGGTTGGAATGGCGGTTCATTGCTACGATTTTAGGAAGGGATATACATTACCCCCTAGATATGGTAAGCATGAGAATGCCGAACAGTTTAGAGCATTTCAGGAGTATATGAGAATGGGACCCAAAAGGTCTCTTTCTGTTATTGCTGAAATGTATAAAAAAACTCTTGACACCATTCAGCACTGGTCAAAGAAATATCAATGGGAAAAACGAACTGCTCAATGGGATAAAGAGCAGGTTGCAATGATCTGGAAAGATACTGAAAAGCTCCGAGAGCAAAGACACAAGCAATCCATCATGGAGTTCCGTGATGCATCGGAACGCCAAGCACGTTTGATGATGGATGTTTCCGAGGATTTGCTTGAGGTCTTGACTAAACGTGTTAAACAGGCACATCAATCAGGTGAGGATGTGCCACTTCCTTTGGTTGCCGGTTTACTAAGAGCCACAGCAAATATTACAGAGCAATCAAGACAAGCCTGGGCTGCTGCCTTGGGCGTTGAAGACATGCTTCAATTAGTTGAACAAGAACTAGAGCGTGTTGAAGTTGTAGATATTAATGATGATGATGTCATCTGTCTCGATGAATAATTATGGCACAAAAACTAGGTAGAGATTACTTAAAAAGATCAGCCCGAAATCAGGGCATGCTTAAGGCGTTGCGTGATAAGAAGACGCAACAAAAAGAAGTTGGCGAGAGGATTGTACTTCATAAGTTCATTAAAAAAGTACATCCGAACTATAAATTTTACAAGTTCCACGCAACCCTAATTCAACAGCTACAAAAAGTTATTGACGGCGATTGCAATAGATTAATATTGCAAGTCCCACCCAGAACCGGCAAAAGTCTCCTTAGTTCACAATTACTTCCTGCTGCCTATCTATTAGCTCATCCAGATCGTTTTGTTGGTATTTCTTCTTACTCTGCTGAATTGAGTCAGGGATTCTCTCGTAAAGCACGAGAATACTTTAAAGATGGCGGTGGATTACTAGATCCTGTTCAGCAGGCTGTTAACGCTTGGGGTACACAAGGTGGCGGCGGCTTATGGGCAGCAGGCGTTGGAGGCGCAATTACTGGTCGTTCAGGTCACCTGCTGATTATTGATGACCCTGTCAAAAATAGAGAGGATGCAGAGAGTCCACGGATGATGGATAAGCTTTGGGACTGGTATGCATCAACCTTGTATACACGTCTTGAGCCAGAAGTTGGAGCAATCGTTGTTATTCAAACTAGATGGTCCGAAAATGACATGATCGGACAATTGTTTGAAAACGAAATGAACGTGTCCGAAAGCGGAAGAGAAAACTGGACAATTGCAGATTTTCCCGCTTTATATGAAGACAAAGGTAGTCGACCTATCCTTCCTAGTCATTGTGAATCCATCCCTGACTGGAGAGAACAGGCAGACCAAGCCGTTTGCCCACAGCGTTACGATACGCAAGATTATGAAAGGATCAGGGAAGCGATTGGAGTAAGGGAATTTGCGGCTTTATACCAACAAAGACCAGCTCCAGTCGGGGGTAACATGTTTAACCCTGATTGGTGGCAGTATTATGAACATGATACTGTGATACCCGATTTTGACAGAATTATTCTGTCAGTCGACTGTACCTTTACCGATGCAAACACGAGCGACTATGTTGTTGGGATTGTCGTTGGTCAATCTGTTAATAGCTTTTATGTGCTTGATCTTTTTAGAGAAAAAACTGATGTGATTGGTACTTTGGCAATGATATCAAGGATGTACAAAAAACATGTCCTTGATGGAACGATTATTGAACTTGCCGCCAGTGGTTATGCCGTTTTTCAAATGGCAAAGAAAAAAGTTCCCGGATTGATTGGTTTCAAGCCAGAAAAAAGTAAGCAGGCTCGCGCATCTGCAATTGTTCCATTAGTAGAAGCGGGGAACGTATTCTTACCGGCAAGCGATAGATGGCTTGATGCTTTTGTGTCTGAGTTCAGCTTATTTCCTGCTTCAAAGAATGATGACCAAGTTGATGCGCTAACAATGGCAGTAAACTATTGTTTGCAACGTACAGCGCCACAAGTCACGGAAGTTCAATGGGGAAGAAGTTCAAGACATTTGCCAAATGTAAAAACAATAGAATTATGGTGATAGAATGAATATATTATATTAATGAAAATGGCTCGCAAAACCAGAAAATTTTACTTAAATGAAGAACAGCAGAGATTAGCGTCTGAAAACATTAATCTGGCTAGAAGAGAAGCTTGGCGGCTGCAAAGAACTGCCGATATTGATTATGACACACTTGAAGGTGCTGCTTTAGAAGGGCTCTGTAAGGCGGCTTATCGCTACAATCCTGAATCTGGATTCAAGTTCAGTAGTCTTGCCGTTCCAACGATTAGGGGCGAATTACTTCATTGGATTAGGGACCGGACGTATGCAGTGAGACTAACCCATAAGATGCGAGACAATTGGTTGCGTGGTCGTAAAATGCTTTACGAAGGCATGTCTGAAGCCGCTATTTGCGAGAAGCTGGATCTCGAATCAAGCGAATGGCAAGAGATTATTAGCGTTTGTAGTGGACCACCACTTGAAATCAATGATCAGGCAAGTCCATCAGCAAGTCTTGAACCCGATGAAGTTGATTTTGCATCTCAGTACTTGAATGAAATAGAAACAAAAATTAACAAAATGACTCCAAGCGAAGTCTCATTGCTTTCAAATTATTTCAAGGGTTCGAATTCCAGATCTGGTGTTGCGCTGATCAATTCTTTATGGCAGGATTGACACGCGATATATTGAAGGCAATCCTTGGGGATCTCATCTAAGACTATTGATCAAATAAAAGCCCTGCCAATCTCCCATGTACTGGAAGCAGAGGGCGTCCCCATGAAGCGCGTGGGGCGAGAATTTATATGTCAGTGTGTCTGGCATGATGACACCAATCCATCTCTGACGATTTCAGATCAGAAAGGATTTCTGTTTTGTCATGTTTGCAGGAATTCGGGAGATGCAATCAATTATATCAAAGAAAAGTTTGGTCTTAGCTTCCGCGAAGCTGTTGAGAGAATTGCAGAAAAATCTAATATACAAGTTCTTTATGTTGACGAAAACTCAGAGGAGCTACAAGCGCGTCGAAGGGAAATCGAAATCGCATATGAACAAGTCGAATCAACACAAAGACTTTTCAGGGAAAACTTGCGCCTCGATCAAAAGGTAAAAGACTTTATTAAATCAAGAAATATTGAACCAGCGACAAGCAGGGAATTCGGACTTGGCTTTAACAAAAGTAGAAATCGTTTAACTATACCCATTCAAAGTTCAAGTGGGAAAATTATTGGATTTACCCAAAGAGCAATAGGCAATGACAAGCCAAAATACATTAACACAGAAAATAATATAATCTTCAATAAATCGAATATTGTTTTCAATGAATTCCGTGCGCTAGAAAGTATTCGCGAGGCAGGAGAGTGCGTCTTCGTCGAAGGACATATTGATGTTATTGCGTTGCATCAATACGGAATCAAAAACGTGGTAGCCCTGCAAGGTACGGCATCGCCGGATATAGCAGTAATTAAGCGGTTGATGAAACGAACCACAAGATTTGTACTTTGCATGGACGGAGACGAAGGCGGGAGGCGAGCAATTGGCAAATTTCTTGCCGCGATAGAGCAATACGCATTGTCTGGCAAGCTTGATGTTCGTATTGCAAGCCTCCCAAATGGCAAGGATCCCGATGATTGCATTAAAGAAGGAGTTGACATGAGATCCTTGATTGCAGGCTCCCTAAGTTGGCTCGATTGGATACTGGATAGCTGGCTTTCAAGTCTTGATTTTAATGATTCCGTGGTCATTAATGACGTTGAAAAGCGAATCAAAAATTTATTCTCTAAGATATCCAGCCAATCATTGCGGACTTATTACATTGACAAGGCTGCATTGAGGCTTGCACAAAATAAAGAAAATCTTGCCACTCAAATCGCCAAAGATTTACATGAATCGGTAAAGTATTATCGTCTAACAAAAAGCTGGACCAAGCCTGGATTGCTTGACACAAGAAAACTGGTAGAAAAAAGATTAATTCGTTTGTATATTCATAAGCCACACATAAGGACTGTCTTGGCTCCATTAATGGATTTACTTTACTTCCCTGAAATGAAATGGCTGTGGAATCGGATAAAGGAGGTAGAGAGTGTAGATGAAACTTATTCTATTCCAGATGTATTGATGGCAATGCTTCTTGTAGCAGAACCGCAGTATCTTCAACAATTACGTCCGATCATTGTGCCAACTATAAATATTGATTCGTCGCCGGGGGTCATACACCATATTGAAGACATAATGGTGTCACCAATCGAGGATGATACGCTTTCTGCCCCAAAGAATATGGAAGACTCCCTGTAGGGTCTCTTGTTTCGACTGATCCGCTTTTATTCTGAAAAAACGGGTAACTTGGCTTAGTCATCTCGATTAAGCCATGGCTGTCTACAAAAACGTCGAATTCACTCCGGGACCGCCAAAGCGTACTCGCATTGGAGATGGTAAGCGTGTTCGTACTCGCCTCAATCAAGGTCGGACTAAGCGTAGTCCATCCAGGAAACCCTACAGGGGACAGGGCCGGTGAAACCTGATCGGCTTCTAGATTTAGGGGCCGAATTAGACAACAGAATCTTGCTGTTACTTCTTGGCCTTATTGGCAAATTGAGATGGGCGGATTGTGTAATTCTGTTACGCCACATCTATTTCACCGATCAATCAAGATGGCTCTTTTTGCGAGAAAAACTTTTATTCGCAACAATGAACCATAATAATACTACTGCGACGATCCTCTGGGCATCATGCCTCTAGGATCCCTCTGGTTTTTATTCTTACATACCAGGTCTTGCAACAAAAATGATGAAAGAAAATCTCAGTGAGCAAGACCCTAAACAGCGGGAAGACTTGCTACCAGAAAAAACCGAAAATGTCCTCCCATTTTGGGATAAGTTTTGCGACGAAAACCCTTTAGATATCAAGTGCAAAAACTTTGATCTTTAGAAAAAAAAAGCCAGGATCCGGTAGCCTGATATCACCCGCAATCACTTGATGTCTGAGTTTTCGTCTACCGCTCCCAGCGCTCTTGCCGTTTTCTATCGGACCTATAGCCGTCGAAAGCCAGATGGTTCGAGGGAAACCTTCAAGGAGGCCATGACGCGAACGATTGATGATGTCGCTCGCGTTGGTCAATACACGGAAGAGGAGAAAAATCTTGTACTTGATCAGGCACTAAATCAACACTGCTTTCCTTCTGGCCGAGCGTTTTGGGTTGCTGGAACCGACTGGGCTGCTGAACAGAAGAATTTTAGTGGCTGGTATAATTGCACTAGCACTAACATCGTTGACCTTGATGCATTCAAACTTATCATGGAACTGGCCATGATGGGTTCTGGAACAGGCGCGATTCTTGAGACTGATCTTATTGAAAAACTACCAGCAGTTAAGAACAAAATTAATATCATTAAGATCAATAAAGTTGGCACGATTGCCAAGAAAAATCGCCAAGAGAATTCTTCGTTAGAACAAGAAAACGATCTATTTGTCCTTACTGTTGGCGATAGCCGTCAGGGTTGGGCAGATGCCTATCGGATGGTGTTGAGTTTGGCAATGGAAGCCAAATGGCAACAAGGCGGTTCTACTCTGGATCTAAAGATTGGTCTTGGTAATATTCGACCCGCTGGTGAGCGTCTCAAAGGCTTTGGTGGTACAGCTAATCCAATCAAGGTCGAAGAAATGTTCACCAAGATCATCAACCTCCTTAACAAAGCACAAGGGAGGAAGCTGACTTCGGTTGAATGTTGCTTGCTGATTGATGAAGCGGCCACCTGTGTTGTAGCAGGTAATATTCGCCGTAGTGCAGGCATGCGCCAATTTGGCGAAGCCGACACTGAGGCAGCCAATTGCAAAATGGGTCTTTATACCCAAGATAAAGATGGTAACTGGAAAGTCGATCCAGAAAAGGAAGCGCTGAGAATGGCTAACCATACTCGCTGCTTTCATAATGTGCCCACAATCGAAGAGGTAGAGCAGTCCATCCGTCAGCAGTTTTATTCCGGTGAAGGTGCCATTCAATTTGTTCCGGAAGCTATTGCAAGAGCAAATCGTGATCTTCTCAACACATCCCATTCACGCGAAGTCTTCTTGAGTACTTACGCGGATGACAAGGAAATCGCCAAAAGTTACCTTGATTATCGCGCTCAGGAACTTGGTATTAGCATTGACGAGCGAGAACTTGAGCATCGAATGATGCGATATGGTCTTAATCCTTGCGGGGAAATTATTGGCTCCGACTTCCACTGCAATCTGGCTGAAATTCATCTAAATACAATCAGTCCTGAAAACAAAAAAGGTCAGGATGATGCTTTCCGAGCAGGTGCATTGCAGGCAGCCGCATTGCTGCACCATGAATTTTATCATGAACGGTATCAATACAGTCGCTTAATTGATCCAATTGTTGGCGTGAGTTTTACCGGCCTATTTGATTTCTTTGTACATGCCTTTGGTAGTACTTGGCTGCAATGGATGATGAATGGCCGCCCAGGTGGCCGTATCGGTAAGGCTTTCATTCAATCAGAGCGGGAATACTTGGTGCGTTGGCGTGCGGTAGTGCGTGAAGCGATCAAGGAATATTGCGAGCGTCATGGACTTCGTGTTCCGAATCGTGTAACAACGGTGCAGCCTGCTGGCACTAAGAGCCTGATGACGGGGGCCTCCCCTGGCTGGCATCCTCCTAAGGCACAACGCTTTATTCGCCGAATCACCTTTGGCAAAACCGATCCACTAGTCTCTGCGCTGCGGGATTGGGGCTATTCAGTTGTTCCCGCTCAGTCCGCAAAGGATGAAGATGGAAATCTTCTGGATGACATCATGGATCCTCGCGTCCATGAGGTTCTAGTTGAGATTCCGACCGCAGTCTCCTGGGCAAATGTAAACGGTTGCGACAAATTTGACCTGAGTAAATTGCCTGCAATTTCTCAGTGGGGCCTTTACATGCAGGTTCAGACTCACTACACTGAGCATAACACCTCTGCGACCATTGAGTTTCGAGAAGATGAAATTCCTATTCTTACTTCTTGCATTCACTCCTCAATGGAGCAGAGTGCTGGTTATATCAGCGCTGCTCTTCTGGCTCGCTTTGATGTCAATGAAACTTTTCCCCGGCTTCCATTTGAACCAATCGATGCCCAGACCTACGAAAGACTTCATGGCGTCGCATCTTCTTACAGAAGTGCCCTCCCAATCATTTTTGGAAAAGATAAGGTGGATTTCTTAGAGGTTCTACAGCAGTATGACACCCCAGACTACGAGCTCAAGGGGGCTGCAGGATGTGATTCTGACAAATGTCTTTCCGAGGCGGAGAAAGACGCTGATCAAGTTGGTAAGCAAATTTAATTTCCAATGAGTACTCTTGTTGATTGGCAACTGGCACTTATGTGCATGGAGGACAAACTTATTTCTCCTTTTGATCTCAAGTATGTCAACCCCGCGTCAATCGATGTAACCCTTGGCAAGGAAATCCTTGTTGAGGGGCACATCTGTGGCCCTGAGGCACTTCGCACTCGTTGGTTACCTTTTGACCTGACAGGGTTTTCTGAAGACGAACCCTTTAAGTTGCGCCCTAGTAATTTCATCCTGGGCGTAACTAATGAGATTATCAAAGTGCCTGACTGGGCAGAAGCTCAATATCAACTCAAGAGCACTCTCGGTCGCATGGGACTTGAACATCTCATGGCTGGATATATCGATCCAGGATTTGAGGGTCGAATTACGCTCGAGTTGTTTAATGTTAATCAAAGGCATGATATTGAGCTTTGGCCTGGCATGCGAATTGGCCAATTGAGGTTTGCGCGACTTGATCAAACTCCTACAAATTCCTATGCAATTACAGGTAGATATATGAATGACATGACTGTTCAGCCCAGCAAGGGGATCAAGGTAGACTAATAAGAGTCGCGAGAAGCGGCACAGATTCTTGCTGTGAAGGCAAATTGCTATTCTAAAAATGCAGGGAGTACCGCATCCTATAAATGACCCTTCATTGGTGTCATATCATCGACCTGAGGTCGTCCGCATTCTCCCTTCATTACAGCTTGCGTCTGATTGCTGGTATTTATTAGACGGCACTTTTGTTGATGACAAAGGTTTAGCAAAGGATTTGAAGTCAAAATATTTAATGCAGGAGGACGGCGAACCTAACAGAGCTTATTACGGTCGCCTATCCAGATCTACCTACACTCCCATTTACAGAGACAGCATTCGGGCATATGCTGGTCTGTTAAGCAGATTTCAAGTTATCGGTGCCCCTGCTTCGATGGATAATGCAGAAAAGAATATCGACCTTCAGGGCGAAAGTATTCAAAGTTTTTGGAACAAGTGCGACGAAAAAGCCCTGAGGGATGGTGGCGTTTTTATCATGGTTGATATGACGCCTGGCGAATCGGAGGAGAACTTCTTTGATGAGCAATCGATAGGTCGCAGACCCTATATGCTCATGATTGAAAGAAAAGACGTGATCAATTGGTCTGTCACCTACGAGAATGGCAGAGAAAAACTTGCTCATGCTACGATTCGTCAGATCAGGCAGAAAATCGAACCCGGCTCCTTTGGTGTTGAACTAGAAGCGATTTATCATGTTTGCCGCCCTGGATCGGTTGAGACATATCGATTAGAACGCAATGGTAGGGAGTGGAGACAGATCAAGGAACGCGAAGTAGCTACTTCTTTGCCTGTTGTTCCGATTGCATGGTATGGGGCTACGGTCTCTAGATTCGCCTCAGGTGATATCCCGTTAAACGGTTTAGCGGAATTATCAATTCAGCACTTCCAAATGCGCTCGGATCTGCATGAATTGATCCATAAATGCGCAATGCCAGTGCCTGTGCGTACTGGAGCCAAGATCGGACCAGATGGGCAACCTCTTCCTTTAATTCTTGGACCAAATACCGCAGTTGATCTTGATACCGAAGGCGGTAAGTTTGAATTTGCAGAGCCTTCTGGTCGCAGTCTTGAGCGCCATCAGGCGGAAATCCGTCATGTTGAAGGACTGATGGATCGCAGCGGCCTGAACTTCCTTTATGGGGCTGAAGTTAAGACTGCTACGGAGGCATCGCTGAGGGCGGCTCAAGTCGCGTCTCAAGTGTCTTCATTGGTACGCAACAAGACATCTTCGTTCAATCTTGTGATGCGCTTCTGGGCCGCCTATAACGGCGAGATCAACCAGATCAACAACGAATCAGGATTGGCGATGAATGATAGTTTGATCAACAAGCCAATGGATGCGTCGGATGTTGCTCAGCTTGTTAATCTTTATTCACAAGGGCTGGTCTCCAAGAGGACAGTGCTAGATGAACTGCAACGTGGAGGGGTCCTCGATCCTGATCTAAAGGTTGAGGATGAACTGCAAAGGACCGAGCAAGATCGCATGGATCAAATTGAACAGCCTCCTAATGATCAGTCCATAGTCGCGGAAGTGAATGAAGCCGTAAGCCGGGGTAGTGATAACAGGTCTGCCAATAATCAAATAGATGGGCAGCCTAATGCAGATATTCAAACTCCAGAAAAAGTTCAAGCTTCAGCGGCGAGATCTCAGTGATTTTGAATACAATGAACTATCGGAGCGGAATTGATGATTATTGCCCGTTTTCAGTTCAAGCCAGGAGCTGCTAATCAATTTTGCTGGCTAGCTAGCCAGGAGATTGTGGAAATGACTTTTAATACCACTGCGGAACTTGTTGAGCTCTGCAAAGAAATCGAAGATTCGCTAGTGGATTGCACTGCATTGGTTAATGACAAAATCCTTGTGCTGTCTGGTTTCGCTTCTTGAATCATCCACTAAAATCAGGCACCGTCATCCGTTCGCACGGCGGATCATTTGCCTACAAAACGATTGGACCAGTTTGCGTTTTGTATGATCGGGAAGAGCTGCCTTGGCCTTCCTGTTCAATGCAATGGAAAGGTAAGCAGCCCAGTTGGAACAGGATCGGCAAAAGATTCGTCCCAGACCTGGCGGCATCAAGATGCCCTAGTTATGCTGTAAGCGGTATTGACCTGCATGGTCATATCTGGACTCAAGTACATATTTTGTACTATGAGCGACTTTCCAATACGGAGAAAGCCTGGTGGTATTCGAAGATCCCTCAAGGAAAACAATATCCGGATCTAACGGATCAATGAGCCCTGAATTTTGGTCTAGGATTCTTAAGGAAAAGAAGCTGGAACCACCTGGAAGGGATGAGGCAGTTGCGGCAACCATTAGGCATATTGAGGAGAAAAAGCAACGAGCTAAAGCTGAGCACCAAAAAAAGAAATGATTCCCGTAAACTTTGTTGTATTTGCGTTAAATTGCAGTAGATTGATTCGTTATTTCGGTAAATTTCCATGGATAAAAAGGATTTCAGCTTTAACCTAAGTACAGATGAAATGAGAGAGCATGCTGGGGATTTGGGTGTTGTTGGCGGATGCATAGCAGCAGCATTTGCTATCGCTGCCCTGATTACCCTTAGCCTGTTGCTTTCGCCGATTGTCGGTGTTAGCGCCTGGAAACTTGTCTTGATTTTGTTTTTGGCAAGATTCTGGTTTGTTTGAGTTGTCTGGTCCAGTAGCTCAGCGGAATAGAGCAACTGCCTTCTAAGCAGTCGGTCGCAGGTTCGAATCCTGCCTGGATCGTTTGTAACTTGCCCGAGATATTCATTTTTTTTATAAGCGCAAAAAAAGATATATTGACTTAGGCCAAATTTTTAAACATGAACGCCTTTCAGCACCCGCTCCGCATTTATGCGGATCAAGAGGCAAATGGTATGTTCCTGTTGATTGGTAACGATAAATCTTCTAATGTCGTATCACACGCAGAATTTATCAGGGCTAAATGGCTCCGCTCAATTCCGCTTGACAACTGCGACTTAATTGAGATTGTCTTGGAACGTGCTCACACCATTTGCGCGGATAAATCACCAGCCCAACGCTTTACAGACACCCAATGGAGTTGTTTCAAGAAGATGTGCTACGAGATTGGTGCCGCGCGAAAAGTGAAGATTCGTCTCCTGGCATTTCCTGAGCGGATCACACCTTCTGCGCGGCAGTTGGCATATGGCTGCTCAGATAAGTGGAGTGCCTTAGAGAAAAAGAATCCCATTAAAAAGCTCAGTCCGGACTGCGGCACTCATGACATTAAGGCTATCCGTAGCTACTGTAATGCTTTTCCTGACACGGTTCCGCTTATGGATCTAATGGAGCGCAAGTCTCCGACTCCTGATGCAATTATTAAAGCGGTCAACGAACATAGGCAGCGACTCAATTTAGAGCTAGTGCGCCTGAAATCTCGTGGTTATAAGGATGAAAATCATCCCTGGATTAAGCAGATCAAGTCCGCGCTTCCAGTGTTGCTTGAAAAAATGAGCCAAAAACAGTTGGAAGAGCTCGGAATTACCTTTAATAAGCGTAACGGCAAGCTGAATAAAATTGTCAAAATGGCACGTCTTGTGACGTTGTGGGCTCTGACACATGACCTCGACGGCAGGGTGCTTAAGGATGATTTAGGTCGTCCCGCTGGTCGTCGCTATTATCAGCGCTTGATTAGTTCCTCACCGTTCCGCACCCGTAAGGCTGGCATCCATCGCGCAAATCTATATCGGGATTACAGAAGCACATACATCCGCCGCCAAATGGGCAAATTGTCTAAGTCTGAAGTTGTAGGCAATCTCGAATTCCGTCGGCACCGTAATTCTTACACTAAGATGATTTTTGATTTAATCAAGGTTTTTCAAACAGTAGAGTGCGTAATGGAATAGTTACATGCTATACTGTATTTTAAGAGGTTATTGACCCTCTACACATGGTCTTGCCGCAAGACGGCATACACTGACTCTGAGGGCAACCTAGTACTACTTACTTCATGCTAAAATAAGTAAGTGGGGGACTGTTGCTTATTGGTTAAAGCCGTCGCCTTATAAGCGGCAGAACCGGGTTCAATTCCCGGCAGTCCTACCAAGGCTGACTAGCCCAATCGGCAGAGGCAAGCGACTTAAAATCGCTCCAGTCTGAGTTCGAATCTCAGGTCAGCTATCTACTCTCCTTCTTCGCCATGCAGTGCCCTAAGTGCGGGAACATCACCAATCTGACGAACTCCCTGTCGATTGGTATTTCCGTTCAACGCTATCGTCGATGCCCACGATGCGACCATAAATTCATGACTTATGAGATTCCCGAGTCTCACATAAAAAGCGCAATTGACTACCTCGACCTTGAAAATCGTGGTAGACTAACGAAATAAGCGATCATTTCCGCTTCGAGCCCCTCCAGGGTTCGCCCCCGGCATTGGGGATCGATGCCGTTGAGCTCTATTTTTAACATTGAAAAAATTAATTACTCTTTTTACCGTGCCCTGTCTTCTATTGAGCACTGTAAAAGCAGCATTTGCCAGTTCCTGTACTTATGTATCCCATTATGGTGTTGGCGATGGTTACCATGGGAAGCGTACAGCGAGCGGGCAAATCTTTAATGCCTACGGATTTACAACTGCTCATAGATACCTGCCATTCGGCACTAGGTTACAAGTATTTAATCCAAACAATGGTAAAAAAATCACAGTTCAAGTTAACGACAGGGGACCATATGTCCCTGGACGAAATCTTGATCTGAGCTATGGTGCTTTTGCTGCCCTTGGATCTCCATCCAATGGTGTCATGAGGATTTGCTACTCATTGATTTAACCCATACGGGGTGGAACAATCCACCCCTTTTTTCATGATTGAAATCATTTTTACGGATCAGGAACGAGAGCTTGTAATCCTGGAAGCAAAACGAAGACAGGAATACAATGAACAAAGAGCTCTGAGGGGGCGCAATGGTGGCTCAGAGCGCGGCATAGAGGCCCTGCGTATTCATTTACTGGGGGCTGCGGGTGAGATGGCCGTAGCGTCGTATTTAGGACTAAAAGATTTTCTATTTACCGAAACTAAGGCCGTTAAGGGATCATGTGATTTACCTGGCAATATTGATGTAAAAACAAGAAACCGACATCATCGGGATTTGATTGTACAGTTTGACGATGCTCCATATAAGAATTATTGGTTGGTTACTATAGAGAATAAAATCATAAGGATCCACGGATGGATCCCGTATGTTGAATGTGCGCTTGAGGAATTCAAGGCTGATCCTGCAGGAGGTAGATCTGCTTACTTTGTCCCACAAAGACAGTTATATGCTCCGGAAAAATGGACGCAAAAGATAAAGAAGGAAGACTAGTATAGTCGCTGGCGGGCCCTGGTGATTGGCTCTAAATTATCACTGTTAGGTGGTGGATTAGCCATGCTCACTACTGTTATTGGCACAACAATTGCTATTGACTCTCGTTACGCAAAGTCAGACGAAGTCAAGCAACAATTTTGCCAAGCACGAAAGCAGGAATTAAGAGATCGCATTTTTGAATTAGATTTAAAAGCTGAAAAGACTATTCATGATAAGGCGCTTCGTCAATATTTACAACAGCAATTGCAGGATAATTGTTAGGCCCCATAGTCAATAATTGCAAGAGGGGTTGACAGTATTTGAGCATTCTGCTATGCTTGAACCGTTCTATGGGTTTTCCCAGTGAAACTCGGCTCCAAAAAAACTTTTTCTTTCCACTCAAACGAAACATCCTCTTGGGTATACCAGTATTTAACTGGAAAAGCCAAGAATAATCTTGCTTTCAAGCGTTATAGTATCGAAAACATACCAACAACAGACGATCAGCATGCTGGTATCTCATTTTTCATCAATGAAGATGAAGTCTTGAGATTCATAAAGAAAGATGAAACACCAGTATCTGTTTTGATCTTCAACAACGACCGAGCCTACGAAAATTTGCGAAAGACATCGGAAATTAGGGAGCACGTCAATGCTATCCTTGCCGCCTTTGAGGAAGTATCAATTATTCCTTGTATTAGATTGTGCCTGGAATTTGAAACCGGTATATTATTTGTCATCAATAATCAAACCCAGCAAAAAGGACCATTACATCCAGACTACAATGCTGGCTGCGAAATTCACTTAACGAAAGATGAAGCAAATGGGAAAATTGAATTCTTCTGATCGGATGGTCGGCTGCCTGGATTTTACCTGTCCCATGAAAAACAAATGCATGCGTTACATCAATGTGGTCTCCAGCCCATCGCAACAATTCTTTGCGTCTGGTTGCAAAGATGGACATTGCCATTACCATATAGCGGTTCCAACCTCGGATCATGAATCCTAACTTGAGGGAATCTATTGCCAGATACATGTGGCTTTACTGGAGGGAATCAAATGGTCTTACAGGCGCTTCTGCCGTGTGTCCACCTGATTTCTATCACATGGCAGAAATTTCTATTGAATTGACGCAATCAGAGATTCTTTCAATGATATTAAATCTTAAAAGAAATGATTTAGAGAAAATCTACAAAAGTCATGACTGATTTACGTGATCGAATAGCTAAACGCATTGCTTTCTTAAATGATGGCATGGAGAACACTTGGCATGATTATTTGCAAGATGCTGAAGCATGTGTCGAGATTATTAAAGAACACATTGAGCCCTTGCTTCTTAATAAGACTGACATTAACCTGAGGCTGAGCCTCGGGGACCTCCTCGGACTAAAGATCACATTTGCTCCAATCCAAAATGATCGCACGCCAAAGATTCATTCTCAAATGTCCACAAGGCCACCTATCCGACGCAGGGAGGTTCGTAGACGATCCTCGGCTAGCGATCGGTTTTACCAAAATGGAGACGACTACAATAGCCTTTCAAGCACTACACAAGACAAAGTTCTCCGCAGAATGTCAGATCATTCCTTCCTTGATTCCCTCCACTGCATATAATAAATGAATAAATCAAGCAAAGAGCTTTGGGTTTATTTTATCACAGGATTTGTGGTTGCATTTGGATTGCATATCGCAGAGACCTCAAAAAAATATCCAAGCTTGGCAGCAGAATTAGCCCACCATTGCGTATCAAAACCAGATTTTCATCCCGATTGCATCAAGTATGCAGAACACTCAAAAGGCACTGACTACAACTCAGAGATTTTTGTACACTCATCTAATTTATCAAAAGATTAAATATCCAGAAAAACATTGTTTTGTTCCAGTGAATCCATTTTCTCGAAATCATACTGATTCATATCTGAAACAATTAAAAAACTTAGCGGAAAGAAAACTTGTAGTAGTTGATCGCTCTTCTGATAAATATTCGGAATGGATTATCCATTTGGGTAAAGATAGAAGCTTGATCACTGATCAGCATCGTAAGCAATTTAGTAAAACATAAAAAAGGGGCCTATTGGCCCCGCTTTTTTTTAAATGGCTGAACTTCGTTTACGAGTTACATGGCTCTGAAAAGATTGACGCACAAATCCTAATACTTCTCTGTAATCGGGATTAACCACAAACCTATGCTGATCATCTATGGTATCAACTTTCCTTAGAAGACCTAATCGATAGCATTTATTAATAGTTCTATCTTGGATTTTCCAAGAACTGCGCAGATCTTTTATTTTTTGTGGGGCGGATCCGCGATTCGTATAATCATCGAATTTCTCAAGGAAACGCTTTTGAGTAATTGTGATTTGGGGTTTTTTCATAGTTTTAAGGGATAGCGCAAGAACGCTTGCTCTACGCTCTAATCATAGAACCTTCAATGATGTGGTTGTGACTCCTTTAGCTTTTCTTGATATTTGTCTCAGGAGTCCAATTGCTCGAGAATTTTTATTAAAAGCAAAATAACCGAAGATGCTCCCCGGAAAACCAAAAAACCGAATAGGTGCGAATCATTACCACTTGGCCCGATTAGCCCAATACGCTGCACTCATTTTACCTTTTGCAATGTTTTTTGCATGGCGTGCTTTAAATGCAGCTCGTTTAGCCTTATCGGCTTCGCTTTCTCCTTTCCGGGGAGGCTTCGTATCGGCTCCCTGTTGTCCAAAGCGAATGGTTTTTATTTGATCACCATCCTTGGCTACAACTATATGACTTTTGGTTGGATGATTTGGTGTACGCTTAGGTTTGTTATAGCCGTCAACGCCCACCTTTTCCAGTCTTGAATCCTTTTTTGCCGCCATAGCCTTTACCTTTCGCTTTATGCGCTGAGTCCTTCATCAGTTTTCCGTCTGGCATGTAATGATAGCCTTTTGGCGCTTGTTTAGCCATTATTTTTCCTTGGCAGTCTTTGCAGCCTGCTTAAATGCCGCCGCCGTAGGAGCACCTTTAGAACCAGGCTTTCTCATCCGATCAGGCGTCTCTCCACGGGCCTTCTGAGACGCAATTCTCTTCCGTTTTGCTTGAATGTTGGCATACAAACCCTTTTTACCAGACATTTTATTAAGACGGGTATATTATGATTCCGTTTATAGGGATCATACTATGAATGGTTAATAAAGTGTCTAAAAGAGAATTTAATACTCCTGAAAGGGATAGTTGGAACGCTCCTATCCACCAAATACTAAAGGCAATAGATGCTCACAATGCTGCCTTTTTTGTAGATAGAAATCTCTGGCACATCGAAAAAGCAGAAATGCTTCGCTGCTACTTGCATGAGCTGAAAACTTGGATTCACAAACAGGAGTCAATTTCAAATGAGAAACAACAATGACGACTTTTTTGGTATTTCACAACCACCAAAACTTAAGCTGCAATTATTTAAAGATTTACGCAAATCGGTAAAAACAAATATAGCACCAATTGATTTTTTAATTGTTGCCTTCCTTATCTGGCTAGAAGAAATTTACATTGAATATAAGGTAGAAAAAGAAATAGATGATGCCATCAAACAATACCACAAAGAAATAGATGAAATAGAAAAAGATTGGAAAGAAACCGCTACAATTAAAGAGGAATGGAACAATGGATCAATTCCCCTTCCCACTCTTTCCATCAGCAATCCTGTAATCGAAAAAGATGAAACACCTTGAACCTTATAAGTTGGATATTGATGTTGTAGACTTTTATTATTTGAAAGGATTTGAAACTGACACTAAAATATTGAATAAAGTTATTGAAATTATCGATGTCTACTCAACCGCATCAACTGTTGCAGAAATGGGTGAGAGACGAATAACGGATTTCAGGACCAGTAAAACCTGTTATTTTGATCAGCATATTACCAAAGAAACTAAACATCTGGAAAATAAAATTATAGATACTGTTAAAATACCCCTGAATAAATCAGAGCCAATCCAAGGTCAAAAATATGAAATCGGTCAATATTTTAAAGAGCATACTGATTTCTTTCCTTTAAATTCTGAAACATATAGAATTTTTGCACCCAATGATAATCAACGTACCTGGACGTTTATGCTTTATTTGAATGATGTCGAAGAAGGTGGATTTACAAGGTTCCCGCAATTAAAACTTCAATTTAAACCTAGAGCAGGCGATGCTTTACTTTGGAATAATCTGCTTCCAGGAACTGATATTGAGAACGACTGGACCAGCCATCAGGCTTTACCACCCGAGTCTGGCAAGAAATATATCATCACTCAGTGGTTCAGGAAAAAAGATTATAGAACACCTATAACTTCAGGTTATGAAATACCAGTAGATCGCCTCTCGCGTCCCTGTGGCGGCCCTGGGGGCTTTGATGATTTCGTGGAACGTTGGCACGAATAAATAAAATATCATTAATTATGACTTATAATTAAGCAGAAATCTTTAAGAGCATGACCATTTCCGTTGACACCTAAAGAAGTGCTGATATCATTGAGGTGACCTTAACGGTCGACACGCCTGTTTTAAAAGTTTTACAATTTGCACACGTTGGTCAATCCTTTGATGACTACCGCTATGAACTTGTCTGCCAAGCTGAAAGCAAAGTTTGCTCGTATATCGAAGCGACTGCAAAAACTATCGGACTCTCAGACGATTGACGACAATCGTCTTGAAACCATCCTCGAAACTTATCGGGATGAAGCATTAAGAGAGGAATATGCCCAGGTTGCTATGGGGTTCTTCATCCAGCATTACTTTAGCAAGGAATTTGATCGCTTTGCTGTTGAATGCGAAATGGACATCCCTGAATGCATTGCCTCCCTTTCTTATTGTATGGCAGACGCCATGATACTTGCCAGACGTTAGACTGTTTAAGGATCAGGCGTAAGGAAAGGGGCTTTGCCCCCATTTTTTTGTGGAACTCTAACGGAGTCGCGAGAGCATAGATGCTTTCTACTCAGGTGCGTCTCAGGGTTGAGTTCATTTGCGAAAGAATAAGGTTTAGGGCACCTGTCGAACTAGAAGACATGGCGTGGATTCAAAAATGGGCAGATCATAATCCAAGTGTTGCGACAATGCTCAGTCAGGCCCGTAGGGCCGCGATTCTTGGTGATGACCCTACGGATCTCGATGATTTTTGTCAAGCCCTTGATATTGGTGAGCCGGATCCATCTGATCATTTAAAGGGGCCTCAAGATCCTCTAGCTCTCGCAGAGTGGTTCCAAAACAAACGTAAATGGTTCAGGGGTATTGATTGATTAAGTTTTTGTAACGGTCCTGTCATTTCAATGCGTATGGCGTATGATAGGGGAGAACAACAGGGAATATCCCCATGGAACGCCACGAACTCATCCGCCAAGCAATTCAAAATGCTGGTTCATCTTTTATTTCCGTCAATTTCCGCAAAGTAGACGGCACTAAACGTCAACTGACCTTCAACCCACGCGATTTTAACGACATCAAAGGCACTGGTAAATCTTGCCTTGATCCGAATATCTTCCGCATTCGCGAAACCCAAAATAAAGAAAATGATCGCAAACCTGCATGGCGTAGCTTTGATGCACGTCGTGTTATTAGCATCAGAACTAAAAACGAAGTAATTTATTTCTCTTCTTAATAGCTGACGATCGAGGTCGAGGAGTAGAAAAGTACATCCAAAAAAAGCTAAAGCAAAAGCATTACAAACACTTGACAAAAATCGTCAAGGCTGACTAAACTTGGACTTGCATTTCGGTAAAAATTCTTAAAAGATCAAGAAACTTGTAGATTTCTCCTGTGATTTCTCATGATCACATGCAGGTTTGCTACGATTAACACAGAACCCATCGGGTGTTCCCTTGAAATCTCTCAACCCCACTCTTTCTGTCAATTTAACAACTCTTAAGTGGTCCGCCTCGGGCGAACTTGCAGACCATGATCGTCTTGCGGCATACCGCTATTCATCTTGCTGTGATGGACTCCCGCTTCGGTATGCTTTTGAGCAATTATCCGATCATGTTAAACAAAATCACCAATGCTGAGAGATATCATACGCTGTCACGGCACTGGCTGCCACTATGAGCGTAGACAGCGGTATTAAGATTGGCTAAACTTTCATTCGCTGCCAATGCTGTGCTACGGCTGTGACGTTGAAGCGGTACGACGTACCCCAGAAGGGTTGCCTGCCTTTGCAGAGGAAATGGCACCTTTAATTGCCGCCGCCCTTTGTGCCTTGCATGAATTCGTCCGTATGGATCTACCGCTTGGTGACACCGACGCTGATGCTGGTGTGTTCGCTGCACACCAAGCGATTCACGGATGCATTGAGTGCATCGCCGCCGAGCTTGAAGCCCAGTAGTCAGACCCTCTAATGAATAACGACATGACGTGGTGCCAAGGAATTGGCTGCCCGCTCAAAGACCGTTGCCTCCGGCATATAACACCAATACCTTCGGGTGTCCCATTGTCTTTTGCGGACAATCTGAATGATGAAAGGGCACACCTTTGCGCCTATTACATTCCACAAGAAATCTGCTAAGCTTTGGATCCAAACCTTTTTCGGAGGGGGCCGAATAGTCCGCTGACGGCAGGCAGCGGTGAGATTGAATCACCAAAGGCTCGTGTTGCCGTACTTGAAGCCAACCAAAGAAGGCTCCCTCTCGTCTGGGTCTGGGAAAGCATTAAATTGCCCCCAGACCTAAGCCTGAGGGCGCAGCAGCATCGTAACGCCACTGGGTGAAGTTTAATTATACTACCATACTTGTCCCCCTTACGCCAGAAAAAAACGAGCGGCGCTTCAAGGACTGTATGGAGTAGATCGACAGCTTGACCCACGAAAAGCTGGTAGAATTGATGGGCGAAGAATGGCTGGAAGACTACTACCGCCAGTTTCCTTAGTCACTTGCTCTAACAACCATGACCCAAAAAGATTACAAGCTGGAGCTGCTTGCAGCAATCGAAAACAATCGAGACAAGGATGCGCTCACCGTGACACGTGAGTTTATGGCCAAGAAAACTTTGGACGATCTTTATACCAACAACGACGAGGGTATGAAACGTCTTGCTGACAGCTAGTAGTCTTTGACCCTTCACACCCTGTCTACATTTCACCTACCACCACCTAACCAATGTCCGATCTCAACGTCACCTGGAACATCGCCAATCTTGAGCGGGAGACCGCTGATGGCTATGTCTACACCGCTCACTACACCGTGGATGCTCACGACGGCACCTATTCCGCCGGCGCTTACGGCTCGATTGGCCTTGAGCGTCCCGAGAACTTGATTCCCTTCGCCGATCTCACCAAGGAGCAGGTGATCGAGTGGGTCAAGGAGGCCCTGGGCGGGGACAAGGTGCTGGAAATTGTCCAGGCCCTGCAGGGCCAAATCGAGGAACAGCGCCAGCCCTCAAAGGCTGCAGGGGTTCCCTGGGCCACTTGATGGAAAAACACCTTGCTACAGCTTGAAAATGGGATTGCTAGCGGTTTTGATTTAGATGGCGGAACGTATTGATCTCCGGTCGGAAAACTAAGCAGTCCGGCTAAATAGCCACTCGGACAGCCACATGGCTAACACAATCAAGCTCAAGAGTTCTGCAGTTGCTGGAAAGGTGCCAACCACCAGCGATTTGGCGCTGCGAGAGCTTGGCATCAACACCTATGACGGCGCTTTGTACATGAAGCGCAATCAGGGCAGCGATGAGATTGTGAGAATCGCTTTTGCGAATCAAGACTATGGGCTGATCACGGGTAGCACTAGCGGGACGTTGGACTACGGAGCCCTCACCTAATGGCCACCCAAGTACAGAATCGTCGCGGCACCACTGCGGAGCACAGCACCTTTACGGGTGCAGTGGGTGAGCTCACTGTGGATACCGACAAGGACGTTGTTGTCGTTCACGACGGCAGCACAGCCGGTGGTGTACCGCAAATGCGGGAGAACGGCAGCAACTCTGCCTTGGTCCTTGGCTCTGCTGGTACGCCGAGTCTGAAGTTCACCGGCGACACAAACACCGGCATTTACTCTCCCGGCGCAGACCAAGTAGCCATCAGCACTGGTGGGTCTGAACG
>Ga0194130_10002475_pt1 | contig 26699 bp, 17 predicted proteins | sample TA2KigsurfametaG_FD_160084 | JGI IMG/M metagenome (GOLD analysis project Ga0194130, IMG submission 160084) | Freshwater microbial communities from Lake Tanganyika, Tanzania - TA2015050 Kigoma 12 surface | ecosystem: Environmental > Aquatic > Freshwater > Lake | place: Tanzania: Lake Tanganyika... | reverse complement strand
GGGAGCCGGGGGGGGGCGGGCGGGTTCCCGGCCTCCGGATCCCGCGACTGCCGCCGCCAGGAACCTTGAGCCCAAGGGGCGGGTGACGATTGGGGCGGGCCGAGGGTGGCCTTCTCCCGCGTCCCTGGCCGGCCTGATGGGAGTTGATCCGCAGCGAGCCGCCCGGCGACCCTGAAATCCATGACCGGGATCCTGTTCAACCCCACCGCCCAGGGCGAGAAGGCGCTCCGGTTCCGGGATCGGCTCTCGGCGCTGGGGGCCGGTGTCCGGGTCGTCCCCACCCGAGGGCCCGGCGACGCGCGGGGCCTCGCTGCGGCCCTCGCGAGGGAGGGGTTGGAAACGATCGTCGCCGCGGGCGGGGACGGCACCGTCAACGAGGTGCTCAACGGCCTGGCCGACGTGCCCGGAGCCCTTGAAGCCACCCGCCTGGCCGTGATCCCGCTCGGAACGGTCAATGTCCTGGCCAAGGAACTCGGGATTCCGTCCAGCTTCGACGCCGCCTGGCAAGTCGTCCACCAAGGGCGCGAACGGCGCATCGATTTGCCCCAGGCGACCTTCGTGGGCGCGGAGGGGCGGCCGGAGACGCGTTGCTTCGCCCTACTCGCCGGCGCCGGACTTTCCGCTCGGGCCATCGCCGGTGTCGATTGGTCCCAGAAGAAACGTTTTGGACCGTTGGCCTATCTGGTCGCCGGAGCCCGGGCCATGCGTCCACCGCATCCCCTCGTCACGGTGACCACCGTCTCCCATTCTGCCATGGGTCCCGTCGTGGAGATCGGATCCGGCCATTACTTCGGTGGGCGGCTGGAACTTTTCCCGGCAAGCCGCCTCGACGATGGCCGACTCGGGATCACGGTGATCACCCGGCTGGACTGGGCCACCCTGATCGGGACCTGGATCCGGATGACCTTGCGGCGGATCCGCACGTCGTCGGTTCGTCAGGTCTTTCAGGCCGACCAACTCCACCTCGCCTGTGCCGGACCCATGGGCTTGCACCTCGATGGCGACCTGGTCGGAGCCCTCCCGGCCTCCATCACCGTGCGACCAAGAGCCCTGCGGGTCGTGGTGCCGTGAGCGGTTCCGCTGCGGGATTCCCTGCCCGCATCGGAAGGCACCACGTGTCAGCTACTGCATTGACGACATCGGACAATGCCATCAAACTCCAAATCGGGGTCGCTTGCAAATCCAACCACTCGACGAGGTGTACGCGCGGGCCAAGCAGGTCTGCCAGACCCGGGAGATACCGCTGGCCGAGTTCGTCCGGCGAGGAATCTAATACACCCTCAGCGTTTATGCTTCCGATTCGGACGCCCGCCGCAACAATGGAAGTCGGTAAAATCCAAGAAACTCAGGGCGGTGATCCGTCAACCATGATCAGGTTTTTGGTCATTGCGCTGGTATTGGCAACTGGTTGCTCGCAACCGAACCCGACCGACTTCGAAATATCTGTGGTCAAAACACCTACCACCGACCCAGATCGTCAAGAGACGCAGGTTCGTTTCCGAGTCCCGCCCGAATCAGCGATCCAGGTTGCCAGTGGTTGGGGCAAAGAAACTATTTACACGGACCGACCCAATTCAGACGGCGTGTTTGCCGCCAAGCTGGTGGTGACTCGCGACAAGCCCGGCGACGACGACGGTTTCCGCCGATTCGCGGCCTTCATCAACGTCGGCAGGCCGGAAAGAAAGCTGGGAAGTCATATCATCTTCACCTTCGCCTAGGATCGATCACTTGAGGATTTGCTCGAGGTCACTGCAACCAGCGGGCCGGTTCAATTGGGAATTCCGCATCGTCTTGGAACTCTCAACGGAAAACCGATCACCCTTCTTGTGCGCCCGGGTGTCGGATTGCCTCGATTGGGTTCGGACCGCCTCCAGTAAACGGCAAGCCCCGCAGGTGGGATTTGGCCGATAGAACCCGAATTCCCGACATGAATCCTTTGAGAAACCGCGTGCGGTCCTTGTTGGGCTGGCTGGTCCTGGCGATGGGTTGGATCCACGTGGCCGTCGCCGAGCCGCAGGCTCAAACGGCACGACCTCCGCAGGGAGTTGCCGACCAGGCCGAGTGGCTGGAGAACATGATCCGCTTCCACCGGTACACCGCCGCCGAGGTTCGCGCGGCCACCGGGCTGAGCGATGAGGTGATCGCGGCGGCCCTGAAGCAGTGGGGCATGCCGGCCGATGCTTCATCGGGTTCCGGGGCGGCGGGTGGAACGATCCGCGTCCTGCCCTATCCCGGCGGCCGGCATCCGCGATTGGGATTCTTCGAGGGCGCGATCGATCCGCAGCGTGACACCAAGGTCAGTCTGTTCCCTCCTTGGGACAACGGGGGCCAGGTGGTGGTGGATGTCCCTGAGGCAATCTGGTCCCACCTCGGCTTGAATTACCTCGCTCACCGACACATTCCAACGATCTGGGAAAAAGCCGGCCAACCCTTGGAACCCGTGGAATGGAGCCGGCGTGCTGACGGTTCGCTGGCCATGATGCGGACGCTGCCCGACGGGGTGGCCTTTGGGACCCGGGTGACGCCGGGGGTGGGACACGCGGAATTCCGGGCATGGGTGCGCAACGGCAGCACCCAGGCCTTGCGGCAGCTCAGCGCCCAGGTCTGCGTCCTGCTCGGGCGGGCCACCGGTTTCGCCGATGCCGCGGCGGGTCGGCGGATCCTCGAGGCGCCGTTCGCGGCCGCGGCCGATGCCAGCGGACGGCGCTGGGTGATCACCGCGTGGGACGGGCTGAACCGCGTCTGGCAGAACCCCCCGGTGCCCTGCATCCATGCCGATCCCCGGTGGAGCGACTGCCCGCCCGGTGAGACGCGCGAGGCCCGTGGCTGGGTCTGGTTCTTCGAGGGCGCCGACCCGGTGCCTGAGTTCGACCGCCTGCGCCGGGAGTTCCTGGCGCGGCCATTGCCGGAGATCCGTCGCCGGCAGCCCATCCCCGAGAAGCTCGTGGTGCTGACCTTCGACGACTCGGTGGCCTCGCTGCATGCGAATGTGCGGCCTCTGCTGAAGGAGTTGGGTTTCGGGGCGAGCTTCTTCATCACCGAGGGCTTCAGCTTCCTCACCAACAAGACCGACTACATGACCTGGCAGCAAATTGCCGAACTGCACCGCGACGGCTTCGAGGTCGGCAACCACACCCGCAGCCATGTGGGCATCGGCCCCGATGTGCTGGGCCGCCTCCGCGAGGAATTGACGCACATCGACGCGTTGTGTGTGCGGCATGGCATCCCCAAGCCCATCAGCTTCGCCTACCCGGGCAACGCCATCCATCCCGGGGCGTTGGCGGTGCTCAGGGACCTGGGCTTCCGCTGGGCCCGACGAGGTGCGCAACCAGAGTTCGCCTACGAGACCGGTCGGGGCGTGGCCTATGAACCGGAGTGGGACCACCCGCTGCTGATCCCCACCACCGGCGACGCTCGCCCCACCTGGACGCTGGAGAACTTCCGGCACGCGGCCGAGCAGGCACGCGGCGGCCGGATCGCGGTGCTGCAGTTCCACGGGGTGCCCGACCGGGATCACCCCTGGGTCAACACGCCGCTCGAACGTTTCCGCGAGTACCTGCAGTGGCTGAAGAACAACGGATACCGGGCCATCGCCCTGCGCGACCTCGACCGGTACATCGATCCGTCAGACGCCCCGCAAGACCCGTGGGCGGTCATCCGCCGCCGCCAATACCTCACGTCCTTGCCGGCACCCAAATAGCGCGCTGGGCGTGGGGCCGGTTCAGGGGGCCTCGGCCGGTGCCTTGCACCACTCGGCCCTGGCCGAAGGCGGGGTGGCGCAGTCGGCGTGCAGGATGGCTCCGAAGCGCATGGTGAAGGCGTCGCCGCGAGGCACGGTCACCCGGCTCTTTTCGCCCTGTTTCATGGCTTCGCGCCCGAACGGATTGGCCACGAAAACGCCGTAGTCGCGATTGTGCCACCAACTGGGACGGAAGTTCGTGGGATCGGCCACGATCTGGATGCCGAGCCGCCGCCCATCCACGGTGCCGGAGTAGTCGCACCAGGCCGCGGCCCGGCCCCAGGTGGCCGAGGCCGAGGTGCGTCCTTCGCTGCTGGTGAGCAGACCGCCGTTCTTCTCGGTCAGCGGCGTGGCCACCCGCGCGGCGAAACCCATCTCCTCCTGATCCCCGAACACCAGGTCGCCCACCTCGCTGCGGAAGGTCGCCTCCCAGAGCAGCACCGTGGCTCCCGGCCGGGCACGGCAGGTGATCCGATGGCGCACCTCACCGATCACGGCACCCTTCGGGTCGACCAGGTGGTTGTCGGTCGCGAAGGTGAGGCGTCCGTCGCGGGCCTCCGGACGGTGGGCGAATCCCCGGTGCACGATGCGCCCGCGGTTGCGCCAGAAGTCCACGCCGTTGATGTCGCCGAAGGCCAGCCACAGGCCGGGGTGCATGGTGTCGTGGTCCACGGCGTCCAGCTGTGGACGGGGCGGGTGATGCCGGCTGACCCGATGGCCTCCAGGGGCGTGGAGATTCGCGAAATGCGGTCGAAGGATGCGGTCGTCCTGAAGGACGAAGTCGGCCAGCGGGAACCCGCCCCGGGTGAGGTGCAGTCGTCCCGGGCTTTCGGAGACGGCGAGCGTGTCGGCGGTGGCGATTGCCGCGGCGGGCGTCGCGGCCCCGGAGGTGGGACCCGAGCCCGGAGAACCGCCCGGGGCCGGCGCGCCCTGACGCACGAGGTAGGCCGCGAGATCGGCCACGGCGCGGGCCGGCAGGACAGTGTCATAGGCCGGCATGGCCGATTGGGTCGCAGACCCGCGGGCCGTGATCCTGGCCTTGGGGATCGTTTCACGGCGTCCGTTGGCCAGTCCCAGCGTCACGCTCAGTCCGCTCTCCTCGAGCAGGATGCCGGAGAGTTCCAAGTCGGCGGTCTCCACCCGATGCAGGCTGAAGCCCTCGGTGATGACGGCGTTGGGCTCCAGGATCGATTGCACGAGGTGCTGGACGGGGACCCGGGCCCCCACGACCGAGAGGTCCGGGCCGAAGCCCTGTCCATGGCCGTCGAGCCGGTGGCACTGGAAGCATCCCGCGCCCTGAGGGTGGTGGAAGAGCCACGCCCCGCGCCGGGGATCACCCTCCGGGAAGCGCTCCAACGCCTGCGCCACCGCGGTCTCGCGGGCAGGCGGTGCCGGCAAGGACATCTTGGCCGGGTACAGGTGCTTCGGCTCGGGGCCGAGGTCGGTTCCGGCAGACGGGCTGGCTGACGAACCGCCCAAGGGGCGTCCGCGCACCATCAGGGATGCCCCCTCGCCGGTGGCCTTTTCCATCCAACGCGCCGCAAGTCCAGCCACGCGGGTGTCGTCGTCCTTGGCGAGACGCCGGACCTCGGGCTCGGGCAGGGCATGGTCCTCAAGCAGGGCGAGCAAGGCCGCCCGCCGCACCCCGGCGCGCGCATCGGTCAGGAGCGGGCGAAGCTGGCCGGGTTCCTGAAGCGCGCGCAGCGTCTGCCATCCGGCATAAAACACGGTGTCGTCCGTCTCGCGGGCCAGGGCCTCGAGCAGCGAGGGAACGCCGGGGCGGGCCGAGGCGGCGGGCACCCGGCCCAGCGCCTGGATCGTCGCGAAGCGGAGGCGGGGTTCCTGGTCGGCCAAGCGGGAGACGATGGCCGCAGGCAGGGCCTCCTGGTCGAGCCGGGCGACGCGCCGGTGGGCCACGATGCGGACCGACTGGAGCCGCAGGTTCAGGGGTGATTCGGGATCGGCGGCCTGCCGCTCGAACCAGGTGTCGCCGGTGGCGTCTTGCTCGGCGATCCGGCCAAGGGTCCACGCGGTCCAGGTCTGTCGGCCCTCGGGCATCCTCGGTTTGGAGAGGGCCGTGCGCAGGGCCGAAACCACGGAAGCGCCCCGGCGCACCAATTCCTCCTGGGCTTCGACCCGGCGCACGGGCAGGGGGGACTCGAAGGCCTCGAGCCATTGCGGCACCGACCGGCGTGCCGGTGGACGATCGTGCGGAGGGTTGCTCCGCTTCGAGCCACCAGATCCGACCCGCGCGACGCGGAAAATGCGCCCCTCACTGGCAAACTGCCCATCGCGGTATTCCGCGCCGTAGCCGCGGCCCCAGCCCAGCACCCATAGCGCACCGTCCGGGCCGAACTCGAGGTCGGTGGGCCGGAACAGCGCCTTCCCACCCTCGATGAACGGCAGCCAGTCGCCGCCCTCGGGTCGCATCAGGGCGCCGTCCCAGCGAGGACGCCAGAGGAAGGTGGTCTTGCGCAGCCAGTCGTTGATGAAGAAGACGCCGCGATGCGATGCCGGGAAGGCCGGCGAGTCGCCGAAGACGATGCCGGTTCCCGAGCCTTCGAAGAGCGGGCCGCTGACCGGTGCGGAGGGCGCGTGGGGTTCGGTGCCCCAATGGGCGCTCCAGGGATGGTTCCAGCCGAAGTGGGCCCGGTCGAAGGGCATGAAGACCCGGTCGCCGGTGGTCTGGTCGTTGTCGGTGCCCAGCCAATGGAACCCGGTGTCGAAGGTGATGTCCCAGGGGTTGCGGGAACCCCGCGAGACGATCTCCAGGTTCCGTCCGTCGGGATCGCAGCGCAGCACGCCGCCCTCGCGTCCCCAGTCGTCTTCCGGATCGTGGTAGTTCTTCTCGTAGCGGCCCTTGGCGAAGGTCCTGGCGGCCGGATGATCGGGCGACCCCGGCGGGGCGGTGACGCCCCAGAGGTTCCGGAAGGCCTTCGGCGCAACCCGCCCCGGCTGGGACAGTCCCTTGGAGTTGCCCTTGCTCATGTAGAGCTTGCCGTCGGGGGCCCAGTTCAGGCCGTGCAACCCATGCTCCAGGTTCCCGAGGTCGGTGTAGAGGCGCACGTACTCGTCGGCCTCGTCGTCGCCGTCGAGGTCCCGGACGATCGTCAGGTCGGGCGCATTGGCCACCCACAGGTCACGGCCGCGCCAGGCCAGTCCCTGGATGGCGTTGAACCCGGTGGCGAAGACCTTCGTCCGGTCGGCCTTGCCGTCGCCATCGGTGTCCAGCACCCAGACCACGCTGTCGCCCGGGGTTTTCGGCGTCGGGCTGCGGTACTGCGGACCCATGCCCACGCACAGTCGCCCCTGCAGGTCGAAGGCCATGGAGCAGGGCTGACGCACCAGCGGGTCGCGGGCGAAGGTGGTGATCTCGAAACCCGGCGGCACCGTGGGCATGGCCTCTCGGTCGGCGTTGGGATCCTCGAAGTCGGCGGCGCTGCAAGCCAGGGCGGGAATCCAGGCGAGAGCCCACCGGCGCAGGGTCTGTCTGGTGCGGGCCGCATCGCGGGGGCGGCAGCGGGTTTGAGGAGGGTTCATGGGTTCGCAGGGGTCGAGGTTCGCGGTGCGTCGAGATCGGTGCCGGTGGTGTCGGGCGCCCATCGGATGGCGATCACCCCCAGGAGGTAGACCAGTCCGCAGACCGCACCGATGCGGGGATAGGATCCGCCGAGAGCCACGAAGAGTCCGCCCGCCGCCAGGACGCCGGCGGCAGTGACGAAGCGCCCGACATTGTAGGCGATGCCGCTGCCGGCGGCGCGCACCTCGGTGGGGAAGAGTTCCGGTAGGTAGAGGGGCAGCCAGCCGAAGAACAGCGTGGCCACGAACCCTTGGGCGAAAACGGTCGGCAAGAACCCCGGGGCGAGCGGGCGGGTGCCCACGAAGAGGAACCCGGTCAACGCCGCCGAGGCCAGGCTCATCCACGCATAGGCCCGGCGTCGGCCGAACGCCTGGGCGATTTGCGCCCCGCAGAAGCTCCCGAGCACGGCCCCGAGCGCCCAATACCCCTGCGCCGAGGCCTTGTAGCCGGGCGCCGCCCCACCGGCTACCGCATCGGCCCACGGGATCATCCACTTGCTGGCCGACCAGGCCCCGACCAACGGGATCGACCCGATCAGGATGCCCACCAGCGTGGTCTGCAGGAGGGGCGGGGTGAACAGCGTCCAGAATACCGGGAGGCGTTTGCTCAGGTCGTTGCCCCCGCCGTGGGAGGCCGTGACCCGCCGGTTGCGCCAGAGCGGCGACTCGGGCACCACCGTCAGGGCGGCGAGCCCCAGCACCGCCGGCAGGGCACCCCATTGGAAGAGCCAACGCCACGAATCCGGCGTCAGCGTCCAGATGCGCACGACCTGCGAGAGCAGCAGGATGCCGCCGTTGAGGGCGGCTCCCATCAGGCCGGCGACCAGTGGCCGGGACTTGTCGGGCCAGCATTCGGCCGCCAGCGCCACGGCATTCGGCCAAACCCCGCCGACGCCCAAGCCCACCAGGAACCGGAGCAACAGCATCTGACCCTGGGTTTCGACCAAGGCCCCCAGACCTGCGAAGACCGAGTAGAACAGCACGCTGACTCCGAGCGCCCGGGTGCGGCCCACCCGATCGCCGAGGCCACCCAGCACGATGCCCCCGACCGCCGCGCCTAGCATCAAGGCGGCGGTGAAGCGGGCGAACCAGTCGCCCCCGAGGGTCGGGGTATAGGCGCTGCCAAGAAGCGACTTCGACACGGACAGCGAGGCGACAGGCATGAGGCCCAACTCCACGCCATCGAAGAGCAGGGCGAGGATCGCGGTGGTCAGGACACCCCACCGGGCCGGTCGGGACAGTGCGGGCGTCATGGTCCAGGGGCGGCCGGCCGTCGCCGCAGCAGTTCGAAGACGGCGCTGTTGTCGAGGTCGCCGAGGCCTGACGACTCGGCTTGCTCGAGCAGGCGTGTGTGCAGAGCGCCCAGGGGCAATTCCAGGCCGTTCCCGCGGGCGCTTTCGAGGATGAGCCTCAGGTCCTTCAGGTGCTGGGACAACCGGGCCTGCGGGGTGTAATCGCGACCCAGCATCTTCACCCCCTTCGCGTCCATGGCCCGTGAATAGGCCATCGATCCCTTCATGGCCTCGAGGGCCACCGCACCGTCCACGCCGACGGCCTCGGCGTAGGCCAGTCCTTCTGCGAGGGCCAGGCGATTGAGTCCGAGCACCAGGTTGGTGATCAGCTTGAGGCGCGAGGCGCTGCCGCAGGGACCGCAGTGCAGCACCCGGGCCCCGAGCACGGGCCAGAGTGTCGACAACCGCTGGAACGCCTCGGCCGGACCGCCGACGAAGACCGTGGCCAGTCCGTCCCGCGTCTGCGCGCTGGATCCGGAGACGGGGGCCTCCTGATAGCACACCCCGCTTGCGGCGAGGTCGTCGGCCATCGCGCGGGCCGCCCCCGGATCGCCGGTGGTGCTGTCGATGAGGTCCAAGCCGGGCCGCCAGTCCGCGCGCATCGATTCCAGCACCGAGCGGACCACCTCGTCGGTATAGAGGCAGACCAGCACGGTGTCGCAGTCCCGCAGCGGACGGTCCGTCCAGCGGGCCCCGGCTTCAAGCAGCGCATCGGCCTTCCCGCGGGTGCGGTTCCACACGAGCACTTCGTGACCGGCGCGCAGCAGGCGCTCGGCGAAGGCCGAACCCATCAGTCCCAGGCCCACGATGGCGACGCGGCGACGTCGCATCCCGGACGATGGCGAGCCGGGCAGGGACTCGTCCGCAGGACCGTCGTGGCAGGCCGGGGGCATGGCGTGGAGGATGACAGGGGCCGCCACCATGCGAAGCCAAAACCGGAATCCAAAACCCGCTTGCACGGCCGCCGGGGGCCTCCGCTGGCCCGGTGGCATGATCCCTCGTCGAACCTTCCCGGGCGTGGTTTTCCGGGTCTCGCCATCCTGGCGGTCGCCGGCCTGCTGGTCCTCCTGCCGGCGGCCTTGGCTGCGGAAGCCCGCTGGTGGAAGGGCAACCTGCACACCCACTCCCTCTGGAGCGACGGCGACGACTTCCCGGAATCCATCGCCGCGTGGTACAAGGACCACGGGTATCACTTCCTGGCCCTGTCGGACCACAACCGGATGCTCGAGGGCGAGCAGTGGGTGACCGGGTCGATGAAGAACCACTTCCCGGAGGCACTGGAGAAAAACCGACGGCGTTTCGGCGGCGACTGGCTGGTCCAGAGGACGCTGCAGGGCACCAACCAGTACCAGCTCAAGACCCTGGCGGAGTTCCGGGGCCTCCTGGAGCAGCCGGGGCGCTTCCTCATGATTCCCTCGAAGGAGATCACCAGCGGGCACCTGTCGTTCCCGGTGCACATCAACGCGACCAACCTGCGGCGGAAGATCCCGGCGCAAGGCGACACCAACGTGCTCGATGTGATGCAGCGGGGTGTCGACGCCGTGCTGGAGCAGCGCCGCCAGACCGGCCAGCCGATGTTTCCCCACATCAACCATCCGAACTTCGGCTGGGGCATCACGGCCGAGGACCTCATGCAGGTGCGCGGCGAGCGGTTCTTCGAGGTCTACAACGGGAACCCGGCCGTCCATAACGTGGGCGACACCGTGCACGCCGGCATGGAACGGATGTGGGACATCGTGCTGGCGCGGCGCCTCGGGAAGCTCGACCTGCCCCCGATGCACGGGCTCGCCGTCGACGATTTCCACCACTACCACCGCCACGGGAGCGACCAGAGCAACCAGGGGCGGGGCTGGGTGATGGTGCGGTCGGAGCAGTTGGATGCGCCGTCCCTCGTGGCCGCGCTGGAGTCGGGGGATTTCTACGGCAGCAGCGGGGTGTCCTTGCGCCGCCTCGAGCGGACCGGCAACACGATGCGGGTCGAGGTCGAGGCGGAACCCGGGGTGAACTACACGATCCGCTTTGTCGGAACCCGCCGCGGTTTCGATGCCACCCGTTCACCGGTGATGTCCGCCAAGGGAGAGCCCATCCGGGCCACCTGGCGCTACAGCCACCGGATCGGCGAGACCTTGGCCGTGTCGGTGGGGCCACGGGCCCGGTACACGGCCAGGGGCGGTGAACTCTACGTCCGCGCGGTGGTCACGTCCTCGGAGAGGATCGCCAACCCGTCCCGGAAGGGTGAGACCGCCGCCGCCTGGATCCAACCCTGGCAGCCTCGCTGACGCTTCGCGGAGGACCGGCGGCGGGGGCCTTGGAACACCCGATCGAAGGAGCGCTCAGGGGGCCAGCCAGAAGAAGACGACCGCCACCAGCGTGGGCGGCAGCGCCCCAAGGAACAGACCTCCCGGGCTGATGCCCGAGGCCTTGAACACCTCCGAGTTCTGCAGGATGCCCGCGCCGGCCGGGTTGGGGGCGTTGGCGATGACCGTCAGGCCGCCGCCGGTGACGGCGCCTGCGACGAGCGCATACTTCATCGGCTCACCGATGCCATCCACCAGCGACCCAAGGTAGGTCAACGCGGCGTTGTCGGTGATGGCGGTCAGGCCGGTGGCCCCGAAGTAGAGGGTCGCCCCGTCCATCCCCGTGATCAGGGGCTTGAGCCACCACGATTGCAGGGATCCGAGGGTGACCAGACCGGCGAGAAAGAATCCCACGAGCAGTCCCTCGCGGAACTTCAGTCCGTCCTGGTGGGGCAGTGTCGAGTAGACGACCCCGAGGAACATCATGAAGACCCCGAGGAAGACATCCGGGTGATGGGCGAAGGCGACCACGCAGGCCAGGAGTCCGAGGTGGGTGGCCGTCAACCAAGCCGGCGTCCGGTCCTCGTCGCGGCCGAGCACGGGCACCTTCGCCAATTCGGACCGGAAGGCCGCGGCGACGAGTACCGTCGAGGTCAGGCAGGCGGCGGCCGCGCGCCAACCGAAGTGGGTGAACAGGTAGGCGCTGTCCCATTGCCACTTGGAGGCCACCATGAGGACGGGGGGCGCGGCGAAGTGGGTCAGGGTGCCTCCGATGGACACGTTGACGAAGAGCAGGCCCAGGGTGGCGTAGGCGAAGCGCGGACGGATGCCCCGGTCGAAGTAGCGCTGCTTGAGCAGGATGGCCAGCAGGGTCATCGCGGCGGGCTCGGTGATGAAGGATCCCAGCAGGCTGCCGAAGGACAGGGCCGCCACGTAGAAGGCTGTCGCCTCGCCGAGCGGGATCAGGCGCGAGACCCACAGGATCATCCGCTCGGCGAGCGCGACGACCGGCCGGGTGGCGGCCATGACCATCACCACGAACACGAACTTCGGCTCGGTGAAGTTCAGGCTGTCGATGTGGGCCACCGCCTTCTGGACCGAACCGCCGAGGATCCCGATGGCCACGAAGAGCAGGGCCGCCCACAGGCCGAAGACGATCTCGGTCTCGGCCAGAAAGTGCAGCAGGCTCTGTCGGACCGAACCCTTCGGCTGATGGTGGGACCAGTCCGCGAAGCGCTTGATGCAGAAGGTATGCAGCACGGCCAGGGTGAACAGCCCCGTGGCGAGGAGTTCGGCTGAGGTCGGCTTCATGTCCAGAATAAAGCTTGAGGATCGCCGAAAACACTCGGTTCGTCGAGCCTTCGTCCATCGGGACAGCCCGGGCGGGCCGCGGACCAGCGATCCGCAAGGTCCTGTCGTTCTGCGCTTCCCGGACCGCACCGGTTGCCCGACCATGGTCCCATGATCTCGCGGTTTCCAACCTGCTGGCGCCGCCTGCTGTCCCTCCTCCTGATGTGGACCGTGGTCGAAACATCCGCCGCGCCATCACGGCCGCCAAATGTCGTGCTCATCTATTGCGACGACCTGGGCTGGGGAGACCTCGGCTGCTTCGGCAACCGCAGGATCCGGACTCCCCACATCGACCGCCTGGCCCGCCAGGGAACCCGGTTCACCTCGTTCTACGTGGCCCAGGCCGTGTGCTCGGCGTCGCGCGCCGCCCTGCTCACCGGCTGCTACGCCAACCGTCTGGGCATCCATGGCGCCCTTGGCCCAAAACAAAAAATCGGCCTCCACCCGGACGAGATGACGCTCGCCGAGGTGCTCAAACCCCGGGGCTATGTCACGGCCATCGTCGGCAAGTGGCACCTGGGAAGACCGGTGGAGCTCCTGCCGACACGGCAGGGTTTCGACGAGTACTTCGGCCTGCCGTACTCCAACGACATGTGGCCCGAGAACCCCAATGCGGCCAAGAACGCCTACCCGCCTCTGCCGCTCATCAACGGCGAGCGGGTGGTCGAGGAGATGCCCGACCCGTCGCAGCTCACCCGCCGGTACACCGAGCACGCCGTCTCCTTCATCGACCGGAACGCCTCACGGCCCTTCTTCCTCTACCTGGCGCATTCCATGCCCCACGTGCCTCTGTTTGCGGGCGCGCGATTCGCGGGGCGTTCGCGGCAGGGACTCTATGGTGACGTCATCGAGGAGATCGACGCCTCGGTGGGCGAGGTGCTCTTGGCGCTCAAGCGCCACCGGGTCGAGGACGACACGCTGGTGATCTTCACCTCCGACAACGGCCCATGGCTGAGCTATGGCCACCATGCCGGCAGCGCAGGTCCGTTCCGTGAGGGCAAGGGGACCAGCTTCGAGGGAGGCATCCGCGTGCCCTGCGTCATGCGCTGGCCCGGGCACATCCCGAAGGGCCGAACCAATGACACGCCGCTCATGACCATCGATGTGCTGCCGACGGTGGCCCGCCTGGCCGGTGCGCCACTGCCTGCCAAGCCGATCGACGGTCTCGACGTCTGGCCCGTCCTACGCGGGGAACGCGGCGCCACCAATCCCCACCCCGCCTACTTCATCTACTACAACCAGGGCGACCTGCTGGCCGTGCGCAGCGGCGACTGGAAGCTCTTCTTCCCGCACACCTCACAGACGTTGGCCGGCCGGCCGGGCGGCACCAACGGGATGGCCGCCCGTTACCAGCAGTTGCCGGTCGGCACCGAGTTGTACCACCTGCGGCGTGACCCGGGTGAGACGCGCAACGTGATCAACGCCCATCCGGAGGTCGTGGCCCGGCTCACGGCCCTGGCCGAGACCGCCCGGTCGGAACTCGGCGACCGGCGTCTGCAGCGGGTGGGCGCCGGTGTCCGGGAACCCGGCCGGGTGGAATGACTGGCGGCACGATCGGTTTGAACCGGTCGCGGCGGATACAACATCCAGGGGTTGCACTCTGTTGACGGTGCGGTCCCAAACAACCGGAAGCGGTCAGGCGAACCTCGGTGGGAGATTGCGGTGGAGAATTGACGAGCCTCGGGGCCCGGGTGGGCCGACCGATCATTTGACCCGCGATCTTCAAAAACCGCAGCAAAATCTGGCGGAGAGGGGGGGATTCGAACCCCCGTTACGGCTTTTGACCGTAAACCGGTTTAGCAAACCAGCGCCTTCAGCCACTCGGCCACCTCTCCGCTGGTGCCGAAGGAAACCATGCGCGCATTCCCAGGGTCAAGATGGGACTCCAAAAGACCGTGTGGGCGGTGGGCATCAGGGCCGGGAACTCCCGTAGGTGTCCCCCGGGGAAGGTTTTGGGTGATGGCCACGGCGGGGAGGCCGGCAGAGCCGCTGAAGTGGGCTGCAACCGACCGAGCCAACGCCGTCCATCGGAAAAGCCCCCTCGTCCGGAGGGCTTTCCGGCAAGGGGGCCCGCTGGCTTCCCGGCTCGTCGGTCCCAGCCCGCTGCGGGTGTGATCCCGCCTCGCGCCTCGCCGTCCAACGGTCTCCCCGAAAACAGGAAAGTGCTCCTACCGTCTCGGGCTTTCAGAGCTCCATGGTGGCGGCCCGCCGCAGCGCCAGTTGCAGGGGAATCCCGCCGGTGAGCAACGAGGCGAGGACGAAACCGAGGCCGCTGGCCACGGCGCGCCCTGCCAGGGCCTCCTCGCCATGCCACCCCCACGGGCTGCCCAGGGCCAGGAGCAGCACCGAGCCCAGGATGTATACGAAGCTCAACACGAGGCAGAAGGTCCCGCCGAAGCCGCTGACGATCTTGCCCGGGTTGGTCTCGGCGAAATTGGGATAGAGGGTGCCGAGACCCACCGAGAGGGCGTTGAGCACCAGGGTCATGCCCACGATGGCCGCGGCGAAGAAGGCCGTGCGGCCCGCCTCCAGGTGGAGCATCCGGCAGCTCAGGAGCGTGAGGCCGAGCGTCAGAAACCCGGTGAGCACCGAGGCCGTCACGAACTTCCACCAGACGACGCGGGCCAGCCCGAGCGGCGCCAGACCCATGAGCCAGACCCGCCGTCCCTCGAGCGAGAATTGTGGGAAGACAAAGCGTGTGGTGATGGTGGCGAGGTTGAGCGAACAGGCGCCGAGGTTGAGGAAACCCGTCAGAGACACCCAGAAGGCGGAGTCCGACTGCCGCGTGAAGTGGCGCAGGTTTAGCAGGTAAACCGTGAGCAGGCCGAAGAGCATGAGGGTCTGCCCCCATTGGGTGGTGTCCCTCCAGAAGACGCGGATGTCCTTCACCAGGATCGCGCCGATGTCGCCGGGAAGCCCCGGAACCAGCCCCACCCAGCGCTCCAGCAGGCTGCTGGAGGCCACGGACCCCCGGGGCCCGGGACGCGCTCCGAGGCGCTGGCGCAGCCGGCTCCAGCCGCCCAGAAGCGAACCCCGGCCGCGCACGCAACTGGTCGCCTCGTACAGCACCGAGCCGAAGCGCGTCACCGCGATCAACCCGAAGAACAGCGTGTGGCTCAGCAGCACGGCGCCGTAGAAAATCGCCCCGCGGAAGGCACCCTCCACCCAGTGCTGGACCGCCGAACTCAGCCAATAGCTCGGGAGCAGGGGGAACTGCACGACACGGGTGTTGTCGAGGAGGCGGTCGATGACCACCAGCACCCGGTTCTCCAGGAGCATCTCCTCGGTGACCTCCGTGGGGCGCGTCCTCCAGACGACGAACCCGACCAGCAGCGCGATGCCCCCGACCAGCACGATCTGGAAGAGGCGCCGGTCGAGATGGCGCGCCAGCAGCAGCGCGAACCAGGAGCCGGCCACCGCAGGCAGGAGGATGAACAGCACCACAAGGCCCCCGACCATCGGATAGAATTGCCAGTCCACCCGCTGCACATGACCGTAGGCCAGGAGGAGCGGCGCGATCAGGAAGAGGAACGCCCAGGAGGCCAAGACGACCGACTCGAGGAATTTCCAGCGGAAGATGGTCCCCGGGGAAACGGGCAGGGGCAGCAGGAAATCCGATTCCCGATTCCGGAAGAAATTCGAGTAGCTGATCACCAGATTGCTCAGGAGGAGCAGGGCGAAGAGGCAGGCGAAGAGCAGGAAAAGCATCCGCTCGACCAATAGCCCGCCCAGGCCCGGGAAGCGGGACAGGAACCGCAGGCCCTGGAAGAAGAGCCCATAGGCCATGACGGCATATCCGACCAGGAAGATGCCGATGACGGTCACCCAGAGGCGGGATTTTTCGCGAAGCGACAGCGCCTTTCGCGCCATCGACCGCGCATTGACCTGCAGGAGCAGCAGGAACGGGGCGGCCGACCCCGGGGCCGGTGCCCCGACTCGGTTGCCGTCCGGGATCATGGGGTGGATCCTGACCGAATCAGGGGAGGGTCACCACCCGGAAGTAGGCCCCGCCCTCGGTGGTGGACCCCGGCCCTTCCGGCTCGCTCATCACGAGGCTGGTCCCCTCCCCGAGGGCCGTCGCCACGCGCGTCCAGACCGCCGCGGATCCGGCCAGCGTCCGCGTGCGTTCGAGGGCGTAGCGGATGCCGGCCTGTCCGGCCAAGCGCACCTCGAGGCGGCCGGTGGTCGACCAGGCGGGCGTCAGGGCGAATGGCTGGGGGATCGGCTTCGGAGATTCCTGCGACCAGGCCAGCCGGATGTTGCCCTCGTCCTGGATCACCGGGGGGCCCGCATCGAAGAATCCGTCCACGGCGATGCGATAGACCTGGCCGCGGACCGCCTGGAACTCGACCCGGCTCTGCCAGACGTCCCCGGAGACGATGTCGTCGTTGTCGACAACCCGCCTGAGGGCGCCGACCAAATCGCCCAGGAAGACCGCCAGCAGGGTGTCGAAGGCCGATCCGGTGGTCTCGAATCGCACGAGACCGTCGGCGGGGGCCGTCCATCGCCACCAGGCGGACCGTTCTCCCCGGACACCCGCATGGACGGGCTCTCCCGCCTCGCGCGAGAAGCCGAGGTTGTTGGCCGTCACCGCGCCGACCGCCCCCCAAAGTTCCGTCGCGGCCGAGAAGCGGTCGTTCCCGCCCGGTTGCCCACCCTTCTGGGAGATGTCCAGGCGGATGGGGCCCTCCTCCTGCTGGACCCCGTTGCCGAATCCGTCGACGGCAATGTGGTAGGTGACCCCGGCCTTCGCCTCGAACCGCACCTCGCTCTGGATGCTGTCGAAGGGCCCGACGATGTCGTCGTTCTCGGCGATACGGGTGAGGTTCGTGACCGAGGTACCCGTGTACACCGCTAGGAGCGTGTCGAAGGTGCTGTCCAACGTTTTGATGACGGTCGGGGCCGAGAGGGGCGCGGTCCAGCGCCACCATGCCGACCGCTGCCCGGTGCCTCCGGCGTGGGACGGCTCGAGCGGTTCCCGGCTGAATCCGCGGTTGTTGCCCCGGTAGACACCCCCGAAACCGACGGTGGGGGCGGCATGGACGAACAGATCGTTCGGCGGCGGTGTGGCGATTCCGCCGGGCCTCCAAGAAAGACGGGCGACCCCACGGGCTCCGTCCCGGCCGTCGACGGCGATCCGGTACACCGATCCGGCAGACGCCTCGAAACCCACCCGGCTTGCGGGCGTGCCGGGCTCGAGATCGTCGTTGGCCGCGATCCGCACCAGTTGGGTCAGCGAGGCGCCCTGATAGATGGCGAGGGTGGTGTCGAACTCGCTGCCCAGGGTCTCGAAGGTGACGATGCCATTTGACGGCGCCTTCCAGAGGTACCACACGGAATTGCGCCCGCCGCCCTGGGCGTGGTCGGGCTCACCGGCCTCCCGGGAGGCATTCAGCGTGTTGCTGGTCACCGTCCCCCGCTCGCCGACGAGGCCTTCGGCACCCGAGAACGGATCGTTCACGGGCACGCCGGCCGTCTCGTTCAGCAACCATCTCCGCACGAGCGGGAAGGTGACGTTGAAGCGGCCATACTGGTCGAGCTGCAGGAGCGGATCGGAGATGGAGCATTCGGATTCGCCGCCCCAGAGCTGTCCGATGACCTGCTGGCGGGCATTGAACAGGGGGGACCCGGAGCTCCCTTCCTCGGTGACCCCGCGGGTCCAGCGGACCGTGCGGTAGTCGGAGTCCTCGGACTGGAGGAGTCCAAGGCTGATGCGCTTGAAGGCTGCCTTCGGGTGGTGGATGCCCGCAAGCACCTCGCCGACGCCGGGCGGGTCGGAATTCCAGCCGGCATAGGTGACGCCTGCGGGCACCGGGTTGCGCAACCGGACGAAGCAGTGGTCGTTTCCGGTCGAGCGGTTCCTCGCTGACAGGATGGTGGCACCACCGACCGTCCTCGGAACCGAGGCGGCTCCCGGGGCGGTGCCGTTGCAGGCGGGGGTCTGGAACTTCCAGTAGAACTCGGCGGAGTCGGCCTCGGACTGGTTGAAGAGACAGTGGTCGGCCGTGAGCAGATAGTCGGTCTTAGGGGACTCGTCGAGGTCGTTGAGTAGGCATCCGGTGCAGAAGATCTCCCCGACCACGCCGACCGAACCGATGCCGGCGACGGACAACGCGGTGGTCGCCCAGGCGGGCTCGCAACTCACGTCGACATGGCAGGAGGTGGCCGCTTTCGCCGCCGCGGTGGCGGCTCGGGCGGGGTCATCGTCGCCGAGGGGCAGGTACCGGTGGGTCACCTCGGTGATGCGGAAGGAAGGCAGCGTGGCACCCGGGGGCACGCGGCACTCCAGGACCACCGCCGGGCCGACGACACTGGGCGTCCAGAGCTCGGTGCGGTCCTCTTGGCCTGCCGCGCCGAAGGGCCCCAGCAGGTCCGCGGGATCGTCGGCCGGGTAGACCCGCAGCTCGGCCCCTCCGGACAGATCGACCGCCTCGAGATGGACCCTCAGGGCGAGCGCGTCCACCGATTCGAGGTGCGCGCTCCACACGCGGGTCCCGTCGGTGCCGAGGGCCCAGGCGCCCCCGGCGACCGGGGCACCGACCGACTCCGGCAGGCGTCGTCGGAGGCCCACGCGGGCCCGCCCCTTCGGCCGCAACTGGCGTGCGGTGGCGTCCTCGGCGCGGATGACCGACAGATCCGGAGCTTCGAGACGCAGCCGGACCTGCGGCGGCGGTGAGGGCGGCCTCTGGGGGAGGGATTTGGTTCGCGGCGCCATCGGCCCGGTGCTGACGCGCGCGGGCAATTCCACCGCCCGGAGCGCGGAAGTTGCCCCCAGCACCATCAGGACGAGGGCAATGCATCGGGCGGCCCCGGAAATCCCTCCCGGCGCCTGGGTTCGGTGGGTGGGCCAGCCGGCCTGCCATGTGTCTACCCGGCCGCAAGGGAGGCGCCGGCCGGTGATCGGAAGTCCTTGGGGAGGCATGGCTGGAAGCAGGTCGAGACCGCTGGGAACACGTGCGCGCGGACCGGCAACCGGTCAGCCCGGCATCCGGGTTTCGTGATCGGGGCAGCAGAACCGCTCGATGTCGTCCCGGCGGGAGGGATGGGTGGCCATCAACGCGGCCCGGGTGCCCCCTTCGAAGATGTCGGGCGTGTAGCCCGGGGCGAGGGTGCAGCCGTACAGCGCGTACAACCCGCCGGCAATCAGGTGGGCCGCCTGCCAGACACCGGCCGGAACGACCACCTGGCTGTGGTGGCCTTTCAGGGGATCCGGCCCGAGCACCACGTCGCCGGAGGTGCCGTCCGGATGCAGCAGGATGAGCCGGAACGGATCCCCGGCGTGGAAATGCCAGACCTCGTCGAGCGTGAGCCGGTGGAAGAGCGACTGGCTCAGGGGTTCCTCGCAATAGAGCCCGATCATCGCCGTGCCAGCCGGTCGCCCCGGCTCCGTCTCACGGGAGGTCCGGTAGGTCTGGACGAAGAGGGTGCCCTCGACCGGCAGGGGCTCGAGACCGTAGCGATCGATGAGGGTCTGGATCGTGGGGTGCATGATCGGTTGGCGGAACCTGGACCCGCCTGGTCGGGAGCCTAGCAGCCAACTCCAACCGACGCCACGAGGGCGTCGACGAGTTCCTGGGTGCGCAGGCTGCGGCGGATGCTGGCCCCGACCTCCGGGCCCCCGGGATCGCGGGCCAGCCGTGCCAAGGCCTCGAGCATCCGGGTGGCCTGACGCGTCGGCGACGGGGTTTCCGTCCGCACCCAGGTGGCCGGGTTGGCCATGCCGAAGCGATGGGTGAAGCCGACCGGTCGGGTGGCATCCGACGTGGCGAAGCCGCCCTCCCAGTCGAGCACGAAGTCGTCGAGCGAGACGACCCCGAGATGTCCCATGAGGTCGAGGTCCATCAGGCAGGCGCCCACCGAATAGCCCACATCCCAGGTCGCCGTGAATCCGTCATCCAGCCGGAGGAATCCCGCGCCGCGGAACCACCCGCCCGTCACCGGATCCCGCTCGGCCCAACTCCGGCATTCGGCCACCGGCGCATCGCTGCCGGAGTACTCGACGACCGCCCGCATCGGGTACCAGGCCATGTCGCCGATCACCCCGGTGGGCTCCTGGTCCGGCCGCAGCCGGATGTTCGACCGGTCAAGCGCCGGGAAGAAGAATGAAGTCCGCAGGCCCGAGAGCGCACCGGTCAGGCGGGGCAGGGCTTCGCGGATCGTCGCGGTGCGCGGGTGGTGCGTGAAGTGGGTGCCATCGAGGAAGGCGACCCCGGAGCGTCGGCAGGCATCCGTGATGCGCCCAAGCGAGGCCAGATCCCGGAACGGCTTGTCGGCGAGCACCGCGAGCCCCCGCGCGGCGGCGGCGATGCAGATGGGCTCGCGGACGGCGGTGGGGGTCGCGACGTACACCGCGTCGACGGTCCCGGAGGCGATCAGCGCCTCCCAAGTCGCGTGAACCGGCACCGAGCCGTGTCGCGCGGCGAAGTCGGCGGCCTTGTCCGCCCGGCGGCTGGCCACCCCGGCGAGCACGACCTCCGGGGTTCCTTCGAGAGCCCGGGCGATGACGTCCGCGATGAATCCGGTGCCGACGATGCCAAGGCGGAGGGGGCGGAAAGAGGAGTTCATGGACGAGACGAGCGAAGCCTTCCTCCGCCCGCCCGGCGAGGGTCCAATCGGTCCCCGTAGGTGGCAAGCACGTTGAGGCAATGGCTGCGTCCGTCCCGGCAACCCGGATCCCGGCAGATCCCGACCTGAGCCGCCAGCGCGTATGCGTGAAGTCGGTTGGAAGGCCTAGCGATGGGGTTTGAGCCGATTTGGCGGCACATCGTCCCAAAAACTTTTCAAGGTCCCGCGCGTGAAGTGCATCGTCTCCCGCGAAAAAAAGCCCGCATCTCCCGTTCCCCAGTCTCCCTCGATGCCATCCGCGTCGTGCAACTCGTGGAGACACCCGACCATCGCCGACTCCAATCCCTGCTCCGCACGCACCACTACCTCGGTGGCCTTAAACCCGTCGGCGAACGCATGTTCTACGCCGCCCTCGATGCCGACGACCGCTGGCTGGCCGTGTTGGTTTTCTGCGCTGCCGCCAAACATCTCAAGGCCCGCGACCAGTGGATTGGTGGACCCGGGCCCAACGTGACCGCCGTCTGTGCCTCGTCGCCAACAACAGCCGCTTTCCCATCCTCCCGGAGGCCCACCAGCCCAACCTGGGCTCACGGGTGCTGCGCCTGACGCTCGATCGCCTCGCCGCCGACTGGATGGCCCGCTACGGGCATCCGGTGCTGGTCGTCGAGACCTTCGTGGATCCCGAGCAATTCCAGGGAACCGTCTATATCGCCCAAGGGTGGCTGGAGCTCGGTTTGACCGATGGCTGTGGTCGTCACCGTCGCGACTATCACGTGGAGCACGACAAACCCAAGAGCCTCTTCGTGCGGGAGTTGGCGCGCAACGCCTGTCGCAGCCTGCAGGCAGAGCACCTCAAGCCGGCGTTGGCCGCAGTGGAAAAGCGGGCGGGCGCCCGCTGCTATCTGAAGGGCGCGGCGTTGCGCGCCCTGACCGGGCACTTCCGGGATTTGCCCGAGTACCGGGGCCGCACCGAGTCGTACCCCGTCTGGTCGCTGGTGAGCCTGATGCTGGTGGCGATGCTGTGCGATGCCCCGCGCGGGCAGAAGGACCTGGCCAAGTTGGCCCGGCGACTCACCCAGCACCAACGCGCGGCTCTGGGAATCCGACCCGATGCCAAGGGCTACTTTCCCGCCCCCAGCCAATCGACCTTCTCCCGTCTGCTTGCCGGCCTTGATACCGAGGCCCTCAACCGGTTGTTGCTGCAAATCCAGGCCAAGGTGCGTGGAGAACCTCCACCCGGGGAATTGATCGTGGTCGACGGCAAGGAACCCCGCCACGGCCCGGGCGATGCGATCTTGGCGGCCGTCACTGTGCCCGGCCAATTCTACCTGGGCAGCGCGCTGGTCGACACCAAGACCAACGAGATCCCGGTGGCGCGCAAACTCTTCGGCTCACTGGATCTGGCAGGAAGGACGGTGTCGATGGACGCGCTCCACACCCAGGATCGGACGGCCCGTGAACTGGTCCTCGAACACGGCGCTGACTACCTGCTGACCGTCAAAGACAACCAGCCCACCCTGCGCAAGAACATCGACACCGCCGTGCCATTGCCGCCGGCGGGTTTTTCCCCCTCGGCCGACCACGCCCACCGAGGTCCGGACACTGGAGACCAACAAGGGAGTGCGTGAGAGCCGCACCTTGGTCACCCGGTCGGTGAACGCCGAGGACATCGGATTTCCGTTCGTCGCGCAGTGCGGTCGACTGACCCGACAACGCCGCGGTCGCAAGGACGAGACCGTCGGGCTGATCACCGATTTGAGTCCGAAGGAACTCAACGCCTCGCAGTGGCTGCGAGCCAACCGCGAGGGCTGGGGAATGGAAAACGGCAGCCATCAACGACTGGATGTCTCACTCAACGACGATCGCTGCCGGGTCCGCAGCACCAACGGCCTGCTGATCCTGGGCATGATGCGTCGGATCGTGGTCAGCTTCTTCATGCACTGGCGAAACCGGCAGCGTAAGCCGCGGCAGAAATCGCTCACCGACTTTCAGGCGGCCATGGGCGAGAACAATCTCGCGAGGGCGATTGCCTTCGTTACCCACAGCGACCCAAAGCTCGCCTGACGGCTTCATGCATACGCGCTGGCCCGACCCGATTGACGCGACTCGGTACTTGGTCCTGAGTGGGGTTGGTGGCAACCTGAACGGGGTAGATCATGCGCATGCCCGCGTTCCAATTCAGCCGCGCCGAGGTCCGGCGACCGATGGGTCGGTGGATCCATGGGTTCGGACCGCGATGGATGCTGGGGCTGTGGATGCTGGTGTGCAGCGCGGCCGCGGCGGCCGACCTGACGACCACCCTTCCCGACGGATCCGATCTCTGGTCGCTCACGCCGCCCCGGACGCCCCAGGTCCCCGAGGCCCGGGGATCCCTTCACCCCATCGACCGGTTCATCGACGCGACGCTGGCCGAGCAGGGGTTGCGGCGCGCGCCGGAGGCGGACCGGCGGACGCTGGTCCGACGTGCCGCGTGGGACCTCACCGGCCTGCCTCCCACGGTCGAGGAGATTTCCGCCGGCCTGCAGGGTTCCCCAGGGGATGACGGCGCGGCCTTCGACCGCCTCGTGGAGCGTTGGTTGGCATCGCCGGCCTACGGCGAGCGCTGGGGACGCTGGTGGCTCGACCTCGCCCGGTACGCCGACACCAACGGCCAGGACGAGAACAAGGTCATGTCCAACGCCTGGCGCTACCGCGACTGGGTGGTGCGCTCCTTCAACGCCAATCAGCCCTATGACCAGTTCCTGCGGGACCAATTGGCCGGCGACCTGGTCGACCGGACCGGCGTTGCCGAGTCGGTGGTCTTCGACCGGTGGACCGCCACCGGCTTCCTCGTGCTCGGGCCCAAGATGCTGGCCGAGCAGGACAAGCCGAAGCTGGTCATGGACCTGGTGGACGAGCAGATCGATGTCGTGGGTCGGGCCTTCCTCGGGTTGACCCTCCAGTGCGCCCGCTGCCATGACCACAAGTTCGACCCGGTCAGCGCCGCCGACTACTACGCGCTGGCCGGCATCTTCCGCAGTACCAAGACGATGGAGAACCTCGCCTTCGTGTCGAAGTTCAACGAACGCGCGGTCACTACGGCCGAACGCCTGGCGGCGATCGAGGCGCACCGGTCCGACCTGAAACGCCTCCAGGAGGAGCACGACTCGATCGAACGCCCGGCCCGCGAGCGTCTCCGGCAGGACTGGCGGGAGGCCCTGTCGGAAGGGCTTCCCGGATGGCTGCGCGACGAGCCGGGGGCCACGAAGGTGGCGGGTCCCGCCGAGGGTCCCGAGGCGAGATGGCGTGCCTGGTGGAAGGGCGGGACCGTCAGCCCGTCGGTGCGTCAGGCCGTCCTCGAACTGGCAGGCGATCCCGCGGCCCGACAGGCGTTGGTCACCGCATTCGGTGAGGGAACCCCGCGGGCGGAACTGCGGCTGGGACCCGGCCGGCTTGGTCAGGGATTTTGCGCCGGGGGCGACAACCACCTCGACCATCCGTCGACGCCGGCGCTCGAACCACCCCACTGGACGCTGCAGACGTGGGTCCGGGCCGACGAATGGCCCAAGGGAGGGGAGACCCGTCGCTGGCTGGTTTCCAAGAACGTCAACGAGTGGGTGGAGGGACATTATGCCCTCGGTCTCGACGGTGACCACGCCATGGCCTGGGTGAACATCGGGGGCGGGCGCGAGCACGTGACGACCGTCCGGGCGGCGAAGCCCTTGAAGCGGGACCATTGGCATCACCTCGTGGCGACCTACGACGGGCGGACCTTGGCCCTCTTCGTCGATGGCCTGGCCGCCGGCGGCACCGAGGTGGGCAAGGCCCGGGTGCCGGGCACCGGTCACGTTTCCCTCGCCCGCCGCCCCGATGGCCACGTGCGGTTCCGAGGCCTGCTGGACGAGGTGTTGATCGCCGGTGAGGCCTGGACCGCCGACCGGGTGCGTCAGGCATTCGAGGCTCCGGAGCAGGCGCGTGACTGGCCGGCGCTGCTGCGCTGGGATTTCGACCATCTCGACGCGTCCGGGCAGCGGGAAGCCCGGCGGGCCGAGGCCCGGGAGGCGATCTTCGGGGGCGATGGCCCGCTGGCGTTGCCCAAGGACGCCCGCCCCCTGTTCCCGGAGGCGACGCGGCAAGCCCTCGCACGCAACGGGCAGGAGCGGGAGGCCCTCCAGCAGCGGGATCCAGGCGCCCCCGCGCACGCGCTGGCGGTGGAGGAGGGAACCGTGGCCGACCTGCCGATCCACATCCGGGGGAGTCATCTGCAATTGGCGGCCCACCCGGTGCCGCGGGGTTTCCCCCGGGCGATCCGGGTCGCCGGTCCGCCGGCCATCCCGTCGGGTCGGAGCGGCCGCCTCGAACTGGCGCACTGGCTCACCCGGCCCGACCACCCGCTCACCTCGCGCGTGCTGGTCAACCGCGTCTGGCAGGCGCACTTCGGCCACGGCCTGGTGCGCAGTCCCGACAATTTCGGACGGCGTGGGGATCGCCCGACGCATCCAAGGCTGCTCGACTGGTTGGCCCGCGACCTCGTCGACCACGGATGGGACCTGAAGCGGCTGCATCGGCTCATCCTGACCAGCGCGACCTGGCGGCAGGCCGGTCGCATCCACGCCGACCCGAAGGCAGCCGGGCTGGACCCCGAGAATCGTTGGCTTTGGCACTTCCCGAGGCAGCGGCTCGAGGCGGAGATGATCCGGGACGGGGTGCTGGCCGTGGCCGGACGGCTCGACCGGACCTTCGGCGGAAGCCTTGTGACCTGGAAGAACGACGAATACGCTCCGAAGGATGAGGTCTCGGAATCGTCCCTGCGTCGGACCCTGTACCTGCCGGTGGTCCGGGACCGTGTCTACGACCTGCTCACCCTCTTCGATTTCGCCAACCCGAGCGTCGGCGTCTCCCGGAGGACGCCGACGGTGGTCTCCCATCAGGCGCTCTTCTGGATGAACAGCCCCTGGCTGAAGGAGCAGTCGCGGGCGATGGCGGTCCTGCTGGAGGGCCAGTCCGCCAGCCTGCGGCCTCCGGTGGCCGAGCGCGTGGTGCTGGCCTACGAGCGGGTCCTCGGGCGGCCGCCAACCACCATCGAAATCGACCGCGCCAGGGCCTTCCTCGAGGGGCCTGGGGTCACCGCTGCCGATCCCGATTCGCCCGGGCGATGGGCCGGTTGGTGCCAGGTGCTCCTGGCCAGTTCGGAATTCCAGTACCGCGAATGACTCCCCGATCCAACCTTCAAGGGCCGGGGGTTTCCCGGCGTCAGTTGCTGCGCCGGACGGCCCTCGGGTTCGGGCACCTGGCCCTGGCCGGCCTGCTGTCGTCGGCGGGACGGGCCCGGGCGGCCTCGGACGCCCCGGGGCAGAGGGGTCCGCTGGCGGCCCGGCCGCCCCGGTTCCGCCCACGGGCCCGCCGGATCATCTTCCTCTTCATGCACGGTGGGCCGTCGCACGTGGACACCTTCGACTGGAAGCCCCGCCTGCTGAAGGATTCGGGCAAACCGTTGCCCTTCGAGAAACCCCGCATCCAGTTCGCCAAGACCACGAACCTCCGGCGATCCCCCTGGGAGTTCCGCCCCTACGGCCAGTCGGGCGCGATGGTCAGCGACCTCTTCCCGAAGGTCGGGGCGATGGCCGACCACCTGTGCTTCCTCAAGGCGGTGCACGGCACCAACGAGGCCCATGGCGGGGCGCTGTTGAAGCTGCACACCGGGTCGGATACCTTCGTCCGGCCGAGCATGGGGTCCTGGATCACCTACGGCCTGGGCACCGAGAACCGCAACCTCCCGGGCTTCCTGACCATCAACCCCACCCTGGGGCATGGCGGGGTGGGCAACTGGTCGAGCGCCTTCCTGCCGGCGGTCCACCAGGGAACCCCGATCGGCGGCGGCGTGCCGGTCGACCGGGC